>Ga0214917_10000891_pt1 | contig 38879 bp, 44 predicted proteins | sample LL_1208_BB_MetaG_FD_177983 | JGI IMG/M metagenome (GOLD analysis project Ga0214917, IMG submission 177983) | Freshwater microbial communities from Lake Lanier, Atlanta, Georgia, United States - LL_1208_BB | ecosystem: Environmental > Aquatic > Freshwater > Lake | place: USA: Georgia | collected... | reverse complement strand
GGTTGGCGAAGCCCTGCTTAAATTCTTAACTACATAACTTACTGAACATTAAGTTATAACATAAAATACAAATAATAATTTAATGAAGTTGCCCATGCTGATCGAAGGAAGAATTAGCAGAGAACAGTGGGAATATCTTTCAGAAGACGCAACAAATAGGCTGGCTGAAGATATTTTTAAACATTACAGATCGATGGGATTTCCTTATTACGAATTCTCAGAGAAAGAAAAAATACAGGAGCTTGGCAAACTACAGGCATTCTTCGATAGGGGTGGTGATGGGATCATTGAGGAAAACAAGATACGAATGACGATGCATGGGTTGGCCTTGGCTTGGTCGTACTTCCCTCACTCATGGGAGGTAAGATCCAACAAGATGAAGACCCCATTCGAGGTTTACTCTGATGATGAACTATTCATGAAGGCCATTAGGAGAAGGCTAAAAAGAGGCACATATTTTTCTGAATCTGGAATACGAAAAGCACTGAGGACTTTTAGTGGAACGCAGGGGGTATCGAACTTTAGACCCACAGCGGCTGGCGCAATTTATAAAAGGTATTGCCCAAAGGGAGGAACAGTTTGGGATATGTCATGTGGGTATGGAGGAAGGCTTTTGGGTGCGCTAATATCCAGAGTTGTTGGAAGGTACATTGGAACTGAGCCTTGCTTAAAAACATTCGATGGGCTGATGAAAATGAAGAGCGAGCTTTTCCCAAGCATGAACGCAATTATCCTAAAATCTGGAAGTGAAGATTTTGTGCCAACGCCAAATACCCTAGACCTATGCTTCACCTCTCCACCCTATTTTAATACTGAAAAATATTCTAACGAGGAAACCCAGAGCTATAAGAAATTTGAATCTAAGGAAAACTGGAACGAGAAGTTTCTTGGTCAAACCATCAAGAACTGCCTTATTGGCCTAAAGGCTGGAGGCCATCTAATCATAAATATAGCCAATGTTAAATCCCATCAAACGCTTGAAAGCGATACAGTCAAAATATGCTTGGAGCAAGGGTTAGCCCATGTCGAGACTCTTAGGCTATTGTTAAGCTCAATAACGAAGGGTGGGTACAAGTCTGAGCCAGTCTTTGTGTTCAGAAAGCAGGGTTAGAGCAAATAAGTCTTGTTTGGGCTTATAATGAACCTATAGGTACTAAATGGCAACACTACAGGAAATAGCAGACGCTTGGGGATGCTCCCAGCCCTATATCTCGAAGCTTAAAAATAAGGGGATGCCAACAGATACGATTGAGAATGCAACTGCTTGGAGGGAAAACAACAGGGAGCGATCTGGTAAGCTTTCCTCGAACAGCATCTCTGGAGGGGTTGTTATCCCCAAGGACACTTCAGTTCCAGTAAGCAAGGGCGATCTTTCTAGGGACGATATTTATGGATGCTTGGCTAGGGCAAGAAATACTGAAAAGGTATCGTATGCGATTTTGCACAACGCACAGGTAAACAACGAAACCCATAAATTGCCAAGCTTGGTCAAGGCGCATCGTGAAGCAGTGAAAAGCAGGATGGAGGCAGAGATCAAAGTCGAGTCGTTACAGGTTGCGATGGGATCAAAGATAGACGCAGATGTGGCGAGAAACATCTTTGCAAGATACATGATGACCATTCGCAATCTAATGGAGGGGTTGGGGGCTAGTGTTTGCAGAAGGGCGAACCCAAGCGATCCAGAGCTTGCTAAAGATGCAATTGCTGATGGGGTGAAGCAGATCATCGCAGTAATCGAGAAAACGAAAGGAGGCAAGCTGGGGGATATGAAAGATGTTGACTTGGACGAAAATGAAACCATTTTAACTGCAAATGAACAAGTACCCCAAGATATTGAGGTTAAAGCTTAGTGAGATACAAGGGGCTGGCTACAATCCTCGAAAAATTACTCCAGAGGCGTTGGGTCGCCTCACGAAAAGCCTTGGAGAGCTTGGAGACATTCAACCCATCACGATCAATGTTCGGACTGGAAACAGGATCATTGGGGGGCATCAGAGGTTTAAGATCTACCAAGCTATGGGGCGCACGGAAGTCGATGTCTGGGCAGTCGATCTACCAGAGGACAAGGAGAAAGTCGCCAACCTCGCACTCAACAACCTTTCGGGGGAATTCGACAACGAAGCACTCAAAAACCTACTCGAAGAGATTGATCAAACAGAACTAAACATTGAACTGACTGGATTCTCCAAAGAGGAGATCGAAAAGATGCTTACTGGTGCGCCACCAGAAGTTGAGGACATGAAAGAGGAAATTGAGACAGCCGATGTGGAAATGATTCCGCTTTATGTCGAAAAAAAGGATTTGAAGGATTTAATGGGGAAGGTCAAGCAGATCGGGGATAGCAAGAAAATCGAGGGAATCGCCAATATAATCTTGGCATGCGTTCACGAAACCCATGGGAATCTCGGATAAGTATGAAAGGCCAGATGAGGCGGCCATCATCTGTTGCGGAGATCAAAAAAGCAGACACGCAAAATCTGCAATCTTTCTAGCTGAAGACTGCATAGGCCATACGATCTACCCGCATCTATTCTTTTTTTCTCCACACACAAGCACCGAAAAGAAAAACTCAAAGATACTAAGTGCCAAGGGCTATCCTGTGTGGTCTTGCGGGAACAGCCAGCAAGCTTGCATAGATATTATCTACAGGCTTTCAAAATTCAAAATGCGCTCTTGGGTTGGGATCGCCCCGAATCTTCCAGAACGCTACAATATTAGCAGGACAGGGATTGAATTCCTATGGAGGATGCGCCCATCCAGAGACATTATTTTCACTGACATGCAGATGGATGATGTTCTTCTGAACTGGTCATTTGACCTTCTAAAGCATCCAAGAAATGTTATTTGCCAGACAGAGGACGAGAAAATCCTTTACCCAGCAGGGACTAAACTTCTTTCAATCTATGAGGATTTTAGACTGTGACAACGCAAGAGCTAGAGCTTCTCGCCCAGACATTCTGGATACCAAAGAAGGATCTTTCGGTTACAGAATGGGCTGAGTCTAATCTGTACCTTTCGGAGCGAGTGTCCTCCACTGCGGGGCCGTATTCAACCCTCCTCACCCCATATGTTCGTGAACCACTGGAGAACTTCAGAGACGAGCGATTGCGAACCATGATCCTGTGCTGGGGGGCGCAGACAGCCAAAACTACATCGATCCTAGCTGGGCTGGCGTACAGACTCGATTTAAAGCCCATTCCTACCATGTGGGTCATGCCAAACGAGAATCTAGCCAGATCCTTCTCAGAGTACCGCTGGTTGCCCATGGTGGACGATTGCGAGGCATTAGCACGGCATAAGCCAAAGAATCTGGATAAGTACAAGTTGATGGAACAGCATTTCGATAAAATGTCTGTTTGGTTCTTTGGCAGTAACTCTCCAGCCAATCTCGCCTCACGCTCTGTAGGATTATTGATTTGCGACGAAACTGATAAGATGTCGGAGGCAACATCCAAGGAGGCCAATTCTATCCAGTTGGCAGAGGTTAGGACGAAGACCTACCCCTTATCCCTTACGGTACAAACATCCACCCCAACCACAGATTACGGCCATATCTGGCAAAGCTTCAAGAGGGGTGACCAGAGATACTACTATGTCCCATGTCCCTTTTGTAGCGAGGAACAAATACTGACTTGGCCTCAAGTAAAGTGGGACGAGAACGCCAAGAATGAAGATGGGGAGTGGGATAACGAAAAAGTGCGCTCCAGTGCCTATTATGAGTGCGTTTCGTGCAAGGGAAGGATAACTGACGGCCACAAGACAAAGATGCTTAGAATGGGCAAATGGAAGCCAACAAACCTTAATCCAGAGCCTCAAGTCAAATCCTACCATCTTTCGGGCATTTATTCCCCTTGGGAAACATTTGGGAAGCTTTGCGTACAATTCCTAAACGACAAGAAGAGCGTCATGGGGTTGCAGAATTTCGTGAATTCAGTGCTTGGGCAACCTTGGGTGGAGGTCGAAGAGGAGAATCAGATGAAGGTATCTGGATCTGGGTATAAGATGGGGCAGAAATTTGAGGGTTGCGACAAGACAATCATCACAGCAGACATTCAAGAGGCGAAGGGGTTCCACATGTGGGTAGTCGTGCGTGGATGGAAAAACAACGGAGAGTCAAAGCTGGAATGGTGTGGAAGGCTGGAATCATGGGATGCCCTACGATCCTTGCAACTGGACTGGGGCGTAGGCGACAAAATGGTATTTTGCGACAGTGGTTCTAATACCAGAGAGGTTTACTTCCAAGCTTGTAGGTGGGGGTGGACTTGCTTGCTGGGATCTGACTCGGCGCAGTTCGTTCACATCACACCAACTGGGCGAATGATAAGGCCATACAGCACGATAAACTGGGGAGATCCTCTATCTGGAACTGGGAGAACAGCACAGGCAGAGGGGCTAACAAAATCTAAATGCCCTGTCATTCGATGGTCGAACCCATCAGTAAAAGATATGTTGAGCTTGCTGAAGAATGGGAAAATGTCGAAGTGGGAAATACCAGACGATTGCCCCGAAGAGTGGCACAGCCATTTAAGCGCAGAGGTGAAGAGGGCAAAATATAATCCGCTTTCTGGCAGGACTAAAATGGTATGGCATCGAATCCGAAAGGATAATCACTTGATGGACGCAGAATGCATGAACCTAGTAGGAGCCATGTTGTCTGGGTGCATGCCAGTTCCCCAGAATGACAAAATCGAAATTGAGGAGGTAAAGGAGTGAATACAATTTTATCCTATGTGTTTTATTATATCGGCCATGTATTCAGCTATTTCATGCTGGCAACAGGGCTTGGATACGGCTTCTACAGCAAAATGATGTCCATTTCTTGTAATCTGGATCAAAACGAAGTTATCTGGAAGCGGGTAAAACAACGGCGTAAATATAGGCGCAAGAGTTGACAGCTATACAAAAGCATGGCTATCCAAGGTGTATATTACGGCTTAGACCTAGCCACAGTTACACAGATTCGCACAGAAACCCTAACAGCAATCGAAGCCATCCTAAAGACTGGAGCATCCTATAGCATTGGTGGAAGGCAACTTACGAGAGCAAATTTACAGGAGCTACAGAATACAGTAATGGAATGCACGGCGGCTATCAATCGTTTGGCGGGGCCGAGGGCTAGGATCAATCGCACTTTCCCAGATTATTCAAGGGGTGGCAGGAATTAAAGTGGTTGATATAAATAGCGATAAATAATAAGATAATCAAATGCCTCAACTAAACTTCCTAGAAAAAGCGATTACCGCAATCAACCCCAAGTTTGGGGTCAAGAGACTTGCTGACAAGTGCAAGCTTACAGAATTAACCAGATTTGCTGGAGCATATCCACTTAGAGACAGATTGCCATCACGGCCATTATCTGGTGGCGAAGGATACAATTCTACTTACGAGCGCATCGAGCTTATTAAAGCTGGTCGTGATCTAGAGGATAACAATCCAATTATTAGGTCAATCCTTCTTAAATTCTCGCAGTATGCCCTTGGTAATTTCCGCTATATGTCCCGCACTGGAGACAGGGCAGTTGACCAATCCTACGAGGATTACTGGTCGGCTTGGTGCAAAAAGTGCGACTTCTTTGGTAGGAATAATTTCCATGCCCTTTCCCATCTTGCTCTTCGTTCCGTACTTCGTGACGGCGATGTTGGCTTTGTTATCACAAGGCAAAACTCTATTGATGGGCAAGTCGATCCGAATTCGGATATAAGGCTACAAGCAGTAGAAGCAGATCGTATTGGAGGCATGTTCGATAATCCCACATCCAGCCAAGAGTATATTGGTGGCGTAAGATTCGATCAGTACGGACGCACCGAATCCTACAAAGTCTATCGACGGACGCAGGGCAACTTCTATACAGATGCACAGGAGATTCCAGCATCGTCTTTCCTATTCATTTACGATCCCCTTCGACTGGATGAAGTTCGTGGTCGTAGCCATCTGGCCTCTGTTATAAACTATTGCAAGGATCTTGCTGAAACCATGGATGCCGAAAACCTTGCCGTTAAGAACGCGGCTTTCCGCATTATGACAATCTCGAATGCCACTGGATCTTCTGATGATCCCGCATCCTACTTCAACCAAGCACAGACAGACTCCTACGGCAATACGATGAACATTGAGAACATGCAGAGGGGTCAAATCAACTATATCCCTACTGGTTCTGAAATGAAGATGTTCGAGAGCAATCGTCCCTCTTCAGCATTCCAAGGCTATGTGGATTTGATCGTTCACATGATCGCACTGGCCTTTAATCTTCCCTTTGGATTCTGCTACGATTTGTCCAAGCTAGGGGGGCCGACAGTACGGCTTGAGATGGCATTGGCCTCACGCACATTCAAGCGTTGGCAGAATATCCTAGAGGATCGCTTCTTTGATAAGATTAAGAACTTGGTAATAGCAGACGGAATTGCTAGGGGCAAGATCCCGCCCAATAGCAACTTTACGAAGGGCAAGTGGATTTACCCCTCAGATAGCACCATAGATGTAGGCCGCGATTCACAAGCAAATATCAGCGAGTTCAAGGCGGGTCTTCGGACAGCGGCTGAGGTGTACGGAGCTAAAGGAGAGGACTACGAGGAGGCACTACGGCAACGAGCCTACGAGGTGAAGTATGCTCAAGATCTTTCGAAAGAGATGGATGTTCCAATCGAATCTATTTCCGAGGCTTTCAAGCCAGCCATGCCAGCGTTCCCACAGGCGCAAGCACCAGCACCAGAGGAACAGCCACAGGTTTCAGATGAACAGCCCAAAGAAGAAGTAGCCAAGATAAAGCAACAGCACCTAGAGGACGATTATGTTCCCTCTAGGGCTAGGCGTACAAGCACCTCTAAAGAATTTACCACACAGGATGCGGAGATGGTACTGGATGCAATTGAGATGCAAAACATCTCTGATATTGATCTTTACCCTAGTGATGGGATGGTCGAGTCTGCCAAGTCTGCCTTGCGGGTAAGGGCTGAAAAGCCAGCCAGCCAGCGTGGAATGACACAGGTTGGAATCGCAAGGGCTAGGGACATTATCGGACGCAAAAAGCTTTCTCCCCGCACTTGGCGCAGGATCTACAGCTTCCTTTCACGACATGAGGTGGACAAGAAGGGTTCGACATGGAGCGAGCAAGGCAAAGGATGGCAAGCATACATGGGGTGGGGCGGTGATGCAGGACTTGCAAGGGCTAAAAAGATTGTCGGTCAATTGGACAAAGCACGGAGCGAATAATGGCCGAGAGTAATTGTCCACTCCCTACACAGGACATCAAAACCAATTTAGCCAATCGTCAAAAGGCTATTGATGTAGCGCAATACGGCCCCGCCAATCCCAAGGAACCGAATGAAGCGTACTGGACAGAGAAAGCAAAGACCTTTGGGGGATCTGTCGAAGAAGCAAAGACCATGCGTTGCGGGAACTGTGCTGGATTTAATAAGACAAAGAAACTCATGGACTGCATCAGCAAAGGCATTGGAACAGACGCACAGGAAGTTGAACAAGCTGGCGATCTGGGTTACTGCGAAATCTTCGACTTTAAATGCGCCTCAATGAGAACTTGCAGTGCGTGGATTGTTGGAGGCCCCATTACGGACAGCGCAAACCTAGAGCTTCAAAAATACACGAAACCAAAACTTCGGGAGAGAATTAAAAACAGGATTCTTCGTGGCACAAGCGGAGGAAAGGCTGGTCAATGGTCTGCAAGAAAAGCACAGCTACTTGTACAGGCATACGAAAAAGCTGGGGGTGGTTACAAGGGTGGAAGAAGCAAGTCACAGGCCAGCCTCAAGAAATGGGGAAAAGAGAAGTGGACTACATCGGACGGAAAGCCATCGCTACGCAAGGGCAAAGATAAAAGGTATCTACCACAGCGAGTATGGGATAAGCTTACTCCAGCACAGAAGGCAGGGGCAAATCGAACAAAGGCAGAGGGCAGTAAGAAGGGGAAGCAATTTGTCCCGAACACGCCAACAGTAAAAAAAGCTTTTTCATACAACGGAAAAACCTTTGAATTATCTGATTCCGCAACTCTCCTATACGATCCATCACAGACTAGGGATGAATCTGGAAGGTGGAGTGGTGGGGGTGGGGGGTTCAAGGGTAAGCTTATCGAGAAGGCTCAAAAGGGAAATCCAGCCCTAGATATGGCAAAATCGAGCGTAAAAGGGGCTGTAGATGGCATTACAGCTATTGCCAATGGAGCCAAGGTGGCTGGGCAGTATGGTGCTTCTAAAGCCTCTCAAATTAAGAATTGGCTTGCCAGCGACAACGGCCAGCAATTCTTGCGTGGAGTTTCCAGAACAATCGGTATTGGATCGAAGGGGGCTATCGAAGCAGTCAAAAGCGCACATGGAGACAGGTATAAAATTCTCGTCGGGTCTTTGTTCAATCCACAGGTCGGAGCCATCGTTGCTGGGCAATCCGCATTAAGAGGATTCGTAAAGGGGGCAATAGCTGAATACAGAAAAGTTGAAGGCGGTAGGCAAGTCTCAAACATAGTTCGCAAGGGAATCGGGGTTCGCCCCATGTCGGCAAACGGTAATATTGTAACGCTCGAAAAAGATCCAGACATGGACGATGTGGCAGACTACTTGGCAGATGCAATTGCAGTTGCCATTCGTGAAGAGATTGAGGGAAAGAAGACATTTGAGGTAACTACTTTCGCCTACGATCCAAATCAAGAAAGAGATGCCTCTGGGAAGTGGACTGGTAGTGGGGGCGGTGGCGAGATCCTTGTTTCCCCGAACATCAAAGAGAACATGAATTACGAAGAGGCGAAGAAAATGACCGATTCGCCAGAACATGCCAGAGCAGTAAGCATCGCAAGAGATGCCATTAAGAAGCAAGACATGGATGGAAAGGTCGAGTCTGGGGTGGGTGACTGGGAGGATGGCGCAGAGAATTCGATTAAGATCGATGTAAAGGGAGTGAAGGACTTTGACCAACTTAAATACACGGCATCCAAACTGGGGGCGAGCCTAAACCAAAAAGCAGTTGTCGCCTTTCAGAAGAAGAAGGACGGCCCCGATATTCTGCATAAAATCTCAGCAGACAGGCCAATGGATGAGGTCAGAAAAATATTGTCAGATAATGGAATTAGTTTTAGAACAATGGTAGGCGACAGAGCCAAGACTAGCGTAACAATCCTAGACCAAGGATCGCAGTTGACCGCTAATGTTGCCAAATTTCTAGGAGCAATAAATGGAAAATCAGAAGCAGTCAGAGGCGTTGGAGAGTTCATCGGTGGAGACACAAGGATTGCAGGAAAAAAAGCCTATAAAGGAATCATCGACAACTATGAGCGATCTTTCCCGAATCGAGTTCATCTCGGATTACAACGAAGGGGAGGGCGTAATTATTACAGGAGCTATCAAGCGATAGAGTTTTTCGATCCAAACCAACAGAGGGATAATTCTGGAAGGTGGACTGGTGGTGGAGCAATAGCTGAAGGAGCTACACCCACACCCAGATGGGCGCAAGATAATCCAGCGGAGGCAAGCAAGCAGACTGGAGAGGCTACTACCCTCTACCACGGAACTTCGGCAGATGTGCTTAAAGACATACGAAGAGACGGCCTAAAACCCTCTAAAAGTGGCGTTTGGGGTGGTGGCAAGGTGTACAGCACGGACAGTTTGGATCTAGCCATGGAGTACGGTGTACTGCGTTCTGGGTCATCACCCAAGATTGGCGGGAAGCAGATGATCGGGATTATCAGCGTATTAGCAGATGGCTTTAAAAGCGTTGCCGACAATATCCCAACAACCAAGGCTCAGAAGATGGGCAAGACTGGGTTAGCCGCTGTGTCAAAAATCTTTACCAAGGACGGCGCAGTATCTCCAAGTGCCATCAAAAAAATGCAGATCTTCGAGGTCGATTCGATTAGGAAATATGTTTACGAGAACGGCCCCAAACCATCCCCTGTGGCGACAAAAGAATTGGCAGATGGCAGTAAGTTGATTTATGTACCCATCGTGATTGAACTTCCAGATGATGGTTCCGAGGGATTCCAGTTTGACGAAGCAGTAGCCGTCGAGTCATTTGTCTTCCAATACAACGGAGAAAAGATTGAGTTCTATAGTGCAGATCAGCCAAGGGATGAAAAGGGAAGATGGTCTGGGAAGGGTGGAGGGGGCGGTGGAGGAGCCAAGGGCAAGACAAAGGGCAAATCATCCAAGGGCGAGAAACAATCCCAAGCAAGCAGTTCAATTGATGAAATTGAAAAAGAGATTGAAAGACTAAATGCAGAGCCAAAAACCAAAGCAACAATTGAAAAGATGGCTAGATTGCAAAAGGAAGTTGCCCAAGCAGAGGGTTCGGAGAATGCCCCAGTAACCCATTGGTCGCTCAGAGATCCCAAGCGATACATCCAAAAGAAAGACATCGTAGAAACATTTGAAAACCCAACCCCAGAACATAAGGCTTGGAAGGATTCCGTTATTGAAAGCGAACTGAATCCAAAGGCCAAGTCGGACAATCCTATTGCAGTAATTCTCATGGGATCTCCAGCCAGCGGGAAAACGACTACTGGAAGACCATTTGCAGAAAAGATCCTAAACGGAAAAGAAACAACTAAGATCGATCCCGATTCGGTTAAGGGTAAGTCAAAGGGATTCGAGGGCTGGAATGCTGGTGCGTTCCATGAGGAGTCTGCGCTTATATCCGAGAAGATCGTATTCCCAAGGGCAGTTATGGAAAATCACAATCTTTTGATCGACATCACTGGTAAAAACTCTAATAAGGTTGCAGACATGGCAAAAACGCTAAAATCGGTTGGATATAAAATCGGGATAGTTCATGTGGATGTGGATGATAAAGTGGCTTTGACCAGAGCTTCCCAACGATTCAATAAACCCAACGGACGCTATGTTCCCTACAATTACATCAAGGGATCTGCCCAACAAGCTAGGAACACTTGGAGCAAATTAACTTCTGAAGGGATAGCCGACATCGGTTATTCTCTAGACGGAAACGCAGATCGGAGCAAAGGCACTGCTCCAGTAAAGGCAACCCATGGCAACCTCTTCGACTGATCCGCTGGCAGATGAATTGTCCAGCCGTGATGACAAATCTCTGGACAACATGATCGAAGCACTCAAAGAGATCAAGAAGACCAAAGATTCCAAGAAGGACTAGGCCAACCGAGTCGGCCACTGGTTGAAGGGGAGTCCGTATTTCGAGAAGTTCAGAATCACCTTGGTGTTCCAGACATACTTGCCCTTGGTCGTGGTCACGATCACTTGACCGCCATCCCAAGGATTCACATTACCCTCGTAGGAGGTCGAAACGATCTTGTCATCAGTGCCACGCTCTTTGATCTCCTGCTCAGTCTTCTGCACGATCTTGAAGGCAAACTGATCACAGGCAATCTTGGCGTAATCCTTGGCATCTTTCTCGATCTTTTTTGCGAGTCCTAGCTTCTTGCTGACTTTCTCTGGGCAAGATTCGCTGTAATCCAGTCGTTTCGTTTCCCAGAAACGGCCATACTGCTGATGGAATTCGCTGTATGTAATCTTATCATCGCTGTTATCAGTCGAGTGTCTAGACTTGTAATAGATCACATAGGGCTTGGGAAGCGACTTGAAGAACTTGTCTTGGTTCTTTAGTCGGAGATTGTCACGCTCAATGATCGACTCGGAAAGAGCATTCTCAACAGGAACCAAGTTCTTGCGGAGAGTAGAGGCAAGATCCTCGATCCGCTTGCGCTCAATCTCCTTGGAATTCTGCTTGGACTCACGGAGAGCCTTGCGCTCTTCCTTGGCATACTTCTCCAAGCGACTCTGCCCAGCACGATACAACTCATCTAGCCGAAATTCTGTATTTACAGCTTCATGCCGTTCGGAATCATTTTCAATGAGACTGGCGAACGACTTATATCTTTTGTACTCGGCACGAAGAAGAGGAAGGATCTCCTCCAGTTCGGCTTTCGGGAGGTTGCGAATTTCAGAGGGTTTCAGCCGTTTGATGTCTTGGATGTTTTTGATCATGGGAGGAGTGTACTGCCAAACGGCTTCGAAGTCAACAACAAAATAAAATAATTTTAGGGGGTAAAAAAAGATTAAATAATGCTTGCCAAGCGGGTTGGAATGATGTACAGTACCACCATGACAAATGAACAAACCAGAATCCAGATCGACGGAAAAAGTTATCCAGTCGGAAACAAGCATGGAGTTCCTCAAGTCAAAACCGATGGCGGGTTGAGCAAAACACGATTGAAAGAATATCGTGATTGCACCATTCGTGCCTTGGCTCTGACGGCCAGCATCGAGTACAGCGTGGCTCATAAAATCGGTAGGGACGCAGGACGGCAGAGACGGCGGGGGTTCCACTGCCAGACGCTTTTGGATCAAGCCCAAAAAAGCAACATCAGCTTTTCCAAAATAATCGATAGGTATGGCGATGGAGTCCGAACCTTTAAGCCCACTACGCTTGGAGAATTTATTCAAAAGTATTCGAAGGGGAGATTCTATTGTCGCCGTAGCGGTCATGCCTTTGCGGTGGTCGATGGAATCATCCTCGACAATATCCGCAACACTCCCCGCCAGCGGATCACGGACGCATGGGAGTTTATTCCCAGTGCAAAAGATTCTTCTTGCCAAACGGCTCTGGATTATGTAATCTAGTGCCACAATAAGAAAGGAAACAAAACCATGAACAACAAAAAATACCTACTGCGAAGCAACCGATACGGAGATCCAATCTACCTTACGAGAGTCGAGCATGCCTCTCCGTTTGGTGGTAAGCCGACAATCATCGATGGATTCTTCGGAGAACACGATAAATACCATGCAATTCGCCTAACCAAGCAAGAGGCGGTAGAGGCTTGGAATCGTTTCGAGCCAACCTATCTCGAAGTTGTAGATGCGCCCTAACCCAGAAAGGAATACAACCATGAACAACCAAGTTAAAAAAATTAAAAGCTACACCTACTTCTTTAAGGATGGTGGATGGAACACTGCGTCTGGCATCAACCGTAGGGATGCCTATAAAAACGCTCGCAATAGGTGGCTAAAAGAAGATCCAAAACTTGTGGATCAAGTCGATAAGGACAGCTTCCATATTGCAAGTAAAGAGGAAGAGGAAAAACTCCTATCGAACTTTTGGTAAGCAACCCGAAACCCAGAAAGGACAAAAACCATGAACAGCAAACAAGAGAGAGCATTGAAAGCAATCAATCAACTTGGTATTCTACCGTCCAGAATATTCCAGTTGTACGGTTCCCAGAACAGTAATGTCCGTCAATATCTGCTGTGGGCAATCACAGGCGATAAGCCAACCAAGGCAAAGGCTGGCTATTACAAGGTGATTGAAGTACTCTATCGGGTATTCGAGGTCGATCCTAAGACCTGTAGTTGCACGGCAGTAGCGGAAACGACTCTTGAGCAGAAGATCGCAAGTCTTCTGCCAGTATAAGGAGGCAACATGAACACAATCGTTCTAAACCTTCCAGACGATCTAAAGGCTGTCCTTAAATGCGACAGGGCTGTAGAAGTAGATACGGATAGCTGGGTACTGCTAGGTAGGGATGGCAGTAGGGTATGGCCTCATAATGTGGCATCCGAAACCGAGTACGGCGCAATCGTTGCCGTTAAGACCAAGATCGAGAATAAACTAGCGGATCTGGCAATACAGGAGGAAGCATGAACTATCGAGATCTGAAACACATCTGCATCGGGTGGATTCTAGCCAGCTTCTTTTATATGCTGGTGATCCACTTTGTATTCAAGCTATTCTAGTCTGCGTTCTTCAGCAACATTCCCTGCACGATAAGGCTGACAGTCTGCGTTCCGCTATTGACCTTAAATTCCCACTCAATGTCTGTTTTTTGTAATTGAATTTGAGGCACTAGCCTTTGCACGGAAAAGCTCTCAAGAAAAGTTGTTTGCAAAAGCTTGAATGTGACTGGAGTTGGAGATGCGTTTGGTGTTACTGAAACATCGAATGTGACATAGTTACTTTGACCCGCATCACCACTAAAGGCATCTACAGAATATATAAGTAATGTATATCCATTGGGTACAGAATACACCCCAGCTTGCGTTCTTCCGATGGCTGGATTGATCTGTGCAAAAGTAGTCGAGTTTGCCTTTGCTGTAATTGTTCCCACATTTGAAGTTCTACCGCTGGCTGGTGCGGTCATCGACAATCCATTTACTCTAATAAATGAATTCGTGGTAACAACTGGAGTGACTCCGTTAAGAGTAATAGATTCTGTAATTGCATTCCAATTTGAATCTAGGCCGTTTATTAAAATCTTTCCACCAGTATCTGCTGTAACTGCTGTCGTTACAATTGAAAGTGTTGTTGCGGTTGTTGGATGTTGCCAGACAACAGGAAGCCCATCCCAAAGCGTCCTTAAATTAGTGGTTACATTGTCACTAAAAGCAAAAATACTTACTGGACTTGCATCGGCTGGATTGTTTCTGCATACCCAAGATTTCCAATCTAAAGCTAATAGGTGATTTATTGATAGAGGCACAGTAGTGCTTGGCCTGTCAAGATACTACACATATAGCAGTTGACACTTTTCGATGGTGTATGCCCCTACCTACACCCAAAAAAGGCGAGTCTCTTGCTGATTTCATGTCAAAATTCATGGGTAACTCCACTGCTGTTAAGGATTACACGGATAACAAACAGCGATATGCCGTAGGGGCTAGTCTCTTTAGAGAGGCAAAAAAGAAGCAGAGAAGGAAGAATCTTGCATCCAATAGGAGCCTATTAACTCCAGATGAGGGTGAGACTTTCACAGATTTCATGGGTCGTTTTGTATCCGATGAGAACATGATCGGGCTATTCCCAGATTCGGCTGATCGTGCTGAAATTGCCTCCGAGATCTTCGACAATAACGAGGAAAACCTAGAGAGCCAGAGCCAGTCTGACGGCGAATCTGGAAGCGACTCTACGGACATCGAGCCAGCTATTGGAAAATCAACCTCTGAGGACGAGGAAGAGGATGAAGACGAAGCCGAAGAAAAAGAAGACGAAGAGGAAATGGCATACCCCACTGGTGGAAGTACCCCAGCGGGAACTATTCCTACCGCAGTTATTCAAGGACAGGGCAATAAGAAATATAATTACGAGGAGGGAAACAATATGACTTTAAAAGGAGTTTCGGTGTTAACTACAGGCATGGCAAAAGGCCATCAGCTTGAAATCGACGGAACCACTCTAGAACAAGTGAAGAATTGTGCAGAGCAATTCAAGGGTGGAGTGAAGGTAAACGAAAATCACGGTGCAGGGATTGCTGATATTATCGGCAAACTCACTAACTTCAGAATTGACGAAAGCGGAAGCAAGCTTCTCGCTGATTTGACTTTTCTCAAGAGTCGCCAAGATCGTGCGAAGTACTACATGGACTTGGCCTCCGAGATCCCAGATGCGTTTGGGATTTCGATTTCGTTCAGTGGAGAATCAGAGCTAAATGGGTCAAATTTTGACCTTGCAAGATGCTCTGAACTCTATTCTGCCGATCTAGTTCAGCACCCAGCTTCGAACCCAACAGGCTTATTTTCAGCGGATTCTGGTCGTATAGTAGTTGACAAGGTTAATTTGAGTAATATGGAAACTACGACTGAAACCACTGAAAAGAAGGTTACGCCTTCTTATAACATGGAAGATTTCGGGAAGTATATGGAAGATTTCGCTTCCCGCCTATCTGCCCTCGAAGCCAAAATGAATCCTACTCCCACCGAGGAGCCAAAAGCTGAAATGTCGGCCTCCGCCGCTCTCGATCCTAAAATCGACAAAAAAGGTGCAGAAGGTAATCCTACTGAGGATATGGGTGCATTTCCTTATTCGGAAGAGGCCAAGAAAAAGAAAGAAGAAAAAGCTGAAATGTCTGCTGTTGAGGCTGGCAAGATCGAGCTTTCTGGTGTGCTGAATGAAATCCGCACCGAACTCTCCAAGATGGTGTCGGCTCCTATTTCTCATTCGGCTCCCGCTGTTAACGAGAAAAAGCCCGAAACCTTTTCGGAACTGGTCAATTTTGAGATGAAAGCAAATAACATCTCCAAGGGCGAAGCTCTTCGTCTTTGTGTTGGAAAATACACAGAACAATATCGGAAAGAGCTTTCCGCTGGTGGCTTTAGCAAAAGCTTCTAAAGAAAGGTAAACAAAACTATGGCAACTCAATTTGATTCTGGCTTTGCCTCGCTGGCTTTCGCTTCTACGGTGACAGCCAACAGCATCGTCAGCATGACTACTACTGACAACACGGCACAGGTCGCAACCACGGCAGGAAACGCTATCGGCGTTCTTCAGCAGGATGTGGTTAGCGGTTCTGTTGGCTTTGTTAAACTCTTCCAAAACTCGAACTTTGCTCGTTGTGCGAGCTTGGTGACGGCTGGATCGCTCGTTTATCAAGCGATCAATGGTCAAGTTTCAACATCCACTGCTGGTGGTGCAATCACTGCTGGTGTCGTTCGGAACGCTGGTGCGTCTGGCGATGTCATCGAAGTGTTCTACACCCGCTAAAGAAAGGAATATAAAAAAATGTCTTATCTCACCTCAAACGCCACTCTTCGTGGCGACATCACAACGGCGGTCATTCAGGCCAGCCAAGCAGATCAGGGATTTATCGGAACCGATTTGTTCCCGATCTATAACAGCCCAGTTCGTGCTGGACAGTACCTCAAGTTAAACTTGGGCAACGCTGAACTTTTGAACAGCGATGCCTCCTTGGTGGCTCCCGGCAGCGCATATCCACGCTCTTCGAGGGCGTTCGATAACGATAATTTCACATGCGTTGAATACGGACTGGAAGAGGTTGTACCTGATGCACTTGCGTCAGATGTGTCACGCTTTTTCGGCCTAGAAACCGAGACTGCGAAGATCCTCCTCCGCAACATTCAAATCGGGCATGAAGCCGAATGTGCTTCTACCTTGTTTAATGCCAGCACCTTCACCGCAACAGCCGCTTTGGTCAACTACACTGTTACCAACCTCTCCACGATTAACTTCGTAGCGGATGTGGCAGCAGCCAAACAGCGTTTGCTGAAACAGGGCGTGATCGCCAACACGGTTGTAATGAACCAAGAAGTATTCGATCTCGTTCGGCGTTCACCGCTGACGCAGAATCAGTTCTTCGGTGTTGTTGCGACTGACTCTCGCCGTCTGTTGTCTGAGCAAGAGATCGCCGCCGCGGCTGGCGTTGAGAAAGTGTTAGTTGGAAAAGCCGCAAGGAATTCAGCTGCTAAAGGTCAAGCCTTCAGCGGTTCGTTCATCTTCCCCACAACCTATGTGGCGGTTGGACAAACTGCTGGTGGTGATTTCGCCTCTGGCGGTGCGGGTCGCACGATTGTCTGGAGCGAGGATGCTTCTGCTCCCTTCGTTGCTGAGAGCTATCGTGATGAAGGTCGCCGTTCGAACATCCTTCGGGTGCGTTCGAATCGTGTGGTCAAGGTCATCGACTCTACTGCGATGCAGTTGATCACGACCTCTTACTCCGCTTCGTAATTGGTTGGTTAGTTCATGTAGAAAGGGGGGAGGAATGAAAGTTCCTCTCCCCTTTTTATTTGTAGTAATGCTCTTAATTTTGTCCTCTTGCACCAAGCAACAGCCAGAAGAGGAATATCCAACAAAGTATCCAGAAACCCCTACAAACGGATCGTGGGAAGAATTTAAGCCATAGGTTTTGCTTGTCAGACCCCATCAGATTCCTAAAATATGCATATTGAAATGAATCCCTCTATTCCAAGAATGCTTGGAAGTGCTACAGGTGAAATTGCAAATTGGATGAAGAACGGATTCCATATTGCAAATGAAGAGCTACAGCAAAAAAGGCAAAATGTATGCGATTCATGTGAATTCTATATAAATAGAAGATGCAACAAATGTGGCTGTTTTATGGCTGTAAAAATCAAATTACAGACCTCCAGTTGCCCAGAGAAAAAATGGTAAAAAAAGCTTGTAACAATAGATAAAATTACCAAAATACTCAGATGGACAGATTCCCCTTCACCCTATCCCTTTACGCAATCGTATCTAGGGAGTGTGCGTCAAAATATATTGCAAGAGCCTTAGAGTCTTTCAAGGCACTCAAGCCAGATGAAATCGTGCTTTGTTCGGCCATGGGAAAACATACGGACGAAGGGCTTCCAATTCTTGAGGAGATCGGAAAGAAGTTTGGAGCGAAAGTAGTAGTCTATAAAAACAAAGATGATGCTAGTCATTGGGAGCATTTAGATAACTTTGCAGACGCACGAAACACGGCACTTGAGGCTTGCACCCAAGAGTTTTGTATGTGGTTTGATGCTGACGATGTTCTTGTGGAAGGAGCAGAAAAAGCCTTCTTTGCTATCGGTGAAAAACTAACTGACCACGATTGTATCTTTGCTGGGTATTCCGTACCCCTTGCTGGCTTGTGTCCTGTCCGTGAACGCATCACTCGCAATAAAAAGTTCAAGTGGAAATACCCAGTCCACGAACAGCTAAAACCTACATCCACAGAGGGTGCAAAAGCCATGGGAACACACGCTGGGCTTATTCTTCACGCACCCATAGATCACAAAGGTTCAAGCGTAACTAGAAATCATAGGATTTTAGACGAAGCTATCCGTGAAAATTATCTGTTCCGCTTCTACAAGGCAGAGGAATACTTCTTGTCTGGCAAGTACGATGAGGCGATGCAACACGCAAAAACAGCATTAGCCGATGCAACGCTTGACCCAATTCTCCGTGTTCAATGCCATACTATTGTTGGTCGTTGCCTTTCTGACCCAGTGGCAAAGCGTGAGGAGCTTTTTCGTGCATACGCACTAGCCCCTCATAGAATCGAGGCGTTATTTTATATCGCAGAGGACTACTACGCACGAAAGCACTATAACGAAGCGTTGGCTCTAGCTCGTTCCGCTTGCTCAATTCCAATCCCTAATATTGCCTACTGGACTACGAAAGAAGCTATTTACAAATGGGAAGCACCAGACCTTTATGAGAGATGTGCTAGGGCATTAGGGCAGAACGATCTGGTAGAGTTTCTTCAACAGGATAAAGTTAAGAACTTTGGTGAGGTCGATATTACTCTATGCCATGCCACGGCAAGACCCAACGGATTCCAAGGCGCAAGATGGGCTTGGTTATCGATGGCAAAACATCCAAATAAAATCCAGCATTTGCTTGGGGTCGATGTAGATGCCGACGAGTACGCAGGAAACGAGAAAGTAATAGTTCCAAACGGCAAGTGTGTAGGGGCGTGGAATGCTTGTGCAAAACAGGCAAAGGGCAAATATATCATTCAGTTATCGGATGATTTCATTCCCCCTGTTGGGTGGGACGAGGAAATTCGAAAGAGGCTTCCAGACCCAACCAAGCCAGCCGTGCTTGCTGTTTCCGACGGATACCGAACAGACGATCTGCTTTGCATCGCAATCTGCACAAAGCCAGCCATAGATTATTTGGGTGGCAATCTGTTTGCCCCAGAATACGCACAATGCTCTGGTATTTTCTCGGACAACGAATTCACCACAAGAACAAAAGATATTCAAGTACAGGCAAGGGACTTGGTGTTTAAGCATCAGAACCCATTCTTTACCAATGGGCAACAAGACGAAGTATTTGTTCGCCATAACGCACAATCAAACTACGATCTTGGAAAGAAGATTTTCGAGGAACGGAATAAGTGATCCAGCACTACTGGATGGATGACAAATTTGGAGAAAAATGGTTTAACTACCAAGATGTTTATAAAAGAATAGTCGAGTCTGCCCCAATGGGTGGGCATATCGTAGAAGTTGGCGCATGGAAGGGAGCAAGCACAAGCTACCTAGCGGTAGAGGCACAACATAAAAAGCTACGGATTGATGTTGTGGATACTTGGTCTGGATCGCAGGAGCATAAGGACATGAGCGACATAAGGGGAAACTCTCTTTTTGGAACATTTATCGACAATCTTCGGCCAGTTATAAATCTTATAAATCCGATTAGGACTGACAGTGTTTCGGCCTCCAAAATGTACGCAGACGAATCTCTGGATGCGGTTTTTATAGACGCAGACCACAGATACCAATCCGTGAAGGCAGACATTCTTGCTTGGATGCCAAAGGTTAAAAAGGGCGGGATACTCGCTGGACATGACTATGCCTTAGTTCATAACGGAGTAATCCGTGCCGTGGACGAGCTTGTTGAAGCTCCAGAAATTATACGAGATTGCTGGCTAAAGGTTAAATGAAAATATTTATCTACCACGATCTCATACTATCAAATGAGATATGGCAGAAAAACCTGTTTTATGCAGAGCTAAATAGGCTCTACCCGCATCTTCAGTACTTGGTAGATTTTTACACCTTCTTCAAGAAGTACGAAACAAAAAATCCAGATGAGGCTGATTTTTTCTTTGTCCCTATCTTCACGGCTGGACTGCAATTCGCAAATGTCGATCCAGAGCTTCTGGTAAATCATTGTGCCTATCTTCATAAGGGAAGGCATATCCTTGTTTCAACTGGAGATGTAGGGCAAAGAGCAGAGTCAAGGTATGAGATGACGCACGAAGCTAACCCACTTCGAGCTTATGATAAAAAGTATAGCTGGATGGATGACCGCTTTATCTTAATTGTACTTGAGTCATTGGCTACTCTTCATAGGCAAGACATAGCCATTCTTCCGTACCAATCTGAGCCGATCAAGCAAAAGGAAGTTAACAGAGATATTCTGCTTTCATTTATTGGAAGCATGACCCAGCTTCACCTTCCCCCAGATCATATCCGTGGCGGGAGATTGCTTGAATTTAAGAGTAAATATGAAAGCGAAAAGATTGTCATCGGATCTCCTTATGATGTTAGAAAAAAACTAGGGGAAATCACCTGCCACGATCTTATGGCTAGGTCGGTATTCACCCTTTGCCCTGCTGGGTATGGCAGATGGTCGTTTCGGTTTGTAGAGGCTTTGCTGAATGGCTCAATACCGATATTGGTATCGGACGAATATGTGTTTCCATTTGGAGACAAAATTGATTGGAGTAAGTATTGCTATGTCACAGAGGAGCGACACTTGTTTGGCTTGACTGACTTTATCCAACGGCTATCTATTGGTGAAATCAAGGAAAAGCAGAAAAACATAGCCAAAGATAGACATATATTTGAAAAGGATTTTATTATGGAAAAAGTAGCCGAGAATCTTGAGAGTCAATCTTACGCCGATATTGCTATTGGCAAGATGAGAAGCCCAGAGCATATGCACATTATCTGTATTGATGTGACAAATAAGTGCGATCTCGCTTGCTCTAACTGCACTCGCCTTCTTAAAAATCAAGACTCCATGTGGGAGATGACCCCAGAAAACTTCCGCTTGGCACTTCGCAGTCTAAAGGATTTCGGTGGAATCATCGCCATGATTGGAGGCAATCCCTGTGTTCATACGCAGTTTGAAAAGTTATGCGAGGTATTTCGTGACGAGATTCCCAATCAACATCAAAGGGGGCTATGGACGAACAACTACTTCAAGCATCGTGAGGTAATTGAAAAGACATTCGGTGGATTAAATCTTAATCCTCACAACGAGGAAAGGGCGAATGAAAAACTGAAAGACCTTCACAATGTAATGGTCAATCAGCGTGGATTCAATGGAGGATATTATGTGGGAAATTCCCATCACGCACCCCTTCTGACGGCAGTAAAAGACCTGTATCCAGAAAAGGAGATGTGGGAAAAGATCGCTGGATGTGATGTGAACAGGGAGTGGTCTGCATCCATCGTTCAGAACAAGGGCAATCTAAGAGCATATTTTTGTGAGGTGGCGGCTTCTTTCGATTTGGCAAGAGGCACGGACAACGGACATCCAGTAGTTGAGGGATGGTGGAAAAAGCCAATCCGAGAATTTGAAGGTCAGATTAAGCACTTTTGCACAGGATGTGGAGTACCAGCAAGACTACGAGGTTCTATGGATAATGAGCAATTGGATACCTATACCAAAAGTAACGCAGACTTGGCAATAAAGTCTAGAGATGCAAAGGGCAGGAAGATCCAGTTGCTTGAATCTGAAAAAGCCTTACAGCATAAAGTTACCGAATATTTTGCTGGGTGAAAGTTCTAATACAGTATCACCAGAGATTGGGCGACATATTAAGAATGTTGCCGTTGGCAAAGCTGTTTGCAGATAGGGGCGATGAAGTATTTTTTGAGTGCAAGGATGAATATGCCGATATTTTAAAATGCACAACCTATGTAAAGCATAAGAAAATTAACGATGCCTATGAAAAGTTTGACTATGTGTTCAACAGGGAGGTGTGGCCTTTGCTTTATGAGGAATACAGGGCAAGCGATAGAAGGTGGGAAGAATTTGTGTTTGGAGGCGAGTTTCCAGAGGCGGTTGATGAAAGGATCGTCCTAGATAATATTTGGATGGCTCCAGACCTTGGAGTTTATGACCTCGTTGCTCCATTTGGGATAAGCCAGATGGTTAGGCGAGATCCGCTTATGGTGGTCAAGAAGGCCGTCGAAATGTACGGAAAGGACAATCTTGTAGTTCTATGCCCGAACGAACTTGATATTAACGGACTGAAGGCGATAAGCTGTAGTTCAGTTGCCTATATGCCCTTCCTCATTCAAAGGGCTAGGAACTTTCTAGGCATAAACTCATCTCCAGCCATAATAGCTTCTGCCGTTAGGGAGTCTTATGACCTAGTGCCAACAGGGGTATATCAAGACGATTACACGCTTGGGGCGAATATTATTACCCTTTAAATGGCCTAAAATCGCTCATAAATGCCCCTAGAAATGCTTGGGCATAGTGGTCAAGGTGGTTATTTACTCTGAAATTGACAGAGCTATATATGTAATATGGCAGGACGCTTGGATACGACCATTTTCGGAACAGACCTAAACGAGCTAATCAGCGATCTTTATACCGTAGTGACTGGCTTGGCTACCAATGCCGTGTCTGCTTCCGTGACTGACCTAGCTTTTACTTCTGAACTGGAAGTCGGGGGAGAGGTTTATAACATCGCTCAAACTCTCATCGTTTCAGCTTCTGCCGTGTCTGCTCCCCCTGTTATTGGATCTCTATGCACAGTCGGCGGGACAGAGAGGATGGTTGCTCGCTGGTCGATCTCGGCTGATGAGGTTTCGTATAACATTGATGTAGCTGAGATTACGACTGGATGACGAATTCAATTGAGAACGAGGTAGAGACTTCCATAGCATACGCCATTACTTCGGCGGGTGTTACTGGAGTTAATTTTTTTACATCGGAAAGGGCTAGTCCAAGACTTCTCCCCTTTGTGTATGTAGATGCAAAAATAAACAGCGAGGAGGTTGCTCCGTTTACTGGTATTTTTGATCTGAATGTTACAGTTTCATATGTGGCTAGGGCTGATACATCTTCTAACCAAGGATATGATCAAAAGTTTTTTGAGATTCAACAAGCCTTGTACACCGATCCGAACCTAGCCCTACAAATGAGTACGGCTTCGACCAGCCTAGAGTTTTATATAGCCAACATTACAAACATCGGAAAAAGGATTGTCTCTCCGTCACGGACTTGGGCTACGGATATTTTGATGGATGTTAAGGTAACTGCAAAATGAGCATGCCCAATTCTCCAGATTATCAGCTTGAGCAATCCATAGCTTCATTGTTTTCTACGGTTACTGGGGTGAATGTTTACACAACCACACGGACAGGGGCAAGACTTTTCCCATATATTGCCATTTCAGCAAGGCCAATAGGCCAACTAGTTACTCCTTATAGCGGTGTATATAATATGCAAGTAGCGGTAGATTACTCCGATAGCTCTGCCAAAGTGTCATTCAGCACTTTTGACTCGACCTATCTAGATATTTTTGCCTGTTTATATGGAACTGGGCAAAGCCTTCAGTTCGAGATTCAAGATAACTCTACTGATCTAAAGGTTTATATGGCAAGGATTTCATCACAAACGCCTACGATTGAGATAGGCAAGAGAGCTTGGAAAAGGGGATTGGTCATATCTGCTATCGTTACACCAGATCCTACTGGCGATGGAGTTTCAGAACTTGACTTTAGCGACTATCTAAACTCGCAGTATCTAGCAGTTATTTGACAAGGGGGAATAGCTATATGCCACTACCAATTCGTGATGGGAATCAGTCTTTAACCACGCTTTCAACGATTCTTGTAAGTAACGCTCATATCCCAGCCCATACGGTTATATCCTTCGGTACACAAGGGATTACAGATATAGCAACGGCTGTTTCGGGCGTTGAACTTGGGCCCAATACATTAAATGCCCTAGAAAATATCACAGTCACACTAGGCCAAGTAACAATTACTGGTGGCCTTACGGACGCACAGCTTCGAGCTTCTGCCGTAACGATTGGTGGAGGAATCTATCTATCAGACGCTCAAGTTGTGATTGGTGGCTCTGCACCACCAGAAGCTATTCAAATTGGTGGATACAATTTAGCAGACAATAAGCTTTATCCAATTCATGTAGATGATTTGGGCGTTCAAACAATCAAAGGAGCAGTTACAGCATCAATTAGTGGAACTGCTTCTGTAACCTTCGGCACGGCAGTAGTTACAGGCTCTACCTCGATCTTAAACTTTCCAGCAACTCAAGCAGTCACTTTTACCCAAGCATCAGTTACATTTTCTCAAGCTCCTGTTACCTTTGGCACAGCAGTAATTACAGGTTCGACTAGCATCATCGGCACTCCCTCGGTAACATTCACGCAGATTGCAACTCACGGAGTTATTATTGGGGCTGGAACTGCTCAGATTGGTTCTGTAACCGCTTCTATTAGTGGTACACCTTCAGTAACATTTACAACTGCCTCAGTAACCTTTGGAACTTCTGTTATTACTGGCTCTGTTTCTATTCTTAATATTCCCGCAACTCAAACAGTCACATTTACGCAAGCTTCTGTAACTTTTGGTACGGCAGTCATTACTGGATCAACAAGCATTTTGGGAACTGCTACAATTACGGGATCGACTTCAATTCTTAATTTTCCAGCAACACAGGCAGTATCTATTGCAAGCGTTACGATTGGAAACACAGTCACTATAGCAAATATTCAAGGAACATCGGTTACGACTAGCAACTTTACAAGCACAACGCCATCTACTGTTCTTGCTGGATTTAATGCAACAAGAGAAGTACTAACAATTTTTAACGAAGGTGCTGGGAATCTTCATATTTCTGTTGGAACAACTTGCACTACACTTTCCTACCAAGTTCGTCTATCTGCTGGTGACTACTACGAAGCACCACTAAACCAAGCATCAATCACGCACTCTGCTGTATTCGCAACGGCTGGTACGGCAAGAGTAGCACAAGTTAGTTAGGAACAAACGATGCCACTATTTCGTGCAAGGCTTGTTGAATTGGTCGTTGCTTGCTCTGATGAAGTAAGCAATCTTACAGTAGGTACAAACAAAGTTACTTTTCGATCCCCCTATGCTTTTACGCTTACTGGTGTCCGTGCCTCGGTTAATCTCGCCCCAACAGGCTCTGCAATCATTGTGGACATTAACGAAAGCGGAACTAGTGTGCTTTCGACCAAACTATCAATAGATGCGACTCAAAAAACATCGCTAACCTCAGCTTCTCCCGCCGTCATTTCAGATTCCTCTATTGCTAACGACTCTGAAATTACTATCGACATTGATCAGATTGGCAATACTACTGCTGGCAAAGGCTTAAAAGTCGTCTTAATAGGAACACTATGAGCTTCCTAATTAATCCATACATATTTGGGCTTGATCTTGGGTTCTGGACTAACCTTTTATTTACTTCTGGTAAGATTGTTACAGGATTTGTAGCGACTTTCACCGATGCATTGACTGTAAACTGGGGTGACGGAACAACTACGCCCCTCACAAGCGGGGTGAGTGTAAATAAGACTCTGGGGACTACGAATGGTATTGAGCTTGAAAATGACAACGCCGTTGTTACAAAAATTATCTGTGGCACAAGCTCTCCAAGACTTGGTGGAACTATTAATTTATCTGCTTTTCCTAATTTACAAGAGTTTAGATGCAATTCCAATGACATTACAGCACTGTCTGGTTATGCTCAAAATAGTAATTTCAAAAATATTCAATTTTTTGATAATAAAGTAATTGGATCTATTCCCAGCTTAAGTGCATTGAATAATTTGGAAAATTTTTATTGCTACTCAAATCAACTTACAGGGTCGATTCCAAGTTTGAGTGGATTGATTAGATTACAAAATTTTGTTTGTCACTCCAATCAACTCACAGGATCAATTCCAAGTTTAAGCGGATTGAACGATTTGCAAAATTTTTCTTGCCTCCAAAACCAACTTACAGGGTCGATTCCAAGTTTAAGTGGATTGGGTAATCTAAGAATATTTTATTGCTACTCAAACCAACTAACAGGATCATTTCCAAGCTTAAGCGGATTGAATAGTCTAATAGATTTTGCTTGTTATTCAAACCAACTCACAGGATCAATTCCAAGTTTAAGTTTATTATCTAATTTACGGATATTCCGTTGCAACAATAATCAACTAACAGGAACAATTCCAAATTTAAGTGGATTGAATAATTTACAATTCTTTTATTGTTATTCAAACCAACTTACAGGATCAATTCCGAATTTAAGCCAAACAACTGATTTGATAGATTTTCGTTGCAACAATAATCAACTCACAGGATCGATTCCCTATTTAAGGGATTGTTTTTTTCTAGAAAATTTTGTTTGTTACTCAAATCAACTTACAGGATTAATTCCAAATTTAAGTGGGGCTTATGTTCGGTCGTTTTACTGCTACTCAAATCAATTAACAGGCTTTGCAGGAGAAAATGTGTCGGGCTATATCTCTAATAGTCTGGGTGATTTTAGGGCGGAAAATAATCTTTTAACGGCTAACGCAGTAAACGCAATCTTAGCAGCTTTTGTTTTGGCAAACAAGACAACTGGTACTAGAATTTTGAATTTGGGTGGAACAGGAAATGCTTCACCTACTGGCCAAGGGATAACAGATAAGGCTACTCTTATCTCTAGAGGCTGGACAGTAACAACAAATTAATATGAAAATTTATTCCAATCAAAATGTAAATGCAGAACAGATTATCCCATTTCCAGATGAAGTTCATACTACGGAATTAGACTGGTGGATGATTTATGATGCTGATACAAAGGTAATTACAATTCAACCAATACAATGCTCTGGGTACACATCTAGCCCCTTGACCATGGTTATTGCAGATACTGAAGAAGAATTAGAACAATATATCGCAGACCATGCGTTAAAGATAGGTGACAGTTGAGGTGGCTTATGTGGCTTATCTTTAAATATGAAATACAATCGTGAAAATGAAGTTATTAAAGCAATTCAATATCTCTGGGACGAAGGATTTCTTGAGCCATGCATCAAAAAAGGAGAGCCAGCGGTTCGTCTGGTAACAGAGCTTCGTGAAGCCAGAAAAGCTATCCGTAAGATCATCAAAAAAAGTGGTAAAGACTAAAATGCCTACTAAACACGATTCAGAGATTCGGGAGAGGCTTGCAAGAATGGAAGAACGGCAAGTTCAGCTTTATAACATGGTCGAGACTTCTCTTTCTAACTTTGCCGATCTATCCAATAGGGTATCGTCTTTAGAAGCGTTGAAGCATAAGGCTTTAGGAATGATTGCTATTGTTGGTGGACTTATGACTCTTGCTTGGGAGTTTATTAGAGAAACTTTGATCCGCAAAGGTTGACACAAATAGTAAACTAGAATGGCTCTCACAACTATCGGTCTTACCACTCTCAAGTTCGGAACTACAGATGAGTCATCTGCTGTGGTTCGCTCTTACGAAGAGACGATTAAATGTGACCCAGTTGAGCTTATGGGTGGAAACGGAACATTCCAAGCGGTAGCGATTTCTAATCCTAATAGCTCGGCATCCATTACGATTGTTAGCGGTTCTGTTTCTGGAAGCATTGGTGCTTCATTTACTCAAACTTTAAATACATTCCTAACTGGAGTAGATACTCTTTTTATCGAGAGTGCCTCAAGGACTCTTACCAACGATGGATTTTCTGAGGTTCAGATTTCAGCCGTTGGCTACACTAATCTAGGGAGTGCAACATAATTTATGTCAGCAGCCATAATCAAAGGAACAGCCACTAGTTTTGGAATTTCAAGTGCGGTAAGCACGATGGTTGCAACCAACCTTTCCGTGAATTCTTCCTCGAACAAGGTGGAGGCTAAAAATATTAATGGTGGCGTTGCTTGCGTGGCTTTTACTGGGAAAAAGAACGAATACAATCTTGAGGGCTACATCACGACCACTAACTCTGCAACTCAAGGTGGATCATTTAGCCCCACAAATCTTGTTGGTTTTGGCGGTCTTACTGGTGGATACTATGTGGAAGAAGTGAATTTGAGCAAGTCATCTGAAGACTTTGCCAAAATTAAGTACAAGATCGTTCAGCGAGACGGAATAGCATAAAGATATAGACAACCCCCCCACAGATTCCTAACCTCAGATTCCTATGATTAAAACTGGCGACTTCCTTTACATCACAAACAATATTAAGCTGGCCTGTGCCTTGCTCACGATGGGTCACAAGCTGAAAGATAATGAGTCTTGCTGTATCGAAGAAAACGGAAAAACAGAAGTCAATTTTATCTTTGATGATGTAAACAATGAGGTAACTAGAGATGCTCACAAGTGGAAGGGTGGCTTAGAAAAAATGAATCTCGAAGAACCCTTGGCATACCTTTGGGCATACGCCCATAACCGAGATCGGCTTTTAGATGTTATTAAACAGAGCATTCCGATGGTGCGTGTAAAGTACGGAGGAAAAACGCTTCTTTACCCCAAAAACGCAACTGCTGAACAAAAGAGAAGGATAATGACAAAACTATGAATGACCTAATGAATGACGAAGAAGTGTTGAGCCAGAAACGATCTGATGCCTTTGTGCCTAAAGAGGCGAGCATTCGAGATGTGAAGCTACGCCCATTCACGGCTGGGTCGCTCCTTATCTGCAAGAAGGTCGGCAACAAGCTAATTACTGGAGGCGAAAGCGAGAATCCAGAGTTTGATATTCTTTCCTTTATCTATATTCACTCTGCTCCCATCGCTCAAGTGCGGGTGAATTCGTATAGCAAAGAGAAGTTCTGGGGTTCGGTTCTGGAGTGGGCAGACAAGTTGAGGGTCACTGACTTGGAGGAGGCTGGCAAGATGATCGAGGAAATCATTAGCTCCTCTGGTCTTGCAATCGCTTCTCCTAAAGACGATGGAAAGTCTAGCGGAGGAGAAAGCCCAAACTAGCCGAGCCAGAGTGGATCGCCTCTTATGTGATCACTCTGGCCTCACAAACAGGCTGGACGGAGGAATTCATACTCAATGAACTACCACTATCTAGGGGATTCCAGTATCAGCATTGTATTTGGAGGATGAATGGAATCACAACCGAGTGGGGAACTGAAATATCAAAAAGGAAAGCTGACATAGAAAGACAGTTAGGGATATGAGTATATCAATTACATGGAACGACAGGGAGCTACTATACGGACTTGATGCACTCAAGAACGATGTGGCTAAAAGTCTGTCTGGCTCGTCAGAACGGCTCAATAAGAAGGGCAAAGAGGCTTGGAGAAAGGCTATGTCAAAAGATGCAGTTTTAAGCAAGGGGCGAAATGGCCGTGAATGGTTCAGCTTTAATAAGCAAAAGTGGTTTATCACAAATCAATGGAAAACCCCAAACACGGTATGGGCTGGTCGTAATTTTGTAGAAAATAAAAGAAAGCAAGCCAATAGCATTATGGCTAGATACTTAGGAGAAAGGAAGCAAGAAGAGCTTGATAAAGCCTTGGAGGTGGCATTCTCTAACTTCAAATGAAAACAGCACAAGGAGCAATATCGGTTGATGTATCTAAATTTAATTCGGCTATTGATAGCGCAAAAGGCAAGCTTGCGTCTTTCGGAAGCTCATTAAATGCCGTTGGGAGTGTGGCAAGGACTACATGGAAAGTTTTTGATTTGGTTACTGGGGTATCTGAGAGGATCAGCATAATCACAAAAGGAGCAAAAGATTTACAGTCAATTTTTAATGCACTTCCAACGGCTATAAAAAGGGTATCTGATGGATTTCAAAATCTAAAAACATTTGCATCTCAAGTTGGAACAATACTTTCAAAGATTCCACCAACCTTTAAGATTATTGGAGCATCTGCTGTTGTTGCTGGAATTTCAATTTTTGGAGCCGTAAAGGCACTACAAGCTATATCTGGAGCAACAAAGAGTGCCTTATCTGGGATTTCCTCGGTAGCAAGTGGCCTTGCAAATATGGCTAAAAGTGCAACCACAGCCGTTGGCGGTGCTGTTTCTAGTGCTTTTCGTGGCTTTTTAAGCATATTAAAACCAGTTGGAGTGGCGGTTGGTGGCCTTGGTATTGCATTTGGTGCTTTAGATAGATTCTTTAAGATTGGAATAATGAGTGCAATCGAGATGGGCGATGAGATGAAAAATCTCGCAGGAAGAACAGGTGCAAGTATTCCATTTCTTGTTGACCTTCAAAAACTATTAAAGAACTCTGGGGTTAGCTCAATGTCTGGTGCTGTTGCGCTTCAAAATATGCAGAGAGCTTTAACTGGCGTAAACGCAGACGGAGAGCCTACAAACGATATGCTGGCTCGTCTTAAACTCAATGTGGACGATCTGATGAAGATGACTCCAGAACAGCAGTTTATGATTATCGGCAAGGCAATATCGAACCTTTCCACATCAGCAGAACAAACAGCTGCTTCGTTCTCAATATTTGGCAGGGCTGGAGCTTCCCTAAAGGGAGTATTCAAAGAGGCTGGATTCGCAGAGCTAGGAACAAAGCAAAGTCAGCTTGGTCAATCTTTGGCAAAAAATGCAGATAACTTTTCAAAAATTTCAGCAAAACTCCGTGACTCTGGGTCATTTTTCCGAGGTTTTTTTGTTGAGATGGCTGGAGCAGTAGCTCCTTCAATCCTTGAGCTTTTTAAGCTTTTTGAGGGGGGCGATATGCTTTCTGGATTTGGAGCAAAGCTAGGAGAACAAATTAGGTTTGGGGTTGAGGTTCTTACTGGGGCATTTAAGAGTGGAATGATATTTGATCTTTTGAAGGCATCGTTTGAAACTGCTGGAATTGTATTAGAGGATTTGCTTCAAAGGTCATTTACATTTGCTTCCAATCTGCTTAAAAGGCTACTAGAAGCAGATGTATCTACTGCTGTACTTTCTGGAATAGGAAGTGCAATTGTTGGATCATTATCTATTATAGCTGGTACTCTCGTAAAGGCATTTGCGACTCCAATAGCTTATTTGCAAGCTGGGATACAAACAGCGTTTGAGTCGTCCCTAGAGCTACTTGCCACAAAGCTTCCAGCGGTTGCAAGTCTAATGGGTGTTGGTGGCTTTAAAGGTTCTGGCATGGAGGCTAACTTTGCAGAAAGAAAGGCTGGTATTTCCGCATTTGCTGACGAAACAATAACGGCTGGATTTGAAAACATAGCAGATGGAGTTCGCACCGCAGTCAATGGTGCAACAGATTCATTTAATATTCTTAAAAATTCTCTAGAAGAATTTCCAGCTCAAGGAGAAAAAGCTAAAAAGGCAACCTCTGGTCTTGTTGGGCAATTAAATGCATTAGCGGTAGCTGGAAAGCCTACAGAAAAAGCAGTTAGCGAGATTGCTGGGGCAGAAGTTTTAGGAGCAAAGGTAAAGTCTATGAGTGGTGGCAAGGCATCCGAGGGAGTTTCCAGCCTACAAAGAATTGGTGGAGGTGGTGGTGCTTTCAAGGCAGCTGATCCAATAGTTAAAGAAACTCAAAAACAAACAGCCGTGATGGAAAAGGTTGCAACCCTTATTGAACCCATAACTAAAAAGGTAACTGAAAATGCACTTGTTCCATCAATGAATCAAGGGGGAATGGTCAAAGCTTTCCTTAGTTAATATGCCAGCCCCAATATTCAAAGGAACTTTCCCTGTTAAGGCGAGCGAATCTACTCGCTACTTTGATAGGGGAAAAATAGAATATGCAGTAACAAACATCTACCAGCTTGCCAATGTTGTTACTGGAGACATCGGAAGCTCAGATTCTGTTTCAATTTCTGGCAAAATCCTTGCTCTAACAAATATATCCGTAAACAGAAAAGATGGGCTTGCGGAAGTCACAAAAACATATAGCGGTGGAGATTCCTCCGCACCAGAGGTATATGAGGTTGTTGCAAGCGTACAAGAAGAGCCAATCTCATCCCATGTTGCCTTTACAGTTAGTACTGGAATATACACAACATCTATTCAAAACGCGGCTGGCACGGCAAATGTTAACTATGATGCCGACGGCATATTCGTATCATTTTCAAAAACAGCAGAAAACGGATTCTTTGGAGTGCAAAGTTTCTTGAGTCCTCAAGTTCAATACCGAAGAATATACTCTACTGGAAGCCAACCAACAGCGGGGATTACAGACACAGTTGCTTATATCTATGCAACTCCAGCGGGAAGCCCACCCACAATAGCATCTGGTAGAAACTGGCTAAAGAATTCAGTAAATATCAGAAACAATGGAAATCAAAGAACTAACTCTGGTCAGTATGAAATTGTGGAAGAATATAAGGCAAGCGGTTCAAAGGGCTGGAACAACTTCATATACTTTACAGCATAATGAGTGCGACATACATCGGCTATACTGGCACGAATTTAATGCCAGAATCCTCTTGGGAGCAGAACAAAGAAGGACTAATTACATACACGGAAAAGAATATGGTTTTGCGTTCCGTAACCGTAGTTACTCCTACGCTTAGTCAAACCAAAAGCATTGGGGGGCAAACATTAAGGGCTGTTGCAATAAATGTAGTCAGTGGTGGCGGTGCATTTACAGAAGTTACGGTCACCTATCAAGGACAAGAGGGAACAACTCTTCAGCAAGACTCGACTAGCTCAACTGGGGAAGAGCCGATAGAAAGCAATAAATACTTCTTTAATGGAGATATTGGTGGTGGCTCAAGTATCGTTACAGCGGCTGGATCGGCAAATGTAATATATAATGATGACGGATCTTTTGCTGGATTTTCTAAAAATGCTCAAAGAAATTTCTTTGGCGTTACATCGTATCTCAATCCAAACCTTGTTTACAGGAGATCATTTACAACTTCCGTTACTGCATCAGCAACAAACCTATCAACTGTGGGGAGAATTGTAACGGCCACAGATGATTTTCCAGCAGTTGTTGAGGGTGCTACTTGGCTTTGCGTTGGAATATCCTATGTAAAGAGAGGGCAAGCATTCGATGTAACACAAGATTTTAGAGCCTCTGGCGAGCAAGGCTGGAACACATACATATATGGAACGGCTGTAGCAGCTCCAGCACTTCCAACATAATTTTATGGCACTAATAGGAAAAGTTCAAAGAGGCCAGCCGCTTACGGCTGATATGATGAATAACATCATAGATAGCATTCGTGAATGCCAGCTTCAATCTATAGTGGGAGGAGTTTTTAAGAGAGGGGTTGGTGGAACGACCATTACTGTTAAGGCTGGGAGGCCACAGGGTGAGGCGACTCTCTGCCCATTTACTCCAATAGCTAGTGCAGTTACATCTGGGTATGAAGTAACATTTCAAGCTGGAACAATTAACGGAGTTTTACCATCAAATATGCTTGGTAAATTAACAAATGTAACTACAAGTTCAAATAACTATTTTTACTTAAAATGCACAACGGACGGAAAGGTAATTATCTCAAGCGTTCTTGAAAAAGACACAACCCTGCGAACCCCAGTTCAGCCTACAGCCGACACAGCCCCAACACAATTTAATATTATGGTGGGATATATGACAACTGCTGGCATTACCGAGAGAACAATTTCTTGCGGTCATCTTCAAGCAAGAATAGCCCCATCACTTCAAGAAGATGCGAATGACTATGTTGCTGGAGAAAGAAACTATACACAATTCTATAACTGGGTATTCTAATGCCCTATCAACAATATTTAACGAGTGCCAGCACTTCGAGCTACGCAAGTCGCACCTTTTCTTCCTCACAATCATCACCTGCTCTTGCAACATTAACCAGCAGTACTTTTTCAGCAGAGGCTGGTTGTGGTCCATTTGGAGCCTATGGGATTATTTCATATTCTTCAACAACTGCTGTTGGTTATTCATCAGGAGGAGGACAAGAAGCAGAGGGAGGGCTTTATAGTTATTCTAGAATAGGAACTGGCTCTACGGCTGCATTTAATAGTTTTAACTTAGTCTATGCTCCCGCAACTAACCCACTGTGTACTGGAGGTGAAGTACCAGCGGATACTTCGGGACTGAATTCGGGTAACTCTGGAGCAACTGATTCTGAGTCAGTAATTACAATTTTTGGAGATGGAGCAATAACAATATCTGGTGATTACTTGATAGACAATACAAATCAAGTTGAAACAAACTCATCGCATACATCATATACTTTTACTGCATCTTGGAATCCAGCATCATCTCAGTTTAGTGGTTCTGGTGGGATCTCTTATACAACCTACTATACAAATAGTGATTTTGTAGTATCAGCCCTAATTACAACTACTGCTCCGTACAATCCATCTCTGCCACCATATTTTGGAAACTACAAAACTGAAACAACAACACTTCAAGTATCTCTTCGAAAAACAACGGAAGAAACTGCAACTTTTTATGGACCACTAGAAGATAGCGAAGCCACATATACTCGTATTGTTTACACGGACACACAAACAACTCTTAGTAGTATTAAAACAATCAATCCAGACAGTAAAGTGTATTGGGATGTGCAGGGATTATCGCAATCATTTAAAATAGAATGGATTGGTTATTCTGGTGGTGGAGCGCAAAACCTTGGGCTTGTATATACAGGAACAGCGGTCAGTAAGGACATATCAGAATATGCAAAGATTTTGATGGAAACAGACTCATTTTCCTCTTCCAACCAAAGAGATGTTTTTAGTTTTGGAAGCGCATTTACTAATGAAAACTTTCAAGACTCATATACTCTTACATATGACACAATAACTACTTCAGCAGTAGCATCTCAGACAACTACCCTAGAGAGAGCCAGCATAGGAAGTATTAACTCTTTTCTCTATGGATTCATCAAAACCAATACAGTAGATACAACTATATATACGGCTGGAACATCAACCGAATCCGTGGAATTAGTTTCAGCATCCCAGCGGTTTATATATACCTATGATACATCAGTTTTTGCTGTTTCAGGTGCGTCTTATTCGGAGGTTCAGGCAATATCAACCACATCTAATTTTACAAGGTTTGTTGAGCTTTCTGGATTAAACAAAGCCACATCTTTTGTTGTTCGAAGTTTTGTTACAACTACTGCTCCATATACTTACAGAACTAATGTATATGGGATTACGGTAGATGCTGGAGGGAATCCAGACGGAAGGGCATATAGCTTTGCGCCAATATTCCCGCAAAGTGCATTAGTTATCAGATCGCCCGAAAGCACAAACCCAGATACTTTTTATACTGAAAAAGCCTCTGTGGCATCATTTGCAGAACCAAGCTACTCGACTGCATATAAAAATTATTCTCCAGCAGATTGTAGTTTAGTGCTTTTGGCTCTAGTAGCCCTTAACACCGAAGGAACTGGGGGAGGTGTAGATGGTAGTCAATATCCGTCTTGGATCAGCGTATATAATGGAACATTTGCTGGAGATCGAGCCTCAACATCAAATCAAAGTGTTACAGTTAGCCAATCTTCATCATATGTCGGAATTGGGGCAACTAATGTTTACCAAACAATAAGCTATTTTATTGGGAATAATCCAGCCTCTCAAACTACAAGAACAACATCTGTTGCTATGGCTCTTGCAAATTCAGCAAGCTCGGTTTCTAGGCTTGCAAGAACAGCAGTTGAAAATCTTGATTCTGCTTATATAAACAGCTATTTGCCATCCATACCGCTTAACGCATCAGATGTATTTTTCACTCAAGGACTACAGGGAAATGCATCGTACAATATGGATAAACTCCTACTTAACGCATATACCACGGCTAAATCCACATTTGCTGGTTCTGCGACATCCTCATTCCCAATAAGTGTGTCTAATATGCCTTTCAACATTTATAGAAACAAAATTAGGATAGATAGTGCATATGATGCCGTAGATTATAATTCGTTTAACAGGGGGCTTTTGCGATATTCCAATACTTACGGAGGATGAAAATGCTTGTGCGTATTTGTTTTTCTGTTAGCAATTGAAAATGCGAATATGTGCTGGGGTGTACTTCACTAAAGGATGGTGTTACTCAATAGACTCTTGGCTTGAGCATTTTATAGCATCTGTTAAGGGGCTTTCTGGTTCTCTTGTAGTAAGCACGGACACCTCGGATGAGTGCGAGGAAAAGTGTAAGGCCATCAAAGCAAGGGCAGAGCAAGCTGGATGGACAACCTATATTATAAAGTCTGCTGGGGTTGAGGACTCTCAAAAAGCCTACAAGGATGACGCACAGCTAATTATTGCAAGAATCCAGCAAAAGGCATTCTCCCTTGCCAGAGAAATCAATGCAGACATATTTTGGTCAATCGAGAGTGATGTTCTTGTACCGCCAAACGCACTAAAGGTCTTGCTCCAAACGCTTGAATTTGATGATGGATACTACGGTGTTGCTATGGTCACCTATCCAAATGGTCAGTTTCTCGGTGGTAGGGGAAATCCTCAACATCCAATTGCAGAGGACTTCAAGCAAGATGAGAGGATTATTCCAGCAGACCTAAAGAAGCAAATAAAAAAGCGTGAGGAAAGAGGTAAGGAACTTTTTGAAAAGAAGCAAAAGCCGAGCGATTCAGAGATAAAGGAATGGGAAGAATTGGATAAAAAGATAAAATCCTGTCCACCCAAGGGGAACATATTCGAGCTTCAGTCAAAGGGGTGGAAACAGAGGGGATGGATGGACTCTGCTTATCCAGCCATCGGACGAGGTGCGATTGTTCCCACGGATTGGGTTGGTCTTGGATGCACCATAATGAATAAGAAGGCACTTTCTCTTGCTACTTTTGAGGGCTACGAACTAAAAGGAACTCAAGATCTGTTTTTGTGTTGGAACAAATGGCATCCAGCCGACATAAAAATGTGTGTAATCCCTCACATCCTTTGCAGTCATGTAAAAAGAAAAGTCGGGGAGGACGGCAAGAGAACGGATGAGATCGAGATCCACGAAGCATACCACGAATTAACAGGAGAGTTTGTAGGACACATTCGCTGGAGGCCACGCAAGTACATCAACTTCAACGCCTAATAATAACTTGCTTTATGGCATATTGACACTATGCCTAGCTATATGAATAACATTATCTCTTGGGCGACTGAAAACTTTGGCTCGATTGTGGCGGTTCTTGGTGCAGTTGTGATTTTGGCTAGAGTTATCGTAAAACTTACCCCCACTCCCGCCGATGATAGCGTGTTAGAAAAGATCGTTGCATTTTTGAAGACTGTCGGACTACACATCGACGATAAAAAGTGATTCGCTTAATCGGAGCCTTAATTGATCTGCTTCTTCGGTTCTGGCCGACTACGAAGGAACAAAAAGAATCCGAGATTAGAAAAAAGCGGAATGACAACAAAGATCGGATTGATCGCTTGTTCTCTGGTAGTAATGGCATTCCTTGGTGGTTGCGCTAGTACAAGCTCGCAATTCCTCCCTACAGACACGGTAACATTTTTAACCACGGATTATCGCTTTGCAGAAGTGATGAAATCCAATGAAGATGTTAAGGGCTGGGCTAGAGATGCCCTTCAAACAATCAACGAGCTTCAGTACCAACTCGAAGTAGAGCGCAATAAATGAATTACAAGGAGAGAAGCTACAAGGTATTCGACGGACTACAGGCAGATTTTAAGGAAAGGGTGATTCGCTGGTACGAAGAGTGCATGGCAGAGGGTCTAAAGATTCTTGTCTATTGCGGATACAGATCGAATGAAGACCAAGAAAAACTATATCAACAGGGCAGATCCACAAAAGGAAACAAGGTCACAAATGCAAGTGCTGGTCAAAGTTTCCACAACTACGGAAGGGCGATAGATTTCGTGCCAGTAAGGAATGGAGAATCTTCTTGGGACGATACGGCAAGCTACCTAAAGGCTCAACGGATAGGCAAAGAATTCGGTTTGCGCCCGATCTCTTGGGAACTCCCCCATCTTGAGGATAGTAACTTTAAAAACTGGCGGGAGCTACAAGCGTCCCAGAAGCCAGCAAAGACGCTTTTTAGCCCTATCGTAGAGCGAATTTGGGGCATCAAAAGGTCTGTTGGCGGGAGAGGACTTCGATGAGAATACCCAAGGACAGAATCGCCCACGGTAAAAGATTGTCTAAAAAGATGCAGGATTTGATGTATGCCAAGTATTTAAGGGGATATACCAAGTACCGAACCAAAATAGAAGAGAAGCCGTTGATGTGCGAAATAATGGAAGAAATACTCGACTTGGCAAACTATTACATTACATTTTACGAAAGATCAGTTAAATTGGTCGAAGATGCAAAAGCCAATAAAAGCGCAACCTATTTACGCAAACAGATCATAAAACTACTTGGATCTAAATGAAATTCTTAGAAATAGTTATTGCTAGTAATGGAGAAAACCTTTCTTGGGCAAAAGGAATGGAGAGTATTGTTGTTGAGTATTCTACGGCAAAACAACAAAATCAAAACAAAGCAAAACATGCTGACTTTGAGTATAAGCGGGATATTTCAAATTTTAATTTCACACGAAACTACTCAAACAATTCCTTTTTATCTTTTCTATCTGAACTTAAAAAAGATATAAAATTTGCCAGAAGTGTATCCAAAGAAATAGATGAGGTGCTAAGTTTAACTAATAGACATCCAGAATTTAGTATGGATTTACTTTCTGGTCATAGGGTTGTACAAATTGAAAATAACCCTAATATGTGTGAGGCGAATCAATACTTAACACACATAATCACAAATTATAGTGATTTATCTGAATATACTGTTTTTACGC
>Ga0214917_10000890_pt1 | contig 38916 bp, 40 predicted proteins | sample LL_1208_BB_MetaG_FD_177983 | JGI IMG/M metagenome (GOLD analysis project Ga0214917, IMG submission 177983) | Freshwater microbial communities from Lake Lanier, Atlanta, Georgia, United States - LL_1208_BB | ecosystem: Environmental > Aquatic > Freshwater > Lake | place: USA: Georgia | collected... | reverse complement strand
ACGATTCGTTGCCCTCGTACTGCACGGCGTAAAACAGCAGTTTGTCGCGTTCCTCGAACAGCGGGATCACCGCCTTGCGGCTCGCGCTCGTCCAGCAACCGAACACCGCGACCGAGCCCGCGTCGAGAAGCGAGCGGGCCCGCCGCTCGAACAGATCGACCCGCGACTTCGGGTCCGGGGCCTTGATGTCGATCTGCCGGCCGAGCACGCCGCCGGCGGCATTGATCTGTTCACAGGCGAAGATCTGGATGTCGCGGAGTGACGTGGCGCTGATCGCCAGCGGTCCCGTCTGGGAGTGAAGGAGACCGAGCGGAACGGTGCGGACCCGCGGTGGAATGCCCAGCGAGCAGCCCGCGAACAGGGCGGGCCCCAGCGTCCGGGCGGCGGCGAGCGTGGCGGCCGCGCCGTGGCTCAACGCCTGGCGGCGGGTGGCCCGGGCGGGCGACGTCGTGGGCGAGAGCCGATTCATGCGTCGTCCATCCGCTTGTACAGCGCCTGGAACGGCTCCGCCGTGATGCTCACGTCGCCGCGGAAGGGCTGATTCATGTCGAAGATCAGGTGCATCATCGTGCCCAGATACGCCGCGAGGATCCCGCCGAGCAGGAGCTGGGTCGTGAACTTCATGTCGAACAGCCAGCAGATCGCGATGTTGAGCACCGCGCCGAGCAGCATCACGTACCACATCGAGGCCGGGAGCGACGATTTGACCGAGAACAGCCGCATGCGGCGACACTCGAGAAAGTGGTTGAACTGCCGCAGGGCCTCGGCGTGGATGATCTGCTCGGCCGGCGTCTGCGGCTGGAACTCGAGCATCCGTTGTTGAAACGCCTCGGCACGGATCGTGCCCTCCTCCGGGGTGATGCCCTGCTGCTGCAGCGGCCAGGCGTACTTGATGACGTAGCGGGTGTAGTCGCGGAGCAGCCAGCGCAGGTTCTGGCCGTGGGGCTCGGGATACTGCGACACGTCTTCGTAGAGCGCCGAGAGGGCCGCCGCCTCGCGGGTGACGTTCGCCGCGGCGTCGGAGACGTTCTGGTAGGCCGTGACGGCGATCAGGCCGAGCAGGAGGCCGTAGAACACGCAGAAGCAGGAGAGCACGTAGCCGACCAGGTCGTTCACGCCGGGGGTGTTCCGGACGAACTGCCGGAGGATCGGCCGCACGAAGATCGAGCCGAGCCAGTAGAACCCCACGAAGGCCGCGATGAACAACAGCGACAGCCTGGCCGGCGGCACGTCGTACAGCCAGTACCACGCTTCGGGCGAGAACAGTCTCAGACTGGGGTCGGAAGCGGACATGGGGAAGATGGTACCAACGCCGCGCCGTCACCGCACCTCTTCGCCGTCGATCGCGTAGATCGCCAGATGGCGACCGTCCGGCCCGCGGAGTTCCTCGAGCCGGAACGTGCCCGACACGGCGACCGGCCGGATCGAGAAGTCGGCCGTCCGGCCCGGCAGCATGCGCACGACGACGCAGTCGTAGAGCGCGGCCCCGGGGCCGAAGCAGCACTCCATGTTGTCGCGGACGAGCACGAACTGCGCGAGCCCCGTCTGCTGAAAACTGGGGAGAATATAGCCGCGAATCCGCACTCGTTGCCGCTCGAGCGCCGTGACCCGCGGGGGCAGCAGGTCGCGGTGGAAGGCCGCTCCTTTCTCCATGTCGAACTTCACGTCGTCGAACGAGATCTCGCGCGGCGGCCCGGCCGCTGCCGGGGCCGCCGGACGGGGCGTGGCGGCCGTGGCATCGGCCCGTGATCCGCCGTCCCGCCCGCCGGGAGGCGACGGGTCGGTGCAGCCGACGACGAGCAGGAGCAGCCAGAGCAGGCGTCTGTCAGCGGACAACGGCGTCCTCGAGGTGGTAGAGCACGCCGCCGTCGAGCGCGGCGGTGCCGGTGGGGCGGATCGCGAATCGACCGGCGATCTTGCGCAGCCGGGGCGAGAAATCGACCCCCCGGGTATCGCGCAACTGCACGAGGACGCGATCGGTGATCTTGGGATTGCCGCCGAAGCAGCAATCGCCCTGGTCGCGGACGAGCAGGAACTGCACGATCCCGTGCTGCTGCTTGCCGGGGTACATGTAGCCCTTGAGCAGGACGTTGCGCCCATCGAACGCGCGGGCCGCGTCCGGGATCGCCGTGGGCGGATCGCCCTCGAGCGGCTGGAGCGTCGCGTAGGTGAGCCGTTCGAACCCCGGTGGAAGTTCCGCCGCGTACACGGCGGCCTGATAGGCGAGCCCACCGCCGAGCATGCAGGCCGAAAACGCCGCCGCTCCAATCGCCAGCGGCATGCCGACGAGCTCCGTCGGGCGGGCGCGGATGTCGCGCCGGGCCACGATCGCGAGGACGAACCCGAGCACCGGCACGACCGCCAGCCACCAGTCGAGAAACGCCAGCGGCGACAGGACCGCCAGCACGGCCGCCGCGATCGCCGTGCCCCCGATGGCGCGATACCGATCCCCCACCTCGACGGGCGCGGGCTCGGCTGGGGGACGCGGTGTGTCGAAGAGGCCGCTGGCCATGGCTCGTCGAACCTGCGGACCGGTCACTTGCCGGCTGGAGTCGGCCGCGGGCGCAGGGCCGCTCTCGCGGCGAACGCCACGAGGGCGACGCCGGCCGCCCATGCCACCCACTTGAAGGAACGCAGGCCATCGCCGGCGGCCGGCCCGGTGTTCGCCGCGGGTCCCGGAAGCGACGGCTCCGCGTCATCCTCCTCCCCCTCGTCACCGATGACCGGCGCGATCTTTGCGGCGAGTGCGGCGTCGTCGCCCGCCCCGGCCGGGGCCGTCGTCGCGGGCCGCCCCGAACCGGGCTCGTCGTCGCCGTCCGCCTTCGCAGCGGGGTTCGGGGCGAGGGCTCCCGCGAAGCCCGCGAGCGTGGCGGCCCGACGCACCGCCTCGGGGTCGATCTTCTCGAGCCGGGTGAGCGCCGTCGCGGCTTCGGGCAGCGGGCAGGCCCGCAGATAGTTCACCACCGGCTCGCGGACGAAGATGTTGTCGGCGTCGGCCTCCTCGAACAGCCGGGCCAGTCGATCGACGGCCGACCAGTCCTGCCAGCGGGCGAGATCGGCGATCACGAGATCGGCCAGTTTCGGCTCGTCGAGCAGGATCCGCAGCGACCGCAGCACCCGCTCGCGCGGCACGATGTCGGACTCCTCCCCGAGAAATCGCAGTGCCATCACCGCCGCGTAGGTCTCGGTGAACGGCACGTCACGCCCCTTGCGATCGAGGAACAGCCGATCGACGAGATCGAGCCCGTCCGCGCCGCGCAGCGTCACGTAGCAGGCGATCAGCGCGTCGAGGCCGGAGCGGACATCGGCCTTTTCCGGGGGCAGGTTCTCGCCGGCGAGGATGCCGGCGATGCGGTCGGCGTCGGCCTTCGTGCCACACACGCCGAGCATCGTGGCGTACAGCCGGCGGCGATTCGCCTGCACCTTCGGATTCTCGATCCACTCGAGCAGTTGCGTGGGATCCATGCGGCTCTCGAGACCCCGCACGTCCTCGTACGGGGCGACGGCGAACTCGTCGTAGGCGTCGCGGGCGAGCGTCTCGTCGGGATCCTCGAGATGCTTCTGGAAGAACGCCAGGCGATCGGGGCCCTTCTCCGGGAGGTCGCCGAGTTTCCGCAGGTACTCCACCGCACGGTCGCCCACCGCGATCGGGCTCGACCACACCAGATTCGGCGGCTCGACGCCCATCAGCAGGTAGAGCGAGCCGACCGGCTTCTCCTCCAGCAGGATCGTCTCGATGGGCTTGGCATCGGGGCCGAGCAGCCCGGCCTCCTCGACCAGCCCGGAACCCTTGAGCACCTCGACCACCGCGAACTTGCCTTTCGGCAATGGGCCATCGGCCCGCGGCGAGAGCGACCCGGCCAGCGGCGGCTCGACGAGCCGCGCGATCACCGCCGCCTGGCTCTGCGCGATCTCCTGCGCGAACGTGAGCGACACGGCCGAACAGAAGGGACACGCCTCCACCCGCGCGGCCTGCACGAGCAGGGCGGCTGCGAGCATGAAGACCTGAAATTTCCGCCAGGCGACCATGCCGGTCAGTGTACAGGAGTTCGTGGACCGCGTGTGCCGTTCCCTCGCCCGACGCTCCCTCGCCGGCTTCGGGCCCCCCTTACGCCCGTCGCCGGACGTTCGCCTCGGCCATCCAGGCCTCGGCTCACTCGACTCCGACGGCGCTTCGCCATCCTGGCTGCGCTTGTCTGCGTACGCCGACTCCCGGGGTACGGGGAGCCCGAAGCCTCCTCAACCGGAAAGGGGGCAGCCCCGAAGCCGGGGCGGGCGAGTTGACGTCGGTCACCCCGGGCCCTGCAGCCACTTGGCGACGTCGGTGCGGTAGGCGGCGATCGCGGGGAGGAGTGCCGCGACGACCGCGAGCACCACGAGGAATGGCACGAGGAGAGCCTCGGCGAGCGGCGCCGCGGAGAAGACGCTTGCCGTGACGCCGGCGTTCGTCGTGATCCAGGGGCCGATCGCGCCCACGAGCAGATGGCCGAGCACCCAGCCGGCGATTCCCCCGCCGACGGCGAGCAGCACCGCCTCGATGAGCACCGTGGCCAGCACGTGCGACCGTCGGGCGCCCAAGGCCCGCATGATCGCGACGTCGCGACTGCGCTCGAGCGACGAGCCCACCATGCTCACCAGGATGCCGATCGCCGAGACGAGCACGACGAGCGCCGTGACGAGCAGCAGCAGGAGTTCGAGCGGCCGCACGAACAGGTCGAGGAGTTGGCGGATCTCGGCGACGGGGAGCGCGGCCTGGCCGTCGCGGCCCTCGTTGATCGCGGTCCGCAACCCCATGGCCGTGAGTTCGGCCGGAAGGCCGGGGAGCGACGCCGTCTCGAGCAGGATGGCCGTGACCTCGCGCTGGTTGAACGGCAGTGGCACGTGGCCCGAGGCCTGCGGCGGTGCCACGGCGGTCGGTGCCTCCCCGTCGGGCAGCGGCTTGGCGTGCCCGTCCTGCAGATAGAAGCCCTCCATGTTGACGAACACGCCACGGTCGAGCGGCGTGTCGGTGCGGGCCAGGATGCCCACGACCTTGAACGGGTCGTGAACGGCCCCGTCGTCGGCCCCGTGGGTCGGGGCGAACGAGTCGCCGACCCGGAGGCCGAGGTGCGCGGCCACGGCGGCGCCGAGGACGCCCCCGAAGAAGTCGTCGTCGGTGAAGTTGGCCCCGGCGGTGAACTCGAACGGCCGGCCATCGCCGCGCGTGAGCCGATCGAAGAACGCGGCGTTCGTGCCGACGACGCGGTGGCCCCGGAAATAGTCCCCCATGCAGATCGGCACGGCGGTGCGCGTGCTGGCGGCATACCTCCCGTCGATCCCGTCCGGCCGGGCGGCTGCCGACAGGAACTCCTGGTAGAACGCCCAGGAGATGTTCTCGATCGGCTTGCTGATGAAGTAGACGCTGTTGAGCACCAGTTGGAGCGGGCTCCCCTTCGCGCCGACGATCATGTTGTAGCCGAGGCCCGAGCCCGACTCGAAAGCCCGGTTGACGATCCGCCCGGTGACGAGTGTGGCGACCACGAGGGCCACGCCCAGCGCCAGCGACAGGGCGGTGAGTCCGCTCGTCAGCAGCCGCTGTCGGATGTTGCGCCAGGCGATGCCGAACAGCGTCATGCCGGCCTCGCGGGAGAGGCTGCGGCGCGGGCGGCGCGGTTGAAATCCTCCAGCCGCACCTGCCGCGGAAACTGCCCGGCGACGCCGGGGTCGTGGGTCACCACGAGCAGCGCCGCGCCCTCGGTGCGACAGGAATCGCGGAGCAGGTCGATCACCTGCTGCTGGTGTCGGGTGTCGATGCTCGCCGTCGGTTCATCGGCGAGCACGGCCCGCGGCCGATTCGCCAGCGCCCGCGCCACGGCCACCCGCTGCTGCTGCCCGATCGACAGCTCGGCCGGCTTGTGGTCGAGCCGGTGACCGAGGCCCACGGCCCCGAGGAGGTCGGCGGCCCGGGTGCGGTCGGGACGGACCGAGCCGAACGACATCGCCACCAGCACGTTTTCCAGGGCGGTGAATCCGGGCAGGAGGTTGAACTGCTGGAACACCAGGCCCAGCGTGTCGGCCCGCACCCGGTCGCGACTGGCCTCGTCGAACCGGGCGATGTCCTGGCCGCCCACGAACACGTTCCCCGAGTCCGGCCGCATGATGCCGGCGATCACGTTCAGCAGCGTCGATTTCCCGGAGCCGCTTTGCCCTTCGAGGGCGCACTGCTCGCCCGCCTCGAGGGCGAAGGTGTCGATGTCGAGAACCGGCACGATTTCGCCGCCCGGCGCCACGAACGCCTTCCGCACGGCCCGCAGTTCGACCACCGGGTTCGCCATGCCGGCCATGGTACGCGACGACCGCCGCGGCGTGTCAAAAACGGCCGCGATGCGGCCGCCGATTGAGGCCGCGGCGCGGCGCGGTGTATATTCCGCGGCCTTCGTCGGGCGGCGCCGCCGCCCGCGACGTCCCGCCCATCCATCGGAGGAGCAACTCACGTGTCCATTCGCGTCGGCATCAACGGCTTCGGCCGCATCGGTCGCCTCACCTTCCGGGCCATCTACGAGAAGTTCGGCCTCAAGGGGGACGTGCAGGTCGTCGCCCTGAACGATCTCACCGACGCCAAGACCAACGCCCACCTCCTCGAGTTCGACTCCAACTACGGACCGTTCAAGGGACACGTGGGCTACGAGGGCAACGACCTCGTGGTGGACGGACAGAAGATCAAGGTGTTCGCCGAGAAGGATCCGGGGTCGATCCCGTGGGGTTCGCAGGACGTGCAGGTCGTCGTGGAGAGCACGGGCTTCTTCACCGACGCCACCAAGGCGGTCGCCCACAAGCGGGACAGCGTGAAGAAGGTCGTGATCTCGGCCCCCGCCAAGAACGAGGACCTGACGATCGTGCTCGGTGTCAACAACGAGATGTACGACCCCAAGAAGCACCACGTCATCTCCAACGCCTCGTGCACCACCAACGGCCTGGCGCCGGTCGCCAAGGTGCTCCACGAGACCTGGGGCATCGACCGCGGCCTGCTCACGACCGTGCACGCCTACACCAACTCGCAGAAGACGGTGGACACGGCCGCCAAGGACCTGCGGGATGCCCGTGCCGCGGCCCTGAACATCGTGCCCTCGAGCACGGGTGCGGCGAAGGCCGTCGGCCTCGTCATTCCGGCCCTGCAGGGCAAGTTCACCGGCATGGCGTTCCGCGTGCCGACCCCGACGGTGAGCGTGGTGGACTTCACGGCACTGCTCCTCAAGGATGCTTCGCCCGCCGACATCAACGCCGCGATGAAGAAGGCTGCCGAGGGGCCGCTGAAGGGCATTCTCCGCTACACGGAGAAGGAGCTCGTCTCCACCGACCTCAAGGCCGACCCCCACAGCTCGATCTTCTCGGCGGTGGACACGATCGGCCTCGGCAACTTCGTGAAGGTCGTGAGCTGGTACGACAACGAGTGGGGCTACTCCAACCGCGTCGCCGACCTGCTCAACTTCCTCGAGGACCGCGGGCTCTAAGCACGGGCTTCAGCCTGTCAGGCCTCAACGCGCTCAACCCGGCTCGCGGTTGCCCCGTACCGTCTCGCCGGACGTTCGCCTTCGCCCTCCAGGCTACGGCTCACTCGGATGTGCCTGCGCTCCGGCATCCATGCCTGCGCTGGTCCCATACGCCGTCTCAACGGCAGGGGCAACCCCTCGCCTACCCGTCCCGATTGAGTTGAGGAGGCTTCGGGCTCCCCGTACCCCGGGAGCCGGCGTACGCAGACAAGCGCAGCCAGGATGGCGAAGCGCGGTCGGAGTCGAGCGAGCGGAGGGCTGGAGGCCCGCAGCGAGCGTCCGGCGACGGGGTATGGGGAGCCCGAAGCCGGTGCGCCGCAACGCTACTTCGCGGGCACGGTGGCGTCGGTTTCGAATGACTGGCCGTCGAAACTCGTCAGCTTCACGAACACGCGCACGTGGTCGCCGGCCGGCGGACGGCCCTGCCAGGGGAGCGTGAAGTGCAGGCCGCGGGCCCGCGACGTGCGGCGGAAGTGGGCGAGGGCCTCGGCGGACGGAACGTCCCACTTGGCGAGCGGTGCGCCCTCGGGGCCGCCGGGGGTCGCCGGGTCGTAGGCCACGATCGAGACGTCACCGCCGGCCGTCACCAGCCGTTCGTCCGCGTCGCGCGGCTCGAACACGATGGCCAGGCCGTCGCTCGTGCCGTCGCCGTCACCGTCGAAGCAGGCCGTGCGGTCGGGGTTGACGACGAGGTGCGTGATCCGACCTTCGGCGGACAGGCTCTCCTCGTGCGACAGCCGCTTGATCTCCGACGTGGCGGCGGCCCCGCGGGCGCCGCCGCCGTCGGGCAAGGGCGGCACGCCGTCGAGCGTGGGCGGGGTGATCGTCGCGGGGGGGGCCGCGCCGCCGGGGGGCGGCCCGAACCGTGGCCCGAATCGCGGACCCTCGGCCGCCGGTTCCGGCCCGGAAGGGGACACCGTGGCGGGCTCCGGAAGCGTCATCGGCGGGGCCACGACCGCCGGCGCGGTGATGGCGGGCGGGGCGAGGTTCGCCGGGGGCGCCGCCGGGCTCGGCCCCCGGGCCGGTGCGGCAACGGCGGCCGGAACGTCGATGCGTCCCGGAAGCGAGGCGTCGGGATCGACGATGCCGAGCTGCTTCTTGAGGCTGCGGTTCTCGGCCGCGACCCGCTCGAGGCGGGCGCACTTGTCCTGCACCTCGTCCTGGAGCAGGTAGATCTGGTCCTCCTGCATCCGCAACTCGCGTTCGAGCAGCTGCTGGCTGATGTCGCTCCGGCACCCTCCGGCGACGGCGGCAGCCACGATCGCGATCCATGCGAGTCTGTTCATGAGGCGCCTCCTGCGCGTCAGACAGTCGGGAATACGGGCGACGCTCAGCCGGTGGCCTTCACGTCGCGCTGGGCAGCCGGCATGCGTTCGATCACCTCGTCGATCAGCCGGTAGTCGAGCGCCTCCTGCGCCGACATGAAGCGGTCACGGTCGGTGTCCTGCTCGATCTTCTCCAGCGGATGGCCGGTGTGTCGGAGGAGGATCGTGTTGAGCTTGTGCTTGATGTTCTTGAATTCCTTGGCGTGGATCATGATCTCCTCGGCCGTGCCCTCCATGCCGGCGAGCGGCTGGTGGATCATGATCCGGGCGTTCGGCAGGGCCCGGCGCTTGCCCTTGGCGCCGGCCGTGAGGAGCACGGCGCCCATCGAGGCGGCCTGGCCGATGCAGTAGGTGGCGACGTCGCAGGTGACGAACTGCATGGTGTCGTAGATCGCCAGACCGGCGGTCACGCTGCCGCCGGGGGAATTGATGTACAGGTGGATGTCGGCCTTGGGGTCGTCCGACTGCAGAAACAGCATCTGGGCCACGATCGCGTTGGCGACCTCGTCGTTGACCTGCGAGCCGAGGAACACGATCCGATCCTTGAGCAGGCGACTGTAGATGTCCATCGCCCGCTCTTCGCGGCCGCTCTTCTCGATGACAAAGGGAATCAGCGGCATGGCGTCAGTCCTTCTCGGTCTCGTCTTCGACCGCGGGCGGCTTGGAGAGGATTTCGTCCACGAGGCCGTACTCCTTCGACTCCGTGGCCGTGAGGTAGCGATCGCGGTCGGTGTCGCGGGCGATGCGCTCCAGCGGTTGCCCCGTGTGGTGGGCCAGGATCTCGTTGAGCACGGCCCGCGTCTTGATGATCTCGTCGGCCTGGATTTCGATGTCGCTCACCTGGCCGCCGACCTGGCCGTAGGGCTGGTGGATCATCACCTTGGCGTGCGGCAGGACGAACCGCTTGCCCTTGGCGCCGCCCGCGAGCAACACCGCGCCGCCGCTCGCGGCGAGGCCCACGCAGTAGGTCGCGACCGGGCAGGACAGGATCTGCATCGTGTCGTAGATCGCCATCGTCGCGGTGACGCTGCCGCCGGGCGAGTTGATGTAGAAGTGGATGTCCTTCCGCCGGTTCTCGCTCTGCAGGTACAGCAGTTTCATGACGAGTTCGTTGGCGTTCCCGTCGTAGATCTCCCCCTGCAGCAGGATGATCCGATTCTCCAGGAGCAGGTCGCCGAGCGTCATCTGCCGCTGCCGCTGATAGTCGCGGTGGGCGCTCGACGCGGCGGGAACGAACCGTGGCTTCTGCATGGCAGGTCTCGTGGGAATGACGGTGCGCCCCTAGCGGCGGGCTCCGGGCCGGGCGTCGGCGGAATCGGCGTGCTGGGCGGTCGGGATCTCCTCCTCGCCGATCACGACGCCGCACACCGCATGATCGACGGCATCGACGTCGGGCCGGGGGAACTCGAACGGCGTGTCCTTGAACGACGCTTCCTGCTCGATCCGCTCGAGCGTTTTCCGCTCGATGATCTGGTTGCGCAGCACGTCCATGAGGCCGCGCTTCTCGAGGCTGGCACGCACCCGCCGGGGCGACTCACCCGACTGTGCCGCGATCGCCCGGATCTCGTCGTCGTAATCGGAGCCGGTGTCGCTGATGCCCTCGGCCTCCGCGATCTTCTCGAGGATGAAGTGCTCCTTGAGCGCGCGGGCGGTGCTGGCGAGGGCCGACTGCCGCAACTCGTTGACGTGGCGACGGATCGAGTCGTCGTCGAACCCGCTGCGGCGCAGTTCGAGGATCGAACGCTCCAGCTCCCGGAGGCTCTGTCGCTTGAGCAACGCGGGCGGGAGATCCCAGGACGCCGATGCCGTGAGGGCGTTGGCCACCTGCTGCCGCACCTGCCGGCGCCGGTGCCATTCGAGCTGGCCCTCGAGCTGCTTCTTCACCGCCTCCCGCAGCGCCTCGGCCGATTCGAAGCCGCCCAGCTCCTCCAGCACGGCGGCCGAGAGCTCGGGCAGTTCGAGCTTCTTCACTTCCACCACGTCGAGTTCCATCGTCACGGTCTTGCCCCGCAGCGACTCCACGGCCGCCTCGTCGGAGATCGTCACGTCGGCGGTGACCGTGGAACCAGGTCGGGCCTTTTTCACCAAAGCGTCGAAGCCGGCGAGCGATGCGTCGGCGAACGAGAGCTTCGGCCGCACCATGATCTCCAGTTCCCGCGCCTCCGAGAGGAGGGTGTCGCCGTCCCGGAACCGCAGATTCGCCACCACGAGATCGCCGGCGGACGGGGGGCCGTCGTGCGGCACGAGCCGGCTGCGCTCACGCAGGATGGTGCCCAGCGACTCCTCCACGTCGGTGTCACCGATGGCGCGGGTCGGGCGGTTGATCGACAGCCCCTTCCACTTCGGCAGCTCGAATTCCGGCCGCACTTCGATCGCGAATTCAAACGTCATCGGGCCCTCGTCGGGCAGCACCACGGCGGCCACATCGAGGTCCGGCTCGCTGATCGGCGAGAGGCTTTCCTGTTCGGTGGCCTGCGTCATCGCCGCCGCCAGCAGCCGGGAGCGGATCTGCTCGGCCAGTTCCGACTTGAAGCGACTGCTCACCAACCGCCGCGGCGCCCGTCCCGGACGGAACCCCGGCAGCAGGGCCGTCGGCATGAGTTCGGCCACCGCCTCATCGAAGTGGCGATCGATGTCCTCGCGCGGGATCGTCACCTTCACCCGCCGCTGGCAGGTGGAGACGTTCTCGATGGCCACGGCCAGATTGAGCGGCTTGGGGGCGGCTTCATCACCGGCCGGGGAGGGAGCGATCGCGGTGGCGGAGTCAGACATGATTCATTCCCGACGGAAACGACGTGGCTGGAACGCGGTGACGCGGACGCGGCACCAACCGACGGCGCCGAAGATGTGGACGGACTGCGGACGCTGCGGTGGGCGGAGGAAAGGGAAGCGGGTGATGGGATTCGAACCCACGACAACCACGTTGGCAACGTGGTGCTCTACCAACTGAGCTACACCCGCGAGGGGCCGTGCCCGGCGTCGCCGCCGAAACGGAACCTCGCGATTCTAGGAGGCTGTAGGGGGGGCCGCAAGACGTCCCTCTGGGCAACCCGCGGAATTTGAGCGATTTGGAAAGGGCCGTTGGAACGCGGCGGCGGCCGACTACACTCGACTCCAAGAACGTCCTCCCCCGGCGGAGCAGACTCCCGGTGAACGTGCGGTTGGTCGTCGTCAGGCCCGAGACGAAGCGGCAGACATTTTCGGTCCGTCTGCCGATCCTCATCGGCCGCAGCGAGGAAGCGAAGTTTCGCATCCAGCAGGACCGCGTCAGCCGCAAGCACTGCGAACTGTTCGAGCACGACGGCCGCGTCTACCTCCGCGACCTCGGATCGACGAACGGCACGTTCCTCGAGGGCGCCGTCATCGACACCAGTTCGCGGCATCCGCTCGAGCCGGGCGCGACGGTGAAGGTCGGCAGCCTGGAGTTTCGCATCGAGTTCGAGCCGGCCGCCGCTGACGGCGTGGCCGTGGTGGTGGACGAGGCCGATCGGACGGTGGGCGTCATCCGCGCCGCCGACTCCGGGCGGCTCGATGTGGAACACATCGCCGAGCAGCCCGCCGACTCGGACGAAACGCCAGCCGAGCAGCCCGCCCCGAGCGATCCGGGCAGCGTGCCGGTTCAGCCCGCCGCGTCGGGGCCTGCGGTGGACGACGGGTTCGGATTTCTCGAAGCGTCCGGCGAGGCCGGGAAAGACGCCGCCGGCGACGACCGCCTCGGAGATTTTCTGAAGGGCCTCCCGTAGCGTGTAGCGCGTCAGGGACCGCGACCCTCCTGTGGTCGACGGGCGTTGTGTTTCGGCGGCGGCGGCGCTACCGGGTTGGCGAGCGTGACCTTGAGCATCGTCACGAGCAGTTGCCCCTTCTGGTAGTACTGTCCCTCGACCTCCACCTCGTCGCCCGGCGAGGCCAGGCCGACGTTCGCCGACCGCACGACCAGTTCCGCCTCGGGCGGCACCGTGACGTCGAATTTTTCGCGGCCGGCGACGATCGTGACCACGTCACCCGAGACCTGCTTGATCGTGCCGGCGACGAGGTAGCTCCCTTCCGGCCGCTTACCGGGGGCACGTTTCGCCTTCGGGTCGGCGATGCCCATCCCGCCCGCCATGACGCCCGGCGTGCCGCCGTCGGTGAACGCCACCTGGAGCACCGGCTCGGTCACCTTTCCCAACGCATCGAGCGACACGGTGCAGTTGACGAACTGCTTGGGTTGCAGCATCTCGCGACTGGCCCTGCCCGTGACCTCGATCCTGGCGTTGGGAGCCGGCAGCGCCTGCCAGAGTTCTCCCCCCTTCGGCAGTCGCAGCTGCAGCCGGCCGGGGCCTACCTCCACGAGCTGGCCCACCCGGTCTTCCACGCGCAGCGTCTTCAAGGGTCCGTTCGGGCCCGGTGGCTGGGCACGACCAGAGCTCGGGGACATCACCGTCGCGGCCAGACCGGTCGCCGCGACCAGCGCGGCCAGGCGAAGGCGTTTCCGGAACGATTCCGGGGGGCGAGGCGTCGGCATCTGGAGTTTCCCTCTGTTCCCGACCAGACTGAAGGCGGCAGCCATTCCGAATATACGCCATCGACGGCCACCGCCGGACGCACGCTCCACCGCCCATGCCCGCGCCAGAACGCCGTGTCACGATCCTGGATCTCGCGGCCGCGAAACGGGCCGGCAGGCCGCTCACCATGGTCACCGCCTACGACTGGTCGAGTGGCCGGCTGGTCGATGCGGCGGGAGTCGATTGCGTGCTCGTCGGTGACAGCGTGGCGATGGTCGTGGCGGGACGGGCTTCGACGCTCCCGGCCACGCTCGAGCAGATGATCTACCACGGCGAGATCGTCGCCCGCGCCGTGTCGCGGGCGCTCGTCGTCGTGGATCTGCCCTTCCCGCTCCAGCACCTCGGGCCACGCACGGCCGTCGAGGCCAGCGCCCGGATCCTCAAAGAGACCGGGTGCCAGGCGGTGAAGCTCGAAGGCACGGCCGGGCAGGCGGAGGTGATCGCGGCGATCGTCGCGGCCGGCATCCCGGTGATGGGCCACGTCGGCCTGCGGCCCCAGGCGGTGCACCAGCTCGGCGGCTACCGCGTGCAGCGCGACGTCGATCACCTGCTCGAGGACGCCCGCGCCGCGGCCGATGCGGGCGCGTGTGCCGTCGTGCTCGAATGCATTCCCGCCGAGGCGGCCCACGCGATCACCCGGACGCTCGCGGTGCCCACGATCGGCATCGGTGCCGGCCCGCACTGCGACGGGCAGGTGCTCGTGTACCACGACCTGGTCGGTCTGTCGCTCGACCGCGTGCCGAAGTTCGTGCGCGGGTACGCCGACGTCAAGCAGGCGATCGCCGCCGGGCTCGCCCGCTGGAGGCAGGACGTCGAAACCGGAGGATTTCCAGGCTCCGACGAGACGCTCGCCTAGTCGTGTGGACCGGCCGCCCGGCTAGGGCAGCACGACTTCGTCGGAAATCACCACCGGCTTTCCGGCGGTCACGGCGCCGGCCGGCATCGGTCCGGGTGAGCCGCCGGGGCCTGATGGCAGCACGGGGGCGCCGACGCCGCCGGACGGCATGCCGCCCTCGACGACCGCGCCCTGGCAGTCGTTGCAGCCGCTCGGGCCGGCCATCGCGGCCGACTGGCAGCAGTCGCTGGGTTGGCCGCAGGGTCGCATCGCGGGAGCGGCGGCGGGCGCGACGGTCGCGCCGGGTGGCGTGAAGCCGGGTGGATAGTGGCCGAAGCACTTCTCGTACTTCCACACCTCGAGGGCGATGTAGCGCTCGTTGAGCGTCTTGCATCCGCCGGAGGCGAGGGACGCGAGCACCGCGCCACCCAGCAGCAGGTTCCGGCCGAGGTCGTTGATCCGCATCGCAGGGGTCTCCGTCGTGGGGCCGCGGGGAACGGCTGGTTGACGGCGTCGCATCGCTCACCGCGACGCCTCGCAACCCTACCCCACGTCAACGGGGCGGCAAGAAAAAATGGCCGCGCGACATGCCGCGGACGGGCGCCCGCTGGAAACCTGTGCGGATCGTGCCGCGCGGGGCGGCGGCCGTGCCGGCTGTGCGCGATGCCGGCCGGGGAGCGTGGCTCAACCCTTGCGGTGGCGGATCCTGGCCCGCATGCGGCGCTTTTTCTGGCCGAGCTTGCGTCTGCCCTTGCCGGTCTTCTTGACTCCCATGCTGCACTCCACGTCGTGAACGGCCCGGAGAAGTTCCGGCCTGCCGGGCCGCAGTTGTAGAATGCCGCGGCGTGGCCGTGCAAGCGGCTGCGTCGTGCCGCTTGCCTTCCCCTCGCCTCGGCCCATGATCGTGTTCTTCCCGACCTACGCGCGGCGGCTTCCCGGTGGCGACCGGTGGCGGGCGGTCGTGGCCGGCATGGTGACGCGGCCCCTCCCGCCGCGGAGTCGGCGGCGGGCGATGGCGGTCGCGGTTCTCAAGCGGTTGCTCGACCTCGACGAGACCCAGGTCGCATCCCCCGTCTTCCAGCACCGCGCGGACGCGTTCCTGTTTCAGCGCGTCGCGGGCCGGACCGTGCGGGTCGCCTTCGCCGGTCGCGAGTATGCGGCCGGGCAGACCGACCGCAGCGGTCACTTTCACGCCGAAATCGACCTCGAGGAGGGACAGGTGCGGGCGAGCGTCGCCCCCGCCTGCGGCGCCGGCGACTGGATCACCTACGAGGGTTTGGTCGAGGACGACGAGCGGGAGACGCTGACCGGTCCGGGGGGCCGTATCCAACTCGTCGATCCGCACGGGCTGTCGGTGATTTCCGACATCGACGACACCGTCAAGGACACGAACGTCGCCAATCGCCGGGAACTGCTGGCCAACACGTTCGTGAGGGAGTTCCGTGCCGTGCCCGGCATGGCGGACCTGTACCGGGCCTGGCGGGACGCCGGCACCGCGTTCCACTATGTCTCGGCCAGCCCATGGCAACTCGCCGACTGCCTCGACGCCTTCCTCGCCGACGTGGGCCTGCCAGCCGGGTCGCTCCACCTCAAGCTCTTCCGCCTGAAGGACTCGACGCCGTTGGGCCGCCTGCCGTCGCGAAAGCGTTCGAAACGCCGCGTCATCGAACGGATCATGGAGGAGTTTCCCGGCCGTCGTTTTCTCCTGGTCGGTGATTCCGGCGAACGCGATCCAGAGGTCTACGCGGCGGTGGCGAAGCGGCGCGGCGACCAGGTGGCGGGCATCGCGATCCGGGCGGTCGCGGGCCGCGCATCGCGGGAGAAACTTCAAGCCCGGCTCGCGCGACTGGCGCGACGGCTGCCGAGCGGTGGGCTGCGGCTGTTCGACGACGCGGAGGAACTTCAGGAACTCTCGAACGCGTTCTGAAAGTGCTCGATCTGCGGCCGGCCGTCGGGGCCCTCGAAGACCACCGTCACCACGTCGATGCGTGCGGCGCAGTCCTCGAGCCGATGGCGGCGGATGTAGGCGGCCGCCAGCTGCGCGATCCGGCGCTGCTTGTGGTAGCCGACCGTCTCGGCCGGGTGGCCGTGGGTCGTGTCGGTCCGTGAACGCACCTCGACGAACACCACCGTGCGGCCGTCGAGCGCCACGAGATCGATGTCGCCGCGGAGCACGCGCTCCCGGGTCGCCACGATCCGATAGCCGATGCCCCGGAGGTATACGGCCGCCTCCGCCTCGCCGCGTCGGCCCAGGGTGTCTCGAGACGGTCGCATCGCGCGTCGGCCGACGGCCCCGGGTCAGCCCTTGGCAGCGGTCGCTTTGCGCGGCTTCTTTCCGCCGGCTGCAGTCTCGACCTGCTCCTCCCGCTTCTCGCGCAGTCTTACGGCCTTGCCGACGCGGTCCCGGAGGTAGTAGAGCTTCGCCCGCCGGGCCACGCCCGACCGCTTGACCTCGATCTTCGCGATCTTCGGCGAGTGGAGCGGAAACTTGCGCTCCACGCCCTCGCCGGCCACGATCCGGCGGACGGTGAACATCTCCCGACTGCCCGAGCCGCTGCGGGCGATCACCACGCCGTTGAAGATCTGGATGCGTTCCTTTTCGCCTTCCAGGATGCGGGTGTGCACATCGACGGTGTCGCCGATGGCGAACGACGCCGGTTCAGGCTTGAGGCTCGAGGCTTCGACCTGGGCAAGAATCTTCTGGGTCACGGGACGCTCCTTTGGGGTTGAATCGCACGCCGGCGCCGGTCGGTCGCGGCGACGGACTGTTGGTGCCGCCATTCGGCGATCCGGCGGTGATCGCCAGAGAGCAGCACGTCGGGCACGCCGAGGCCGCGGAACTCCCGCGGCCGCGTGTACTGGGGGCCCTCGACGAGGCGGTCGCTGCCGGAAAACGAGTCCTGGCGGGAGCTTTCCGCGTCGCCGAGCACGCCTGGCAGGAGCCGGGTGACCGCTTCGACGATCAGCATCGCCGCCACCTCGCCGCCGGAGAGGACGAAATCCCCCACCGAGATCTCGTCGGGCAGCAGCGTCTGCCGGATGCGGTCGTCGAAGCCCTCGTAGCGTCCGCAGAGGAGCACGATCCGATCATGCCGCGCGAGTTCCTCGACCACCGACTGATCCAGTCGCCGACCGCCGGGCGTGAGCATCACCAGATGCCCGGGGACGGCGTCGCGCCCCTGCACGCTCTCGACGCAATCGACGACCGGCCCGGGCATCAGCAGCATGCCGGGGCCGCCACCGAAGGGACGGTCATCGACCTGCCGATGCACGCCCTCGGCGAAGTCGCGGATGTTCGTCACCCGCACGTCCACGAGTCCGGCGGCGCGAGCGGCGCCCAGCAAGCTTCCGTCGAGGAAACTCGCGAACATCTCCGGAAACAGCGTGAGGATGTCGATGCGCATCGGAACGATTCGAGGCCGGTGTCCGCCGCGCACCCAGGGCACTGACGTCCACGGCCGACCGAGAGGGAGAGTTGCTACCTTGAGAGGACCCGATCCTAACCGGCCGTCGGCTCGGAGTCTCCGGCCGGCCCGGCAGCCTGCTCGGTCGCTTCGGCCACGGTCTCCGCGGAGGCTTCGCTCACCGGGGCTTCCGCCGTCTCGGCCACCGGCACCTCGGCCACCGGCACCTCGGCCACCGGCGCCTCGGCGGACGGCTCCGTCTTCACCTCGGGAACGAACGCCGGGGGGCCCGGGTCGGGAATGACGCGGGGCAGCGCCAGCTTGGCCCGGGCCGTCTCCATCTCCTTCACCCGGGTGCCGGTCGGACCGTACTTCTTGATCAGGACGCGCACCGTCGGGCTGGGTTGCGCACCGACGGAGAGCCAGTACTGCAGCCGCTGGCCGTCGAGCGTGCACCGCGCGTCGGTGTCGGGCACGGAGGGATCGTAGGTGCCGAGCACCTCGATCTCGCGGCCATCCCGTGGGCTGCGCTTGTCGGTCGCACAGATCCTGTAGTAGGCGCGGTTCTTCCGGCCCATCCGCTTCATCCGAATCGCCACTGCCACGTTCTGGAACTCCTCACGGGGATGCTGTCGAGCCCATTAACGTACCGCGCGGCCGCGCAAACCCAAGCCCCGCCGGCTCACCGGGCGTTTTTCGGGGATTTCTCTATTTTTTTTCGGCCGGCGACCGCGCGGGGCTGGAGCGGGCGCCAGCAACGGGTCACGGTCCGCCCCGCTTCTTGCGGCGGGCGTCCTTCTCCCGTTGCTTCTTGAGTTTGCGGCGCTCGTCGGCCGTGAGCCGCTTGCCGGTGTCGCCCTTGGGGCGGGCCAGACGGGCGGCGGGATTCGCGAGGCCCGCCTGGAGTTTCTGCACCTCGCGCATCCGGTCGCGGAGTCCCAGTCCCGCCATCCCCTTCATCATCGCGGCCATGCCGTCGAACTGCTTCACGAGGTCGCTCACCTCGGCGGGCGGCACGCCGGCGCCCGCGGCGATGCGTCGCCGCCGCGACTGGTCGATCACGCGTGAAGGGTTGCGCCGCTCGTCGGGCGTCATCGAGTCGATGATGCCGAACAACCGGTTCATGTCCTGTTCCAGGTCGGCCTGCCCCAGCATCTCCTGCATGCCGCCCATGCCGGGGATCATGCCGAGCACCTTCCCGAGCGGGCCGAGCCGGCGGGTCTGCTGGAGCATCTTCTTGAAGTCTTCGAGCGTGAACTCGCCCGCCTTGAGACGCTCCTCCTGCTTCCGCATCTCCTCCTGGTCGAACTTCCGCTGCGCCTCCTCGACGAGCGACACGACGTCGCCCATGCCGAGGATGCGGCCGGCCATGCGGTCGGGGTGGAAGTCCTCGAGGGCCTCGATCTGCTCGCCGGTGCCGACGAACTTGATCGGCACGCCGGTCACGTCCTTGACCGAGAGGGCCGCACCGCCGCGGGCGTCGCCGTCGAGCTTCGTCATGATCACGCCGTCGAGTTCGAGCGCGTCGTTGAACGCCTTGGCACTGCGCACGGCGTCCTGGCCGGTCATCGCATCGACGACGAGATACACCTGGTCGGGACCGACGGTGCGATCGATGCGGGCGAGTTCCTGCATCAGCGCCGCGTCGATCGACAGGCGGCCCGCGGTGTCGAGGATGACGGTCGAGACGCCCTCCTTCTTCGCCCGGGCCACGCCCGCCTGACACACCGCGACGGGATCGGAGACGCCGTCGGGCACGTGCACCGGAACCCCCAGCTGCCGTCCGAGGACGGCGAGCTGCTCGATGGCCGCGGGCCGTTGGAGGTCGGCGGCCACGAGCATCACGCCCCGGCCCTGGGAGAGGATCTTCTTGGCGAGCTTCGCGCAGGAGGTCGTCTTCCCGGAGCCCTGCAGGCCGCACAGCATGAGGATCGTGGTGCGGCCCGCCTCGAGATGCAGCGAGTGATCCACCGGCCCCATCAGGTTGACGAGTTCCCGGTGCACGATGCCCACGAGCTGCTGGGCCGGATCGAGCGACTCGAGAACCTGGGCCCCGATGGCATCGGTGGCGACGCGGTCGAGGAACCGGTCGGCGACGTCGTAGGCGACGTCCGCCTCGAGCAGCGCGGTGCGCACGCCCGCGAGCCCCTCCCGCATGTTCGCCTCGGTCAGGCGGCCGCGGCCGCGGAAGGCGTTGAGGGCGGTCGACAGCGAGTGCGAGAGGGATTCGAACATGGCGGCTCCGTGACGCCCCGGGACGGGGCGAAAGCCGCGAGTATAAGGCCTGCCCTCCCGGTGACGAGCCGCTCGAATCGGGAGCGGACACACACTGTGCCGCTTGCCCGACGCGTGGCCGGCAAGAGCGGCGCATCACCGGAGGGGCAGGCGCGGGGTCAGCTGAACGTGCCCTGCTCGTGCACCACCGGGGCGGATCCGGGCGACGAGATCACCGTGCCTTCGTCGCAGCACGGGGCCGCCGACTGGCACGGGTCGCACGTCGGGCCGCAGGCCGGCGCACCGCACGGCGGCGCCATCGGCGGAGCGGCCATCGGGCCCCGCGACGAACAGGGGGAGCGGAACTCCATGAACGACGGGCGACGGCAGGAATTCCCGCCGCCGAAGCAGCTGCTGCAGCCGGGGGTGGCCGCGAGGCTTCCGAGCACGAGTGCCAGGCACAGGGTACGTGACATGTTTGGGTTCTCCACCGCGGGCGGCGATCGGGGGCGACCAGGGGACGGGAGGCGTCGCCCGCGGCGACGCCCTGCAAACCTAGCTCACGAATCGGCGCCGTGCGTCGCCGGCCTGGCCGGATTTTGCGTGCTAGGGTTGAGCGACGCGTCACCGCCAAGGACTGGCGGACCCGGCACGTCGCAGATCCGCCCACAGTCATGGATGTCGTGCGTCCCCACCCCCGCATGCGGTCTCGTGCGGTCGCCCTCGCGGCGATCGCCGGCCTCGCCTTCACAGGAGCGGCCGCCGTCGCCGCCGGCCCAGCGCCGGTCGCTCCGCCATGCACGGCCGCCGTGCCCGACGTCTGGGCGGTGAGCACGCGTGGCTTGCCGGGACACTGCCGCCTGCCGGAGAGGCTGAATCCGGGCGTCGAGCGGCTGCGTCCCGACGGCGCCTGCTGGGAGCGGGCCGAACGCGCGGGGTTGTTCGACGATCCGCGGCGGCCGGTCATGGTGTTCATCCACGGCAACCGCTACGAGCACGCCTCGGCACGGCAGCAGGGGCTCGAGCTCGCGCGGCGGTCGGCCGCCTGTGGCGGCGCGGCCGTGCGCACGATCGTCTACTCCTGGCCGAGCGAGCAGCAGGGCATCCTGCTCAAAGATGGCCGGGCGAAATACGAACGGGCCTTCGTCGAGGGGCACTCCCTGGCCTGGCTGCTCGGCCAGTTGGATCCCGAGCAGCCGGTGGCGATCGTGGGGTACAGCTTCGGGGCGATCATCGCGCTCGAGGCGTTCCAGGATCTGGCCGTCGCCGAGCACCGCGGCGCCGGCGTGGTCCACTCCTGGCGGGATCGCCCGGCGCCGGTGAACGTCGTGCTCATCGCCCCGGCGATCCGCTGCGATGCGCTCGCTCCGCGCGGCCCTTACGGCGACGTCGTCGAGCACATCGACAGGCTCACGCTGCTCACCAATTCCACCGACGACGCCCTGCGGTTCTTCCCCCTGCTCGACCGCAGCCGAAGGGCGGAGGCGCTCGGCTACGTGGGCATGCCGCGGTTCTGGATGCCCGCCGGCGTGCCGTTTTCCAGCGTCGACGCGGCGAACATCGTCGGCCGGACCCACGGCTTTCCGCACTACCTTTCGTCACCGACGCTGATGCACCGCATCTGCTCCGGTGCGATGGCGGGCCTCGCCCCTACGCCGTGACCGGGCCCCGGTCGGCGAACCACTCCACGGTCCGGGCGACGCCGTCGGCAAACGTCATGGCCGGCCTCCAGCCGAGGACCTCGGCGGCCCGGTCCGCGGACACGAGGTTCGACCGCAGGTCACCCGGACGGGCGGGGCCGTGGATCGGGAGAGGCAGCGCCTCCGTCCGACCGCGGCTCCCGAGGATGCGCGTCACCTCGGCCCGTACGACTGCCTCCAGTTCATTGACGTCGGTGCCGATGCCGGTCCCGATGTTGAGGCTCGTCAGCGTGCCGGCCGCGACGCCGGGAAGGTCGTGCGTCAGCGCGGCGATGTTCGCCGCCGCGACGTCGGCGCCGAACACGTAGTCGCGCACGTAACGGCCGTCGCCGTTGATCGTGGCCGGCTCGCCCGCCAGCAGTTTCTTCGAGAAGATCGCCACCACGCCCGCCTCACCGTGCGGATTCTGCCGTGGGCCGTAGACGTTGGAGTAGCGCAGGGCGACCCCCGTCAGGCCGTGTTCCCGCGCGTAGAAACCGAGATAGCGTTCCCCGACCCACTTCGTGATGCCGTAGGGGCTCACCGGGTTGGCGGGGGCCGTCTCCGGCGCGGGGGTCGTGACGTCGCCGTAGAACACGCCGCCACTGGAGGCGAACACGAACCGACGGCAGCCCGTCGCCACGGCCGCGTCGAGCACGTTGATCAGGCCGATGCAATTCACCTGCGCGTCGAACAGGGGTTCCCGCACCGACCGACTCACCGACATCTGGGCGGCCTGGTGGCAGACGACCTGGGGCCGCTCCCGATCGAACGCCGCGCGGACCGCGCGGCCATCGACGATGTCGACGACGTGGAGTGGAACGGCGGGGGGCAGGTTGTCGCGCGTGCCGCTCGACAGGTCGTCGATGACGGCGACCTCGTGCCCCGCTGCGAGCAGGCCGTCGACGATGTGGCTGCCGATGAAACCCGCGCCGCCGGTGACCAGGATCTTCAAGAGTCCATTTTCCCGGATGGAAGATTCAACCAACGGAGAGGGCGGGATTCGAACCCGCGGTCCAGCTTTTGACCGGACACGTCTTTAGCAAAGACGCGCATTCGACCACTCTGCCACCTCTCCGAACCCGCGAAAACTCCCGTGGACGAGGGGCGTGATCGCCGGTCTATTTTGGACCGCGAAACCCGGTCCCGCAAGGAGGCGAACCGTCATGCAGTCATTTTCCCGCCGTCGTTTCGCCGTCGCCTGCGGACTGGCGGCGGCCTGCGTCCGCCTTGCGTTCGTGTCGGCGGCCATCGCGCGCGACGCGGAGCACATGTCGGACGCCCGCGCGAGCATCCGGGCCGAGGAGGCGGGCCGTCACGTCCATGCGCTGGCAGATGATGCGTTCGAAGGACGGGAGGGGGGCAGTCGCGGCGGCCGGGCGGCCGGTGCCTACATCGTCGCGGCGCTCGAAAGGCTCGCCGTCACCCCCGCCGGGGACGACGGCACGTTCTTTCAGGGCTTCGGTGGCATGCGCAACATCCTCGCGGTCGTGCCGGGCCGCGATCCCGCCGTCGCTCACGAGCTCGTGGTGGTGGGGGCGCACTACGACCATGTCGGCTACGGCAACGCGCGCAACAGTTACGGGCCGACGGGATTCATCCACAATGGCGCCGACGACAACGCGTCGGGCGTCGCCGGGCTCCTCGAACTGGCCGAGGCGATCGGCCACCTTCCCAGTCCGCCGCGCCGGCCCATCCTGATCGCGTTCTGGGACGGTGAGGAGAAGGGGTTGCTCGGCTCGTATCACTTTCTGCGTGTGCGCCCGGCGCGGCTTGCATCCTCCACGCTCGTGTTCTCCGTGAACCTCGACATGATCGGCCGGCTGCGTGGCGAGCGGCTCGAGGTGTTCGGAGCGCGTTCCGCCGAGGGGTTGCGGATGGCGTGCGTCGAGGCCAACGCGGCCACGCGGCTCGAACTCGTGTTCGACTGGGAGATCACCGACGACTCCGATCACTACCCGTTCATCGCCGCCCGGATTCCCACCGTCATGTTCCACACGGGACTGCACGACCAGTATCACCGTCCCAGCGACGACACGCACCTGGTGAACGTGTCCGGCATGGAGCCGGTCACGAGGCTCGTCCTCGACTTCGTCACGGCCGTCGCCGACGACCCGGGGCCGCCGCGCGGCTTTCGCGACGACTGTCGCCGGGAGTCCCCGGCCACGCGGCGGGCGCTCGAAGCACCCGCTGCGGAGATGGTGACGGTCGGTTCCCGGCCGCGGTGGGGTGTCGGCGTCCGCAGCGATCCTGGAGAGCCGCGGGCGCCCGTGGTCGTGCGCGTGTCGCCCGGGTCGCCGATGGCGGTGGCGGGCGTGCAACTCGGCGACCGGATCGTGGCGGTGGACGGGCAGCCGCTCGTCGATCAGCAGGACATGCTCGCGAAACTCGCCGCGGCGGGGGACCGCGTGGCGATCGACGCGGAACGCAGAGGCCGCATCGTGCGCATCGAAGCCAATTCCTCGGCGGCCGCATCGAAGCCCTGATCCCGCCGGCAGGGACCAACCTGCGGGACGCAGCCGGGGAGCGGACGGTCGTCAGTCGTCGTCCGCGTCGTCCTCATCCTCCTCTTCGTCGTCCTCCCACTCCTCGTCGTCGTCTTCCCACTCCTCGTCATCCTCGTCGGAATCTTCCTCGTCCTCGTCCTCTTCGGAGTCGTCGTCCTCCTCCTCGTCCTCGTCCTCGACTTCCTCCCACTCCTCGTCTTCGCCTTCGAGTTCTTCGTCGTCCTCGTCGTCGTCTTCATCCTCGTCGTCGAGATCGTCTTCGTCGTCGTCTTCGAAGTCGTCTTCATCGTCGTCGTCCTCGTCCTCGTCTTCGTCGCCACGGGCCACGATGACACGGTCGTCGGACTCCGGGAAGCGGGCGGCGTCGAACAGCTCCTCCGCGGCCATGAGTTCGGGGAGTTCGTTCCAGGAGAACACGTCAGCGGCCAAAACGTCTCGATGTCCTCGCGGGTGCGCAACGATCGTCACGGAAAAAGCTCCTCGGTGGGGACGGAAGTGGTGCTCGGGCCGGGAAAGTTTGTCGCCCCGCTGCCGGAAGTGCAAGTGTCACGACGTCCGGTTTTTCAGACGGGTGGCTCGCCAGCGGCATCGCCCGCAGTCGGCGCCGGCGGTGGATCGAGCACCGGCAGGTCCTCGATCCGCGCGAGCCCGAAGGCTTGCAGAAACCTGTTCGTGGTCTGGTACACATGCGGCCGGCCGAGGTCTTCGGTGCGGCCGCCGATCGCCACGAGGTCCCGCTCGAGCAACTGTCTCACCATTTCCTCGCAGCCGACGCCGCGGATCGCCTCGATCTCCGCGCGGGTGACGGGTTGCCGGTAGGCGACGATGGCGAGCGTTTCGAGGGCCGCGGTCGAGAGCCGATTCTCCGGCGGCGTGGCGAGCACCCGCCGGACCCACGGGCCAAGAGCCGGGCGGGTGAGCAGTTGGAACCCGCCGGCGATCTGTTCCACCCGGAATGCCGCCCCCGACTCGTCCTGGAGCCGGCGGAGTTCCCGCAGCAGCGCCCGGGCCTTGGTCCCGTCCGGAAGCCGCGCGAGTTTCGCGAGGCGCCGGGGCGTGAGCGGCTGACGCGAAACGAACAGCGCCGCTTCCAGCCGCGCCAGGTCCTCGGTCCGCCGGTGGAGGCCGGGCGGGACGGTTCGCGCGGCGGGCTTCGGCCTGCGCCGCGGCGGTCGCCGCCGACGTCGCCGCGGGCCGTCCACCAGCGGGGGTGTCCAGAGCCGCAGCACCGTGCGGCCGCCGGAGAGGCCTGGCGGCTTCGTCGGCTTGTGGCGCGGCCTCTTGTGCATGGCGGATCGGGGGCGACGGGCTAGCGCAGGCGGGGCTCGCGCGGAGCGGCCATGGATGCCAGCCGGTGCTTCCAGAATTGCACCTGCCCGAGCAGGTTGCGCATCCCCACCGACGGATCCGGATTCGAAGTCTGGAAGACCCGCTGCAGCTGACCGGATGGATCGGCAGCCACGCGGCACGAGCAGCGATGGATCGTGCCGCCCGCCAGCGGCACGCAGGCGATCGAGACGGCGCCGAGGTTTCGCAGCTGCTCCTCGACGGTGGCCGGGGGATCGGCGGCGACGGTGGCCGCCGCGAGTTCGGCCGGGGGCCCGCTCGCCGCCGGGCCGGCGGACGGCCGGCTGTCCGCCGGGGCGGCTGGCGACGGGCTGTCTGCAGGAGCGGGCGGCACGCGTGCCGCGGTCCGGGGCGAGACACGCCATTCCCGCGGGATCTTGTGCGAGAACATGGCCAGGAACGGCACGACAGCGAGGCAGGCGAGCAGGACGGCGGAACGAAAAAGCATGATGTCGATCCGGGCCGCGGGGAGTCGCTCGGGCGACGCAACCAGCTGGCGGAGGGTAGCGGTGCCGAGAGCGGCTCGCAACGCTGACTTGGCCGCTGCGAAAGGGGCGCGAACGACGCCGAACGGTCAGGGTGCCACCCCGGCGGGGGCGGTGACCACCACCCGCCGACCGGGCTGGTCGGGGCCGGGATCCGGGGCGAAGTGCGGCACGCCGGGGGCGTACTCGATCGCCGTCTGCCGCCGTCCCCGGGCGACGATGTCGCGGATGGCGTCCTGGAGCACGAGCTTTTCCAGTTGCGGCCGCACCGCGTCGCGGCCGACGTCGCCGGGCTTGACGTCGGTGAGGAGCACGAGATGCACGCCGAACCCGGTGGCGAACGGCTGCGACATCTCTCCCTTCGCCAGCGCGAAAGCGCGCCTCGAAAACTCCTCGTCCATCGCACCGTGGCGGGGGAAGTATCCGAGATCGCCTCCCTGCCGCCGGCTGGGGCCGGCCGAGTGCCGCCGGGCGGCCTCGGCGAACGTCACGTCCCCTCGCAAGATCGAGGTGCGCAGCCCTTCGGCCCGGCGCAACAGTTCGTCGAGTGCGTCGGCGCCGCGGCCGGGATCGGGCCGGAGCACGATGTGGCTGGCCCGCACGACGGTGCCGTCGAGTTCGCGCCGGTGCTTGGCGTAGGCGGCGTCGAGGGTCGCCGTGGTGAGTTGCGGCAGCAGCATCCGGTTGAGGGCCAGCTCGAGGCGGATCTGGCCGCGCAGCGAGGCCTCGTCGCGACCCGACTCGGCGAGGAAGACCTCGAACGGGATCTTGCGGTCGGACAACTGGCCGCGCATCCGGGCGATGATGTCGCTCACCTCGTCCTCGTCGATGGTGATCTGTCGGGCATCGACCTCGCGGCGCAGCAGGCGCTCATCGACGAGCTGCTCGATCGTCTCGGCCGCCAGCCGCGACTCGCGGTCGGGATCGAGCGCTCGGCCTTTGCTCACACGACGCAGGACGGCATCGACTTCCGCCCGGAAGATGGGCGTGTCTCCGACCCGGACGGCGACCACCCCGCCGGCTCCCGCCGGTGTCTCCGGAAGCCCGTCGGCGGCCCCTGCCGCGGCGGCGACGCCCAGCAGCCAGGCGGCAGCCACGTGCGCGATGGCCGCCCGGGTGCGGACGCGGTGCAGGACGGCCTCGAGGGGGAGGGACAAGGGACAGTGCTCCATCGACACGCCGTCGGAAATCGGCGGGATGCCGCGACTGCCGGACTCTCGCGTTTACCGAAGATTCTGGCCAGACGGACGTTTTCCAGACACAATGCTACCCGACACTCCGGCCCCGCGCCATCGGATGCGAGCATGTCCCAGATCGCCATCAGCCTGTGCGGTGAGGGACGAGGCCACGCCACGCGGATCGCGACGCTCGTCGAACGGCTCCGCGACGCGCACACGCTGCTCATCTTCACCTCGGCCGACGCCCTGGAGTTTCTCGGCCGACGATTCGCCCGCGATGACCGCGTGCGGCTCGTGGGCATTCCCGGGATCGTGTTCCAGTACACGGGCGGCCGGCTGGATGTGACGCGGTCGATCACCACGGGGCTGGAGTACCAGGCCCGGCAGCTCGGCCCCCTCGTCGATCTCATGCTGCGCGAGCTCGACGCGTTCGGCGCCGAGCTCGCGGTGACCGACTTCGAACCCGCCCTGCCGCGGGCGGCGGCACGGCTCCGCATCCCGCTGGTCAGTGTCGATCACCAGCATTTCCTCCTGGCGTACGACCTGTCGTCGCTCCCGTGGTGGCTGCAGTGGCAGGCGTGGCTGATGGGGCATGCCGTCTGGATGTACGTCGCCGGCGCGACCGATACGGTCGTGTCGGCGTTTTTCCGCCCCCCGCTCAGGCGCGGCTGGGAGCATGTGGTGCAGGTCGGGCCCTTGTTGCGGGCCGAGGTCGCCCGGGCGACGCCGCGGCACGAGGGCTTCGTGCTCAGTTACCTGCGGCGGCACACGCCGTTCGCGGCCCTGGCGACGCTCGCCGACTGCGGTCTGCCCGTGCGGGTGTACGGCCTCGGCGAACGTGAGCCGGTCGGGGCGGTGTCGTTTCACGCGATCGACGAGCGGCGGTTCATCGACGACCTCGCCGCCTGCCGCTGCCTGGTGTCGGCCGCCGGCAACCAGCTCATCGGGGAGGCCCTGCACCTCGGCAAGCCGATGCTCCTCCTGCCCGAGCGGGCGCACGCGGAGCAGTTGATGAACAGCCACTTTCTCGCGGGCATGGGCTGCGGCGACTTCACGCTCTTGGAGGAGGTCACGCCGGACCACGTGCGGGGCTTCCTGGAGCGGCTCGACGTGTTTCGCGGGCCGCTCGACGCCCTGGCGGGCCGGATCGACGGCACGGCCGACGTCGTGCGCGTGATCGAGCATCGGCTCGCCGAGCCGCGGGGCGTGCCTACCGCAGATGCCGCGCGAGTTCCGGGATGATGGCCCGCAGGGCCCGCGCGCGGTGGCTGATCACGGACTTCACCGCGGCGGCGAGGTCGCCGAACGTCCGGTGGTACTCCGGCACGACGAACAGGGGATCGTAGCCGAAGCCGCCGGTGCCGCTCGGCGTCTCGGCGATCAGGCCGCCGCAGGTCCCCGACGACGTGGCGACGATCCGGCCGGCCGGATCCGCGAGCGCGGCATGGCAGGCGTAGTGGGCGGCCCGCGCGGCGCCGCGTCGGCCGGCCAGGCGCTCGAGCAGCAGCGCGTTGTTGGACGCGTCGGTGGCGCCGTGGCCGGAGAACCGGGCCGAGTAGATGCCGGGGGCGCCGTCGAGGGCCGAGACGACGAGGCCGCTGTCCTCGGCGAGCACCCACGCGTCGAGGGCCCGGGCCTGCGTGGCCGCTTTGAGCGCCGCGTTCTCGGCGAACGTGCCGCCGGTCTCCTCCACCTCGACGGCCCGGGGATCGCCGGCCAGCGACCTGCAGGGGATGCCGAGGGGCTCGAGGAGTTCCACCAGTTCCCGGAGCTTGCCGGCGTTGGTGGTGCCGAGCACGAGGACGTGCGGAGCGCCGACCATCATCGCCAGCCGCCGGGCTCGCGGGGCACCTCGATCGGCTTCGGCTGCACGTCGAGGAGGATGCCGTCGATCGACCGTGGCATCACCGTGCCGGCGGCGAGTTTCGTGGCGTCCGGGCCGAGTTCCCGGACGATGCGGGTCACCTCGGGATGCGCCGCGGACCCGCCGCCCGCCTGGGGAACGGACAACTGGTCGAAACTGCCGACGCAGACGACGCTCGACTCGCGGTCGTGGAACTCCCATGCCTGCCAGCCCGACCGGCGGAGGGCCTCGGTGAGCCGGTGCGCCTTGTCGGCGGCGTCCGCGAGGCGGCTCTCCAGCTTGACTCCATCCTCCCCGGAGGCGATCGCCTTCTGGTCGAACGTGCCGGCGCCGGTGAAGGTCGCCACGCGCACGCTGTAACGCCCGGGGCAGTCGAGCAGGCTGTGGGTGACGTCGGCGTTCATCTCCACCACGAACCGGTCCACGTCCTGCCGCGTGAAGTAGTCATCCGGCAGCAGCGGATTGGGAATCACGAACGCCAGGTGCATCGGGCCCTTCACGGCGTTCCTGTCGATCCCGACCAGCTTGCGGAACTCCGAGAACGACCGGCTCTTGCCGGCGTCGCCCGTGAGCGCCTGCGGTTGGAGTGACTTGACCGTGGCGAGAATTTTCTGGCCGCGCGGGTCGTCGAAGGCGTTGAAGTCGCCGACCAGGACGGCGACCTCGACGACCTGCTCGGCGTTGGCGTAGCGCATCTTCTTCGGAGTGCCGTCAGGGTTGAGGCCGAGCCCCTGCTGGCGACCGGTGTAGTCGAACGCCTTTTCGTGCGTGTAGGCACGGAGCTTGTGGTCGCGCCGGAGTTCCTGCACGAGCCGTCGGGCGTCTTCGCGGGCGCCCTCGCCGCGGAACGTCGTGGCGAGGATGAGCCACGGCCCGTCCTTTTCCGCCAGGGGAAACATCGCCTCGGCCGGGATGTCGGTCGTCGAGAACCACGACGTGGGCAGCCAGCCCGCCTGCCCGAACGCATTCGCGGCACGGGTGGCCAGCATGACTCCCAGGATCGCGGGCAGGATTCGAAGCCACCGCCTCCGGCCTCCGGCCGCGGTCTCACGGGTCATGCATGTCGGGCTGGTCACGCTGCGGTTGTCCATGGTCGGGGCGGGCGAGAGGGAGGGATGCTTCCACGAGGGATACCGGACGCGCGAGCGGACCCTACCAAGCGGCCCCCCGGCAACGCCAGACCGGTTGTCCCCCTGGGAAAGGCGTGGAAAATGGAGGGGCTGCGGGATTCGCCCGTCGCACCCACCCCTGGAACGCGGCCCTGGCGGGCGCGATCTCGAGATGCTTCCGCAGCGACGCAGACGGCTGGCCACGTGGACGCTCGCGCTGCTGGCCGCGGTGTGGGCCGCGGTGTTGGTGGTGCCGCCTGCGATCGTGGTCCGTTCGCGGGCGGCCTGGCTCGAATCGCTGGAGCAACCCGAGGCCCAACGGCGGTGGGACGAGTTTCGTGACGCGATGCGCTCGCAGTCCGGAAGACAGGGGCCGGTGCAGCGGAAGGTGCCCAAGAGCGCCGAACCACCGCTCCGGGTGTGGCTGCGCGATTACGTCTGGCTGGCGATCGCCGCCTGGCTCGTGCTGGGCGGTGCGCTCGGCGCGTTCACGCTGGTGCTCGTCGCCGGCGCCCTGGGCTTCCGGGCCGACTCCGTCGCTAGCGGCCGAGGATCAGCCGGGCCGTGACGGCCACGACGACGAACAGGATCAGCGTGATGCCGAGAACGCCGAGGAGCGAGAACACGGGAGACTTTCCTCACGACGCGGACGAGAGCGGGTGGGCCGGAGCAACGCCGGGATGGTACGCACGGGCCACCCGATTCACAAGGTCGATGGCGGCCTGCGCCTGCACCCGCAAGGCGTCGCGTCAGCCCGGCACCCGCCGGAAAATCTCCTCGGGCACGGCGCAGGTCGCCGTGCGCCCCAGGTCGTCGAGCGTGCGCCGCTGTCCCACGGTGTTCCACGGCGTGACATCCTTGAGCTCCGGCATGATCTCGAGGATCTGATCGACGAGCATGTCCACGATCCGACCGGTCGATGTCCCGCGGGTCTGCTCGCGGAGCGCCGCCGCCGTCTTCATGAGCTTCACCATCCGCGACCGCTCGAGCACCGGCCCGGAGAGCTGGCTCTCGGCTTCGACGAGCAGCTCGGCGATCGGCACCTCGAGCACCTCCTGCCAGAGCATGACGTCGGACAGCCGGAGGTCGCAGTCGGGCTGTTCCTGTCGCCGGACCACGGCCATCTCGAGGCCGAGCCGACGGGCGACGTTCCGCAGGGTCACGCCCTGCCGGTGTCGGACCTCGGCGATGCGGTGCATGCGCTTCTGGAACCGGCGCCGCACGGGTTGATCGATCGAGGCCATCACCCCCGTCTCGCCGGCCGCCCGGGCCACGTCGGAGTGTTCGCTGTCGGCGACGGCGAACGGATCGTGGTCCTCGTAGTCGTCGTCGCACGCGCGGTCAAAGTCCACGGTGGCCATGCGATGGTCCTCCTGGTGCGTGGCTGGGGCCCGGTGTTCTCGTGGGCCGCCGCGATCGTCGCGGTGAAGGATTTACGCAGCGGGTTCAGGATGCGTTCGCGCGGAAATTTCGCATCCGCGCGGAATTTTTTCGGGGTGGCATCGGCCACCTCGCGACGTCGCTTTTCGTCGCCTCTGGTAGCCTCACGCCGGCACGCTTCGGCGGGAGAGAGGCGTGGATGGGCGACATGGGGCGTTGGAGACACGGGCAGATGGAATCACGCATGGCGGAGTCGAGGATGCCGGGGGCTGCGGAGGCACCGACAACGGGGGTCGTGTGGGCGGATGCAGGGCGTCGTGTCGCCGTCGCGGTCCGCGGATCGGCCGCCGCCGCGTTTGTCGACGGATTCACCACGGCGGCCGTCTCGTGCCTGAAGCCCGGGGCCGGGGCGGAGGGATTCTTCGCCGATGCGAAGGGGCACGTGCTGGCCCTCGCCGCGATCCTGCGAACGGACGACGGCGTGTGGATCGATGCGGAGCCGGGGGCCGCGGTCTCGCTGGCGGAGCATCTCGAGAGGTACCACATTCGCGAGCCGATCGAGATCGCGGACGAGACGACCGCGGTCGCCGGCCTGCTCGTCGTCGGGCCCGGGGCGGCGGCCACGCTGGAAGCGCTCGTCGGCACGACCGCGCCCCGCGACGCCTGGGCGCACACGCGCGGTGCGATAGCGGGCGTGCCGGTCGTGGTGGTGGCGGCCGCCGCCTTCGGCCCCGCGGCGTTCCTGCTGCGCATGCCGGTCGCGGGCCGGTCGGATGTCGTCGTCGCGCTCGAGGCCCGCGGTGCGACCCCCGCCGCCGCCGATCTCCCCGAGCGGCTGAGAATCGAACAGGGCTGGCCCGCCCCGGCCGACATCCCGCCCAAGACGCTGCCGCAGGAACTTGGCCGCGACGACCGCGCGATCTCGTTCACGAAAGGCTGCTACCTCGGCCAGGAGACGGTCGCACGGCTCGACGCGCTCGGGCACGTCAATCGTCGGCTCGTCGGCCTCGTGGCCGCTCACCCGCTGTCCGCCGGCGCGGCGGTGCATTGGGGTGGCGACACGATCGGTACGATCACGTCCGCGTGTCGGTCGCCGCGCGCGGGTGGCTGGCTCGGCCTCGCCATCCTGCCACTGAAGGCCTGCAGCGCCGGCGCCGCGCTCGCCGTGGACGGCCACTCCGTGCAGCGGGTCGAACTGCCGCTGCCCGCGCGGGACTCGGCCGAACCCGCCCCGCCGTCCGCCCGCGGGGGGCAGGTCGTGTTCGAGGCGTCACGATTCACCGTGGTGCGGATCGAGGAGCCCGGTGCCACGCGGGTGCGCGACGTGATCGAGCACCCGGGCAGCGTGGTCGTCGTGCCACTCGTGTCGTCGCGGGAGATCTGCCTCGTCGAGGTGGTGCGGATCGCGGTGGGCCGGACGCTCCTCGAGCTTCCTGCCGGAACACTCGATCGGGTGGAGTCGCCCGCGGAGGCGGCCAGGCGCGAGCTGGCGGAGGAGACCGGCTACCGGGCCGGTCGGCTCACGCCACTCGGCGGATTCTGGATGTCCCCGGGCATCCTGCGGGAGCGGATGCACCTGTTCGTCGCCGAGGATCTCGTGCCCGGGCCGCAGGCGCTCGAGCCCGGCGAGCAGATCACGACGCGGCTCGTACCCTGGAGCGAGGCGCTGGCGATGTGCCGTGACGGACGGATCGAAGACGCCAAGACGGTCGCCGGGATCCTCCTCTGCGCGGCCCGCATGAACGGTCAGCCGGACGCCTCACCCGCCTGCGGCTGATGGTTCGGCGTGCGGTCGAGCAGGAACAACAGGCCGCCGATCAGGCCGGCGAGGATCGTGGACAGGAACCACAACAGCCCGATGGCGACCGCCTGCTCCCGGGCCACGCCCGAGGGCGCGAGCAGAAAGGCGAGCCCGCCCTCGCGGATCCCCACGCCCCCGATGCTCACCGGCAGCACCATCGCCAGCGCGACCAGCGGCACGACCGCGAACCAGACCGACAGCGGCAGCGTCACGCCGAGAGCGCGGGCCACGAGCGCGACCGAGACGGCCCCGCCCATCTGCACGAGCATGCTCCAGCCCACGGCCCGGGCCATCAGGCTCGGCCGCATCTGGTAGGGGAGCAGGCGTCCGATGAACGTCCGCGCCGCATGGGGCTCCGGGAACAGCGACAGCAGCCGGTCCAGTGAGCCGACCCCGAGCCACACCACTCCGAGGACGACTGCCAGCAGCGCGGTGCCGATGGCGGCGGTGCCCGCCGGCCCGAGGCGCCACTCGCGTCCCAGGAGCGTCGCGCCGGCGAGCACCCCGAGCGCCGCCAGGCCGGTGAGCCGATCGGCGACCACCGTGCACGCCGCGAGCAGCCGGCCGTGCGTCGAGTCGGCGAGCCGGTAGGCCTTCACGACGTCGCCGCCGATCGAGGTCGGCAGGCAGAGGCTGAAGAACTGCCCCTCGAAAAACCGCCACACGAAATAGCCCAGCGGGAAGGCGAATCCGATGGGCCGCGCCAGTCTGGCCCAGCGGACCGCGGCGACCACGTTCACGACCATGCCGGCGGCGAACCCCGCCGCCCACCACCGCCAGTCGATCGTGCCGAAGAGCGTCGCGAGCTTCGACCACTCGATGCCCCGCAGCGCCGCCGCCATCAAAGCGAGGGTGACGGCGGCCCGAAGCGCGATGTTCGCCCAGGCCGGGAGCCGCCAGCGCGTCGGCCGGGCCGGGTCGGACTCGACGTCGCCCGCCGCCACATTCGCGTCCTGTTCCGCAGAGGAGACCATATGCTGAGTACCGTACCTCCGCGCCCTGGTTTGTTCCATGGGCGGGGCGGTGGCAGGCGGGTTTCCCGAACGCGTTGCGGTGACCGGCGCCGCGGAACCCCAGTTCATCCGGCTGATGACAGGACGGAGACCATGGACCATGCGGATGTGGGTGCGTGGGCGGAAGAGCTCGCGACGGCCACGATCGCCATCTTCAGCTGCCTGCTGGCGGCGAACCTGGGCAGTTTTCTCAACGTCGTGATGCATCGCGGGCCCCGCGGGCAATCGGTGGCGCGGGGAGGTTCCCGATGCCCGCGCTGCGGCAGCCGCGTGCGCTGGCGCGACAATGTTCCGGTGCTGGGATGGCTGATGCTCGGCGGCCGCTGCCGCGACTGTCGCGGCCCGATCTCCCCGCGGTATCCGCTCGTCGAGGCGGCTGCGGCGGCGGTCGGCGGTGTCGTGGCGGCGGAACTCCTTGCCGGCGGGCGACTCATGCCCGGCACGCGGTTCGAGTCCGTGCGCACGGGCGCGGACGCGCTGTTGATGCACGCCGACTGGTCGTTTCTGCTGCTCTGCGCCACGCACGGGGCGCTGCTCATGACGCTGCTGGCGTGGGCGCTGTGCGAACTCGATCGTGTCGCGGTCGCCCCGCGCTGGTTCGCGACCGCGGTCGGCGGGCTCGGCGGCCTCGCCATCGTCGCCGGCGGCCCGCTCAGCGGCCCTGGCTGGCCAGCCCTGACGAGTGGACTGCTGGGCATGCTGGCGGGCGTCGTCGTGGGCGCGTGCGTCCGCAGTCGATGGCTGCGCGAGGCGTTCGTCCTCGCGGGTGCGGTGCTGGGCTGGCAGGGACTGCTCACGGCGGTGGCGTTGATGCCCGTGGCGGCCCTGGTGCGGTCCGCGCTGACGGTTCTGGCGCCGCCGGATGCGACCGGCCGCCGGACGCCGGCCGGCCCCTGCTGCGCTGACTTGTGCGTGGCGGTCGCGGGGCAGATTCTCACGTGGCGCTGGCTCGCCCAGGTGTGGATGCAGACGCCGTCGTAGGACGCCGCGGGGCGATGCCCGGTGCGGTGCGTGGCGGCGTGGCCCCTCCGTCCGGCCCGCCCGTCGCATGGTGTATAGTTGGGCGGTCCGGTGGGAGGCGTTTTGAACGATGAGCATCACCCCGATCGTTTCCGCCGCCGCCCCGCCGCGGGCCGCCGCGACGAGTGCCCCGCCGCCCGTGATCGACGAGGGCCTCGTCGAGGGCGTGAAGCGGCGGATGGCCGAGTTTCGCGTCGAATGGTCGCGCCCCGAGGGGCGGAACGCCTGGCTGGCCATCGCAGGACTCACGGGCCTGCTCGTCTATAGCTATTGGCCGGGACTGCTCAACGCGCAGTCGAGCTGGAGCAACCCGCAGTATTCCCACGGATGGATCGTGCCCCTGTTTTCCGCGGGGCTGCTCTTCTGGTGGCGGCGGCCGGTCGAGCCGGTCTCCCTGTCGGCCCGCCTCGCCGGCCTGGCGCTCCTGGCGATCAGTTTCGGGCTGCGTTTGGCGGCCGCCCGCTACCGGATCGTGACGATCGACATGTACACGTTCGTCCCCGCCCTGTTGGGCGTGTTCCTGCTGGTCGGTGGCTGGAGCGTGTTTCGTTGGGCGTGGGCCCCGATCGCCTTCCTGATCTTCATGTACCCGCTGCCGGACGAGGCCACGCGCTACCTGCTCGGGCCGCTGCAGACGCTGGCGACGATCGTGAGCACCTACGCCCTGCAGACACTCGGCCTGGACGCCTTCCGCGAGGGCAACCAGATCATCGTCGGCGACATGCACCTGGGCGTGGTCGACGCCTGCAGCGGCCTGCGGATGCTCACGATCTTCGTGGCCCTGTCCGTGGCCCTGGTGATGCTCGGTGACCGGGCTTGGTGGGAAAACCTCGTGATTCTCGCGAGCGCGATCCCGATCGCACTGATCGTCAACTCGATCCGTATCACGGTGACGGGACTGCTGTATCAGGTGGCCAGTTCGGAGTTGGCGGAGATGGTGTTTCACGATCTTGCCGGCTGGGTGATGATGCCGATGGCCCTGGGAATGCTGTTTCTGCTGCAGCAGATCCTGGCCCACCTGGTGATCACGGAAGATGCGACGGTGACGGCACTTGCGCCGCAGCGGCCGACCCCGGCGGCCGCTGCCGTCGCGGCCCGGCGACCGCGCCAGCCGGCACCACCCGTCCCCGTCGTTCCGCCGCGGGACCCCCGCCCCTGAAGGTGTGCGGATTGACCCGAAAATATGGGCTACATTGAGGTAGGCAGTCGCGTCTTCCGACGGATGTTTCCATGAGCGATTCGACCACGGCATCGGATGCCTCGACGGCGACGGCCCCCAGTACGGCGGCCGGAACGCTCGTCGTCCGCGATGCGACGCTCGCCCAGCCGCCGCTGTTTTCGCCACCGGCCCAGATGGCCGACGATCCGCTCGCCGCGGGCCTCGACTACCGACGGATCTGGCACTCGTTCCGCCGCCGGTGGCTGCCCGCCGTGGCCCTCGGCACGTTGCTCGCGCTGGCCGCGGCCATCGGCACCTGGCTGTTCCTGCCGCGGGGCTACGAGGCGGTGGCCTGGCTGCGGATTCGCGACAAGGGGGGAATGCTCGGGGGCGGAGGCCGCGACAACTCCGAATACGAGGCCTATCGCAAGACGCAGGTCGCCCTCATCAAGTCGCCGTTCGTGATGACGTCGGCCCTGCGGCGGCCGGGCATCGCCGACCTGGAGTTGATCCGCGAGCAGGACGAGGATCCGGTCGGCTGGCTCACGCGTTCGATCCAGGTCACCGCGCCGATGGAGTCGGAGGTCGTGCAGGTGCGGCTCCGCGGCAGGAATGCGGCGGACGTGGCGAAGATCGTCAACGCGGTCACGAACTGTTACCTCGACGACATCGTCAACAAGGAGCGGACGGAAAGCCTCGGTCGCCGCGACGCGCTGGAGAAGAAGTACAAGGAAAACGTCGCCGAGATGCGCGAGCAGCGGGAGACGTTCAACACCCTGGCCCGCACCCTCGGCACCGGCAACAGCGCCGAGGTCATGACCCAGCGGGCCTTGCTCCTCGACCATCTCGGCACCCTCCGCGCCCAACTCACGCAGGCGCAGCGGGACCTCACGACGATCGACGCCGAACTGGCCATCATCGACGCCAAGACGCGGGGCGACATCGCGGAGCAGGACCAGCTTCCGGAGGAGGTGGTGGACGCGGCGCTGATCCGCGACCCGCAGGTGCTCGAACTCGACGGCAAGCTCGCCGCGATCGACGAGGCGATCATGTCGCAGCAGGGCCGCAGTGCCCGCGGCGCCAACGAGCCCGCCGTGCGGCGACTGCGGGAGCAGCGGGAGCAGATCGCGCGGCGCATCGCCCAGCGCCGCCAGGAGCTCCGCCCGCAGATCGTGTCGCAGCTCGCGCTCGAGGCGGCGGGACGCCGCTCCAGCCAGCCGCTCGAGAGCCCGATCGTGCTCAGGATGCGGCGCGAGATGCTCGCCCAGACGCTCGCCGAGACGTCGCGGGAGTTCGACAAGGTGTCGAAGGAGGTCACGGAACTCGGCAAGGCGAACGCCGACCTCGAGCACCGGCGCAGCGAGATCGAGCAGCTGCAGCGGGTGACCGACCAGATCGGCATCCAGTTGGAGACGACGTCGCTCGACCTGTCGATGCCCAGCCGGGTGACGCTCATCGAGGAGGCCGGCGTGCCGGAGGGTGACGATCGGCTGTTCCGCATCATGCTCTCGACGCTGGCGGGGGGTGCCGGGCTCGTGTTCGGGGGTGGGCTGATCGTGCTCCTCGAATACCTCCGCGACCGCATGAGCTCGCCCGACGAGGTTCCGCAGCGGCTCGGGGTCCGGGTCCTGGGCACGCTGCCGCCGGTGGCCCGGTCGCGTCGCCGCGGCGACGACGGGCTGACGGCCGAGAGCGTGGACAGCATCCGCACGCTCGTCGTGCAGTCGGGCCGCGAGGCGCCGCGCGTGATCCTGGTGACGAGCGCGGTGGAGCACGAGGGGAAGACGACGTTCGCCGCCCAGCTCGCGGCGAGCCTCGCCCGCGCCGACAAGCGCACGCTGCTGCTCGACGGAGACCTCCGTCATCCGAATGTCCACCTCGCGTTGCAACTCGATCTGGGGACCGGCCTGGCGGAGTTGCTGCGACGGGAGATCGGCCCCGACGAGGCCGTGCAGCCCACGAGCATCGACGGCCTGTTCGCCGTGACCGGGGGCGCGTGCGACTATGCCGCCGTCACCGCCCTCTCCCGGCCCGAGCTGGGCAAGGTCATCCGGCACTATCGCGACTCGTTCGACCACATCGTCATCGACGCGGGCCCGGTGCTGGCCTTTGCCGATTCCCTGCTGCTCGGTCAGCAGAGCGACATCGCCATCCTGGCCGCGATGCGCGACACGAGCCGCATCCCCCTCGTCGGCGCGGCCATCGACCGGCTGCGGTCGGTGGGCGTCAGGGTCCTGGGGCTGGTTCTCAACCGGTACGGCGACGGCCGCCCGCGGCGGCTCTATGAATCGCCGCTGCCCGGTTGACGACGGCTCGCCACGTGCTGGGGATCGGCATGAAGACGTCATCGTTGTCGGGGCTGCTGCCGGTCGTCCTGGGGGCGATCCTGGTCGTCGGGGTGACGGCCGTGCAGGGCCTGTGGACCGAGCGGTGGAGCGGCCGCAACGTGCAGGGGGAACTCAAGGCCGCGGCCGAGCGGTTGGAGGCGCGGTTTCCCGACCGCTTCGGTGGCTGGGAGTTCGT
>Ga0214917_10000889_pt1 | contig 38934 bp, 44 predicted proteins | sample LL_1208_BB_MetaG_FD_177983 | JGI IMG/M metagenome (GOLD analysis project Ga0214917, IMG submission 177983) | Freshwater microbial communities from Lake Lanier, Atlanta, Georgia, United States - LL_1208_BB | ecosystem: Environmental > Aquatic > Freshwater > Lake | place: USA: Georgia | collected... | reverse complement strand
CTAATTTTGACAATACTCCACTTTTTGCCGACACAAATATACCTACTGCAACTCCTCCGTGCTATCATGCAGAATACAATGAACCGGGAGCAGGAACAACATATTGGTTTAGTGGAGATTGGGATTATGTTGATATTAATAGTGCAGACAGTAAATCTAAAAATAATTTAAGACCATGTAGACCAGAATGTAGAGTTAAAGTTCCGTATAGTACTTGTGCCATATCACCAGATATATGTGGTATAATTGAAGCTGCAGACGATTTTTTTACTACCTGTTGTAGAACTTGTCCAGGAACTCCTTTATTTGTTAGTGATCCTGTTGCTGTTGCTGATAATCCTGAGGTGTGTGATGGATGGATCTGTCAAGATTATCAGCCGTATTTTAATATTGTAAGTTTAGATAAAAATGTTATTAATGCAGTAGCACAAACACATGGCATTGATGCCGGATTACTACAAGTTACTCTTCAAAATAGATTACAAAATTATATTCAAAAACAGGGAGAAGTAGTAGTAGCAAGAATGTCACAACTATTTAATCCACTTATGCAAAATAAACAAACTATAAGTGGTCCTGTTTTAGGAACCGATGCTCTTGATCCTGATAATTTAGCAAAAGCAAGTTGTGAGCAATGTAAAGATAAATTTAATAAAGATAAAGTAATACAAGTTCCGTATACAAATGATATAACTTTTCAAAATACAACATATGATGTATACGGAATAGTTCTTGCCAAAGAAACTACATGCACACAGACTGGTTCTTATTTTTCTGGTAAAGATGCACAAGCAGGCTGTGTTGGCAGTGGTCGATGTAATGGTAGTGGATTAAATACTCCTGCAGGATTTGGTTCTTGTCCTCCTATTTCTACTACTGAATATGAATACAAATATTATACAATAATAGTAAAAAATAACAGTGAATGTATGAATGTGTATAATATTGGTACTACAAGTGAAATTTATAGAGATATAGGAAGTAGTAATTATTTGGCTGGTTGTGGAGGTGGATCTATATTCTGTAATACCGATTGTGGGAATGGAGCACAATTAAAAGAAGTTAAATGGTTTGGAACTCTTAATACTACCAATCCTGGTTCTTATATGCCAGGATTCTGCACTCTTAGCAAACAAGTTCCATACACAATAAAGAAAGATTTATCTGGTATAGCAAAGCCAGGAACTGGATTATATTCTTTAAATGATATTATTGAATTTACGTCTGTTGATACTAGTGGTTCAGAACCAGCAAAACTTACCAATCTTGGAAATATATTAAAAAATATTTTCAATAAAGAAAAACCAACAGATTATTTAAATAAAATATGTATTCCGTGTTCTGAAACTGCTCAAATTGGAGAAAAAGGTTGCAGTGCTAATGTGATTCCAGAACTTTTAGAGTTTATAGGAAAAGATTGTTTTGTATCAGGATTTGATGGTGGTGCATTTAATACAAGTACACTAGTATATGATAATACTGATAATATAAACACAGTAACTCTTCAAAATAATGGTGTTAATAAAAATGTAATTTGGTTAACTGAAGGAAACTTCAGACAATACGGACAACCAAATCAATTGTCTTGGGATTTATCTCGTGCCTCGTCAACACCAGTTCATAATATGTGGAAAGGTGGAGATAAATATGCAAACAGTAACAATCAAAAATGTGAATTGCGGGTTGATTCTATCGATAATAGATGGTTGAAAAATAATAATATTTCGTATTTAGAAGTAAAAGATGGAAAAATATTTAAAACGAAAACAATTTTTCAATCTCCTGGTGCTGGATTGACCATGTATGGTTTTGTTTTTAATGATAAATGTGGTTCTTCAAAAACTGGTCAAACTGTTAGAAATTTAAGTGGTCTTGGTGGTTGGAGTAATTGTAATACTTATTTTGATTCTTGTTCTATAAATCCAAGTGATCCAGATTTATTAAATCAAAGAACCTTTACAGATTTTGGTACACAATGCGGTCCAGTATTAGTTGGAAAATATGTTCCTAAAGTAGATCTCAATAATCTAAGACCAGTTACTAAAATTGGTTATTCAAATGTTTATTATCCAGATCCAGCCACAGGAGGTCTTGATTATTCGTTTAGAATTAGATTTTTAACATCCGCTTTTCTAGGACAAATCACAAAACGCTGTGCTATTAAAGTACTGTGGACTGATGGTACTATTATATACGATATAACAGTTCCATTTAAGATGCAGTTTGGATATGATGCAACCACTTCTCCTTATATTTTGATAGATTTAGGATATAGTCCTTCACCAGAAAGTGGAGAAATATTTAATATAGTTTCTACTGGAAGCTCATATCAATATCACGAAATATCGGGAATACAAATAACAGCTGATATAGTTTCTGGTATTCCAGGAAATCTTACCATGAGAGATTTATTAAAATCTGGTAATGTATACATTCTTGCTAGAGAAAGTTATTATTCTGGTGATATTGGTAAAGTAATGTATTCTAATTATCTGGATTGGGAAAGAAAAGGATTAGTCCCATATAGAGATTCAAGAGGAGGTACAGATGAAGTATTATTTAATCATCAATTTTATCCGTATGACAGCTGTTATCAGAATGATATAGTTCTTGAAGATTATGCACTATCAAGACTAATTCCAATACAGGGAGATCCAGAATCTGCTCCAACAATTCCAGAATTTGTTCTTACTCAAATAAAGAATAAATATATTAATGATATGTGTGTAAGTATAGATTGTACTAATGCTGCTGATCTGTGTTCCAATTTAACAGACTGTTAATATGACAAATTTTAATAAAATAATATCAGATAAACCGTTTGAATATAATGAACCTATTAGAATAGGTAAATGTTGTAGTGCTGACGGTTCTGGTAATTCAACTTCAAATAAAACTCAAAGAGAATGTTTAAATCAAGGTGGTATCTGGGTTATTGATACTTTTCCTTGCCCTAGACAAACTAAAAAAACTTGTTGTGTGTATAATGGTGGTGGTAGTATAACACAGACTAGTAATATTACAGAATGTAATTGTTATAAATCTGCTGGATCAAAAAAGGCTAGATGGGGGGATTACTCAACTGGATGCCCCACTACTGCTCCATTAGTGTCTAGTGCATGCTGTCATTGGGTTTTGGAAGGCGATAATTATATTAATAAATGTATACAAGTAAGTCAGTTAGAAGACTGTGTTGCTCTTCATCAAGGAACTACAGCTGGTTTAAAATACGCTTTTTATAGTGGTGGATCCTGTATATCCAATGGTGGCGATATCGTCTGTAATGGAACACAAAAAACCGAAGATACTTTAATCGCGGAATGTACACCAGATACCAGTACCGAATGTGCTAAAGAAGAAAATATTTTAGGAAATTGTTGTGAACAATCTGCTGATGAAATTGTTACTTGTGGTATAACAACTAAAAATAATTGTAATGGATTTTGGAATTATTTTGGGTATATAAAATCATGCACTTCTGGATCTCTGTGTTCTGGTGTTTATTTTCCCGATCAAGAAAATCAAAAGTCTGTTCCTACTACAGCTAGTTATTCTACTATTGTTTCGTCTTCTAATATTTTAGAAAAATTACCAACAGAATATACCATGTATCAAGGTGGATTATATGCTGGTATATTTGAACCAGGTGTTTCTAATATTTTTGGAAATATAATATCTGGAAAGGCCAGCGTATATAAATCAAATAGATCTGGTTCTGGAACAACAAATAGACGTTGGATTATTATTGTAGCACCCAGTGATACTTATCTACCAAGATTGACTATGGGGATTACCGGAACTTCAACTTATGATGGATTTTATAATCTATACAATCAACCAGTTCCCAATGTAACTGAAGAAAATATAAACGGATTTACTGATTGGTATATTCCTAGCAAACAAGAATTAGAATTTATATTTCAAAATCTAGGACAAAATTATACAACATCTGGATTCACACCACTAAATGCAGATTATTATTTGACTTCTTCTTTTTTAAATATATCTTCTAGTACTGGGTTTGCGTATGCCCAAATGAATACAACAGATAGATTTGGAGAAGTATTAGTCATACCAGAACAAAGTATGAAATATAATGCAAGAGTCAGATTAATACGAAGAATTTATCTGGGAACATAACATATATAATATTAGGAGTTTTTCATTATGCAAAACAAAAAAGGTTGTGGATGTGGAAATAAAAATATTCAACCAAGTCCCCCAAAAGTAGAACCAACTAAATCAATTGAACCTGGTGTTCCGATACCTCCAAATGTTACGTATATACCATTTCCTGTTCCTGGTATTCCGATGAAAACAACACAATCTGGTCCACAAAAAGTAGAACCAGAACAAGCACCGGAAACTAAACAAATAGAATTTCAAAAAAGAGAAGTAGAATCTCCAACTAGTATTAAAGAACAGATTGGTAAAAAAATAGGAATGGTTCAGAGTTTTGCGTCTGCAGTAGCATCCAGAGGATTGGCAAATGCTAAAATTAATAAACCCATAAAACAACTCAGAGTTCTTAGTTGTTTTGGTAATCAAGCACAGGGAGGTCAGTTACCGCCATGTGAATACCTTAAAAATAGCACAGTAATTCCTGGAAAACACTTCTGTGGTGGATGTGGTTGTGGCGATAAACCTCATACTTGGCTAGTTGCTGAAGGAGAACAATATAGTAAATTAGATTATCCACGACTTAGTTGTCCATTAAAAATGCCCGGATTTACTAATTATGAGCACAGTAAACCCGAAGAATCTGGAGCAAATCCATCTCGCAGGCATTATATTGAAAATATTAATTATTCTGATATAGAGAAGATTCCAGTAACACTACCTCAAATGGAAACTCCTCCACCTACAGCATAAATTAAATCATCAAATATATTTGGCCATAAATACTATTAATGGCCAATATCCAATCACGAGAAGATTTAATAAACTATGCCCTAAGATACTTAGGAGCACCTGTTATTGATATAAATGTAGACTGGCAGCAATGCGAAGATCGTTTAGATGAAGCTCTACAATACTTTACAGAACGCCATTTTGATGGTGTTGAAAAAGTATGGTTTAAATATCAAATAACCGAAGACGATATCAATAAAAAATATATTAGTACTGAAAAAATAGGACCACCAAACGGTGTAGACGGTCCTAGTGGTAAAGATATAATCTCAGTAGTGCGTATACATCAATTTGGTAATTTTGCTAGTATCAATATGTTTGATATTCGTTATCAAATGGCATTAACAGATTATTTTGGTATTAATAGAAATCTTAGTGGTGTATATTCTATGGGTCTTGCTAGTTATGATAATACTAAACGTTATATCAAATTGATTGAAGATATGTTCCAACCAGAAAAAGCAATAACATTTAGTAAAGTAACTAATCAATTAAAATTAGATATGGATTGGAAAGAATTCAATCCAGGAGATTGGATTTGTATCTTAGCATATGCTGCATTAAATCCCAGTATTTATACTGAAATTTTTAATGATCGTTTATTAAAAAAATATGTTACTGCTTTAATAAAACGACAATGGGGCTCTAATATGTCTAAATTTGATGGTGTTCAACTTCCTGGTGGTGTTACTATGCGTGGTGGAGCAATATATGCAGAAGCTAGTAATGAAATTGCTGCAATAGAACAAGAACTTATGAGAAATTACGAACTACCAATTGATTTTATGACAGGTTAATATGGCAACTAATCCTTATTTTAAAAATTATTCTGGAGAACAGGATATAACAGAAGAACTTACCATTGAAATAATTAAAACAATGGGAAGGGATATGTTATACATTCCTAGAAATAAATTTATAGAAGATGAAATATTTGGCGAACAAGATGGTGTATATTATAAAGATGGAATTCCTTTAGAAATGTATATAAACTCTAGCACAGGATTTGAAGGGCAGGGAGATATTGCTAGCAAGTTTGGTATTGAAATTAAAGACAATATACTATTAACTGTATCTAGAAAACGTTTTACTGAAGAGATACAATCTAGATTTCCTGAAATAATTAGACCACAAGAAGGCGATATTATATTCTTTCCTTTAGCTAGAGCATTATTTGAAATAACATTTGTTGAGCACGAAAATCCTTTCTATCAGTTGGGAAAATTATATTCTTATAATTTAACTTGTGAACTATATCTGTATAACAATGAAGAATTCTCTACAGGAAATACTGATGTAGATAACGTTCAAAAAGAACACAATATAGTAGATCTTCAGACTGAAAATAATAATATTCAATTAGAGGGAGATAAGATTATAAATTTTACGGATATAGATCCGTTTTCTGAAGGAAACTACTAATGTTTAAATATTATAGCAATGAATCTATACGTAAACTGGTAGTATCTTTTGGTACACTTTTTAATGATATTAATATATTACAAAAAGATAAAGATGGAAATGATATAAAACAAAAAGTATTATTGACATATTCTCCCAAAGAAAAATTTTATAAACGTCTAACACAGCCATCATCCATTAGTGATAGAACTCGTGTAGAGATATCCTTACCACAGATGGGATTTGAATTGATTGATATCATATACGATCCTACACGCCATTTAAATAAAACAAATCAAAAAATAAAAACAGCAGAGCGATTGCGTATAGGTTCTTATACTGAAGTTCCATATAATTTTACATTTGGTTTGTATATCTACACAAGAAATATTGAAGAAAATCTTGAAATTATAGAACAAATATTGCCATATTTTGCCCCAGAATTTGTTATTAGTTTAGATATGTCAAATATTCATAAAGCAATTGATGTTCCTATTAACTTAACAAAAACAGTTATGGCTCAAGAATATGAGGGCGATTTTTCATCCAGAAGATCTATAATTAGTACTTTACTATTTACTGCAAAATCTTATGTATATGGACCAGTATTACCAATTGATACTGTAGAAAGAACATATTTTGACTATAATCTACCAGGTGGAATAACATATACAGACGAAACTGGTTATACATTAGGCAATAATGATCAATATCAACAATCATATCAAAGCATATCAATTAGAAAATAATGGAGAATTATACTATGAGTGATGATCTAATTTCTAAAGCATTGGGTATTCCGTTTGAACCCGAAATAATAAAAGAAAATATTATTCCCGTTCCTACTACAGAAAAAAATTTAGATAAAGATTTTGAATATGCTAAAGATAATATAAAACTTCTTATAGCAAATGGCTCTGAGGCCATAGAAGAAATTCTTAAAGTTGCTAAAGCTGGAGATTCTCCACGAGCATATGAAGTAGTGTCTCAATTACTTAAGACTGTTGCAGACATGAATAAAGATTTATTAGAACTTCATCAACGTGCAAAAACTGTAAAGAAAGAAACAGTTAGTGTAAAAAATACAACCAATAATTCCATATATGTTGGTTCTACAAGTGAATTACAAGATTTGATTAATAAAGACCGTAGTCGTTCTAAGGCTTTAGATAGTCAAAAATTTTTAGATAATACCAATGGGCTATAAAAAGAAAACAGGATATCTGGGAAATCCCAATCTTAAAGAAATTGGAACACAGATAGAATTTACAAAGGAACAGGTAGAAGAGTATATTAAATGCTCTCAAGATCCTGTGTATTTTATCAAAAAATATATCAAAATTGTTACTCTAGATAAAGGTCTAGAGCCTTTTGGTTTATACGATTATCAAGAAGATATTGTTGAAAAAATACAAAATAACAGATATGTAATAGCAAAATTACCACGTCAAACTGGTAAAACTACAACTATAGTTGCGTGGCTTGTTCATTATGTGGTGTTTAATCAAAATGTAAACGTTGCTATTTTAGCTAATAAATTAAAAACAGCAACAGAAATTATGAAACGTCTTAAAGAAGCGTATGAGTATCTTCCCAAATGGTTACAACAAGGTGTGGTAGAATGGAATAAAACTTCTATAGCACTGGAAAACGGTTCTCGTGTTATGGCTTCTGCAACATCTGCATCCGCTGTTCGTGGTGGTTCATATAATGTTATATTCTTAGACGAATTTGCCCACGTTCCTCCCAATGTCGCTGATGAGTTTTTTACCTCTGTATATCCTACTATTACATCTGGCCAAACAACTAAAGTGCTTATAGTATCTACTCCTAATGGATTAAATATGTTTTACAATCTATGGCAGGGAGCAACAAAAAAACCAGGACAAGAAGGTAAAAATGAATATGTTCCTATAGAAGTACATTGGAGTCAGGTTCCCCTATATCCCGGTGGTCCTCTACGAGATCATAAATGGAAACTTCGCACTATCAAGCAGTTGGGTGGTGGGGCTGGTGGAGAACACAAATTTCAAAGCGAATACGATTGTGACTTTATTGGTTCTTCTAATACTCTTATATCATCTGCAAAGCTTCATATACTATCTGCCAAAGCACCCCAATATAGAACCAAGGAGGGGCTTACAGTCTACGAAGAGCCTCGGGAGGGCAGAGTCTACGTAATGACGGTAGATACCTCTAGAGGGCAAGGAAATGATTACAGTGCAGCCGTAATGTTTGATATTACTGAAACTCCGTATCGTATTGTGGCCAAATATAGAAATAATATCGTATCTCCTATGTTGCTTCCGACTATTATATCGGCTTTTGGAAAAAAATACAATAATGCTTATGTTTTGGTAGAAGTAAACGACATTGGAGGACAGGTTGCAGATATTTTACATTACGATTTAGAATACGACAACATCCTTATGAGCATGAATAAAGGTCGTTCTGGAATGGTGCTAAATGGCGGATTTGGAAAGGGCGAGTCTTTATTTGGTGTCCGTACTACAGTTACGGTTAAAAAATTAGGGTGTTCTATTCTAAAAAGTTTAGTGGAGCAGGATAAACTACTAATTGAAGACGAAGAAACCATAAACGAACTACTTTCATTTGTTGCAAAATACAATACATTTGCAGCGGATGATGGACATACAGACGATTTAGTTATGTGTTTAGTGCTTTTTTCGTGGCTAACTAAACAATCTTATTTTAAAGAATTAACAAATATAGACATCAGAAAAGAACTATTTGATGGAGAAATTAAGAAAATAGAAGACGATGATTGGTTTAGTTTTGGATTTATTAGTACCTACGATAGCGATGACGGCGATTCTTCTAAATTGTAAAAAATATAAATAATTCAGAATAGCAAATAGAGGAAAAAATATGGCAAATGGATTTACAGCAGCGTTCCTTTCTCCCACTGGTCTTGTCAGAGCCCTGGGAACAACCTTTCCTGCAAATATTTCTGAAGTAGACACAGGAATACTAATTCTGGCTAATTCCAACGATTTAATAACTAGAACCAGAAAATTATTTCCTGCTGGTCCTACCGGTGAACCTTGGGAAAGAGACTGGTGGTATGCTTGGAACTATTTATCATACGGTGCAGGCAGTCTTTTAGTTGGTGGAACTGGTGCTGTATGGGGTCTTACTATGAATGCTTATGAAGCTGGAAGTCCTTTAGAAACCACTACCGAACCCTTTAACTGTGTTTTTAGTACAGATCATGGTTTGGGACAAGTACAAGGTAATATATCCACAGCAAAAATGGCTGCTTGGGTTGCACTACAAAAACAAAATATATTTGCAATAATCGGTGTTGCGGATAATATGAGATATTATTATAATGGAAAACACACATCTGTTGGAGGTACGGATCCAAACGGATTTACATATTCTCAGATGTTAAGTTTTTACGGATTACAGACCAACAATGCCACAGTCAGATATAATAATTATACAAACCTACAAGGCATAACTCAGGGTGTAATCATTGCTGTAGGCAGCAGAAAACAGTATCTACAGAGTTGGTCTAATGCTGGTTTTGATTATAGTGGTATAACCACCATGAATATGGCTTCAGATTACGCTGGAGCCATGGGTCGTGCTGTGGTTAACGGATATCCGTGGTCTATACCAGCAGGTCTTGTTCGTGGCAGAATTTTAAATATAGTTAAATTAGAACACGAATTTACTCCAACACAAAGAGCTAATGCTTTAGCAGATGGTAGTATTAATATGCCAGAAGTTATTTCCGGTAAAGGTGTATTCTTTTCTTCATATGCAACACAGGCCAATCCTAATACTCCGTTTGGTAAAGTAAACTTCCAAGCAGCAATAAATCATATACGTTCATCAATCAAAGAAGTGGCTTTAAGTTATCTGTTTGAGCCAAATACAGCAAATACACGAGATACATTCAAGACTTATGCTGAAAGTGTGCTGAGTGGCATGTCTTTGTCTGGTGCAATAGGCTATTATAACGTTGAATGTGATGCAACAAATCAACCGGACAATAAAACTTTATATGCAAGAATTATACTAATGCCTATAGATCTTATTGAAGTTGTAAGTCTACAAGTATCGATAGCAATGTATGATCCAACCACAGGCCAGATAACAGTAAGTACAGATCCTTCAAATATCTACAACCTATAATCTAAAATGGCAGCACCAACATCTAATACTAAAGTAACATCAATAGACCAGTTTATTTCTGGTTTTAATGGTGGTACGCGACTCAATCGCTTTGAAGTTACTTCATCGTGTTTAGATTATAACAGACCGTATCACATACGTGCTGCTCAAATACCTGGAGCGTACATAAGTGCTATAGGATTAAACTATTTTGGTAGAACAATTGAACTTCCCGGTGAACGAGTGTATCAACCATGGCAAGTAACAATTTTAGATGATACTGGATCTCAAAAAGTATACGATAATTTTAAAAAATGGCAACACAACATAGGAAATAGAGATTTAAAAACCTATGTTAATATAGATGAAGCATTTACTTGTAATTTTACTGTAAAACAGTATAAAACAGATTCTGATACTGTAGAAAAAAGTTTTACTTTATTTAATGTATGGCCAATACAAGTAGGACCAATAGAATTAGATATGAGTAAAGATAATCAGTTATGCCAGTTTACTGTAACATTTGCGTATTCTCATTTTGATTATAATCCCGTTTAATAGAACTTCCTACCATGGATATTAATACATTTTTATCTAATTTTGCTGGTGGAGCCAGAACTAATCGTTTTGTTGTAGAAATAGAATCAGATGGTTTAGTTGGCCCTAAAACGGAATACAGAGGAGGAACTAGTAAAACTATTTTTACTAGTAGAAGTTCTCCTGCGTATACTTCTGGAAAATCATTTCCAATTCATATACGAGCAACAAAATTACCAGAAATGAACATGGGCATTATTCCAGTAAATTATCGTGGTAAAACTGTCTCTTTTCCTGGCGATCGTGCTGTTAGTAATTGGGAAATTATTGTTTTAGATGACATTATTCCAGGAAATGCAAATGAACATTTACATAAAGCATTTATAGATTGGTCACGAGCAATAACCCCCACTGATACTGGTATCGGAACTAAAAATTTCGATGAAGCAACACAGTGGAGCAATTCAGGTTCAGGAAATATTTGGAAAATTACTCAATTATACCATCATAAATTTGGAACAGTTGAAGATACCAGTACAGCACGAACCACAAAATTATACAATTGTTGGCCTAAAGAAGTAGGGCCACTTCAATTTGATATGTCTACTGATAATGCTATAAATTATTTTAGTGTACTTCTTTCGTTTTCTCACATGGATACTCCTGTATAAATAATATATTATGGACCTTGAACTATTTGGTTTTAAATTAGGAAAAACAAAACAAGAACCCGTTGTTAAAGATATTATTACGCCAGAACCATACGATGGTTCTTACGTGCTAGAAACGGGTGGTGTATTTGGAACATACGTAGATTTTTCTGGAGCAATGCGCGATGAGAATCAGATGGTTCAACACTATCGTGCAATGTCTTTGTATCCAGAAGTAGATGCAGCAATTGAAGATATTACAAATGAAGCAATAGTAATGGATCTGGATAGAAAACCAGTAAAATTAAATCTAGATCATGTTAATCTATCAGAAACAATAAAAACAAAAATCTATACAGAGTTTAATCACATATTAAGATTATTAGATTTTTCAAATAAAGCTCCAGATATTTTTAGACGATGGTATATTGATTCTAAAATATTTTTCTATAAAAAAATTGATAAGAATGATCTGCGAAAAGGTATAACAGAACTTATTCCTGTAGATCCCATAAAGATTAAAAAGATTCGTAAAGTAGAAAAAGATAAACAGGTGTATTCAGGAATGGTTCCTTTTAGTACCGTTAAAACTGTAGAAGAATATTATATTTACTCTGACACCGATAAAGATGCAGCGTTTCCCACAACCACTGCCGGTTGGAAAATAGCTCCCGATACGATCGCATATGCACATTCAGGAATCATAGACCAAACAACAAGACGAGTAGTTGGTTATCTCCAAAAAGCAGTTCGTCCTTTAAATCTTCTTCGTCAAATAGAAGATGCAGTTGCTATTTACCGCATTTCTCGTGCTCCAGAACGTCGTATATTTTACGTGGACGTTGGTAATCTTCCTAAACAAAAAGCAGAACAATATCTTCGTGAAATCATGAATCGTTATCGTAATAAAGTTATTTACGATCCTAAAACTGGAGAAATTAAAGACGACCGTAATCATATGAGTATGTTAGAAGATTTTTGGATGCCACGTCGTGAAGGCGGTCGTGGAACCGAAATCAGCACACTAGATGGGGGACAAAACTTAGGCCAGATGGAAGACGTGCAGTATCTGCTACAAAAACTGTACCGTTCTTTAAGTGTTCCTCTTTCTCGTATGATGGCAGATAGTGGATTTAATATGGGTCGTTCTGCTGAAATAACCAGAGACGAAGTTAAATTTAATAAATTTATTGATCGTCTTCGTCAAAAATTCAGTACTGTTTTCTTAGATCTATTAAAAACACAAATTATTCTTAAAGGATTGATGACCGAAGAGGACTGGAATCGTATTAGTCCAGATATAACTTTCCGTTATAATCAAGATTCGTATTTCACAGAATTAAAAAATAATGATATTCTTGCTGAACGTTTAAATATTATTGCAGCTGTGACTCCTTATATCGGTCGTTTCTTTTCTGAAGAATATGTTAGAAAGAATTTCTTGAAACAATCCGAAGAAGATATTCTAGAAATAGATGCACAAATAAATCGTGAACAACAACGACAATTAGAAGCACAAGAAGCTCAAGCGTATCAACAAATGCTTGCAGGACAGTCTCCAGATCAAGCACAACAACAAGGACAGGAACCACCACAATGAATCCTTTAATTAAAGCTATAAATATGGTTCTTCGTGGTAATAAAGACGTATTTAAAACAATACTGGAAGAAGCCCTAGAGGATAGAGCCTCTAGTCTTTTAGAACAGATTTACAAAGAAAATAGTAAAAATATACTAAAAGAATTAGCTTCTTTTCAGTATACTGATACTCAAGAAAAACCAGAAAATGTCCCTATCGATATACCTGCATCTTTTACAACAAAAGATGGGATTTTTATTAATTTAACACCAGAACAGGTAGACGGTATTTCTAAATTATACGAAAATCTAAATAATAACAGTAAAGAACGATTATTAAAACTATTAACCGAATCAGGAGAAGCCGTTAATAGAATACTAAATTTATCCAAAATTGAGAGGAAAACAAATGTCAAATAATACCGGAAAACAAATAATTAATTTATTAAATGAAGAAAATGTAGCTGAAGCTAAAACTATAATTATCGATACACTTAACGCAAAACTAGCCGAAGCGTTATCTGAAAAATTTGAAGAATTTGCCTCTACAATTTTTGAAACTAAAGGATCTAAACCTGATTTCTTAGATTTAGATGGTGATGGAGATAAAAAAGAAGCTATGAAAAAGGCTGCTAAAGATAAGAAAAAGAAATTAAGTGAAAGCCAAGCATCGTATTGTGAAGACGGAGAATGCGAAGACGAAGAGGACGAAAAGGAAGAAAGCGGCGAAAAAGAAAATGATGATAAAGATATGAATGAATCTTGGAAAGAGGAAGAAGAAGAAGAAGAGGAAGAAGAGGAAGAGGAATGAAGTTAATAACTGAAACAGTAGAACAAGTAGATTTTTTAACTGAAGCTGCTCCAGACGGAAGTAAAAACTTCTTTATTGAAGGTACTTTCATGCAGGCCGATACTCTCAATAGAAATAAAAGAGTATACCCTTCGCATATTCTTTTAAATGAAGTTACTCGCTATAATCGTGAATACGTTCAAAATAATAGAGCATTTGGTGAACTAAATCACCCGTCTGGTCCAACTGTGAATTTAGATCGTTGCTGTATTATAATCAAAGAATTAAATTGTCACGGAACAGATGTACAAGGTAAAGCCAAAGTTATGAGTACTCCCATGGGCGAGATTGTAAAAAATCTTATTGCTGAAGGTGCTCGTTTAGGTGTATCTACTCGTGGTATGGGTTCACTCAAATCACGAAACGGATACAATGAAGTACAACCAGATTTTATGCTTTCTGCTGTAGACGTTGTTGCAGATCCTTCTGCTCCTGGTGCGTTTGTTAACGGCATTATGGAAGGAAAAGAATGGGTATGGAATAACGGAATTCTAGAAGAAATGTATATTGAACAATACAAACAAGAAATTAAAAAAACGTCTTCACGAAAATTAGAACAAAAAGCTATAAAATTATTTGAAGATTTTTTACGAAAGATCTAATATATGAAAAGCTTTAAAGAATTTTTAAATGAAGATAATTTTGACCTGAGGCAAGATAGGCAAGTAGAGATACAGAGGAAACAGGAAGAAAGGAGAAGAGAAAAAGAAGAGAAAGATAAACTTGTATCAATACAAACAAACGATGATCCACTAATAAAGACAGCAAATAAAGAAAGAAGTGCTGCTATAGTAGCAAAAATTATTACCGATCCAAATACAACCCGACAACAAATTATAAATCGTGCAAAACTAAAAACTCTAAATCTAAAAGATTGGATACTAAACCCTCTATACCCTTCATCTACTAGTACAGACAATTATAGTACATTTGCAGACCGAATTAAACAACTACAACTACAAAAAGAAAAAGAAGAAAAAGAAGGAATAAACATTCCAGTTAATCGTTCTGTTTTAAGTACCGGCCCATCCAAAGATCTACCCCCACAAAATACAGCCCATGCTGGTGAAGATTATCTAAAAAGCCAACGAGATTTTAGAAGAGGTAAAAGTGAATGGGCGATGAGAGGAACCGCACAGGGAGATCAGCCAATGCCTTCTGCAAGAGCAGCACTGGAAACAATATTCACTTCTCATCAAGTAGGCGGAGATCCAATATATGGAAATATTCCATCTAAAGAAAAAGCAGCTCTGTCTATGGGAAGATTAGCAACTACTGGTTACTCCCAAGAAGGTGCTATAGAGAGAGTAAATACTTATAGTCCATTAATTAGTACTGAATTTGTACGTTCGTGGTTACCAAAAGCATTACAGGAAAAAGATCCTGAAGCTTTGAAGAAAGAACTTGCGGTTGCTCAAGCTGCTGCAGAATATGACCCACGAGCTGCTCAGGTAAGGTATGATTAAAAATAAGCTTTTTTGTTAAAAAAATAAATTTTATAAATATTAAGGAATTAGTATTAAAGGAAACCAATATGGCACAACAAAAACAAAAACCTGTCGTTATGGACGCTACCGGACGTGGTGATTTTGATACCACTGGCCGAGGAACTATGCTGGGCACTCTAGACAATTCTGCTGCCAATCCAGCAGGAAACATGAAAACTCTTGCTCCCGGAAGTGTTCCTCCCGGACCAGCCGGTGAAGCTGCACCACAAGGCCAAGCCAAACCAATGGCTGAAGGTCTTCTAGAATCTCTATTCAGCGGTGAAGAATTAACAGAAGAATTCAAGAATAAAGTTTCTGTTCTTTTTGAAGCTGCTGTGGCCGATAAAGTAGAAACTATTCGCACACAACTCGTGACCGAATCTGCTGCTTTAATAGAGCAAGAGATTGGTTCTGTTGTAAACGAACTTGCAACCAAACTAGACGAATACATTTCATACGTTGTTGAAGAATGGATGGGTGAAAACAAACTTCAAGTAGAAAGTGGAATTAGAACAGAAATTGCAGAAAGTTTCATGAATGGTCTACGTACTCTGTTTGAAACCCACTATGTTGAAGTTCCAGAAAACAAGCACGACCTTCTAGACGATCTATTTGCAGAAAACCAAAAGCTTGAAGAATCTCTGAACAACGAAATTAAAACAAATGTTTCACTAAAGAAACAAATCAATGAAAGCAATGCTCGTGAAGTATTCCTAGAAAGCACAATGGATATTTCGCGTGTGGATGCTGAACGTCTTGCTTCTTTAGCAAACAATATCAGCTATAATACTCTTGACGAATTTAAGAATAAACTTACCGTTCTGAAAGAGAATTATCTCAAAGCAGCTCCTGTTTCAACCAAAGAGCCAGAAACTCTACTGGAAAATAAAGTTCCAGTAAGTTCAGAAGGACCAATGGCTGCTTATCTCAGTGCCGTAACTCGTCAAGTCAAAAAAGTTTAATTCATAAATACCATTAAATCAAGGAGAAATACAAATGGATTTTGCTAACACAACCCCCTACGACACTCTCGTAGAAAAATGGAATCCTCTACTAAGTCACGAGGAACTTCCAGAAATTAAAGATCAATATCGTAAGAAAGTTACTGCTGTACTACTAGAAAACCAAGAGAAGGCTCTCCGTGAGCAATATCTTGTTGAAGCCCCAGCCAACTCAATGGGTGGTGGTGGTTTTAACGTAGCTAACCCAAGCGGCATTCCTTCAGGCAGCAGTGCACTAGCTGGTTACGATCCAATTCTAATCAGCCTAGTTCGTCGTAGCATGCCTAACCTAATGGCATACGACATTGCTGGTGTACAACCCATGAATGCTCCAACCGGCCTCATCTTCGCAATGCGTAGCCGCTACACCGATCAAGGCGATAAGAACTGGACCGGTCTAGATCGTCAAAAGGGCAATAGCAACGGCCGTGGCCGTGAAGCCCTCTTCGGTGAAGTTTGGGCTAAGTTTGGTGGTTCAGGTGGTACTTCAGATGGTGCTGCATTCTCAGCTACCGGTGGTATTGACCCAACCCTAAACACCGGCACAGGCATTAGAGGCAACACAGCTGGTATGGACGATTTCCGTGCTATGCTAACCGCACGTGCAGAAACTCTAGGCGAAAGCGGTAATGCTTTCCAACAAATGGCATTCAGCATCGAAAGAACTGCTGTAGAAGCCAAGACCCGTGCCCTAAAGGCAGAGTACACCACTGAGCTCGCTCAAGATCTCAAGGCTGTACACGGTCTCGACGCTGAAAGCGAACTAGCTAACCTACTCAGCACCGAAATCCTTCACGAAATCAATCGTGAAATGATGTACACCATCTATCGCGTTGCTAAGACCGGTGCACAACACACCGATCTAACAGGTTATAGCACTGGTGGTGGCGTATACGATCTCAACACCGACTCTGACGGTCGTTGGAGTGCTGAACGCTTCCGTGGTCTAATGTTCCAAATTGAACGTGAAGCCAACACCATCGCTAAGGATACTCGCCGTGGTAAGGGCAATTTCGTAATCTGCTCCAGCGACGTAGCTTCGGCTCTCGTCATGGGTGGATTTCTTAACCTAACTCCAGCTGTTCAAACTCAACTAGAAGTTGATGACACCGGCAACACTTTTGCTGGTATTCTAAACGGCAAGTTTAAGGTTTATATTGATCCTTATGCCAAGCTTGGTTCAGACTTTGCTGTAGTCGGTTATCGTGGTGCTAGCCCATACGATGCAGGTGTATTCTACTGCCCATACGTACCGCTACAAATGGTAAGAGCTGTAAATCAAGATACTTTCCAACCAAAGATTGGATTTAAGACTCGTTACGGAATGGTAAGCAATCCATTCGCTGAGAACACTGATATCAATGCTCTCGGTGGTAATCAATATTACCGTATCTTCCAAGTCAACAATCTACACGGTAACACCGGTTTCGGTCTCTGATAATACTAATAACTCTAACGATCAAGGGCTCCCCCTAAAAAGGGAGCCCTTTTTCGTTACATAAATATTAATATGCCTTCATTCTATCCAGAATCTAATAACGGTTTATTGTCAAACTATTTTCAGTTTAGACTAGAACGAATACCAAATTTAATTTGGTTTTGTCAATCTGTTAATCTTCCCGGATTGGTGATTCAAGAATTTGACCAACCCACAACGTTAAGCCATCCTATTAGGAGTCCTGTTGGTGCTATTCGTTTTGACGATTTAATAATGTCATTTAAAGTAGATGAGAATCTAGAAAATTGGTTAGAGATCCATAAATGGATACAAGATATGAGCAATTATACCAATGATACTTCATTTATAAAACCATGGGATTCTCAAAGAACTGATGGTCAATTATTAATATTAAATAGTTCGTATAATCCTAAAATTAAAATAAATTTTAAAAAATTATTTCCAATAAAATTAGATAGTTTAATCTTTGATACTGTAAATCCAGATTCTAAAGAAATATTTTCTAGTGCTAGATTTGCTTTTTCTGATTATAGCATAGAAAAACTTGTAAATTCTTAATTTTATGGTATAATATGCATTATGACTTTTGATGAACTTAAAAATATGGTTAAAGAAGACATTAAGATTGATGAAACTGCTCTGGATCGTGAATCTGCAGATACTCCTCAATTGCATAACAAGTACCTGTCTTTTTATATGGATGAAAAGTTGCGTCTCAAAAAACTCCAAAACGAAGCAGCAGTTCTTCGTCGCAACAAATGGTTATACTATACTGGTCGTATGAGTCAAGAAGAACTTCAAACTTTAGGTTGGGAACCATTTGAACTAAATGTTCTGAAGACTGAAGCAGACGAACTCATTACTTCTGATCCAGATTGGATTAAGCTTGATGAACGTGTAACCTTTCAAAGCGAAAAAGTAGAGTATCTTGAAGGTGTTGTTAAAATAATTAACAATCGCCAATGGCAGATTCGTGCCATGATAGACTGGTATAAATTTACCCAAGGAGTTTAATGGCAGACCTGACGATCACTCAACCAGATTCTGTAATGATTAAAGTTGATTGTGATCGTTCCCTTGCCAAGGAACTGAACGGATATTTCACGTTCAGTGTTCCTAACTTCCAGTACACTCCTGCATTTAAAAAGAAATTATGGGATGGCAAAATCCGTCTGTTTAATCTGTACACCCAGACCATATTTGCTGGGTTGACAGATCTGGTTGTAAAATTTGCCAAAGATCGTGGTTACACATGGAATCTTTCTGTTTTACCATACGACAAGCCTACTCCTGAATCTGTAGCCCAATTTATAGCCAATCTGCCTATATCTGTAGGTGGTAAACAGATCAACCCCTATGACTATCAGGTACAGGCCGTACAACACGCCCTAGAGCATTCTAGAGCCCTCCTAGTGTCTCCTACAGGCTCTGGTAAGTCCCTGATGATCTACCTGCTGTGTCGCTGGATACTGGACCAAAACTCAACTGGAAAAATACTAATTATTGTTCCTACAACCAGTCTGGTAGCCCAGATGTTAGCCGATTTCCGTGAGTATTCTAAAAATGATTCGTGGAAAGCAGACCGAAATATTCATACCGTGATGGGCGGAAAGGAAAAGACTTCCACCAAGCGTATTATTATATCCACATGGCAGAGTATTTACAACCAGCCGTTTACATATTTTGAAGATTTTATTGGAGTATTTGGTGATGAGTGCCACTTATTCAAAGCCAAGTCTCTGTCTTCAATTATGAGCAAAGCTAAAAAAACCAAATACAGAATTGGTACAACAGGTACTCTGGACGGAACACAAACACACAAACTAGTAATTGAAGGATTGTTTGGTCCCACATATCACACAACCACAACCAAAAAATTAATTGATCAGGAATTATTATCTAACATTAATATCGATTGCTTGCAACTCCAATACTCACCAGAAGACATACAACAGACTAAAAAAATGTTGTATGTGGATGAGATACGTTGGGTTGTAAGCAATCCACGACGCAATACATTTATTAAAAACTTGTGTAATAAATTAACTGGAAATACTTTGGTGCTGTTTAACTTTGTGGAGCTTCAAGGTAAACCGCTATACGAACAAATTAAAGCGTCTTCACAAAAACCGGTATACTTTATTCATGGAGCTACAGAAGTAGAAGAACGTGAACAGATTCGTAAAATTATGGATTCAGGAACGGATGCAACACTGATTGCCTCATACGGCACATGTTCCACAGGTATAAATATAAGAAATATCCATAATATTGTTTTTGCCTCTCCATCCAAATCAGTAATACGAATTTTACAATCAATAGGTAGAGGATTACGAAAGAGTGATACTAAAGTTCGCATGAAACTGATTGATATTGCAGATGATCTGCGATATAAGAAACAAATCAACCACGGCATGAATCATCTACACGAACGATTAAAAATATATACTAATGAAGGCTTTCCGTATAAATTGATTTCTGTACAATTACCAAAGGAGTCCAATGAAGAGTTACAAAATTTTAAAACTGAAATCGGGTGAAGATTTGATTGGTTCTGTTCGTCTTTCCAAGGATGGAAGTATTAAAATTCATCGTCCTATGGTTTTTAAATCCATGGTAACTCAAGATATTTTTGGTGGTATGCGAGAAGTCTTTATGCTTAAAGATTGGTTATTATTATCTGAAGAAAAAATAGCAGCAATATCAAAAGACAGTATTAATACTATAGTTCCTGCATCTAAAGATGTTAGTAGATTATATGAACAAGAAAAATTAAAAGACGATACAAAACCACTAAAACCTAAACAAGTTAAACAAGATATTCCTATGCCAGGACCAAATGAAAATGACGTAAATGATATGAAAAACCTATTACGACTTGTTGAAGAAATGACAACAAATTCAGGTAAGATCCCAGAAGAAGAATCTAACTTAAAAGATTTTGCAAAACCTCAAAAAGGTGATAAAATGGTGTTTATGAATCTTATCTTTTCACCTGAAGTTATTCTTGAGCTATTAAAATCTGGCTTAATAGATCGCAAAGAATTAGGATCTATGATAAATGAGATCACCAATGAAAATGGTGAAGGAATGAATCCTAACAAATACACTGGCGATAAGAAAGATAAAAAGGATCTGGGAAATAAGTGGACAGATTGGAATTCAGACCCCAATTCTGAGGACTATAAGTAATAGTTCTTTATTTAACTCAGACAAAATATTATATCAGGAATTTTATATCATGTCAAATGGAAAGTCTAAAAAATTAAAAGAAAAAAGTAAAATAAAATCTACAGAAAAAATAGTTGACAAAACAAACGATGACCACTATATTAATAATAAAGAATTTTTAGCAGAAATGATTAAATGGAAAAAGGCAATACGTGAGGCCGAAGATAGTGGAGATGATGTTCCCCCAGTTTCCGATTATATTGGAAACTGTTTTCTTAAGATAGCAGAACGCTTATCATCTAAAGCCAATTTTGCTAACTATCCATATAAAGAAGAAATGATTGGAGACGGAATAGAAAATTGTTTAATGTATGCGCATAATTTCAATCCACGAAAATCAAAGAACCCATTTTCATATTTTACGCAAATAATATATTATGCATTTTTGCGTAGAATAGAAAGAGAAAAAAAACAAGCATATGTTAAATTAAAAGTTACTGAAAATATGGATGACGGAACAATACACAAATGGTTTAAAGAAAATTATCTAGAAAAAGAATCTCCCAGACAAGCATTAAGTGAATTGTTTCAAATTTCTGAACGTGATATTGAAAAGTATGAACCAAAGAAACGCAAAAAGCGTCGTAAGAAATCATGAAAATTGCAATAATTAGTGACACCCATTTTGGGGCACGTGGAGACTCTCCACTGTTTTTAAATCATTTTTTAAAGTTCTTTGAGGATCAATTTTTTCCATATCTTAAAGATCATGGAATCACCAAGGTTCTTCATCTAGGTGATCTATTTGACAGGCGTAAATTTATTAATTTTAATACTCTTCACCACACCAAGAAGCGATTCATTGAATGGTTTGATAAAAATGATGTAGAGCTTCACTGTATTCTTGGTAATCACGATGTGTTTTATAAGAACACCAATCGCCTGAACTCGCCCAAAGAAGTTCTTGGGGAATGCCACCCATCATTTCATCTATATGAAGATGTCACCGAATTGTCTATTAATGGTGCGTCTATTTTACTAGTGCCGTGGATTAATGAAGAAAATCAAAAGACGTTTATGCAAAAGATTGCCAATTCTAAAGCAACCATTCTTGCAGGCCATCTGGAATTAACTGGATATGAAGTAATGCCTGGTGTAAAGTTTGGTGAAGGAATGGATGACAAGTTCTTAGAAAAGTTTGATATGGTGCTGTCTGGACATTTTCACAAAAAGAGTTCTAAGGGAAATGTACATTACACAGGAACACAATATCAGATGACAACCGTGGACACGAATGAAATCAAAGGATTTCATATCCTAGACACAGAAACCCGAGAACTACAGTTTATCCAAAACACAAATAAAATATTTCACAATATTGAATGGAGAAACGGTACATTAATTCAGGATTTTGATACGGCCAAATATAAAGGAACTTACGTAAAGGTAATAGTTTACGAAAAAAAGAGTGAAATAAAATTTGACCAGTTCTTAGATTCGTTGTATGCTGTGGAACCAGCCAGTGTTAGTATTATTGAAGATCTTAGTGAAAAGGGTGGAGATGAACCAAAATTGGATATCACTGATGATACTCTCACCCTAATTAATCGAGAGATCGATGGTATGGAATCGGACAATAAAGAAGAGTTAAAGAATATTGTTCGTGAAATATACATGGAGAGTTTAGATTGATAACATTCAAGACGGTTCGTTTTAAAAACTTTGGATCTTTTGGAAATACATTTACAGAGATTCAACTTAATAAAAACAATACTACTCTTGTGTGTGGTTCAAACGGCAATGGAAAGTCTTTTGCTTTTCTGGATTCCATCTCATTTGCCCTATTTGGTAAACCGTTTCGTAACATGAATATTCCACAACTGGTAAATAGTATCAACAAAAAGAACTGTGTTGTGGAACTAGAGTTTACCGTTGGTAAAACAGAATACAAGATTGTTCGTGGTCTTGCTCCTAAAGTGTTTAAGATCTTTAAAGACGGAGAGCTTCTAAATGAAGACGCAAAGAGTAAAGACTACCAAAAGGTTCTAGAAGAACAGATATTGGGAATGAATCATAAAACATTCTCCCAAGTTATTGTTCTGGGTTCGTCTTCATTTATTCCGTTTATGCAGTTAACACCTGCAGACCGTAGACTGGTTATTGAAAATATCCTAGACATTGGTATCTTTTCAGAGATGAACGGAGTGCTAAAAACCAAGATAGGTGCAGCTAAAGGCAATCTACAAGCCATAGATTCTGAACTAGTTTTAGTAAATGAGAAGATTAGTGCAACCCAAGAACTAGTATCTTCGTACCAGCAAAATACGTCTGATCGGGTTGCTGATCGTAAACGTTCTTTGGAAGAAAACACAGAAACTATTAAGTCTCTATCTAAAGAAATTAAAGCACTCCAAAAGACCATCAAAGAACTGGAAACAGAAACAGAACCGGGAGACCAAATTAATGCGGAACTCAAGAAGCAACAGATTGTGCTTTTCAAGCTCGAAAGCTCCATTGAAAGCGTACAAGAGGATATCAAGTTCTTCGAAAAGAACCACAGTTGTCCGACTTGCAAGCAAACCATCAGTAAAGAACACAAAGAGACAGTCATTGCCGAGAAGTCTGAGAAGGCCCAAGAGCAGCATCGCTCTCTGGACCGCATAAAAGAAGCCATCAATATGTCTAAGAATAATCTAAACAAGATTACCTCTGTTCAGAATAAGATTAATGATCTAATTATTAAGAGTTCTGCTAAAGAACAAACAATGGAATCTCTAATCAAATTGAATGAACGATTAGACCAAGAGATGACTGTGGTTGTTGAAACTGCAGACGCTCAGGCGAAAATTCAAGATGCCCAAGACCGATTGTCTGAACAGTTAACTAAACAAGGAAAACTTTTGGAAAAGAAACAAAAGGGTGTTGACACTCTTCGTTCTTATGATAAACTGGTATTCCTGTTCAAAGATAGTGGTATCAAGGCAAAGATAGTAAAGTACTACATTCCACTAATCAATAAATATGTTAACAAGTATCTAAACAGTATGGATTTTTACGCTAACTTTCATCTAGACGAAGAGTTTAATGAAGTTATCAAGAGTCGCCATCGTGACGAGTTCTGTTACGAGTCGTTTAGCGAAGGCGAAAAGATGAGGATCGATTTGGCATTGCTTCTGACGTGGCGAGAGATCGCAAAACTCAAGAATAGTGTCAATACAAATCTGCTTATTCTGGATGAAGTATTTGATTCCAGTTTAGACAGTGGTGGAGTGGATGAGCTGATGAAATTGCTGTCCAGTTTTGGTGCTCGTACAAATGTCTATGTGATCAGCCATAAGACAGACCAATTACTGGATCGGTTCAATAACGTTGTTCAATTTGATAAGAAAAAGAACTTCAGCAGGATTGTATGAAAAAGAAAAAGAAGAAAGTGTCTCGTCGGATTGGTCGGGGCGATTCTGTAGACTCTCTAATCATGGGCAGTGAGCCCGTGTGGAAAGATGCAGACAAGCTAACTCCAGAAGAGTATGATACTAAGATTCTAAAGGCAATCAATTGGTACAGTTATTCTTGCGATAATAACATGTGCAAGCCTTGGGTTATTGACTGGATGATGAAGAACCAGTACTCCAAAAAGGACATCAAGGCCGCAGCAGCATGTGATATTAATGCTATGGAATTTATCTACATTGGTAGTCGCTGCCGAATCATGAATCTGGGAGCCAAACTTCGACCAGAAACTTTGGAAATGATTAAGCGTAATGTGGAACAAATTATCCAACACGGCTTACTTCGTCCAGCAAAGGTCGAAGATCCAAATAAAGAAAAGATAAATGTTCAAGAACGTATTCTAAAGAAAAGTGTGGAATATATGGGCACAGTCGAAAGTCGTATTGATGAACTATACGGCCTTGCAGTTCGTGATGCCCTAAAGAATGTAGATCATAGCGAATGGTTACGTATGCAGGGGATCAAGCCTGTTCATTTTAAACGTTTAGTTAAAGTATTTGATCCCCATATCAAAGAATTAAAGACTGCCTATAAGGGCCAAGATGAAGATCTTAAAGAAGGATTTTCGTTCCTAGGAAAGCGTAAGATCAAGCAAATGATAACTACTTTAGAGGAATTTAAAAATATACTCAATGGCTAGTTCTCCCACAATATTTAAAGCAGCAGATGCCTTTGGTAGATGTATTTCTTATAATAAGGGAGATATTGTTTATAAAAAAGGTGAAGCATATATTGCTACACGAATTCCAGATCTTTGTAAATCTCCAGAGCACAAAGGGTCTGGTTGGGAACCTTTAAGTTCAGAACGAACAGGAATAACAGTTACATATTTTAGTGGTAGTACTCCACCTTCACGAGTTGTTCCAGGAGACGAATGGTTTAACCCAAATACCGGAAAATTATACAAATATATTTCTGATACTGATTCAGAACAATGGGTACAATTATATTGACTTTTGTTTTTTATGTGGTACAATTAATCCATGCTACTTATTGATAACAACCAGATTATTCTGGCTAATATTTTTCAGGCTGCTAAAGATGGCGAACCACTAAACGAAGATTACGTCCGTCATACAGTTCTAAACTCGTATAGAAAATACCGCACCAAGTTTCGTTCATATGGCGAAATGATTATTTGTAATGATGGAAGTGATTATTGGCGAAAGCAATACTTTCCACATTATAAGGCCAATCGCAAAAAGCAACAACTTAAGAATGCTAAAGAATGGAAAGCTGTATTTGGAATTCTTGACGGTCTTCGTGAAGAAATTAAAGATATATTTCCATATCCCAGTATTCGCTTGAAGGGTGCAGAGGCAGACGATATTATCTACACTTTATGCAAGACATATTCCCAAAGTGAAAAGATTCTTATTGTATCTAATGATAAGGATTTTCAACAGCTTCAAATGTTCTCGAATGTAGAACAATATAGTCCCACTACAGATAAATACCTTACATGTTCAGATCCCCGTAGTTTTCTGTTTGAACACATTATAGGAGGCGATTCCAGTGATGGAATTCCTAATATTCTTAGTGATGACGACACTTTTGTACAAGATGGCAAGCGACAAACGCCGATGACTCAGAAACGAATTACGGCTTTGAAGCAAGATGCAGAAAGTTCTGAATTTTATGAAAATCCTAAATATATTAGGAATAGCACACTGATTGATATGAGTAATGTACCACAAGATCTACAAGATCAAATTCTAAACACATACGAATCCCAGAAAGGAAAAGGCAGAGACAAGCTGCTTCAGTATTTTATTGACCATAAACTGAAGACCTTAATGCCACATTTAGAGGAATTTTGATGTATACTCCAGAGCCAGAATCAGAATACGAGCGTTGGAAGCGTGAGCACAAAGAAGCTGCAGCCCGTCGAAAAAAGAAACGAGGCCGCAAACCCAATCAACAAGGCTGGCTGAATGATCTTCGCCATGGTCATGTTGATGACAATGAAGACTTTCAAAATTTTGAACGATTTGACAAATAAAGGATTTTTATATTATGACTAAAGCGACAACAACAATTTCTAAAGACACTTTAAATATCCTGAAGAATTTCAGTGGTATTAATTCTAATCTGTATGTAAAGCCCGGTTCTAAGATTACTACTATGTCTCCCACCAAGAACATTATGGCAGAGGTGGAAGTAGAAGAAACATTTGATACAGAATTTGGTATCTGGGATTTGAATAAGCTGCTAGGTGTGATTTCTTTATTCACAGATCCAGAGTTTAGTTTTGAAGACAAATATGTAACCATTACCGGAGCCAGTGGTTCCAAGGTTAAGTACTACTATTCCGATCCTAAGCTTCTGTCGTATCCTACCAAGAGCATCAAAAAAGTAGATGCTGCCGTGGAATTTGATCTTACACACGATGACTTCCGTGAGCTACAACGAGCAGGTGCGGTTCTGGGTAATCCTGATCTGTGCTTTGTGTCGGATGACGACAAGGTGCTAGCAGTAGTCAAGGATCTCAAGGATCCCACTTGCAACGTGTTCTCTATCGAAGTAGGAGACAACACCGCAGGAACAGACTTCTCGTTTAATTTCAAACTAGAAAACATGAAGATGTTGGACGGAGACTACCACATTGCTCTATCTAAGAGTGTGATCGGTCAGTTTAGCCATGCCAGCCGCCCTCTTAAGTATTGGGTGGCCATGGACGCAAGCAGCACATACAAGGAATAATATGCTAACCGCAAATAACGCAATCGGCCTGTTGGTTGAAAAGTATCGACCAGCACTAATCAATCATTGTGTACTTCCACAAGATCTTAAAGACACGTTCAATGCCATTATCCAAAGCGGAGAGTGCCCCAATTTGCTTCTGGCAGGCAAACCCGGTATGGGCAAAACCACAGTGGCCCGAGCCCTATGCACTCAGTTGGGTGCAGATTATATCATTATTAACTGCTCTGAAGACGGTAATATCGATACTCTGCGAACCAAGATTCGTCAGTTTGCTAGTACCGTATCCCTGTCTGAGGATGCCAAACAGAAGATTGTAATCTTAGACGAGTTTGACTACTCCAATGCCCAAAGCATTCAACCTGCCCTTCGAGGAGCGATTGAGGAGTTTGCCAAGACGTGTCGATTTATTCTGACCTGCAACTACAAGAACAGGATTATTGAGCCTATCCATTCTCGTTGCACAGTAATTGACTTTAACTTTCCATCCAAGGAACGACCAGAACTGGCGAAGCAGTTCTTAGCTCGTTGTCAGGCTATCTTAGACGAAGAGGGAATTGAATACGATGTCAAGGTTTTGACCAAGGTTGTAGTTAAATATTTTCCAGATTTTAGGCGTACCCTGAATGAACTCCAACGATACTCTGCCGCTGGGGTAATTGATATTGGTATTCTCAGTACAGCTGGAGAACTGAATGTTAAAGAACTTATGGAATATTTAAAGGCTAAAAACTTTACAGAGATCCGTAAGTGGGTGGCGAACAACCTAGACAATAGTCCACAGGACGTGTTCAGGAAGGTCTATGATGGCCTATACGACCATGTAGACCCAAAAAGCATTCCACAGGCAGTAGTTATTATAGGCGAGTACCAGTATAAAACTGCCTTTGTAGCCGATCAAGAGATTAATCTATCGGCATTTATGGTAGAATTAATGATGAGTTGTGAATTCAAATGAAAAAGTATTCACGTCCAGAATTTAAATTAATAGACTCCATATCGGTAAGTAAAGAAGATTTATTACGGGATGGAGTACCGGAAAAAGAATATATTCCATTTTTCATTAATAGGTGTTTGTCGTATTTTACAGACACTATATTCTATGCAAATGAAATGAATAGATTATGGAATTTACCAAAACCTCTTCAATACGATTATTTACGAATATCAGTTCGTCCCCGCAAACGATTCAGTAAGTGGCTCAAGGACGAGTCTAATGAGCGTATAGACGCTCTAAAGACATTATATGGGTATTCCCACACCAAAGCCAAACAAGTAGTATATCTGCTAACAGAAGAAGATTGGAAGGCAATTTTTGCTCTTTTGGATACGGGCGGCACAAAACCCAAAATTCCTAAATAATTTCGTGTTACTGAATTTTTTAATGAAAGCGGATTATTATGGAACCCGAAGATATTTTTGATGGCCTTGGTGTAGAAGTAAAACTAAAAAATAAAGACGATTTTCTAAAAGTTTGTGAAACATTAACACGAATGGGAGTATCGTCTAAGAAAGAAAAAAAATTATATCAAAGTTGTCATATTTTGCATAAACGAGGTCGATATGCAATTATGCACTTTAAAGAACTTCTAGATCTTGATGGATTAGAAACAGATATTTCAGATACTGATATTGGACGAAGAAATTTAATTGTAAAACTTTTAGTTGATTGGGGCCTTATAGAAGCAATAGATTCAGATGAATATAAAGAACCACAACTATCTCTAGCCCAATTAAAAATTATTCCTTATAAACAAAAGAAAGAATGGGAACTAGTTCCTAAATATCATATAGGAAACTCTTAATTATGCAAACAGAAGTGATTTCTTTTTATAGTGACATAGAAGGTAAAACATATTATAGTGATCATGCTGTTAGATTAAAAAAACAGTTAGATAGTTTTGGTATTCCATATGATATACGAGAAAAGGTATCATTAGGAACATATCAAGCTAATTGTTTAAGTAAACCAGATTTTATTTATAAATTATTAATACAAAAACAAAAACCAATACTCTGGTTAGATATAGATTCTGACGTAAGAAGACCACTGCATATATTTGATCGATTTATACCAGATACCGATTTGGCATTTGCTTGTTCTATGCCCCAATTAATTGGAGCTAAAGCTTCTCCCATATTCTTAAACTATAATCAACGAGTTTTAGAATTTTTACAACATTGGAATTTTGTTGCAAAACAACAAAGTATAGATGGTAAATGGTTTGATCACGAATCTCTGATGGGGATTTTACATCATTTTTATAATAAAGAAGGATTTAAAATAAAATTTGTTGGTCCCCAGTTTTGCGTATGGCCAGGTCAAGAACAATCAGATTCTGTTATTGTTATGGGATTAGCAGATGCTGATACAAAAAAAGAAGCTTTAAAAGAACTAGGAATGACTGAGGATGTTATACAATGGCAGAGTCCAGGAACAAAATAAAAGCAATAGGTGCACCATTCAACATTGAACACTCTTCTTGTTCAGATCTAAGACCAAATAAGTTTGATTGGACTTTACAAGATAGTGATACAGAAGTTCATATCGATCGTGGTTTATTTATTAAACCTTCAAACAAAAATAAAAATAATAGATTTGGTTGGATATGCGAATCACGATTTATAATTCCCGATGTACATGATTTTTTAAAAAATAATCATGAAGTATTATTTGATAAGTACTATAACAAAATATTTACATGTGATTCAGAATTATTAACACTAAATTCTAATTTTATTTTTTGTCAAAATGGCAGCAATTATCCATGGATAAAAAAAGGAATATGGTCTGCATATAATAAATGGAAATTATGTTCCATGTTCTGTTCTCCTAAATTAATGACAGAAGGGCACGTGTATAGGCATCAATTAGCAAGATTAGCTTTAGATTCTCATTTTGATGTATTTGGTGGAGCACATGGAACAAAAAGAACAGTAAAAGATCCAAGCCGTCCATGGGATACAAAATTTGAAGGTTTGGTTTCTTATATGTTTAGTATAGTTATAGAAAATGGAATGTATGATTCATACTATACTGAAAAATTAACAGATTGTTTTGCAACAGGAACTATACCAGTATATTTGGGAACAAATAAATTACCAGACATATTTGATCCAGAAGGAATAATAAGATTAGAAATTGGAAAAGAACAAGAAATATTTGATCAATTAAACGAAAGCACATATATAAATAAAAAGAAACACATAGAAAATAATTTAAATGCATTAAAAAAATTAAATGTGGCAGATGATGATCTATATGATGGAATTTTAAAGTATGCTCAAGCTTGGAACTAATAGAACAATAAGTTTTGGAGATTATTATCTTGGATTGCTTACATTTTTAGCAAGTAATCCACAAGAAGTTTGTTTGTATATAAAAAGACCAGAGCACGCATTCTTAAAAGAATGGTTTCCTCATATAAAAGATATACGTTTGGAAAATAGTAATTTTGATTATGATATACATCTACACAGCGAACAATATAAAGAAAAAAGTAGATGGTCTCCTTGGGGTTATTTTATAAATCATCAAGTAAAATATAATCCTGAATTATTTTCTAAATTATTAAATATCACTGGAAATGATATTCCAGAATTAAAAGCAGACACAACAATATTTGTTACAGATATGGGTTCAGGAATGTCTTTAGATTATCATTGGATAGTTTCTATATTAAATAATCTAAACGATAAAAAAATAAATTGGGTATCTAGTAATAAATACGATAGACAGTTTGGTATTAAAAATAGTATCAATCACATATCATTACAGGATTTATTATATAACGTATATACTAAAAATATACGAGTAATTAGTTATAGAAATGGGTTGTGTGATTTCTTTTATACGACATGTGATAATGAATTGCATGTAATATATCCTAGTCCAGCTAAATATCCAACATGGATCAAGGAATCAATTTTAAATACAGACAAACTAGATTTAGTTTCTGATTTAGTAAAAAAACGAAAATCTAAAACAGTTGAGTATAATGAAGAATCGTTAGAAGATTTAAAAAAATTATTGGATAAAATTTAACATGACTACAAAACCAATACATATAGCAAATTTTGTTTTTGATTATAATAGTGATTTTAATAAAATATGCGACGAATTGTCTGGTGCATATACGTGGATTTTACGTGAAGAGCCCATGAAAAATAATTTACTTTTGAAAGTAAATTTCGCTCCTACAGATCCAGAATATTCTGTAAAAATAACTGAATCTGCTCCAGAAATAAAAACAAAATTAACAATTGGTATTTGTTCTCTGTATAGAAGACAAGCATATTTATTCAGATTATTAAAATACATATATGAATATTTAAGAGAAGAACCAAACAAAGAGCAAATACAATTTTTAATATTTGTAGATCCAGAAGATAGAACAACTGGAGAAAAAAGAAATATAATTATAGAAAATGCAAACTCTGATTATTTTTGTTTTATAGACGATGATGACCTAGTATCTCCACATTATTTTAAAGAAATTTTAAATAAAATAAACCATCCTATACAGGTTGATGGAATTGGATTTAGTGGAATAGTTTTCAGATTTGATGAAAAAAATAATCTTCATGAATTTTATAAGTTCACCCACACTATGCAATGTCAATTTAAACACTGGGAAGGTGAGCCTTTTAAAACTCGGCATTTTAATACACTAAACCATCTAAATCCAATTAAAATGGATTTAGTAAAACAAGTTAAATTTAAAGATTTAGTATGGAGTGAAGATGTAAACTATTGGGAAGAGATGAAAGATTTAGTAAAGAGTGAATATTTTATAAACAAAGATTTATATTATTATTTGTGGAGAGGAAATCACCATGACTGAAAAAATCAGTATATTGTGTCCAACTAGAAGACGAGGCCAAAAAGCTAAAGAATGTTATGAATCGTTCTTACAAACAACTGCTGGGGTTTCTGATTTTTATTTTATTATAGATGAAGATGATGTTAATTCATATGATTTTTTAGACTATCCTAATGCAAATTTTATTACTGTTCCAACTACTGAAAATAAACCAACAGGACTTGTGTATCCTTTAAATTATGGATATAAAAAATTAAAAGAAAAATATGCAGGATATATGTTTGTTGGAGATGATTCCGCATTTAGAACCCCAAGATGGGATAAAATTTTCTTAGATAAAATCATAAAAGAAAATTATAATTGTATTTTATACGGAAACGATTTACTCCGAAGACATGCACTTCCGGTTTCTTTTATTGGAGGTAAAAATGTATTTAAAGAATACATGATTTATCCAGAATTTTATCATGTATTTTGTGATACTTATATAAAGAAATTAGGTATAAAAAATAATAGTCTATTCTATTATCCTAATATCATAATAGAACACATGCATTATACAACAGGCAAATCTGATCTAGATGAAACCTATCGTAACACAGTAGGAAGTAATTATTGGAATCACGATAAAAAGATATTTGAAAACATTTGATGTTAAGATAAATATAAACGAGACGTGAAATGTTAGATAATATTATTAATAAAAATTATAACTCAATTCAGCATTTATTACAAAAAATAAATTACAAAGAGTTAGATACATTTTATGAATCAATAAAAGATTCTAATGTTTTATATTTTTCTGGAATTGGTAAAAATTCACACATTGCAAATATTGTATCTTCTACTTTTAATTCATTAACAATCCGTTCTATATTTGTAGATCCTATACATGCAGTACATGGAGATATGGGTCTTATATCTGACGGTTCTACTGTTATTCTTATTTCCAAGAGCGGCAATACAGATGAATTAGTATTTTTTTGCGAAAAAATAAGAAAAAGAAATTGTGGTACTAAAATATTTTTATTGCATTCCAATAATGATGCTAAACTAAAAAAATATTGTGATTTTGATTTATATATTCCCTTTTTAGAAGAGTGTGATCCGTGGAATAGAGTTCCTACATGTTCATTAGTTTGCTATCTTATAGTATTACATAGTGTAGCTATGAAGATTGTAGAATATCGACAAGTTACTGTTGAAGAATTTTATAAAAATCATCCAGGCGGTGATATAGGAAAACAAAAATGATTGAAGTATATTTAAAGCACAGACCAAACAATAGTGGTTATACTGATTATTGGAAAGATATATTTTCTGATACAAACAGATATGTAGTTTATGAATTAACAGAAGAAAATAGACCTAATTGTGTTCACGCCCATCCTATATTAAAAACTAGATTTGGTGGAGTATTTGCTTCACATGTTACATCATTTTTAGCTACAAAAACAGAGTATCATTGGGCTATCGATTCTGAAGATATTAAATTTGAAGATAAAATAACCAAAGATCAAATACGTGAATTGTTTATAAAAATAGAAAATGATACCATAGCAAATGAATACGATGGATTTTCATATGATATGTACTTATCCATATTGGGTGGAGAAGAAAAAATAGGTCCTAAACCTGGAGTAAAATTTAAAGATATGATTAAACACTGGACATTTGGTATGGCTTTTTTAAAAAAACAACCAGAAATAGTCAAATTAATATTTGAAAGACGATACGAAAATGATTATAATATGGATTGGAAAATGTCAGAGCTACGAGAAACTGGTGTTTTAAAATTAAAAACTTTTATTGTAAAAAACGCAACAGTACACCATACATGGGGAGATATAAAAGTTGCAGAAAATGATTTAGATCATAATGGAGTAGTATTTCCAATACAAGAAGAAGTAATAAAATATTCATTTTAATGAAAACATTTATAATACAAGCTGGTGGTTACGGTACTAGAATGGGTAGGCTCACTTCGGTGAAACCCAAAGCATTAATTCCTATAGATGGAAAGCCTATTATATTTCATTTGTTTGATAACAATCCAAACAGTAAATTCATAGTAATTACCGATTATCATGCAGATGTATTGATAAAATATATAAGAAAATATAGACCATCAGTAGATGTGCAATTTATTATTTCTACAGAAAAATCTACAGCAGCAGGAATACCAGAAGCAATCAAATCTGTAGACGGTTCTTTTTTCGTATTGTGGTCTGATCTGTTGGTAAAAACAGAAATACAAGAACCAAATGTGAATACTATTGGTATCGGTGTAACTACACCACAAGATAAATTTCTATGTCGTTGGTCTTTTAGACATCAAAAATTATTAAAAGAAAGTGCTAACATTGGTGGTGTAGCTGGTATTTTTTACTTTAAAGACAAGAAATATCTAGACAGTTTAGATGAAAAACAATCTCTAACTACATTTTTGTCCAAAGTATTTGTAGAATCTTTTGATATTAAAGATATTGATGATGTTGGGACCGAAGATCGATTTTATCTGCTAAATAAAACTAATAGATTTTTTAATAAATTAACGTTTAATAAAACCACTGTACAAAAAGAAGCAATAGTAGATGAATACAAAAAACTAATAAAAGACGAAATAGGATGGTATGAATATTTAACCACATTTAATTTTGACAGAATGCCAAAACTAATTTCAAAAGATCCATTTATTATTCAAAGACTAAACGGCAAAAATCCTTTTAGTTATGAGCCATCTGAACATTTTTTAAATGATGTTATTAATACTATTAATACAATTCACAACTACGAGTTTATAAATACAGATTTAGAAGAATTGAGATTGGTGTATTTAACAAAAACACTGGAACGAGTACACGAAGTATCGGATCTAATTCCTTTCTTTACTGATGATTTTATTACTATAAATGGAAACAAATATAAAAATCCATTTAGCAGTAACCATATAGATGAATTTAAAACACAAATTGAATCATTATATAATGTAAAGTCATTCAGACTAATACACGGAGATTGTACATTCTCTAATATGATTAATGTGGATGAAAAATGCTATCTAATAGATCCTAGAGGCTATTTTGGTAAAAATAAATTGTATGGAGATCCCAGATACGATTGGGCAAAATTATACTATTCGTTTGTGGGTAATTACGATAATGTTAATTCTAAAAAATATTCATTAGAAGTGGCTCCAAATAGTGTTACCTATTCTATTGATGCTAATGGTTGGGAAAAATACGAAGACTCATTTTTTAATGCTATACCATACACAAAAGAAGAAATACAACTCCTTCATGTCTTGATATGGTTTTCTCTCTGTGGATACGTCAAAGAAGACTACAGTTCTGTATTACTAGCATTTTATAATGCTGTAGTTTTATGGAATAAATTAATAAAAGGTGATTATATCAATGAAAATAGGAATTGATGTTGGAGCGGGAAATGGTGGTACACTTTATAAATTTAAAGATTGCGAAATCATATATGCATTTGAGGCATTTCCAGACGGATATACTGAACTAATAAATAAAAAAAATCCAAAAGTTAAACCATTGAATGTGGGAATAAGCTCAATTCCAGGAATAAAGGAATTTAATGCATATCATATAGGAAATCCTCCAGCACATGGTTGTGGTTCTTTTTTAGAAATAGATAAATCTGGAGAATTTACAAAAATATTAGAAAAAAAATTTAATATGGAATTTAAATCTAAAACATATAATATAGAATGTATTAGATTAGATTCTTTTATAAAAGAACACAATATAACTTCTATAGAATATTTAAAAATTGACACGCAAGGATCTGATTATGACGTTATTATTTCTCTAGGAGAAGAAATAACAAAAGTTAAAAAAATAGAAGTAGAAATCATATTAAAAGATTTTTATATAAATCAAGGATCGCGTGCAGATATTGTCTCTTATTTAGAAAATAATAATTTTAAATTAATACAAGAAGATTGGAACGAAGGAGCTGAAAATTATGAAACTAATGCTATTTTTATAAACAAAAAATATGGATAATTATCCTAAACTCAAAAAAACTTGGATTTTTGATCTAGACGGTACTCTTGTATTACACCGTGGATACGAAAATGGTCCTGATATTTTATTAGAAGGAGTGGCAGATCTATTTTCTAGAATTCCACAAGAAGATATGATTGTTATTATTACTGGAAGATCCGAAACCATTAAAGATATAACAATCAAAAATTTAAAGGATCTAGGATTACGATACGATCATATTATTTTTGATGCTGGAGCTGGGGCAAGAATTTTAGTAAATGATACCAAACCTTCAGGGTATAAAACTGCACATTCTTTTTCTGTAATAAGAAATCTTGGTATAAATACTAATGATCTACTATTTTTCATGGAGCACTGATAATGCCTAAATTATGTCTGTCAATGATCGTAAAAAATGAAACTCACATTATTAAAGAGTGTTTACAATCTATTTACAAATACATTGATTACTGGGTGATTGTAGATACCGGTTCTACAGATGGAACTCAGGATCTAATTAAACAATTCTTTGCTGAAAAGGGAATTCCAGGTGAGTTACACGAACGTCCTTGGGTTTCATTTGGCCACAACAGATCAGAAGCATTAGCCTTATGTGATGGCAAAGCAACATGGGCTTGGATGATTGATGCGGACGACTATATTGAAGGTACGTTCGAATTTCCTATAAATATACCAAACGAAATAGATGGTTTTGCTTTACGTTTTGGAAGAGAAGAGTTTTCTTGGTGGAGAACTCAAATTTTTAGAACAGGTATTGGTTGGAAATATGTTGGTGTTCTTCACGAATATCCAACCGTAGAAGGAAAAGAAAAACCAGCTCTAGCAAAAATAGAGACAGGAACATATAAAATTATTGCTAGAACTCTGGGAGCCAGAAATAAAGATATTACTCCTGTAGAAAAATATAAGAAAGATGCCGAACTATTAGAAAAAGCTCTTATAGAAGAGCCTAATAATATTCGATATCAGTTTTATCTTGCTCAAAGTTATTTTGATGCACAGATGTACGATAAAGCAGAAGAGGCATACCTTAAACGCATACTAATGGGTGGATGGGAAGAAGAGCAATTTTATTCTGCCTATCGTATAGGAATGTGTAGAGGATTACAAAATAAACCATGGGAACAGATACAGCAAGCATTTTTAGAAGCTTGGAATCTTCGTCCGTTTAGAGCAGAACCGCTATATCAAATTGCTCGTGTGTATCGTATGATGGGCCATCCTAAACTATCTTATCTGTTTGCTAAAATGGCTATTGAAATTCCATATCCAACAGACGATATTTTATTCGTATCAGAGGATGTTTATAAATATGGAGTTCTAGATGAACTAGCATCTACCGCATTTTACGCAGGTAAGCCCCATATAGGGTATGCTGCTTGTAAGAAATTATTAACAGAAAATCTTATACCACAGGCACATCTAGAACGCGTAAAAAATAACTACAATGAATATATTCGTTATTTTCAACAAACCAATCAGATGCACATTATAGAACAATTAGACGAACAAGCAAAAAAACAAAGTGAAAAAAAAGAGTATAAACCTGCTCTATTTCCTGCCCAGAAGCCAAAAAAGTTCAAGCAAAGAGCAAAAGGTGTAAGTAGATAAGTCATAAATACAATTATGACAGCAAAATACGACCTATCAGTTAATAAAAATTCTAATTTTGATTTCTGGGCACAATACCTCTCAGATGGAGGTACTGGTATTGATTTAACCGGTTATGATGTAAAAATGGAAATAATGCGGTATCGGGGAGACGATACTCCCGTTCTTTTAGCAGACACTAACGGATTAACATACGGTTATACTGGTGGAGTAACTACCGGCATTCGTGGTGTTGGTGGTATTAGCATGAATGTATATTACGACCTAACCAATATAACTGGAGGTATGTTTGTTAAAATAAATGCCAATACAACCAAACAACTTCCATATGGTAATCATTTTTATGATCTTAGTATTGTGGGATCTAGCATTACACAAAAATTACTAGAAGGTAGATTTAGAATCAACCCATGAAAATAAAAATATTAGAACATAATGATTCAGGAACACCAAAATTTAAATATGTTGGTGTTAGAAGTATACTTGAAGTAGACATTAAAGATAAATTAAAGTTTATAATTTTACCTATTGGTGTTGGTGCGGTTAATAATCCTTGGGATTTAAATTACGTTCCAACTATTACTTCAGATTTATTGATTTTTCATGATGGATCTCCAGGAACAGATCTATCGAATTATAATCATCTTTACGGAAGACAAGCTTATCAACCACACATCAATCGTGGATCAGAATACATGTTCTGGTTAGATATGAATGATCCTACCTACGCTACTGGAGTAGGAGGCTGGACACCAGGAACTCCTTTTGATTATTTTAGCGAAAAAACAATATTAGGATGGAAAAAAACATTAGAAGGGCAAGGAGCTACTTATAACACAAAGGGATACTGTTATATAAACTGGACAGAAGATGAACGACAACAATTACAATTTAATGGCTATACCGGTCCACCAGGATGGTCAGATAATGGTAAATTGTATTATGGATACAATGAATACGATCGAATGCAAAAAGCATGGGCTAAACATTTCCTGGGAGGAATTGCAACAGATACAGGAGAATATGCTCACGGGTTACGGCACTATTTCCCAGGAATATCATTTG
>Ga0214917_10000888_pt1 | contig 38951 bp, 33 predicted proteins | sample LL_1208_BB_MetaG_FD_177983 | JGI IMG/M metagenome (GOLD analysis project Ga0214917, IMG submission 177983) | Freshwater microbial communities from Lake Lanier, Atlanta, Georgia, United States - LL_1208_BB | ecosystem: Environmental > Aquatic > Freshwater > Lake | place: USA: Georgia | collected... | reverse complement strand
AGAGTACCTCTGAAGCCATAGTTGCCGGCGCAACTGCTTCAGCGAAAGGTCTTCAGGTTGCTGAAGATGGGTCGCAAGAAGCCCCCACTAGAATTGCCTTAGCAATTTAGTGGCGGGAGAATGTCACGGTCACCTCATGACATGTCTTGATAATTTCGTTAAAAAATTGATTAAAGTTAGACGCCAGCTATTGAATTTTCTTTTGCGTAGAGGTACTATCTAGCAAACATGCCGAGGTGGCGGAATAGGCAGACGCGCCGGACTCAAAATCCGGTTCTCTTAGAGAGTGCGAGTTCGACCCTCGCCCTCGGCACAATTCATCAAGCATTTTAGCAGCTCTTCTTTTTACTCCCAGACTTAACCCTTGACTGACACAATACTCAAGCGATGTTGTTATAAACTCTAAATCTATCCCTGCTTTACTTTCGCCCATGAGTCTTAGTTTTCTCGCAATTTGAAACAACACAAGATATTGTGCAATTTTATTGTTATCTGGTATTTTTATTTGAGAAGACAAAGCACTATAGCTATATTCATCAAGACTTTTTTGCTGAAATAAAATTTCAACCTGGGCAATCAGTGATTCTACTAATACAGGATCACTAATTTTTTTCTGCACTTTTACCATGGCCTCATATTCTATGCGGGCAAAGATGTTTGTTTGCAAAATGGGTCTTAATGGCTTGAAAAATCTAGGGGCTTTAATATCTAATAAAGCACTCAGTTCTATCATCCTTTCTACGAGAACAGGACTTTGATAAAACGACAATTTTTTCTGAGTATTGTCATGCAGTTGGCGTGATAAAGAAGAAGAATGTTCTTTAGGTAAGTAATCCAGCAGTCTCAGAAGAAGTGGTCCTAAAACTAACATATTAACATCGAGTTGATAAATGTAAGTGAACCACTCATTTTTTAATGCGATTAAAATTTCTGGCTTTAAACGAGAGAGCAGATGATCAAGTGTTGTTGACTTCAATTGAGACAAAAACGAAAGTAATATCTTGCCTTTTTCATGATGGATGAGTTGATGTATACAGTCATTAGGATTTAAACAGAGTGACTTGAGAGAAACGCAAGAGTCGCTGATTGCATCCAACTCTAATAGTGCCTGACATAGAAGTGATAATTCTAAATTCTGAGATTTTATATGTTGTGTAATATGTTGAGACAAGATCTTTTTGTCTTGTTGTAACATATCACTTTCGTAGAGAGAAAAGAAAGACTGATCGAGGAGACAAAGAATATCCAATTCCGTCTCAATTTGATTAATGATTGAACTTAAACGCGCTATTTTTTCTAAACCAATAATATCTGCTCTTCTGTCTTCCATATTCAAACCAGCGAATATTTGTAACAGTAGTGGTTGCTTTTCTAAAAACTCAATAGGAGCTCGACAGGCCATCCCTTTTAAAAAATCCATCAACCAGCTGCAAAGAGCTTGTTGCATAGCCTGAGATTGCGTTAAAAACAACCCTACAAACGTAGATAGAAATTTTTTATCTAATGCATCATTTGCTTTCATAGCAATTAACGCGAAAAATAATTTATCTCTTGTGGAATACTCTTGCTTTTCTTTCAAGCTGAGTTCTATTGCAATTTGTTCGAGTAAAAAATCTTTATTTGTTGAAAAAGTTGTTTCTTCAAACGATTTATAAAGCTCTGGCAGTAAAGAAGTTTTTTTAAAGAGCAGGAGTTTTGCTTCACTGTAGATCATAGTCAGTCTAGATAAGTAATTAAAAAAAACAGGCGAGCATTCTGTTGTGATCAGATGATGATACATCTTACGTAGCAGCGGCTCTATGATTGTCATTTCGTTAGCCGTTTTTTTAAAATCAAGAATGACTTTTTCTAATAAATATTGAGTCATAGAAAAACTGAGCGATGTTATACTACAAAGTTGGTTCCATTGTTCGACATCTAAATTCAAAGACTCTATCGCAGCATCAAATTCTTTGATATCAGATTGTTGATGAGTTGCTATATATGTTTCTAAAAATAATAATTTATTTTCGATTGAAAATCGATCGTAGAATTTTTGAAAATCTTCGTCAAAATGAAGTGAAGAACTTTTTCCTAAGAGCTGGACAAAATGATTGGTGCGTTGAGAATGATGATCAAGGCTTAAATTTAAATACGATCGTTCAATAATCATACGCTCAATCAGCTCATCTGTTAAACCTAACTCAATTGATTGAAAAGAATGATTGTTATCCAATAAGAACTGTAGCTTTAAATATAAACCCAAACTCTCAGGAGTCTTAAGCGTTTTTGCTAATAACGGATACTGAGTATCTGTTATTATAATATCATCAAGTCTTATAACATCTTGTTCTACGGACTCTTTTATTAATAAATCATAAAAATTCAGTGCACTCTCATTTAATGTCTGGAGCATGAGTGGATAATTTTTATAGCACACTTGCTGATCTTCTTTATGAATCAAAATATGTTGAATGAAAATATCCTGTTCATGAACTGACTTTTCGCAAAGGATGGCACATAAATCTAACGTGCGTCGTATCTCAGCTGGATGGTTTTGTAAGACATCTAAGGTTGGTTTGTATTCTCGTAATAATGATTTTAGAAAAGCATCTTTTTTTAAAACAGCCCACGGTAAGGTTGTTCCTAAAAGATTAACGCTCTCTATCGATGCGTAGTGCTGAATGAACTGCAGTGTAGATTGTGTGAGCCATTGAAGCTGTTGGGCTTGTAGCAGTTGTATTTTATGACAAGGTTGCGCAGTTTTTTTATCATGAAAAAGTTGCTTCAACCAATAAAGTAATTTTTCCCACCATGAAGGATTCTGTATCGATAATAAAAGCTCTTTTTGACTTTCTAAGGCAGCATAAAGATTTGATTGCTTGATAATACGCTCTTCCGTTCTTTCTATCTTTTGAAATAAAAGAGATTGCTTTTCAAAAGCATTGAGTTGTCCTGCAAGTAAATCTAATCGTTTTTCATAAGGAAGATAAGGATACAGTAAGGTCAATAACTCTTTTGATAAGGGATAATCAAATGTTAAGAGATCGTGTTTGCGGAGCTGTTCGATAAAATCCTTTTTTAATTGGAAGTAAAAACTTGTTGGTCTTAAGCTATATTCCGCATCAATAATAGGTAAGGCAGAAGCAATCATCCAAAGAGGATCGAGATGAGCAAAGTAGCTTTTAATGGCCTGAGCATCATGACTTAAAAGGGTTTCTGCATTTTTTTTAGTTATCCCTATTTTTAATAATTGGGGAGTAAAATCAAAAGGTTGCTTTATAAGTTGCACTTTCTGTATGTTTTTAATAAAATCAAATAAAATTTTGCTTAAATGTAATTCATTATTGAAAGGCTGCAGGCCTAATAAATAGGGATAAAGACTTTCTGGAATGCTTTCGATCAGTTCAATATAAGTTCTTGTTTTATTCATTTTATTTTACACATAGCACTTTTTTTACAACATGATAGTTTTATCGGAGAAATTAATAGTGCAGTTACAAAATAAAAAGACAAATATCCTCTTTGTTGTAGGACCCATGGTTGTGCTTGGCGCATTAGCGATGGATATTTATATTCCTTTTGTCCCTATGTTAAAAGCAGAGTTCCAGACGACCTCATTTAATATTCAAGCCACACTCAATATCTTTATGCTTTTTATGGCCTTTGGACAGTTAATTATTGGACCAATGTCCGATTACTATGGTCGCAAGAAAATGCTCTTGGTTAGTATTTTCACTTATCTGCTAGGATCGTTAGCCTGTTTTTTCACCCAAGACATTTATCTTTTTATTGCAGCTAGAGGCTTACAAGCGATGGGTTCTTGTGGTGGACAAGTCATCGCTTATGCTGTAGTCAAAGATTATGCTGAAGGATCTCAAGCGCAACGTCTTTTTAGTTATTTAATGGGGATCGTTGGAATGGCACCTATTATTGCCCCGCCGCTTGGAACAACACTGGCTCATTATTTTGGATCGTGGCGCGTTATTTTTATCTTTTTAAGCCTTTATGCCCTAGTAGCGATGGTGTATATCTCCATATTTTTTAAAGAGAAAAAAACTGTTACTCAACAACAAGAACTTCCTTCATTAGCAGAAATTCGATATATATTACTCGATCCGACATTTAAACAATGGGCTTTAATTCCAGCGTTATCGTTAACAGGTCTTTTTCTTTTTTTTGCCATGTCACCTCATTATATTCAACATTATATGGGATATAGTCGTTGGGCCTACAGCTTGATTTTCAGCTTTAATGCGATTCTTTACTCCATAGGGTCTTTTTCAGCACCGCGTATTATTCAGCGTTATAGTGCAACGAAAGTCATTCAATTGGGATTGCTTATCATTATGACCGCTACTTGTATCATGATTGCCCAGTCTTATCTTGCTTCTACCTCACTACCCCTCTTTTTAACTTGTATTTATAGCTGTTGTATTGCTTATGCTTTAATGCAAGGTGCTGCTATGGGCTTAGCGTTAGAGTCTTTTAAACATAATTTAGGGCTAGCTTCAGCAATACTCGGCTCAGTACAGTTTTTAACAGCAACGTTGATAGGCACGCTCTTCGTCCATCCTCCTATTGAAAGAAGTGCGATCTTTGCACTTCCAATGTTATTATTAGCGATATTAAGTTACCGGGCTGCTTTTGCAAATCCTTTTTCTAAAAAATCTTATCGTGATGCAGCAGCCTTAACAACTTTTTCATAACATATTACTGAAGGTGGGTCGCAAAAAGAAGCACCCACGAGCAGAGAATGTTACCATGTCCAGAGCTAAGGCGTTATGATTAAAGATGACATAACCTGTTGGTCTGCAGGAGTATCTATAAACTTTAGATAAGGATATGGATTGGATATCGATAACCTGGAGCGATCACTTTAACAAGAGGTCCGATTATAGCTAAGACATCAAGTAGTCATTGACAAAAAGTTGCGTTACAATCATCTTAATTACAATTGATTTAAGTTATGAATTGAATATGCAAAAATTCTTAGTTGTTCTATTAGTCTTATTAGCTGGATGCGTATCAGAACACTCTTTTGTTCAAGAAGAAGCTTACTTTAATCAATCTGACGAGGCGTTAATCGCTCAAGCAAAAAATACTTTGGCTCAAAAAGATTATCGCGGTGCAGTAAAGATTTTAGAGAGCTTTGGTACTTTATATCCATTGAGTCCAAAAAGTTTACTTGCAGAAAAACTTTTAATTGAGATTTATTATAGACAGGCCGAATATCCTATGCTCAAAGCGGCAAGCGATCGATTTATTTATGAACATCCTCAAGATAAAATTGTTGATTATGTCAAGTATTTAAGATTTATAGCCGGGGTAAAACAAGCTAAAGGATATCCTTATGATTGGCTTCCTTATGATTATGCAGCAAGAGATGTTTCTCGATTTAAAGATTCATTTTTAGAAGGCAAATCATTTCTTGCCGATCATCCTCATAGCCAGTATGCACCAGAAGTCGCTCATCAATTACCATTGTTGAAAAATACTATTGCACGCTATTACTGGTTACGTGGCGAAGATCTTTATGCACGTAAACAATATATTGGAGCAATCCAATCATATCAAATCATTCTCGATGATTTTTCAGACACGCCTTACGAGAGTTTAGCACGTGATAAGATCGAGACTTTTGATAGTAAGTTTAAAAAAATCCACTCTATCCATATAAAATAAACTACACTCATAGATAAATAAGAATAATTTTTAGCTATTAAAAAATACTTTTTATTATTGATAACCACCCTGACAGTGAGTAAGGGTGGCTTTTGATTATATTTTTTACAAAAATCAGAAGGTAACAATATTATCTTATGTTAACAACAGAGAGCATTATTATTCAGGGTAAAATCATTGATAGCGATGCTTTTAGACCTTCTGATTGGGCTGAAAGATTAGCAGGAAGATTATGTACTTTTATTAACAGACGTATTTTTTACTCTCCAATGCTTAAACCTGGAGTTTATGAAAATTATCGATGTGTTTTTATTGATCCTCAGTTACTTGTCAAAGAGCCAGCATTATTTTGGGAAGTGATTAATTTTGCTCAAACCAATAGACTGACTATTATTAATAATACAACAATAGTGTTAGATGAGATTACTTATCAATAAACCTCAAAGCCTATCGCTATCGCCTCTATCCTAACCAAGAACAAGAAACGTTGCTGAAAAAGCATGTTGGTTGTGTACGTCATGTCTATAATGGGGCATTGAGTCACAAGATCGACCATGACGAGCAAACTAAAAAGAGTCTTTCTCTATCGGAAATAGCTCGTCAGCTTGTGGCAAAAAAGAAAAATCCAGAGTTTCTTTGGCTAACTGAAGTCAATAGTCAATCGCTTCAGTCAGCATGACGTCATTGGGACTGCGCATTCCAAGGTTTTTTCAAACACAAATGAGGCTATCCCAAGTTCAAAAGCAAGATGAATACTCAACAGTCTTTTCAATGCCCCCAGCATGTCACCGTTGATTTTGAACAAGACTATCTCAATTTGCCAACAATCAAAGAGATCAAAACAACGTTTCACCGCCCCTTTGAAGGTGAGATCAAGACAGTGACCATCAAAAGAACACCTTGTGGTCATGATGATGCTAGCGTGCTGGTTGATGAAACACAGCTCAGTGTTGCGCCTGTTGCTCAAGAGATGACACCAGAAAACACCTTGGGCATTGATTTGGGATTGAATCATTTCTTGATTGATAGCGATGGCTTTAAAATTGATCATCCAATATTCTTAAAAAATTCACTCCATCAATTGAAAATCGAGCAAAGAATCTTTGCTCGTAAACAAGAAGACTCAAAAGCACGTGAACAAAAAAAAACCAACGTGGCGCGCTTGCATGAGAGCGTGAAAAATCAACGCAAAGATTTCAATTTTTGTTGTTGAGGATTTGAATATCAAAGGCATGGTCAAAAACCCCAAACTTGCCCGCACTATCCATGATGTGGGATGGGGACAGTGCATCTTGTTCTTATCGTATAAGTGCGAGCGAGTGGGTAAAACCGTGCACAACATTGGCCTCTATGAACCGACCTCTAAAGAGTGTAGCTGTTGTGGCTATAAGATGGAGACGATGCCGTTGTCCGTTAGGGAATGGCAATGTCCATCATGTCAGCAGCTCCATGATAGAGATGTGAATGCGGGACGAAACATCCGAGCCATCGGATGAGCCGATATGCTGGGACACAGCATTTGCATCAAGAGTTCCCCTGAAGCGAGAGTTGCCGGAGCAACTGCTTGCGCAAGAGGTCTTCAGGTTGCTGAAGATGGGTCGCAAGAAGCCCACATTAGCATTGCTCCAGCAATGTCGTGGTGGGAGTGTCACTAATTTGACTTAATTCAACATAAGCATTGTTTGTAAGAACACGGAATGAACTGCCAATAGCCAGATCTACGAAACCTGCTACAATATTGCCCTGCGCGATATTGAAACCAGCATCCAACATCAATATATTACTAAAGAAACCAGTCCACCATAAACACGAATTAATGCTAGTAGGTACATGATTATTAGTGTTGTTACCTGCTTGTATGCAATAAAGATTTGAGGATTTAAGTTTTTTCATGAAAAATTAATAGAGATATTTAAAGTAAAAAAAGTATACTGATACATGCTCAATAAATCAACAACTCATTGATATTATTATTGAAATAAAAAATCTTTTGCGATTCTAGAATCCCTCGAGAAAATTTTATATGGAGAGAAAAGACAAAAAAATGGTAGCCTGCTTTCGTGAAAAACAGCAAGGCTAACATGGATGGATTATCATATAACTGGCAGGTAATGGGAAGTCATTTCTTATTTTCTTCAGTCTATCAAAGGATTGCATTCTTATAGTTCTGATAATTTACGGCTCTTTATTGAAATAAACTTTTATTTTCGATCACGACGCGATCGCGACGGGCTGAAATGAGATCGCTTTTTTCCTTTTCTTTAATCCGAGATGCAGGTTGAATAGTTCTTTTCGCTTCAAATTCATGAATAAATTTATCTAAGGAACTTTTTTTGCTGTTGTAATAAGCAGGTCCTTGTAACCACCGGATAAAATTTCGCATCATAGTACATCCTTACTAAGCAAAAGGTTGATCGCCTTCACTGTGATTTGTCATATCAATGATGCCTTGAATTTGGGGAAAACGCTCTTTTATTTTTTGTTCTATTCCTTGCTTCAAGGTCACTTTTGCCATTGAACAGCCTTGACACCCGCCTTCAAATTTTAGCACAAGATAGTTGTCTGCAGTAATTTCTTCTAAAACAGCGTAACCCTTATGCTGTTTTAAGTATGGAAGGAGTTCCTGCGCGAAAAAGATTTGTATTTGTTCTAACAAGGATAAGGTTGTTTTTGTTCCATACAAACAAGGTGCATGAATTTCTAGTTCACCACCAAACAGCCCTTCTTTAAAATCAATTTGTAATGTCTCAAGATAAGACAGCGTATGAGTATGAGTATAACAAGACAGTTGAGAAGATAACGCGCAGACAGTCATGTTGTCACGTTGCTTTAAACGATTCACCTGCTCAAACGTCAAGGAGAGTTGAGCATGTGGTGTACCGCCTTGATTAACCTCTATCAGCAAATGTGTTCCAGGTGCTTGTTCTCGCGCTAAGCTTTCAATAAATTTAATGGCTTCAGAAGAGATATTCCAAGATTGTAACATAAGCAGACCTAGTCATGAGATTAATGGAGACACTATCGAACTTTTAGACAGACTATTCTAGCATCTAAAAGTTCGTATCAATGATTATTCATCATCCCAGGAGAGGGCACCACCAACTTGATATTCGGTTACACGTGTTTCAAAGAAGTTTTTCTCTTTCTTTAAGTCGATCATCTCACTCATCCATGGGAATGGATTGGCTTTCTTAGGAAATTGTTCTGGAAGACCAATTTGTAGAAAACGTCTGTTAGCAATAAACTTCACATAATCTTCAAAGACTTCAGCATTCATGCCTAAAATACCACGAGGCATTGTATCACGAGCATAAGCACATTCCAACTCTACACCACCAAGAATCATTTCAATAATGTCTTCTTGGAATGCCGGAGTCCATAGATGTGGGTTTTCAATCTTAATTTGATTAATAACATCGACTCCAAAATTTACGTGCATGGACTCATCGCGTAAAATATATTGAAACTGTTCTGACGTCCCAACCATTTTATTACGACGCCCTAGTGATAGCACTTGAGAAAATCCAACGTAAAAGAAAATACCCTCGAAAATCAAATAGAAAGCAATTAAGTCTTTCAGCAGCTGCTGATCGGCCTGAAATGTTCCTGTTTTGAAGAGAGGATCGGATAGAGTCTGTGTTAATGGTAGTGCATATGCTGCTTTAGCATGTACAGACGGAATTTCGCGATACATGTTAAAAATATGACCTTCATCCATACCTAAGCTTTCGATAATATGCTGATAAGATAGAACGTGAATAGATTCTTCAAACGCTTGGCGCAGCAAATACTGACGGCACTCAGGATTTGTAATATGTCTATAAATAGCCAACACAATATTATTAGCAACCAATGAATCCGCTGTTGAGAAGAACCCAAGTGAGCGTTCAACAATCAAACGCTCATCTTCAGTCAGTCCATCTGGACGTTTCCATAACTCGATGTCAGCAGCCATCGAAATTTCATGCGGCATCCAATGATTAGCGCAACCTGCTAGAAACTTATCCCAGGCCCATGGATATTTAAAAGGCACTAATTGATTAAGATCTGCTCTACAGTTGATCATGCGTTTATCGCTCACTTCTATGCGAGCTTGCCCCATTTTGGGTATTTCAAAGTTTTTTATTTCAATATTTTCAGCTACTTCTGACATAGACTAATCCTTCCTTTATATTAAGATTATTGACATGATTCACATTCTGGATTATCGATACTACATACTGCTGGTTTTTGTTGTTGATCTTGTGCAACAGCATTAAGCTTTCCGTCATGAATTGTTGATTTTTCAGTGTCAGTCGCACCCAATGTTCTGCAGTAATAAGTTGTTTTCAATCCTTTGAGCCATGCAAATTTATAAAGATGGTCGATTAATTTGCCTGATGGCTTATTAATATATAAATTTAAAGATTGGCTTTGATCAATCCATTTTTGACGACGCGATGCCGCTTCAATAAGATAGTCTTGCTGAATTTCAAAGGCCGTTGCAAAAAGATTTTTAATTGAGCTAGGAATACGTTCAATTTTTTGTAGTTGACCATCAAAATACTTCAACGCATGAAGAGTTTCTTTATCCCAAAGATTATTTTCCTTCAGTTTTGCTACAAGATAAGGGTTAATAACAGTAAATTCACCTGACAAATTAGACTTAACATATAAGTTTTGGTAAGCAGGCTCAATAGACTGGCTGACTCCACAGATATTAGCAATAGTCGCTGTTGGAGCTATGGCTAATACGTTAGAGTTACGCATCCCTTTTTTGATCTTTTCACGTAACAGATTCCAATTTAAACGCTCTTCTTTGTTCACATCAACATAACCTGGGCGATGCTCTGCTAAATAATCAAGCGAGTCAATAGGTAAGACACCTTTTGACCATAACGATCCCTGGAACGACTCATAGGAGCCGCGCTCTTGAGCAAGATCCGCTGAAGTCTCTAATGCAAAGTAGCTCATCAGCTCCATAGAACGATCTGCAAACTCAATAGCTTCTTGAGAAGCATAAGGAATGTTTAACAGATAAAGAACATCTTGAAAGCCCATCACGCCTAATCCAATCGGACGATGGCGTAAGTTAGAGTTTCTTGCTGCATCGACAGAGTAGTAGTTGATATCAATAACGTTGTCGAGCATTCTTACTGCTGTTTTAATTGTTTTTTGAAGTTTAACTTCATCAATCGCACCATTCACCAAATGATTGACCAGGTTAACACTTCCTAAATTACAAACAGCGATTTCATCAGCATTTGTATTGAGGGTGATTTCAGTGCAAAGATTAGAGCTGTGTACAACGCCAGCATGCTGTTGCGGTGAACGCAAGTTGCATGGATCTTTGAATGTCACCCAAGGATGGCCTGTTTCAAAAATCATGGCTAGAACTTTTCTCCATAATTGTTTAGCAGGGAAAGTCTTGGTATTTTTCAGCTCCCCTGCTTGGGCAAGAGCCTCGTATTGTTCATAAGCAACTTTAAACTCTTTTCCATATAAATCATGAAGATTTGGGGTTTCATCAGGAGAAAAAAGTGTCCATGGACCATCTTGCATGAGTCGTTCCATAAAGAGATCAGGAACCCAAATAGCTGTATTCATATCATGAGTACGGCGACGATCATCACCAGTGTTTTTTCTTAATTCTAAAAACTCTTCTATATCGCGATGCCATGCTTCTAGATAAGCACAAACCGCTCCTTTTCTTTTTCCGCCCTGATTAACAGCAATAGCTGTGTCATTGACCACTTTGAGGAACGGAATAACACCTTGAGAGTACCCATTGGTTCCTTTGATATGCGAGTTCATTCCACGAATATTGCTCCAGTCATTACCAAGGCCGCCGGCAAACTTAGAAAGCATTGCGTTATCACGAATGGCTCCGTAAATATTAAATAAATCATCACTCACAGTTGTTAAATAACAACTGGAAAGCTGAGGACGTGTTGTTCCTGAATTGAAAAGCGTAGGGGTTGAACTCATAAAGTCAAAAGAAGAAAGGAGCTCGTAAAACTCAATAGCTTTTGCTGTTTTATTGGTTTCGCGTAATGATAGACCCATAGCGATACGCATGAAAAAAACTTGTGGTAATTCATAGCGTGTCTTTTGATCGTGAATAAAATAACGGTCATAAAGAGTTTGGATGCCAAGATATTGGAATTGCGCATCACGACTAGGCTTAAGAGCTTTTGCCAAGAGAGTGAGATCATAATCATTCATTGCAGGATCAAGCATCTTATTAGTAATACCGCGCTGAATAAATTGAATAAAACATTCTTGATAATAATCTTCATAGAGACTATCGACATCCAAGTAGGTGCAGACTTCCTGTTTTAATAGGGTCAGTAAGAGACGTGCTGCAACAAAAGTATATTGAGGCTCAGTTTCAATCAAACCACGAGTCGCCATAATAATAGCTTGATACAGTTCTTCGAATGTAATCAAGTTATAAACATTTTTAATTGTTTCTTTTACAATCAACTCAGGGTGAACTTCATTAAGATCCTGCGTGTGATATTGTACAATAGTGTGTAAGTAATCTTCTGTTAAAGGAATGAGTAATTCGTCATTGATTTTAAGGTTCAGGCCTAAAGTCTTGGTTATCGTTGGTTGTGCAGCACGAGAGCGGTGTCTTTCCTCACGATACAGAATAAAATTACGCGCCGCTAAGTGATATCCTCTGTCCATTAACTCTTTTTCTAGCATATCCTGAATTGTTTCAACTTTACAGACAGATGGATTTTCAACCGCACGTTGATTGAGAGCGGTCTCAATAGTCATTGTAATGGAATCAATAGAGGAGATAACAGACTGAGGCAATGTTTGCATTTGATCAACAACTGAAAGAAATGCTTTGGTTAATGCTAATTTAATCTTCTGGCGGACATAAGGAACTTGAGTGACATTATCTCTCTTTAGGACATAAAGAGTTGTTGTCAACGTTGGCTCATGTTGCGTTTTTTTTATTTCTTGTGTGAGTGCGCTCATAAAGAAAGCCCTATATCTTGTTTTTTTAGTTGCTATAAAACACAAGATAAAGTGTTATTTCGATGAGATCAAGGTTCAAAAAAAATCATTTTTGAACTTAAGTAAAAAAAAGACTTTTTTGCTTTTTTTTATTTCTTTTTTTTCAACAATTAAAACAAGATTTTTATAAAATCAAGGATCAAAATATTTTTTTTCACTTTTTTTGAAATTTTCAGCAGTAATGTTATTTTAAAAAAAACATTGCTCTTTTTATTACGTTATTTTAACAACTAACTTTATGCGAAGAACAATGTGTTTAATTTATTATAGGTCTTTAGAGTTCCGCAATAATGAGATCGCAATGCTCAGTAATGTATTGAGGACTTTTTAGCGTTGTTGCCAATGCAATGACACCATAAAGGCGTTGTAACAAAGAATGCGCCTGCAATTGCGGATTTGTTGCTAATCCTAAAAATTGCTGATTAAACCATTTACAAATATTTTGCATGGCTTCTGTAATTTTACAATGTATATCAGGATAATCTCTGAGATCTTTAGCTAAAGAAACAATAGGATCGCCAAAATCACTCAATTCAATAGCATTATCTGAAATATACTGAATAAACTCTTTAATGCGTTCTTTTTGTGTCGGCTTTTCATTGATATTGATAATCAGCTTTTGTAGATTGTGTGTTAATCGATCTAACACAGCATGAAGTAAAGCTTCTTTAGATTTGAAATAATAATAAACATTCCCTAAAGGCACTTCAGCTTGTTCAGCAATCATAGCGAGTGTCGTTGCGTGATAGCTTTTTTCACGAAAGAGTTGATATGCAGCTTGAATCAATCTTGCTTTTTTATCATTTTTTTTAGTCATTTGCTTATAACACCCTGTAAAATAAAACTTTTTCATTTTAGTGGACCAATCTAAGTTAGTCAACATGTTTTTCTTTTTTTTACAACAAGTTAGGCATTTTTAGCGTGCATGATCACATACATCGTTCTCTATAGGTCATTACTCATCTTTGAAGGGAATTTTGCACAAAATGCTAAAAAACTATAAGGAAGCAGGAATATCGTGCATGAGAAAAACAAGATGTTACCTTTCACAATAAGATCTTGTTTTCTTGTCAAACCAATAGGAACTTAAGGTAATTGTTGTGCAACAAAATCCCAGTTAACTAAATTCCAGAACGCTTTCATATAGTTAGCTCGAGAATTTCTATAATCTATATAATAAGCATGTTCCCAAACGTCGCAGGTTAACAACGCCTTGTTTTCAGAAATCAGGGGTGTTAGCGCATTAGAAGTACTCACAATAGACAGGGTTTTTTCAGTCGTCATGACTAACCATGCCCATCCAGAACCAAATGTTTTAAGAGCAATATCAGTAAATTGGTTTTTAAAGTTATCAAAAGAGCCAAAATCACGCTCAATCAGTTCACGCAAGAGGCCTTGTGGCTCACCACCGCCGTGTGGAGATAAACATTCCCAGTAAAATGAGTGATTCCAGACTTGAGCTGCATTATTAAAGGTTGGACCTGTTGATGTTTTGATAATTTCATCTAAAGATAAACCGTGTAAGGCGGGGGTCTGTTCAATAATCTTATTAAGATTATCGACATACGTCTGATGATGTTTACCATAATGATACTGAAGTGTTTCAGCGGATATATGGGGTGATAAAGCATCGAGCGCATAAGGGAGCTTTGGTAATTCAATCATAAATATTGTGAGAACAGAGTCTTTAACGAGGCTAGTTCTCACCCTCCTTAGTATCAATAATATTGGTTCATTTAACGACTTTAATACTGAACAGCAATTAACTGGTCATTTCATGTAAGTTTTTTTCTAAATAAGAGATCACGCTTTGTAAAGATTCTTTCATTGCTGGACGACCTTTGTGCCAGTTTACAGGGCATACTTCACCATGTTGTTCGGCATGTGATAGCGCATCAAATGTTCTTAAGATCTCATGGATATTGCGGCCAATAGGAAGATCGTTAACGATTTGTGAGCGTACAATCCCTTGTTTATCAATAATAAAAGCTGCACGCAAGGCTACTTTTTTATCAAAATGTTCAACACCATACATCTGGCAAATTTGATGAGAGATATCAGATGCCATATCAAAACGTACAGGACCAATCCCTCCTTCATGAATAGAAGTTTTCTTCCAAGCTAAATGGCTAAATTGAGAATCAACAGAAATTGCAATAACTTTAATATCTCTTGCGTTAAATTCGTCGATAGCTTGATCAAGTGCAATCAGCTCTGTTGGGCACACAAAAGTAAAGTCTAAAGGATAGAAAAATAAAAGAGTATGGTGCTTATGAACATAGTCATAAAGACTAACATCTTTTTTAATCTCATTGTGCTCAGTTACAATCGTTGTTGTAAAGTCAGGTGCTTGGTGTCCAACTAAAATCATCTTTAACTCCTATTTTAATTGATGAATAATACTCTCTTGAGCAATATTAGCTTCTTTTAATAAGTCTTGTAGCTCTTGGGTTTGATACATTTCACTTACAATATCACATCCACCAACCAGTTCACCATTCACCCATAATTGAGGAAATGTCGGCCATTGTGCATAAGTCGGGAGAGTGGCACGAATATCCGGATGCTCAAGGATATTCACAAAATTGAAATTAATATTCAATGTTAATAAAATATGGGCCACTTTTCCTGAAAAGCCGCATTGAGGAAATTGTGGTGTTCCTTTCATATAAAGCAGTACAGGTGATAATTCAATCTGTTGTTTAATACGTTCTAATGTCTCTTGTGTCATCAACATCTGCGAGAAAAGGGTGTAAGACCCCGGGATAGCCACAGCTTGAAGCTGCCTGATCTCGCTCCTCCTCTTTGTAAAGTTTGCTATCTATCATGGATAAAGTTTTAACGCTCAGCTTTCAGATTAAGACTGGTTACCTGCAGCCATCATCTCTGTTGAGCGTAGAATGTCACTATACCAATTTTTAAGCAGGCTCACCAGCGGTTTTATGAGCTGAACCAATGAAAAATAACATAAACCCAGCAACATTAATAATCCAACATTTTGAATCAAAACGAAGAAGTAATGAGACGGGATAATCATCAACGATATCAATAAACTCATGGGTCTAAAGGTGAGATGCTGCAGCCAACGTTTAGGACTTAACCCTGCCCCTTTACTGATAATAAATGGAGCATCAAACGCATGAAAAGGTGATTTATGGATCAATAAATTGATAGACATTAAGGCAATAAAGAAATAACCGATTATTCTAGAATCAATACGTTGTATGGGGTGTGCATAGCTGTAGGCTGTCATTCCGAAAAATAAAAATAAGGCCATGATGGGCGTTTGACTGCGATATCGATAGAGTAAGTTGCCAGAGACTGGAATTAAGAGTAAAGCGATACTAAAAGGAAAAAGCGATAAGTTTGGTTTTGTTAAAAATAACAAACTCTTCGCTGTAAAAGCTTGTGCATAAGCAATATTGAGACCGCAAAGATTATAGGGTGTTAGTGTGAACAGAGCTAAGCCCGCTAAGAACCAACTCATGATCAGGATGAGTGCAGGATAAGGGGCCTGGTATTTCATTATTTTTGAAAAGAGCGGATGCATGATGTGATGACCGTACAATCCAAGTAATACTATCATGAAGATGATATAAACCATTAAATCTAGAGAAAGCAAAGAGTTTTTAATGAATGGAACTTTGAGAAGAAGGATCATCACATTGATACAGAACATTGAAAATAAACCGGTATTGCTGGCAAAGTTTGCCATTAATGAAGGAATCCTTAGGAAAGGATTGTTAGGCCAATAAGCATAAGTAACGAGGTAATCGTAACCCTGCTGATCGGCTTTAGCAACGAGTTGACTCCAAAAAATCATTATATGAGTCAGTAACAAGAGCACGGGGGTGTTGAATTCAGGTATTGCATATAATAACGATCCTTCCAGCATAAAATCACTTAACTTATGGATAAAGATGCTATAGGAAAAACCAATAAAAAAAATAATGAGCAGGCGAGCTATTGTGATAGAGCCTTGTTGCTCAGACGCTTTTAAATAAGGTGACCATAAAATGATGGTGCTGAATAATAAGACAACATCCACATAAAAATGATAATATTGCTGAATAAATCCTACAAAAAAAATTACACTACTTCCCAGGAGTTGTTGAATAATCCTGATTGATTTTTTTGAGGCAAGAGCATTAATCATAAAGACAATCCGTAAGAAAGAATAGGTACTGAAAATATGTTTAGTACCTATCCTAACCTATTATAAGTCGGTTTTCTAGAAGCTAGCTGTACCAGTAGCGGCGTTAATAGCATTAGTTGTTGCTACCGTTGGATTTGGATTAAAGTTTAATGCTTGAGCAAGATTTTGATTTTGAGCAACCATAGCGGCTAGCAAAGCTTCAATATGTTCATTTTGTCTAAAATGAATGTAGTCAAGCATAAGACGAGACGCTTCGATTAACGCTATTTCACGCAGTAACCCTTCAGTTGATGTTGTATTGAGTGTTGTTAACCAATCATTCGATTGCAGAATACGAGCAGTCCCCATAGTATCGAGAAATTGTAAAACAGAAATAGAATCAGTTGATCCTGAAGTTGATGAACTGGAAGGCGGAGTGCTAGCCACTCGTCTATTTTTGATTTCATTCAGCACATACTGAGAGAGAGAGCGGTATGATTTATCGATAATATTATCTGCTATAACCTCAAAATTGTCTGTATCTGGACAATAAGAGGTATAGCCACTCTGTGTTTGACTACGAAAAGGGACAAGATTTTTAGGATAGGGATCGGTGATATTTTGAATATAATCTCGAGCACGCAAATGGGCGTAAGTATTATAAGTATAATACGGCTCTGCAAGAAGAGATTCTGCGTTCATATCGCCATTAGGACTAGTAGTTGCTAGAGAATCCAGAGAAAAAACTGATTCATATCCTGTGCTTTTTAAAATAGTTTCGCAAATCTCATGATAATTTTCAGGGCAATATAAATAAAAGTGTTTAAAGACTAAATCTTTAGCTCCAGAAGTGCGAATAAGCTGATTAACTTTATCTGATCCAGTAAGAGTTAAGCCAGATCGTGTTAAAGCCGTTCTACTTGAAGGTTCTATAGGGTCAGTTATATTATCAGGATCGATAAAGCTACGCGCCAAAAATTCTTTGTAGCTATATAAGTTATTTGCATAGAGATAGTTATTTTTTAAGCTGTCAGTCAAATTGTTAAACCCATCATAATAGCTAAATGGCAATTGAAACATATAATTTTGTCGAGCGATTTGATAATTGGCAAAAAAGTTGTCTTGTGATGGTGATTTCATATAAAAAAGATAGGATGCTTTTTCTTCATCACGTATCAAATTATATTTATAAAAATCTAATAAGTCACTCATGAAGTTAATATTGCTTGATAAATTTACACTTGTACCATTTTGGTTAATCGTTGGAATATTTAAAGCAGAACTATAAGAGTTGTTTAATGGCCTAGTAAAGATTTGACTAACACCAAGGATAACATTGCTAGATGAATTATTAATAGCTGCAATAATATCATCATTTGTTGCCTCAGCATAAACAGAGGTTGTTATCACTGATAACAAAAAAAAAGGTAATAACCGCATTCAATGTACTCCATTGAGAAATGATTTTATTTTAATATAATCAGTTTATAGAAAAATTAATACTATCTTTTAGTCTCATTATATTCTGTATCGAAAACTCACGAGATACTCCACCCACAATTTTGTAAAAAATTTGGGCGCAGATGAATAGAAGAGGAGTTGTTAGAGTATTCATATCACCTACGAGTCAAGAAATATCAGGATCAGGACGAGCAAGACTTTTATACCCAGTTGATCTATTTGGGTTGAAAAAATCTTGATTTAATAAAGGTAAAATATCCGATCCTTTCATAGCCATCCGTGTTGTTGACAAATCATTGATCGGTGTTATAGCAAGACTATATAAGTCTGGATAGAGTGATTTAAAGGAAGCCTCAATGGCTCCTTCTATTTGCTCTTGGAGCAAAGAGGCCTGATCTGGGTCAACTATATTAATAGTGATGCTCTCGCTTTGCGGTATTGCATATAAATATGTTACTGGTAAAAAAAGACAATATAAGACAAGAGAGTTAAATCGCATTAGCTTGCTCCTGAGCTCTATTAAGTAAATTGATGCGTTCTTGAGAGAATATTCTAGAAAGTAGCTGTAGACGCTCAAAAATAATGTTTCTTTTCAGAAAGACGGCACTTTGACTTTCGGGATTTTTTTGTTTTTGTTCTTCAGCCCAAATAAGCAGACCAGAGACAAATCCAGGATTTTTTGTTTCAATCGAATGCATGATACGAAGGGCTTGAGTGAATTTAATAGATGTTAACAAATTAATCACAATTTCTTGAGATAATGTTGAAAAAGATGACGTCGAATCAATCACATCGCCAAGATCACGAATAAGTTCATCTAAAGCAGGATCTTCAGGGATCCAATCTTCACTGGCTTCTAAAGAACAAACAATTCTATAAAGAATTCTATGATCATATTCATGCCAAAAGGCGTGGACGCTTTCAAGTGATAGGTCTGGCATAGTAACTTCATACAAACTATTTTTTAATAGCATAAGATATCCTTCTTGAATCGACAACTTATAAACACTCTCTTTAGTGTTAAAATTTGTATTTATTTGCTAGGATCTTACTATTAGAGGAAAAAATGTGGATATAAAATGGGTTTTTGGAGCGGTATAAAAAAAGGGTTTGATTTCATTTTTTATATTAGACCTAAAAAATGGTTTGGTTGGGATTCATTTAAATCAACGACTTTAAAAACATATGATTCTATAAAAAATATATATACTATACCGACGCCCTCTAGAATAGAGAGTTTTAATCAAGCAGTGATGCGACATCAATTGACGGAAAATCAGATTGATAAGATTAAAAATAGATTTTATTGCTTTAGCATATTTTTCATGGCTTGGGCGGTAGCGATTATGATGTATGCTTTTGAAGGTTTTTGGCATCAGCAACTCATGAAAGGCGTGGTCTCGTTGAGTTTATGTTGTTTTCTTTTAGCACAAGCATTTCGATATCATTTTTGGTACTTTCAGATTTGTCAAAAAAAATTAGGTTGTACTTTTACTGACTGGTTAATGTTTATCAAATCATGAGAGAGTGATGCGTTTAATTTTTATTGTAGTAGCATTTTTATTCCCAACATGGGTATTTGCAACATCATATATTTTTGACGTTGTCTCAACAGATCTCAGTGTAAATTATTTGATCAATATTTTTGGTCCGATTAGTAATATTCTGTATAGTCCGGTCAACTCCGTGAGTGTGCTGATCAAAGCATTTTCTACTTGTTTAGTTGGCTTAGCATTCTTAACTGGAGGGTTTATTGGCTTTAAAACAGCATTTACTGGATCATCAGAGGGCAACATTTTCGGGGAAAAAATCTCTTCTCTTAGTGCCCCGCTGAAGATTGTTGGAGGTTTGGCGTTCTTAATTCCTGACTCAACAGGATACTCTACTATTCAGCACTTTGTCTTTTGGGTTATTCTCAATGGAGTTGGTTTTGCTAATCAACTTTGGAATCAAGTTGCTGTTAATTATGAAATGGGTAATTCATTAACAGTACAGAGTAGTAGTGCAGTTGAAGTCAATTCACAAATCGAAAACGTCACCAAAGATCTCTTTTATCTAGCATTGATGAAGTTAATCATTGAGTATAAAAAACCGGAGTCCTCTGAACTTCTTACCACGCCTATAGATTATGCTAGTGAATTTCAAGGTAGTGGCAAAGCCGGAGCTATCTGTTTTGGTCCTGAGGCATGCACTTATGAGGGATGTGTCGTCTTTGAGAATACTACTCTTACCAATTGTGAGGAGAATGCGGTTTCAGATTTTCCTGTCAAAGATTCTAGCGACAAGAATCAAAAGATGACCACAAAAGATCTTGCTATCATTTTTAATAATTTTATAGACAGTATTAAGCAAGAATCTCTCATTCTTTATCCCTTTGCTTATGATTTATCATACAGCAGCGAGAACTTTATTGATGGTGAACGTGAGGCGTTAGATGCTGGAAAATTCTTTGGTAAGGAGGCATGTTATAGCATTATTCAAGGCTATGAAAATGATCTGATAACAGCCTTGCTACCTTACGTTCCCAACAATAGCTCTACAGATGATGCTAATTCAATGAGGTCAAACGGATGGTTGGGTGCTGCTTTTTATTACTGGACGTTAAGCCAGCCATCACAAGATGGATCTGCAGCGATTAATACTCTTTTACATGCTTTAAGCTCTAATGCTGAGAGTGAATCTTTCTCTCAGACTATTTTTCCAAAGGTGACTGTAAGTGCACAAGATTTAACCGTGCATCAAAAAAAACTTAAAAATCAAGATTTAACCGAGTATCAACAACCACTTAAAAATTATGTCGATACTATTTTTCAAGCGAAAAACAAAATATCTTCCTCTTCTACCTATACAGCAATAATCAATAGTACTTCAACGGCAGGCTTAGATTCTCTCATGAAAATATCGGCTACAAATTTTCTTGTAGCCATGCTTATCCCGCAAGATAGAGATTATTACGCTGTGGATTATGACCTTAGTAAAGATAGATTTTCAGAGTTTATTAAGTCTAATGCCAGAGTCATTACCGGCGTTATTACGTTTATTCAAGTCATGGTTATTATAACCTTTCTCATGACTATGACGACTTTTTACTCAGGAATGAGTCCTGTGTGGAATATTATTGTCTATTTCGTTTGTACATTAACTTTTATGTTGATCCCTTTCATGACGATGATTATGGGAACAGCTATTATGGGCAGTATTTATATCGCTATGTTGCCTGGCTTAATTTTTGCGGCAGGCGTTTTGTCCTGGTTTTGTAAAGTCATAGAGCTTGTTATTGCGGCCCCTATTGTTTCTTTAGCTGTCATGATCCCCAGCGAAGATGATAGCGCAAGAATTCAGCATGCATGCATGCAACTACTTGTTGTGACCTTAAGACCAGCGCTCATGATCATAGGTTATGTGCTTGCATCAAAATTAGTTCAAATTAATATTATGTTTATCGGTGGTGCTTATAATTATTTGGGCCAAGAGCTTTCAGTCAATAGTACTGGGGGCGGTATAATGTTTTTAGTCATGATGTATGAGTTTACAACATTAACGACCGTCAGTGTTATTGCTAGAAGTTTTAATCTTATTAATATGCTTCCAGATCAAGTCTTTATGATGATGTCAGTACAAAGCGCAGATCAAGATTCTCAAGCTCTTATCAATCAATTTGAAGATAATATTGGTAAAGCAAACGAATCATTTAATCAAGTTTTTTCTAGTCTGGCTGGCTTATCTAAAGCTGTAAATGATGGTTTAAAAAAGATGAGCGATAAGAAAAAAGAAGATGCAACAAAATAATCAAAAAAAGTAAAAACATGATAAAAATTTTATATTCGTTGCAAAAAATGATTCAGGGTACTCCTTCTTGGGCAGCTCTTATCTTATTCATATTATTACCTATTGATATAGCTTTTGCTGACAATATCTTTAGTATTCAATACCCGCAAGATGATTTTTCGTTATCTTATATTAATATGCTGTTAGGTCCTTTGAGCGAGATAGGGCCTTATTTAAAAACAAATACATTTTCTTTTTTAGTAGTCAAGCTGTTATCTCTTTCTATCGCGGTAGCAAGTTTTATGGCAGCTTATCTTGTTTATAAAGCTACAATGAACTCCAGTCAGGAAGGAGTTTTTCTTGGACAACAATGGTCTTCAATGACAGTTATTTTAAGAGGTGTAGTAGGCTATGGTTTATTGACTCCTGATCTTTATGGTTATGCCTTGATCCAGAAATTTTTTATGTCCGTCATTTTGGCAGGTATAGGTTTAGCTAATCATCTTTGGGATATTATTATTGTCAATTATGAGAAAGGTAATAGTATGCTGAATGATTCAGCTTATACAGCAGATGATCAAACGATGGCTAATCACTTAATTCGAGTCGCTCTTTCTCTCAATTATTTAGTTGACAATCAATATATTCAGAGCAGCTATTTATTAAGCTTAAATTACGATGAAACAAAAGTACAACTTGAGGTGACTTATCTAAATGGAGCTAGTGGTGGTCGAGCTGAGCAGCAACCAGAACCATGGATCATTTTTCAATTGAATTCATCAAAATATACCAAGATATCTCCAGAAATGTTGGAGAATTTAACATATCTACTTAATATTTACTATAGTGATTCTATAGTGCAGGCTTTATCTACAGGTATCGCACAGTCGAAGAACGATGCTTCGACCACAATAGCAGCATTAACGCAACAAACACTGCAACCTGCTGATCTAAAGGCATGGGTTGAGAACCTGTATCAATCAGCGCATGCTGTAATGACGGTCACTCTGCCTAGTAGAGAGAATGAGATGAGTGGTTATCAGAAAGAAGGTTGGTTAACGGCTGGATCCATTTATTGGAAATTATCGCAAAATACAGCCTCTGAAAGCTACAGTGCAGCACTAGCAATTCCATCAACTTCAACTACCGATCAACAAAAGTTCTTCTCGAAGTTGAGCACAACAAACTTGAGCACGACTAGTGATCCTAATGTCATAGGATTAATAGACAATGTAACAGGACAATTGCCGGCTCAGCTTTCTTCTGAAATAGGCGACATTCCAGTTGATAGTCAGTATCAAGGATCGTTAGCAAGTATCAATTTTTCTTTTGGGTCGCTTAAAGGAGTTTATGAGAAAGTTATGAACGGAGAAGATCCGTTAAGAGATTTTATTGCTGATTGTCAAAACCTATTAAAATCAATCATTGTTTTTGTGACTGCTTCTCTTGTATCGATGATAGCAGTATCATTCTATAGTGTTCTACGTTGCCAATATCCCACATTTCATATGATTAGCTATTTTCTTGGTAGCGCACTCATATTGATTGTAAGTTTTTCATTTATATTATTACCGCCTGCAATATTGGGAGGGTATTATTTGCCACTCATACCTTTAATCATCTATACAGCCGCAGGATTTACCTGGTTATTTAAAGTCATAGAAGCAATTGTTGCTGCACCCATTGTAGCTGTTGCGCTGATAGAGCCAACAAATGATGATTTTGGAAAATCTGAGGCTTCTACAATATTATTATTGATGGTTGCTCTTAAACCCGCTCTTATGGTGGTTGGTTTTGCCATCGCTATGCGTATTAATATTATAGGATTTGTCATCTATTCTTATGCATTGAGTGGATTTTTGAATTTTGAGGATTTTATCTTTACGTCATCAACAGTGTTTATTGAGAAATTTATTGCCTATATCATCTTAGATCAAATGTCTGTTTATATGATTATTGCTATTGTAAATAGAGGATTTGGATTGATTCACCAACTCCCTGATCAGGTCTTTGGATGGATAGGAGGAAAAGGAGACGAGAGTGACGTTAATTCGATTGTTGATGAAGCAAAAAGTGGTGCTGAACAGGGAATTAAAATGATGAGTCAAATTTTTGATATTTGTAGCGGTGTTGCTAAAGTTGGTATGCAAGCTTCTAAGACATTTTCTGATGACAAATATAAATAAGGGTAATAAAAAAATGAACTCTTCAGATTGCACTGTAAAAAAACTTAATCGGATTTCCAAAACATTAGGACTACTTTGCTTGACAACAGCTCTTTATGCCGATAATTTTGAGTGGACTGTGGCTCCATCCGATACTTCATATCAGTTTTTAACATTTTTATTTGGAACGGTGTCTTCTGATTTAACCTGTAGCTACGGATCATCCTTAGGTTGTTCTAGCCTAGTGCCTATGCTTTTTTCCATCCTCAATCAAGGCGTGCTGGGTATAAGCGTTATTGTTCTAAGTTATTTTATGTTTACATCTACAGCCACCACCGCTCATGAAGGAGAATTTTTGGGTAAAAGCAATTCTTCTTTATGGGTGCCAGCGCGAATGGTCGGAGGACTTTCTTTTTTAGTCCCGTCTTCAACAGGTTATTCTTTATTGCAAGCTTTTATTATGAAAGTTGCACTTTATGGTGTAGCAATGGCTAATAATATCTACGGAACAGTACAATCTTATGTGATTAATAACGAAAGAAGTTTTGCTAAAGAGCAAGGAGGTACTCAACTAGAGCTCTCTTCAACCATGATTGAAAATTTTAGATCATTAGGGAACAACATTTTTCCTTTCCAATGTTGTTATGCTTATTATTCCACTCAAGCTGCTGTTCTTAATGCGCAGATTACAGAAAACAATATTTTAGCAGACAAACCAGATGGTGTTCAAGAGTTCATGGGGGATCCAATCGCAACCTTTTCTTTACCCAGGTTTTATGGTTGTAATACTTTTTTTTCATATTATTATTTAACACAGGGCCAAATAGACCAGCTACCTAGCGGCGTCTGCAATTATAACTCTACTCCAGAACCACTAAATGCGGCCACTGATAATACTGGAGGAGGATCGAATATATGTGGTTATTGGGAATATAAATATAGCCCAAATGATAAGAATACACAGCAGACGAAACTCACTCTTCAAGCTTTTGAAGCCAACCTTTATAATCAGGCAAGTGTTTTAGTTGATAAATATATTGCAGGTGATCAGGGCCTGCCCCAGTACTCGCCTACGTCTACGTCTACCGTTGATCAATCTAAATTAAAGGATGTTCAGCTAGGTATTGAAAATGCTATTGCAACGGCAGTGAGGGATATGACACCACCAGTCATGACAACTGTATCAAACGCAGGACCTCGTGATTGGTTATTATTTCCAATATATTTTTATGATTGGATAAACAAAGGCAGTAGTAGTCCTCCCAATAACTTCGGTACGCCTTCTTATTATAAAGAAGGCACAACAAAAACTCTGGATAAACAATATACAAAATTTCAGAGTAATATTGGATCGAACGGAGCCGATTTTTTTAATTCAACAAAAATTAATAACGCATTAATCCCCGAGACAAGTGCTTTTACGTTACAAGAGTTATCACCAGATAATAACAATGGTCCTGCTAGTAAGATGTATCATTATATAACAAATGATTTTTTTAAAGAAGGCGGAGATCCGTTGATCAGTTTGGCTAAATTTGGTCAGGATCTTCTTAAACTTTCTTTTGGTGTTATGCTGAGCAGTATGATTATCGGCGGAACTGTTATGGGTTTATCGGCCATTTGCTCTTCAATCTCTTCATCTTACGCGATCGGTACGGGCGTTGCTGCAGTTGGATTTATTGTGAGTTTTATCATGGTGTTTGGCATCATGATGCCATTAGGAGTGAGTTTAGGAATTTATCTGCCATTATTACCTGTAACGATGTATTCCCTTGGGGCATTGATGTGGTTTATGACAGTTGTCGAAAGTATGATTGCAGGCCCTGTTATCGCCTTAGGTTTAGTCATGCCTAGTCAAGATAGCATGGGTAAAGCTCAACCATCAATATTGATGATGTTTAATCTTTTCCTGAGACCATCGTTAATGGTTTTAGGTATGGTCTTTGGCGCTAAGCTTTTTGATATTTTCGCTATTTACTTTACAAATGTTATGATTAATGGCTTTGGAGCAGTGAGCAATATGGCCGGATTTAATGAATGGTACGGCTTGATTTTTGTTCTTTTCTTTTTCTTTTATGGATATTCGATTGTAGCAGTTGCTCAGCGCTGTTATTCAATGATTTATATCTTACCAGATAGAGTGATCTCTTGGATTGGTGGCCAAGCTGGAGGCTTTAGTGAGGTTGGACAAGATCTGCAGGTCATGCAGCAAGGTCTCACTAAAGGCGCAGAAGAAGCTAAAAAAGGAATGAGTTCTGTGACTTCAGGCGCTATGGAAGCCTCAAAAGGCTTTGCTAAAGCTGCTAAAGAGAAAGAAGAGAAGGCTGCCAAAGGGAAAGCGAAAGAATAATGAAACGAAAAAATGAATGGCGTATGAAGACGAGGTCTGTCACAGAGACTAACGTGTTCATTCATTGAAGTTTATTGAGCATATGAGGCGCGCTTTATTGTGTTGTTCAGCCTTTCTTGAGAGGAATAATTGTTATGATCTTTAAATTAATACGCAAATATTCTTTATTGTTAATGATCTTAACATCTTCTTTTTTGGCTTGGGCCATCATCGAGATCGGATTAGATCCTGACTCTGATATGGCAAGATCTTCTGATTTTAAGCTGACGATATCTCCTGCTGATGCTCTTGGCCCTAAAGCGTATTCAAATGCTAAAGCGTATAAACTTATTACGTATATTTTTGGAACAATGGATACATCTTCTATTGTTTGCGCTGATCCAAGTTGTTCTAGTTTAATGGGTACGCTTTTTTCCATGTTTAATTCAGGTCTTCTTGTTATTGCTGCTTTATTTTTGAGTTATGTTATTGTCGCAACAAGTTTTTCTGAAGCAAATGATGGCACCTCTTTGTCTCAAAAGTATGCTTCATCAATTATTCCACTGCGTTCCGCATTAGGACTGGGTTTTTTAGTACCAACATCAACTGGGTACTCTCTGCTTCAAATCTTTGTGGTGAAAATCGCTTTATATGGTTCAAGTGCTGCTAATACCATGTGGCATTATTTATTGGATTATCATAATATGACCGGCTTGCCAATAGGCAGAGAATCTTTATACGATCAATCCTCATCAATCCCTGGCACGTTATGGACATCACAACAAATTGTTACGGACATGAATCAAATCGCAGTCTGTAATGCTTATATGAATGTTCTTGGCGCTAATGGTGGCCGAAGCAAACAGTTTGCCAGTAAAAGCGGCCCACCAGACAGTGCTTTTTTTACTGCTTATTGGGAGAAGGATTGGGAGAAGGACTCTAATAAGATGGTCACATACCTTAAAACAGCCCCCTATGATGCGTCATCCGAAACCTACGTTCCGGGATTTAACAATACGTGCGGAGAAATGAGCCTTTCTGAAGGAAGTGAAGAATTAAGCCCTGCGCTTGCTAATATGATGTTCACCTATATGAACGCAATAACATCAGTTGCAGAAAATTTTGTTAAAACTTTTGTGAATGCAGGATCTCCACTGGCTATTGAGACTGAAGCAACAAATAATTATAAAGAGCAATATATTCTTATTGCCAATCAACTAGAAAGCGATTTGCAATCGTACTTTTATGGGCAGACAAAATCCTCGAGTGAGGGTAATAGTAACGATACTGAATGGTTAGATATTCCTGCCAATTTCTTCAGTTTATTAAAAGAAGCTGCAACAAAAGGAACTGCAGTAAATTTAACATCAAACCTTACCACTAAGACTGCGATGATGGAGCAAACGGTAGACTATGATAATTTAAATGACAATATTGACGCTACCTGTAATTTTTATTCAGCAGAGCCTAAACGCAGTAGTGGTTCGATGTCTATAACTTTTGCAGGATCTCCAGGTGCAACAGCTGAGATGAATAGACAGTTGGAATCAATGGAGAATGAGGTTGCAAAAAACGATGCCTTATTAGGTTTATCAACTATAGGAACCTATTGGTTAAAATTAGCTTTAGATTTGTTGATCGCAGGGTTTTCTGTAGGATTGATTGTCACAACTATAACAGGTGTTGCATCAGATTATCTTAATATTGAGTGGTTTGGTATTTTTACAAGCTTTGTTGGGATTATTTTGACCATATTTCAATCTATGGCTATGTTGATACCAATAGCAACTGTTTTTGCGATAGGGCTTCCTATGATGCCTTTGATTATGTTTACCGGCGCGATTTCAACATGGTTAGTACAAACAATAGTCGTTGTCGTAGGCGCCCCAATGATCGCATTAGGATTGATTGCTCCAGGTCCAGGTCTTGGCAAAGCCGAGCCTGCACTGTTGTTAATCCTGAACCTTTTTTTAAGACCAAGCTTAAATATTTTAGGTCTGGTTGCGGGAGCAAAGCTTTTTAATATTGGATTTTTATTTTTTACAAACGCTTTTGTATCAACAGTGAATGATAGTTTCTACATTATGAATGTGGATTCTACTTCATTAATGAGTATTGCTTCTATTATGTTTCTTTTTGCCTACACTTTTATGATTTCAGCTTTATGTTCACGCTGTTATGCTTTGATTTATTTATTACCCGATCGAGTGCTAACATGGATCGGCGCACCTGCTCTTCCAAGTCAAGAAATCCAAGCGATTTTACAAGCTTCACGCAGGAACTTACAGCAAGCTGCTCAAACAGGAATGGAAGCTGGTACAAAATTGATGGAAGGTATTACAGAGCAGTTTCAGTCCGCCAGCGAAACAGCGAGGGATAACAAAGAAGAGAAAAAAGAACGAGAAAAAGATTTGTTGGGATTATTAGCTCAGAGCGTTGGTCTTGATAAAGAGAGTAAAGAAATAAGAACACAGTCTATCGGAGAAGTAAAAGAGCAGTTAAAGCAAATAAAAGAGAAACAAGGAAAAGCGGCATTACCAGATCCAACAACACCTATTGCAAATAAAGTTGCTCTCAGTGAGTTTGATAAAAAAGATCTTGAAACATTACAAAAAATTGCTGCTGATCAGTTAAAAGATCCAGAAGATAAAGCACTATTAGATAAGCTTCAAGCTCTTCCAAATAATGACTATAAGAAAGAAACATTCACAACACAACAGGTAGAGAGGTTAAAAAGTCTTTTAAGCGGTGAACCTGAGGTAGAGAGGTTAAAAAGTCTTTTAAGCGGTGAACCTGAACTTGCAAATCGTGTTCGAGACGCTGTTCTTTCTAAAAATGAGGAGAAACTCCTTAAGGACACCAACAGCCCTGTTAAGTTAGCACTCTTTCAAGCGGCTAGCGGTCTTTATTATCGATTCAGCGCTCCAATAGAATATGCTCTCTCTACACTGCAGGCGGCGGCGACCAGGAATAATCCTGAGGGTGCTGAACAAATAAGAGCCGATCGTGATGCTAAGTATCAAGAACGTACAGAGCAGTTAACGACAGCTAAAAAGCTACAAGCTTTTGCCAATGATAGTATACAACAAGCAGTAACAAAAACAGCTGTTGATACAGCATCAACTGTATCACGTGGGGTATCAAGTATAGCAAAACAGGCTTATGATAAAGCTGGGGGTGATTTTCTTGATTCCAAGTTGGCTCCAGTGATAGAAAAAATCGATTCTAAGCTTGTAACTCCAATCAGTAAAGGAATGACCTATGCTGCTGATAAGGCAATATATGCTATCAGAAATATGAGCGTTGAGCCTGGTGCGGATTTTGGAGCAACAATTGAGCAGCGAGCAGTGATGGCTGCTGCTCGAAATCTTGCTTGGGCAGGAGAGCGTGTAGGATCTATAAAATTAGGGACAACGACAGTTGGAACTGTGGCTGCACAGGGAGGCGCACTGATCGCTGCTGGTGTTGCATCTCCTTATGTCTTAGGGAGTAAGGCTAGCGCTTACGTTGCTCATTCACGTGTAGGACAAGCCATAACTTCTGGTATGACCGTGGCTGCCACTGTAGCTGATTATCCTGTGAAGGGAATATCTTATATGGGTTCTACAGTTTCTAAAGGTTATTCTAACGTTGCTTCTACAGTTTCTAGAGGCATAACCTCAGGTATAGAGAATACATCGCTTTGGTTTAGTGATCGTTATGGTTCTATGGTTGCAGGGGCTTATAGCTTTGTTTCAAGAAACAAATGAATATGATTGGTCTGTAAAAAATTAGCATAAGATCTATCGACCGATACCAGCAATGTATTATTGCTTCATTGCAAGCTTATCTTCTTTAGGGGTTGGGTCGTTCATCTCAATGATCATTCATGGGCGAGAAGAGCGCGTTAGGTTCGAGTGTAAAAAAGCAAATTAATATTTTTTTTCTCTTTTAGGTTTAAAACTTTTATCTTGATTGACAATAGACAACAGTTGTACTGTCGCATCAACAGATAGACCAAGAATTTTTGCTATTTTGCCTATAGAGCAAAACATCTTTAAATAACAAATTAAAACCCATCGGATGACTGACTGCATATCTTTTGCAAAAGCAATATTGGTTAAGTCAGTAAAAATTGACTCAGTACTCCCTGAGCCTTGTTTTTTCTCACAATCCAGGCATCGATAAACGTAAACACTCTGATCGGTAATTGTAATTTTTATATTTTTGGAATAACAACGAGGGCAAGTTAATCCATTGCGCCAGCGAAATGCTCTTAAAGCTATCATGGCTTCTTCTTCACCAATTAATGATAAAATGGCTGCTGCACGGTTATCCTCATTGATATATTCAGAACCCATCGTTGCTATACGTAATGCTTCTAAAGATCGTCGACGGGGATTGGCTGCATGTTGATTTGTGTTAAGACTTTCATTCAATAATGGGCCAAATTCATCTGCAATAAACGATGGAGTCGGTAATGGAGGTATATGAGAGAAAGAGTTTGTTCCAATAAGATCGTCAATCTCATTTTTTTGGCGCACATCCATAATAGGTTGATTAGGCACACGCATATGACCCTGCTTTTCTTTTTTTTTAAACCACCAATCAAAAAAACTCATTTTTTATCACGATTCGCTGATGTAACTCTTAGTGTAAATGAAGTTGGCTCTTTATTCCAGAATAAAAGAGATACAGAAGTCTTTAAAAAGCTGATCATTAAACTCACTTGATCATGCTAGAAATAGCATTCTTTCAAGAATACTCTGACAAATATATAGGTCTAAAAAGCAGGATATTGGGTCAGATGTTACTATCAGGGCCTGGGGAAGGCAACAACCGTGATCTGCAGGTGCTCACCAATCTTTCATCAACAAGATTAGTGAGTAGTTTTAATAATATCAGTGAACAGAATGACTGACTTATACGAGTTTTAAGATATTTTCTGATTTTTGATGATGTTTATAATTAATATTATGCTCATTAAATCTTTTTTGATAGATTGTGAAAATATTATTAAATTTGGAATGATATTGCGTGTATGCTAAAATTGCTGATAACGCATCTTTAGAGTCCAATGCATCACTCGAAAGCGATTGAATGGATTGAATTAAAGCTTGATTGCTCATAATGATAGAAATCCTTATTTAGAATTATGCACTTTTTAGATCATTATTTTTTTGAAGTTCGGCATTGTTGAGAACAGCCTCAATCTGACTATGTTTTAAAAGTTCATTAAAAGAGAGATCTTCAATTTCTTGACTATTAAAGATTTCTGTTAATACTTGTCTGCCTTTTAAAATCAACTCTAATTCTTTAAGATCATTTAAACGTTCTTGAGCGCGAGCAATCAGATCCTCATTCCACACTTTGTTGTTTGGAAGTAAATGCTTAGCAATAAGATTTAAATCATTAATGAGTGATTGATTAATCTGTGCGCCTTGAATTTTATGCTCAACAGCAAGAGCCAATCTATTTAATTTTAATCTGTCATAAACTTTTTGAAATTGACTTAATACCCAACGACCACCTTCAGGAGCAAAAAAATCATTCATATTTAAAAAATCAACCATTTTTCTTTGAGCAAGTTTTTTTTCTTCCATTGCATCAACAATAGGCTCAATTAAGATACTAAAGAGTATTGAGAATAAAACTTTTGGTCTATTAACACGATGAATAATCTCGGCTGCTTTAGGGTTGCCTGATTTAAGTTCAGTTCGAGTCAAACCTTGTTTGATCAATTCACCATGTTTTTGACGACGTTTACGCAAATGATCTATCATCGAGCCGATATTCTGAGCATTAATAAAAGATTGATCGAGACAATATAAAGATGAAAGATTATTTTTTTCATCGTACGTTGACTTGAGCATGTCTGCAAAAAGAGGGTGGGCATAATAATGCTTAAGCTCAGGAATGATCAGGTCGTAACCGTGATGCGAGCATAATGCAAGAGCTTCTTTTATTTGGCCCCATTTATTTTTGTTTTTCTGTTTTTTAACAAGTTGATAAAAATCTTGGATAAGCTGAATATCAGGATTGTCTGTTAAGAATGTAGAAAGATGTGCTTTTTGTACCGACAATACGTCATGAGCATCATCGTAACTTTTTGAATTTTCATGCAATAAAAAAACTACTATGCAATTCCTTTTGTTATTCACATAAATCTCCCGTTTTATTTGTTAGCAGTATAGTTATAATCGTCTTTAAAGCAAATGAATTTTAAAAAATTTTTTCATCATTTCTTAAGGTTAAAACCTCACAACCATTATCAGTGATAAGAATGGTGTGCTCCCATTGAGCAGAAAGAGAGCGATCTTTTGTCACGGCCGTCCATCCATCAGAAAGTATCTTAATATGACGTGCACCAAGATTGATCATTGGCTCAATGGTAAAAATCATCCCCGGCTTTAAAATTAAATTATCCTCAGGGACATAGTAGTGTAACACTTGTGGTTGCTCATGAAAATCAGTACCAATACCATGACCGCAAAATTCTCTAACAATTGACAAATTATTTTTATGAGCAAACTCTTGAATGGTTTTTCCAACAATATTGAGTGGCAAACCTGGTTTCACTGCTCTTATTGCTTGGTATAAAGCCTCTTGCGTTAAATCAACTAAACGTTGAGCGAAAGGTTTAACTTTCCCTATAGAATACATTTTTGAAGTATCACCATAAAAACCATCTTTTTCAATAGAAACATCAATATTGATAATATCTCCATCTTTCAAAACAGTATGATCAGGAATACCATGACAGACAACGTGATTTAATGAAGTGCAGATCGATTTAGGAAATCCTCTGTAGTTTAAAGGAGCAGGACGAGCTTTTAATTCATAGACAATATAATCGTGAACAATTTTGTCTAAGTCACCAGTTGTTACACCTTGACGAACCTCTTGATCAAGTATCCTAAAAATAGTAGAAGTTAGCTGGTTAACTTCTCTCATTTTAGCAATTTCTTCATTAGTTTTGATTAAGCCCATAATGACGATGCCCTCTAAAGCTATATTTTTATTTCATTTTGTTGTAGTATATTGGAGTTAGAGCAATATATTAATTGAAGTTAAGATGAAAATACAATTATTTAATTTGCGGCAATGACTTTAATTTTAAATAAAATCACTTTCAAGTCGCATTGAAAAACAAATTATTTTTAGCATTTAGTCAATTGTTCAAAAAGCTCAACACTTAATAGAAAACCAAACATAAAATAAAGTGTTATCTTACATACTACTTTATTTTATCACTTAAATAATCAAAAAACGTTTGCGCATCAAGAATATTATTGGGTCCTCTGGGTTGTAATATTTGGTCAAACGTGGTTGTTAACCCAAAAAAAGGAAAAACACATATGTCATTAGCAACTTCAACTTTTACTCCTGTCGAACTTTCCATTGAAGGTATGTTAGATCACGGTTTACACCTGGGTCACTTATCACGCTATTGGAATCCAAAAATGAAAGAATACATTTTTAAGGTTCGTTACGGTGTGCATATTATTAATCTTGTTAAAACAGAACGTTGTTTTAGAAGAGCACTCAGTTTTATTGAAAAGATTGTCAGTAAAGGTGGGAAGATTCTGTTCGTTGGTACTAAATCAACTGCGAGCGATATCGTTGCTGAGCAGGCTAATCGATGCCAGATGCCTTACGTTAATCATCGTTGGTTAGGTGGTATGTTAACAAACTTCAAAACTGTGAAGTTGTCAATCAACCGTCTTAGCAAATTACAAGAAATGAAAGAACAAGGCATTTTAGAAAAGCTTACCAAAAAAGAAGCTTTGATGAAGTCCAGAGAAATCGAGAAGCTTGAAAAAACTCTTGGCGGTATTAAAAAGCTTTCACGTCTACCAGATGCTCTTTTTGTTGTTGACGTTGGTTACGAAGATATCGCTATTAAAGAAGCAAACAAACTAGGCATTCCTGTCATTGGTATTGTTGATACTAATAATAGTCCTGATGGTATTCAGTATATGATTCCAGCTAACGATGATGCTATTCGTGCTATCAGTTATTCATTATCACTTGCTGCTCAACTTATTGAAGAAACACGTACTCGTCATAGCGAAGCTCAAAAGCAAGATGTTCGTCAGTTAGCGCGCGATACTCATAAAAAAGCTAAAGATAAAAAAGAAGAAGTGTCTACTACTAAAGAGCATACTCCTCAGGAAGCTGAAGTTGCAGCTCCGATCGCAGATGTGGCTCAAGTAACAATTTCTGCTGCAAGTGTAAAACAACTCCGTGAAATTACTGGTGCAGGTATGATGGAGTGCAAAAAAGCATTGGTAGAAGCTCAAGGTGATTTTGAAAAAGCTCAAGAATTTTTAATTCAGTCAGGGCAAAAGAAAGTTGCTAAATCTGCTGCAAGAATCGCTGCTGAAGGTGTTATTGAAATTGTTCAACATGACAACTTTATTGGTTTAGTAGAAATCAATTGTGAAACTGATTTCGTAGCGCGTGATGCAACATTCCAAGGTTTAAGATCACTTGTCAAAAAAGCTATTGTGAGTCGCCCCGCAACTCTAGAAACATTATTAGCTCTAGAAGTTGATGGCGCTACCTTAGAGCAGCATGTACAACAAGCGATTACTAAGATTGGTGAGAAAGTTACAATTCGTCGTGCTCAATTCGAAGATTTTGAAGCCGGTAAAGTAGGTTTTTATAACCACTCAGGTAAAATGGCTGCACTTGTCACCTTGGATAAAGCTGATGAAACGTTAGCTCGTGATCTTGCAATGCATATTGCTGCAATGAACCCACAGTATCTTTCATCCGCGGATGTTCCTCATGATGTTTTAAATGCACAAAAACAAATTTTTGTGGAAGAACTGACTGAAGAAGAAAAAGCATCTAAAGCCAAAGATAAGATTGTAAAAGGACGTTTAGAGAAGCATTTCTCTGCTCAATCTCTTTTAGATCAAGCGTTCATTAAAAATCCTGATCTCACGATTGCAGCGTTACTAGAGCAAGCTCACGCAACAATTTTAAAATTCATTCGCTTTGAAGTCGGTGAAGGAATTGAAAAACAACACGTTGATTTTGCTCAGGAAGTAATGCAGCAAGCTAAAAGATAATCATATATTATGCTCACTGAGTCATAATATCTTTTTATACAGAAGCTTTGTGGACTGTTAAAAACTCACTATACTCACAGACTTTATCAAAAAAAGTCTGTGAGTGAGTTGTTGATAGACCCTCTTTGTAGCGTGACAAATCACTTTCATCATCAATATTATTTGCCAAAAATTTTTTAGCGCAGACCAAATCATTCCTATCAAAATACTCCTGTTTTTTTCTTGCTATCAGAGCAACTGTTTTTTATCATAAGTCAGTCTTAATTAAAAATTACCGTATAGGTGGCTCAATGTCTTCACAATCACTCCCTTATCCTAGAGTGCTGATTAAATTATCAGGGCAAGCCCTTGCTGGAAATAAAGGTTTTGGAATAGATCCTATGACCTTACAGTATTATTCTGCTGAAATAGCACAAGTCAGAGAATTAAATGTAGAAATAGCTATTGTTATTGGTGGCGGTAATTTCTTTAGAGGCTCTGAATTAGCACAAGTCGGTATTGATCGTATTACTGCCGATCATATGGGGATGCTAGGAACGATTATGAATTGTTTGGCTTTTCGCGATGCTCTCGAGCAGCATGGTGTTGCAACACGCATTATGTCGTCTATCCCTATGTTCGGTATCTGCGAGCATTATGATTATAGAAATGCCATGCAGCACTTAACTCAAGGTAAAGTTGTTTTATTTGCTGGAGGCACTGGTAATCCCCTAGTAACAACAGATACATGTGCGAGCTTAAGAGCAATTGAAACAAAGTGTGATTTACTTATTAAAGCAACAGGAGTCAATGGCATTTATAATGCCGATCCTCATCTCAACCCTGCCGCTCAATTACTATCAACAATGACATTTGCTGAAGCTATTGAAAAAAAATATAAAGTTATGGATCTTTCGGCATTTTGCCAATGCCAAGAGCATAATTTAGATATTAATGTTTGTAATCTTTCTCATACTGGAACATTAAAAAATTTACTACTTGGTCACCATGTTGGTACACGAGTCATAAAATCTAAATAGGAGTTAATTATGTTTGATGCAAAAAATCTTACCGATAAAATGGATAAAACCATTGAAGCGTACAAAAAAGAACTTTCAAAACAAAGAGTAGGTAGAGCTCAACCAGCCTTAATTGCTAATCTTGCTGTTCAAACCTACGGTTCAGAGCAGCCTTTATCGCAAATTTCTTCTATCAGTGCAGAAAGCTCTACAGTTCTTGCTGTAAAACCATGGGATAAAAAATTAATCCCTGCTATTGAACGCGCCATTCACTCCAGTGATCTTGGTTTGAACCCAATAACTTCAGGTGATACTGTGCGAGTTCCATTACCACCTTTAACAGAAGAACGTCGTAAAGACATTGTTAAACATATTAAAACAGTTGCAGAACAATCTAAAGTCGCTTTACGTAACTTAAGAAGGGACGCTAATACTGAAATTAAGACTTTGGAAAAAGACAATAAAATTAGTGAAGATGAGTCTAAACGCTTTCAAGACAAAGTCCAAGAACTTACTGACAAGTTTATCAAAACTATTGATACAATTACTCAGGAAAAAGAAACTGAAATGATGAAAATTTAAAACGTTAGACGTCATGGAATTAAAACATTTGGCGATTATTATGGATGGTAATCGTCGATGGGCTGCTGAACATGGAAAAGAGGCTTATCAAGGACATTTGCAAGGAGCGAAAAAAGCGCGCGATTGCCTTGCAGCCTGTCTTAATGCCGGCATTCCATATGTCTCGCTTTTTGCTTTTAGTAAAGAAAATTGGTCTAGAAGTCAGCAAGAAGTTGCATATTTATGGGATATTATTGCTTTACAATTGCAAGAAACAACTTCATTTCTTATGAGTCAAGAAGTAAGATTTATTGCTATTGGCGATAAAAACAATTGGCCCGCCAAAAGCCGAACAATTTTAGAACAACTCATCAATAAAACACAGCATTTTACAAAAATGACGGTTTTACTTGTCTTGGATTATTCAGGTCAATGGGATATTGATCAGGCTGTAGTACGAGCTGCAGAGAGCGGGAACGCGCTAGAATGGAAACGATTTTTATTAACCAGTTCTTATCCTGATCCTGATATCTTAATTCGTACAGGTTGTGAAAAACGCCTATCAAATTTTTATCTCTATAATTTAGCGTATACAGAACTCTTTTTTCCAAAAGTATATTGGCCTGATTTTACAGAAGAATATTTAAAAGAGATTTTGAGTCAATACACTAAAAGAAAACGTCGTTTCGGTGTAGGAGTCATAGCGAGTTAATAGTAAGGAAATTTCTCGATGAGCAAGTTTATAATCAGGTCGATTTCGGTCTTTATGCTTTTTATAGGGTTAAGCGCTTTTTATGGAATCCTTTCGTTGCTTAATCTCACCCCATATTTTTTTAAAGGTCTCTTTTATGCGATTATTATAGGGGTATTGATAGAATTCATTTCGGCTATTTATTATTCCAATGACTTATCAGTTGGTTGTAAACTTAGACAAGTGCTTTTAATTTTAACAGGAACACTGTTCACTATTTCTTTTTGCTCAATACGGACATTATCTTACGTCAATATCCTCTTGTTTTCTTTTTTAAGCATCTTGTCTCTTATTTATAGTGCCAGTTTTGCACAAAAACATAATCGCTTATTAAACATGGGCGCTATCATCGCGCTAGTATGTTTTACACTTTTGACGCTGCATCAGCTCTACCAACTTATTATTGATCAAAATATTATGGCTATAATCAGCCTGCAAGTCATAGCCTCATTATCCGATTCAATAGCTTACGCAGCAGGTTCATTGACTCAAGCCAAGCCTTTGGGCTTAGTCGTAAGTCCAAATAAATCAGCTATCGGTTTTTTGAGCGCCGTTATGCTAACTCCACCATCGTATATCTTTTTAGGACAATATGTCCCCCTTATGGATTTTTCTTTATCATGGATATGCTTCAGTACTATTATCGCAATTTTAGGAGATATGATTTTTTCTTTAGGTAAACGCATTTTAATGATTAAAGATTATGGATCACTCATGCCGGGGCATGGAGGGGTCTTAGATAGATTAGATAGTCTTTTTGGATTGATAAGCTGGTATACATGGCTTTGTTTAACAAACATTATATGATTCTCCACTTTTGTTGTTGAGGATTTGAATATCAAAGGCATGGTCAAAAACCGCAAACTTGCCCGCACTCTCCATAATGTGGGATGGGGACAGTTCATCTTATTCTTATCGTATAAGTGCGAGCGAGTGGGTAAAACCATGCACAACATGGGCCGCTATGAACCAGCCTCTAAAGTGTGTAGCTGTTGTGGCTATAAGATGGAGACGATGCCGTTGTCCGTTAGGGAATGGCAATGTCCATC
>Ga0214917_10000886_pt1 | contig 38967 bp, 36 predicted proteins | sample LL_1208_BB_MetaG_FD_177983 | JGI IMG/M metagenome (GOLD analysis project Ga0214917, IMG submission 177983) | Freshwater microbial communities from Lake Lanier, Atlanta, Georgia, United States - LL_1208_BB | ecosystem: Environmental > Aquatic > Freshwater > Lake | place: USA: Georgia | collected... | reverse complement strand
AGGCCCATTCGCCCTAGGTGCTCGCGATCTTGAACTCCTTTTGGATTGGGTGGAAACATTCCGATCATGCGAATGTATCCACCAAGCGGAATTGCTTTGATTCCATATTCAGTTTCACCTTTTTTGCGAGACCAAATTGTTGGACCAAAGCCCACCATGTACTGCGGAACTTTGACCCCAAATTTCTTTGCCGGTGTCATATGGCCTAGCTCGTGCAACGCAATCGATGCAAGTAAGCCAAATGCAAAAATCAATATTCCTAACAGGCTCAACATGTGGTTTTCCTATTTCTTGGAATCAAGTAATTCACGACCATACTGTTGTGCCCAATCTGCAGCCTTTAAAACTTCTTCTATTGTCAGGTCTTGGTCTGACACAAAGTTGGTTTCTATATGAGTGTGTAAAACCTCAGAGACAAAATCAAGAATTGCCAAAAATGAAAGCTCACCTGCCAGGAATGCGGCAACTGCTACTTCATTTGCGCCATTGAGTACTGCTGGTGCAGTGCCAGCCTTAGCGCCAGCAAATTTTGCTAGCGCTACTGCAGGGAATGTTTCTTCGTCAAGCGGTTCGAAAGTCCAAGAAGTTGCCTGCGTCCAATCGCATCCAGTCGCTAAACCTGATATCCGATTGGGCCAAACTAAACCAAGAGCGATGGGAAGCCTCATGTCAGGCGGGCTGGCCTGTGCGATCGTTGAGCCATCAATGAATTCGACCATGGAATGAATTACAGACTGCGGGTGCACCACTACATCTATGTTTTCAAAATCAATGTTGAAAAGTAAATGTGCCTCAATAACTTCCAGGCCTTTGTTCATCATGGTTGCTGAATTGATCGTTACAACTGGCCCCATTGACCAAGTTGGGTGGTTTAAGGCTTGCTGAGGAGTCACGTTCTCAAGTTGTTCGCGCTTCATGGACCTAAATGGCCCACCACTTGCCGTTAGCACCAATCGCTTTACTTCACTTGCCTGACCTGACCTGAGGCATTGTGCAATCGCTGAATGTTCACTATCGACTGGCACTATCTGTCCGGGTTTTGCAAGTTTTGTAACAGCCGCGCCACCGATAACTAGTGACTCTTTGTTGGCTAATGCCAAAACAGCACCAGCATTCAACGCAGCAACTGTTGGAAGTAGACCAACTGCTCCAGATATTCCGTTCACGACTACATCAGCCGATATTCCTGCGAGTTCAGTTGCAGCTTGAGGGCCGATCAACATTTTTGGAAGGGTGAAATTACCTTCCGAGTATCCAGCTTTCTTTGCTTGAGCGTAAATCGCTAACTGCACATCTTGCGCCGCAGTAGCGTTGGCGATTGCAAGATATTCAACATTGAACTCGAGAGCTTGTTCGGCAAGCAAACTTGGATTGCCTCCACCCGCAGAGATGCCGATTACCTTGAATTCTGAAGCACTGACTCGGATCACATCTAAAGTTTGGGTACCAATACTTCCCGTGGAGCCCAACACAATTACTGAACGCATCTGAAAATCACGCTTTACTAACTGTGCATCTTTGCATCAACTAAAGCGCTAGGTCGCTAAGTACCAGAATGCGTTCATGAGTTAGATCGCGCATGGCATGCAATAGTCCTTCTTTACCAACGCCGGAAGCCTTTACGCCGCCATAAGGCATTTGGTCTGAACGAAAGGTAGGTACGTCACCAATGATTACGCCACCAACTTCAAGTTCGGAGTGGGCAAGGAATGCAGTTTGAACATCGTGAGTGAATACACCTGCCTGCAAGCCAAATGGTGAGTCATTAACGATGTCAAAGCCTTCTTGAGTTGAAGAGATCGAATTTACGAGCATTACTGGTCCGAACACTTCGTTGCAGGAAACTTTTGCATCAACCGAAACATTCGAAAGGACTGTTGGCTCGTAGTAAGAACCGTTGCGCTTTCCACCGGTTAGGACCCTTGCTCCTCCTGCAACCGCTTCGTTAACCCATTCTTCGACACGAATCGCGGCAGCTTCATTAATCATTGGGCCAACCACAGTTTTTTCGTCTCGTGGATCGCCATTCGGAAGTGCGGCAACTGCACTGACGATGCGCTGAGTCATGTCTTCAAAGATTGAATCGTGAATTAGTACTCGTTGAACCGAGATACATGACTGACCAGCTTGATAATTTGCAAAAGTCGCAATGCGCGAAGCCGCCCATGCCATATCTTTTTCGCTGTTCCAGTCTTCAAGAACAACTGCTGCAGCATTTCCACCAAGTTCCAGCGTGATGTGCTTACTTGGAACTGCCTTTTGGATTTCAAAGCCGACTTTGTCAGAACCGGTAAACGAAACAACTGGCAGACGCACATCAGCAACTAAGCCTGGAGCTGCTTCGTTACCAACTGGTATCACAGACCACGAACCTGCTGGCAGGTCGGTTTCGGCAAGAATCTCACCAAGGACTAACGCGCTCAAAGGAGTACTTGGTGCGGGCTTTACAACAATAGGTGCGCCAACTGCGATAGCAGGGGCAACTTTGTGTGCAACCAAATTCATTGGGAAGTTAAATGGTGAGATTCCGAGCACTGGGCCGTGTGGGAATCTGCGGATGATTGCCATTCGGCCAGCGGTTCCGGCTTCGGTATCAAGCCTTTGCAGTTCGCCTGAGAATCTGCGAACTTCTTCGGCAGACCAACGAAATGTCATTCCGGCTCTACCCGATTCGGCTCGCGCCCACATTAGTGGCTTACCGTTCTCATCCAAAATCAGTTGCGCAATCTCTTCAGCGCGTTCAATTAGGCGCTTTGAGATATGCATCAGCGCATCTGCCCGCTGTGCTGCTGTGGTGCGACGAGCCGCGTGGCGAGACTCCCAGGCAGCTGCGACAGCTTCTTCAACCTGTGCGGCATTTGGGACGTAGTACTGTCCCACGACTTTTCCATCACCTGGGTGAATTACGTCTGCAACAACATCGCTGGTGGCAGGCTTTCCGGCAATCCAAAATGGGTAAATAGCACTCATATCCCCATACGTTACGCCTATATCTGACTTGCCACTAACTCTGGGTCAGGTCGCAAATCATTTCCTCGCAGACCAACTTGAAAGAATGCCCATCAGGTCTAACATTGTGTTCATGACTGCTACAAATATCTCAGCCCCCGTAAATGGCATCGCCCAAGAGCGAAACCTCGTAACCGCCGTACCAGGCCCAAAGTCTTTGGCTATGCACGCTCGTCGCACAAGTGCGGTTAGTGGCGGTGTTGGTACTGCACTGCCTATCTATATAGAACGTGCTGCTGGCGGCATCGTTGTTGACATAGATGGCAACTCATTGATCGACATGGGTTCAGGCATTGCAGTTACTGGTGTTGGTAACGCTGCCGAAGAAGTTGTGACTAGAGTTCAAGAGCAAGTCGCTAGATTCACACACACTTGCTTTACTGTCACACCGTACGAAGGTTATGTAGAAGTTTGTGAAGCCCTTAACCGCTTAACTCCTGGCGATCACGAAAAGCGTTCAGCGCTTTTCAATTCTGGAGCGGAAGCCGTTGAAAATGCCGTTAAAGTTGCTCGCTCGTACACAAAGCGCCAAATGGTTGTGGTTTTTGAACATGGGTACCACGGTCGCACTAACTTAACTATGAGCATGACTGCCAAGAACATTCCATACAAGCAGGGTTTTGGACCATTTGCTCCAGAAATTTATCGCATGCCAATGTCAAACCCGTCACACGATGGCCTGACAGGTGCGGAAGCTGCTGCTCACGCAATCAGCAAGATGAACAAGGAACTCGGCGCAGACAACATTGCTGCGATAGTGATTGAACCAATTCAAGGTGAAGGTGGTTTTGTTGTTCCCGCAACTGGCTTCCTACCTGAACTACTAAAGTTCTCGAAAGAAAATGGAATCGTATTTGTAGCTGATGAAGTCCAGACTGGTTTCTGTCGCACCGGAAACTGGTTTGCATCTGAACATGAAGGCATCGTGCCAGACATGATTATCACCGCTAAGGGCATTGCTGGTGGTCTCCCGCTCTCAGCAATTACTGGCCGCGCCGAAATCATGGATTCAGTTGATGCTGGTGGCCTTGGCGGAACATATGCTGGTAGCCCAATCGCATGTGCTGCTGCTCTTGGTTCGATCGCTGTTATGGAACGTGAAGATCTAAATGCGAAGGCTCGTCGCATCGAAGAAATCATGAAGCCTAGATTGCAAAAGATTGCTGATGAAACTGGTGTGATCTGCGATGTTCGTGGTCGTGGCGCAATGGTAGCTGTGGAGATTGTCAAGAAAGGTTCAATGGAACCAGACGCTGACATGACCAACAAAGTTGCCAAGGCTTGCCATACAAACGGTGTACTAGTGCTTACCGCAGGCACTTATGGAAACGTTCTTCGCTTCCTGCCACCAATGGTTATGTCTGAACACTTACTTGAAGATGCCCTCACAATTATTGAGCAGCAATTCAAAGAAGCAACTGCTTAGGACTGCTTTGCTATGACTCAGCAAACTGAGCATGCCTCAGTAAAGCGGGTTCGCACTGAACTCGAGAGTCACGGCATCTCAACCGAGATCAGGCATCTAACTGACACCGCACGAACCGCGATCGACGCGGCAAATGTTCTTGACGTCGAAGTTGGGCAAATTGCATCTTCGATCGTTTTCAAAATCGATACCGAGCAAGGCGAACGACCACTGCTGGTAGTAACTTCCGGTAGACATCGCGTGGATACTGAAATAGTCGCGTCAGCTCTAGACGTTCCTAAGTTAGGTCGCGCAGATGCCGACTTCGTTAGATTGTGGAGTGGTTTTGCGATTGGCGGTGTCTCCCCTGTCGGATGGATACACGATGGGCAAGTATTCCAACCACAAACAATTGTTGACCTTGCGCTAAACGACTACGAAGTTATTTGGGGCGCCTGTGGGCATACCCACGTAGTTTGCAGTCTTGACTTCGAATCTCTGTTGAAGATCACTGCTGGAACAGCGCTCGCTGTCGCAGCAGACTAAAGTCATATCCGTGTTTGTACGCCTCGATATAACCAGAGTTAGCACTCGTCACATACCAATAGCTCTGACACTTATGGCGCGCCAACGAATTTCAATGCGAAAACTTTCTGGAATGACCTTTTGCAAATTAATGGGGACTGGATCAGGTCGAACCTTCACAGTTCGCGACGCTGACTTACATCATTGGTGCGTGCTATCGGTTTGGCGGACACCAGAAGAGTGCTCAGCATATCTGCAAAGCAAGCCCGCGAGGCAGTGGCAAAAGATTGCTGCAGCGCAGGCGAACATCGAGCTAGAGCCACTATCAGCAAAAGGCACTTGGGCAAAGCAAACCCCATTTGGAAACCCGATTCCTGCGAAATGGGATGGTCTAACGGCAGCACTTACACGGGCGTCAATCAAACCACGATGGTGGCGGGAATTCTGGCGAAGTGTGCCGCCAGTTTCGAAAGATCTAAATGCCTCAGCGGGATTGATTACAAGTTTAGGTATTGGCGAAGCACCAATCGGACTGCAGGGAACTTTTAGTATCTGGGAATCTAATGAGAGCATTACTGCGTTTTCCAGTAAACAAAAACCTCATGCCGATGTAATTGCGAGAACACATGAGACGGGTTGGTACTCCGAAGAATTATTTGCCAGGTTTAAAATTACTAAGTTGTCTGGAAACTTTGCTGGACTTGATCTATCTAAGTTTGACAAATAATGACTAACTTGAAATTGCCAGCTAATCCGCTGTTGATGGTTTCACTTTTCGCAGCCGGCGTTACCGTTCTGGTCCAAATTTCCTGGGCAATTACTTCTAATGAATTACGCGATGCGGCAACGATTGTCGGTGTTTTAGCCTTTGCTACAGCATCTGGGTTTCACGCATATGCTGCTTTCGGCCGGGACTTTGTAATCAAGTTTCTTGTAATTGCCCTGGTAGCTACTTTTGTAATCGAAATCATCGGTGTGGCCACAAGTTTTCCATTTGGAACATATGAATACGATCCAGAGCGCCTTGGGTTGTCGATTCTTGGCGTCCCACTGTTAATTCCATTCGCCTGGTTCATGATGCTTTATCCATCGTGGTTAATTTCAAGAGATTTATTTGAATCCAAATTCTTAGCAATTCTCACGGGCGCACTTCTAATGTCGACTTGGGATCTGTATTTGGATCCACAAATGGTTAATGAAGGTTACTGGGTTTGGTTTATTGATGGAATTGCAACCAAAGACATTCCGCTTACCAATTTCTTTGGCTGGTTCCTATCAACTGCTTTGATCTTCGCTCTCTTGTCACTTGTGCTAAAGCCAGAGTCAACTAGAGTTTCAAACTTCACGCCTTACGCACTTGTGTATTGGGTTTGGCTCGGTAGCTTCTTAGTAAACATAGTTCCCATTTCACCATTCTTTAATCAACCTGCCGTAGCAATTAGTGGGTTCATTGGTATGGGAATCGTGCTAATCCCTTGGTCTTGGATGTTATGGCGACGACGTTAACCGCAATTGCGGTAGCGATCTCGCTACTGCTCACAATCAACGCTATTGTCAATCACTTCGCTTTGATTCGCCCTAAGCCCAATTTGATTAAGGCACGGGTTGCAATATTGATCCCTGCTCGCAATGAAGAGAACTCAATCATTTCTGCGGTTCAAAGTGCTTTGAACCAGGAACTACTTGCTGATTTTGAAGTTGTAGTGCTGGATGATGCATCTTCGGATGCAACGGGTGACAGATTGCGCGAAGTTACTGACCCTCGGCTCAGCGTCATTACCGGTGAACCTGCTGTACCAAAAGGATGGATTGGCAAAAGTTGGGCTTGCCACCGTCTTGCAGAGAGCGTTGATACAGAATTCTTGGTATTCATCGATAGTGATGTCACGCTCGAACCACTTGCTGTGTCTAGTGCAATAAATTCGCTACTCGAAAATCAACTTCACTTAGTGAGCCCTTATCCACGACAGCTGACACCGATTCTGCTGACAAAAATTGTGCAACCTCTACTTCAATGGTCTTGGCTAACAACGGTTCCGTTGCGCGCAACACGGTCAACTCGTCAGCCAAGCCTGGCGGTTGCTAACGGACAGTTTTTGGTTTGTCGAGCTGATTCATATGCAGCTAGCGGTGGACATCAGGCCATCAAAGGTGAAGTTCTTGATGACATCGAATTGCTTAGGTCCTTTTATCGAAGTGGATTCTCCGGCTGCGTTATTGATGGGTCAAAGATCGCTACCTGCCAAATGTATGAGACTAATCAAGAATTGATTTCTGGCTACTCCAAGAGTCTTTGGACTGCTTTTGGCGGACCATTTGGATCATTGTTTGTTAATGCATTTTTCTTGTTTGTTTATGTTTTCCCTCTTGTCGGCTTCATTAACGGACAAGTGTTTCTGGCAACCATAGGGCTACTCTCTGGCGTTGCTGGTCGACTGGTTTGTGCCCAAACATCAGGGGCGCGCGGACTACCCGATTCTTTACTTCATCCGATTTCAATCGTGTTCTTTAGTTATCTCAACATCGTTTCCTGGTCTCGACATCTGGCGGGAACCAATACCTGGAAATCAAGGGACCTAAAGTAGGGCTGTGGCAAACATCATCGTGATCGGCGCGGGTATGGGCGGGATGGCCTGCGCCGCCAGACTCGCTAGCAAAGGTCACGCTGTACAAGTCTTGGAACATAGCCAGACTTGGGGCGGAAAGCTCGGTTGCGTTGAACATAACGGATACAAGTTTGACACTGGACCAAGTTTGTTAACTCTGCCTGCGGTTTACCGAGATCTTTTTTTGAAAACTGGAGCCGCTCTCGAAGACTCTATTGAAATCGTTGACCTCGACACTGCATTTCGATATCAGTTTGCTGACGGCACCGTATTAAAAATGCCAGGGACTGGAATCGGGCGTTGTGCTGAAGCAATCGGTGACACATTGGGTGGTGCCAGCGCCGACCAATGGCGTGAATTCATGCGCCGAGCAGCTCAAATGTGGGCTGTGACTCGAAAACCATTTCTAGAATCAGAGTTGCATGGCTTGAAAAGCTTGCTGGCGCTTTCTTGGCGCGTAAATGACATTAGAACTATTGCCCCAACAAAAACTTTACGAGATCTGACGAAGCACTACTTATCTGATCCACGTCTGGTGACTCTGGTTGATCGTTACGCCACCTACACCGGTTCAGATCCACGTCAGGCTCCCGCTGCACTTGCAACGGTCCCCTACATTGAACAAATGTTTGGCGCATATCACGTTGCGGGTGGACTTCGAGAGCTTGGTCGGGCACTTTACGAACGAGCATCGTCAATTGGAGTGAAATTTGAATTCGACTGCACGGTAACCAACATTGCAACCGAGCCAAACATTTCAGGTGTAACTCTCTCGGACGGTCGCTTCATTCCTGCCGACATTGTTGTAGCAAATGCAGATGCTTCCAATGTTTATCAACACTTGCTCAGTCCAAGAGCACAGCAGCGGGTCCGGACGGCAAAAAAATCACTTGCCAAATCGACACCTTCGCTTTCAGGGTTTGTCATTTTACAAGCGTTGTCAGGTGTAGCAGAAGACCTTGAACATCACAATGTGTTTTTCCCAGAAAACTACAATGACGAATTTGATTCCATTTTTGGAATTGGCAAGAAAGTATCTCCTGTACCTGATCCCACGATTTACATCTGTTCACCCAAAGACGCAAAGATGGTGCCTTCTGGAAATGAGTCTTGGTTTATGTTGATAAATGCCCCTCGCCATGATCCATTACAGGGTGTTGACTGGGCAAACTCGGAACTAACGGATTCTTACACAAAGCTGATTCTCTCGAGACTCAAAGATCGAGGAATCGAAACCAGTAACCGCGTGACTTGGCAGCAAACACTCACGCCATTCGATCTTGAGCGAAATACCTTGGCTCCTGGTGGGTCGATATACGGCACTTCCAGCAATGGAATGAGATCGGCATTTCTTCGTCCAGGGAATGTGACGAAGATATCGAATCTTTACCTTGTCGGTGGATCTTCACATCCCGGTGGCGGATTGCCTCTAGTTGGCATGTCTGCCGAAATTGTTGCCAGTCACATTGGTAGAGCCTGACCTGTTTTAAGGTTAAGTTACTTCTTCAAGTTTTGTTGGAACGCGCGCATTAAGATCGCGAAGCTGAGAACTCCTAAGGTAAGCCAAGTGAGTGTTGCAATAGCTGCCAGTTGTGAAGTTTTGTCAGGGAACACGCCACAGGCAAGCAAAAACATAACGCCAATTGCAATCCGAGTTGGCTTTTCTGCTGGCGTGATGACTCCGACGTCACGAAATCCAATTCCACTTGCTTTCGCTCTCATGTATTCGTGAATTAGCGCAATTGAAATCGCCAGGACAGTTAGCTCAATTGGTGCTCCTATGACTATCAAGAGGATGCCAATTCCTGCATCAATTAAACGATCAACAATACCATCCAGAAATGCGCCCCAGGAACTTGTTTTCGAAGTTCGGACTGCGACTATGCCATCGAAGCTGTCAACCAAACCAACGGTGAGCACCAAAAGACTTGCTAAAAAATAGTTTGAGTTGGGCGGCGCTGCGAAATAGATTGCGCTCAACATAAGCACTATTCCAAAAGCAGTTATGAAATTTGGATTGAATCTTGTAAGTGGAGTTGAAAGCACGAATGAGATTCTCAGCCAAACTCGAACCATGCCGCTTGGCTGGTCTGTGCCATGGATCTGAGCCCACTGGACTAAATATTCTTCAAACGTCACACCCCTATTGTTCTACCCGACCGAAAGTGCAATAAATCCGGCCAACCAATAGCCTGAACTAGTGGAAATTCATCCGCTAGATGCAAACGGGCTACGAGAGCGCATCCAGCTCAGTCTTGACAACTTTGTTTCCGATCACAAAGCCATGATGTTGGCAGTATCGCCTGATACTTTGCCATTAGTTGAATCCCTAGAAGGACTGCTTGCTGGTGGAAAGCGACTTCGCCCGGCTTTTGCTTACTGGGGGTTTCACGCTGCTGGCGGTAAAGATACCGAGGAAGTTTTGCGGGCTTGCGCAAGTTTAGAATTCCTACAAGCGTGTGCCTTAATCCATGACGACGTAATGGACGCTAGCGATACCCGCAGAGGTAAGCCAGCAATCCATAAACAATTTGAGACCAGGCACACTTCTAATCAATGGAGTGGCTCTGCCAAGCTTTTTGGCGAAGGGGCTGCGATTCTGGTTGGTGATTTGGCTCTGTCATGGGCCGACGAGATGCTGCTGACGAGCGGACTAAAAACCGACGAGCTGCAGCGAGCTAAAAACGTTTACGACATCATGCGAACCGAATTGATGAGTGGACAATATCTCGATCTCTTGGAACAAGTTCGAGGTGACATCACCGTGGCGCGCGCCGAGACCGTTATCAGGTTCAAGAGTGCGAAATACACGATAGAGCGACCACTTCACCTCGGCGCAGCAATTGCGGGTGCCTCACCGAATTTAATGCAAGTTTTAACGGACTACGGCTTGGCGCTCGGCGAAGCATTCCAACTCCGCGACGACTTACTTGGAGTTTTTGGCGATAGCTCAATCACCGGAAAACCAACAGGTGATGACTTACGTGAAGGTAAGCAAACGATGCTGATTGCGTTTGCCAATTCAAATGCCGGAGCTTCTGAAAAGAAGTACCTTTTCGATAACTTAGGGAACTTTGCGCTAACAGGTGATGAGATTGCTGAGCTTCAAAAGCTCTTGATAAGTTGCGGGGCGCAAGAATTCGTAGAGAATCGAATCACGAGTTATTTAGACGCGGCTTTGGCATCCTTGGATGCACTTTCAGAACATCCTGAAGCTAAAGCAGCCTTGATTGAACTTGCAATTCTCGCTACCAAACGATCGGCATAGACATGAGTAATTTTTCAAGGTGGATTCCAGGCTCGCCGAGAACCGTTTCCGGAAAGACTGATGACGTAGTTATCGTCGGCGCAGGTCTAGCTGGATTGTCAGCCGCAATGCGGTTGGCGGGTGCCGGGCGCAATGTCACTATTATTGAGCGCGAGAGCATTCCAGGCGGACGCGCGGGACGAATCAGTGACCGAGGGTTTGAATTTGATACGGGTCCAACGGTTCTAACCATGCCAGATTTGATTGCAGATGCTTTCGATTGCCTAGGCGAGAACATGAATGACTGGCTTACTTTAGAACCAGTTGCCCCCCTATACCGAGCTTTTTACCAAGACGGCAGCGTATTGGACGTGCATTCCGACACCACTGATATGGCTGCTGAAATTGAAAAAGTTGTTGGTGCCAGCGAAGCTGATGGGTATTTGAAGTATGTAGATTTTGTGACCGATCTATATAAATACGAAATGAAAAACTTTATTGATCGCAACATTGACTCCCCGTTGGATCTTTTGTCAATGGACTTGGTTCGGCTGATAAAGCTCGGCGGATTTAGAAAACTGGCACCAAAAGTTGGTCAATACTTAAAGGATGATCGGACCCAGCGAGTATTTTCGTTTCAATCGATGTATGCGGGACTCTCCCCTTACGACGCCTTGGCAATTTACGCAGTAATTGCGTACATGGATTCAGTGGCTGGAGTTTTTGCGCCAAAGGGCGGAATGCACGCTTTGCCAGTTGCCATGGCTAAGGCGGCTGAAAAACACGGCGTCACCTTTAAGTACAGCACTGAAGTAACCAAAGTTCGCATGAATGGCAATCGCGCTACTGGCGTTGAAACTAGCACTGGCGAGTTCTTTGCTGCCGATGTTGTCGTGCTAAATCCAGATCTTCCCGTTGCATACCGCGATTTACTAGGTAAAGAACCATGGAGCGTAAAGCGGCTGAAGTACTCACCGTCTTGCTATTTATTGCTGGCTGGTTCATCCGCAAAGTATGACCACATCGCGCATCACAACATTCACTTTGGACATAGCTGGGCTGGAGTCTTTGAAGAACTAATTGATAAGAAACAACTCATGTCCGACCCCAGCGTGCTGGTCACAAATCCAACATTTAGTGATCCTGGCTTAGCGCCAGACGGAAAACAGGTCTATTACGTGCTGTTTCCTACGCCAAACCTTGATGCAGATATCGACTGGAATAAGCAAGCTCCGGCTTATCGTGATCATGCCATCGAAACCCTGCAAGCCCGGGGCTACACCGGATTTGGTGATGCTATCGAAGTTGAGCACATCACAACTCCGCAAGACTGGTCGGATCGTGGAATGGAGCGAGGCGCACCTTTTGCTGCGGCTCATTCATTCCTACAAACTGGGCCATTTAGACCTGGCAACATGTTTGGTGAAAATGTTGTGTTTACCGGATCAGGTACCCAACCTGGCGTTGGTGTTCCGATGGTTTTGGTGTCAGGCAGATTAGCCGCCGAACGCATCACAGGACCTGACAAGTCTTATCTATCACGCGCTCGACGTTAAGGGGCGTATTCTGAAGTAATGCCAAGCCGCCGGATAACCGCAGATCCCGGTTGGTTTGGCCTTTATGCTTTGCCGGGGTTTCTTGGCTCAATGCTCATTGCCGTCGGAGCGCTAGGGGTTGGCTGGTTTCCCCTCTCTGCTCATATTTTGCAATGGAGATTTATCGACTTTGTGCAAACTGAAACGATTGGACTAGCACTTACTCGCTCATTCGTTGTTGTAGGTGCGGCATTAATACTTCAAGCTTGGTTGATAGTTGGCATTGACGCATTACACGGAAAAATTGCGCGAATTGAAACTATTTACCTCTCACTCATTGCCTGGTTATTGCCGCTACTTGCAGCACCCCCACTTTTCAGTAGGGATGTCTATTCCTATTTCATGCAAGGCAAATTGCAGCTAGCCGGAAACAATCCGTATGAGTCTGGGGTTTCAGTTGTACCGGGCTGGTTTCAAAGTGGCGTTGATCCATTGTGGGGAGACTCACCAACTCCATACGGACCTGTTTTTCTCTTGATTGAAAAATCGATTGCAGCTATCAGCCAAGAATCGTCACTGGCGGCATCATATTTGTTTCGACTGACTTCAATTATTGGCGTTGTGTTCATCTGTCTCAGCATCCCTTATCTGGCAAAGGCTCACGGAGTAAATCCAGTTTCAGCAGCGTGGATTGGAGTAATGAATCCGCTAGTACTAATGCACTTTGTCGCGGGGTCGCATAATGACGCATTGATGGTGGGCTTGGTATGCATCGCAATGGTTTTCGCCCTAAAAGGACATTTTGTCATTGGCGTAATCATTGCCACACTCGCTCTTGGCATTAAGCCAGTAGCCATTGTCTTGCTTCCGTTTTTGGCGCTAATCGCTGCAGGTAGTGGTGCTAGTTTTTTGCGAAAAACAAAGTACGCCGCAATTGCCGGAACAATTGCTCTCTCCACTCTCTTTGTTTCTTCTGCATTGGCGGGCACGGGACCATTCGGTTGGATTGGCTCGCTCGCAACGCCAGGCACGGTTAAAAGTTGGCTTTCACCTATAACGGCAATTGGCATGCTAATCGGTGAGTCACTTCAACTACTTGGATTTGGAAATGTGGTTGATGATTCAGTAAGTATCGCTCGTTTGATTGGGTCAGTGCTGCTGGCAATCGTTTTGGTTTTATTGGTTATTCGACCAGCTGGTCGTAGTGCCACGCGCGGGGTTGCACTTTCATTTGTAGCTCTCGTGGCCCTTGGACCAGTCGTGCAACCCTGGTACCTACTTTGGTCCATTCCCCTATTGGCAGTTACCGGACTTAGTCACAAACAAATTCGAATTATGGTTCTTGCGATCGCAGCATTCACTATCCATGGAATTGCAAATTCAAGCGCGACAGCCGACACGTTTCTTGAGTTAGGTGATGGCATTGCGATGATCTTGGCTGGTATAACACTGGGCTTGGCAATGCTGGCATCAACTGCGGAGCGATCGCTTATTTTGGGTGACAAAACCGAGCAAGATATGTTGCCGACTAGTACAGCCGAAATTGAGTCAGCAAGGGAGCGAGAACTGGTTTAGCGAGGCTCTAACCTTGGGAAAGTTCAGAGATCGCGGGGAAAGTACCTACAGAGCCGCACACCATAACAACAGCCTGGCGCTCCTGACACGCTGAGTCGAAGGACTCTGCAATCTCAAGAGCCACCTGAGGTGAGGATTTCAGCAGATCTTGCCAGCCAGTCCAGGCAATGCAGGTACCTACACTGGAATCTTGATCTGAAAAAACTGTGTCGATTAGTTCAGCTAAAGTGGCGCCAATCAAATTCGGATTGGCAGATTGATTGGCAGCAACATCAACAAAATCTTGGAGTGACTTTACTTCAGATGTTTCAATCCAAGTGCCACGCCAGCCAGCCAGATTTACTTCGCCCAAAAATCCAGACTCAGTGAAGTTTACCTTCCAGCGCACAACGCCATTCAGTCTCTGCGCCTTTAACATGGCAGCCAATAGACCTGGATTTGGAGAAGCCACAAAATTCCTAACCAAAACTTTGCACAACCTGTGCTTAAGCAACCCTACGCGTCGCACGAAAAAAATTCGAATTTTACAAAAACCGTGGGTTGCTGAGCAAAGTCGAGACCGAATTGCATAAAGTTACCACTGTGTCTAACCGTGATCTCGATGCAGCTGGAATCATTGACCCAGCGCTACGAGTTTCTTATGAACTGTGTCGACAGTTAAATGCCGAGCATGGGAAAACTTACTACTTAGCAACATTGCTTCTTCCGCCAGCTAAACGTCCCTATGTACATGCACTCTATGGATTCGCTCGCTATGCCGATGAGATAGTCGACGACTTGGCTTCAACTCTGACCGAACCACAAAAAGCCGAACAACTAAGAGTTTGGGGCAATGATTTTCTTGCCAAATTTGATTCTGGCGAAACTGACGACCCAGTATGCCTGGCTGTTCTCGACACAGTTAGGCGCTGGAGTATTCCTCGCGAGCACTTCGAAGCATTCTTGCATTCGATGACCATGGATCTGACAGTTGCTGAATATGCAACTTACGAAGACTTATATGAATACGTCTACGGCTCAGCCGCCGTAATTGGATTACAAATGGTTCCTATTCTGGAACCGACCAGTCAGGACGCCTACAAGTATGCGACCGAACTTGGCGTTGCGTTTCAACTTGCAAATTTCATTCGAGATGTTGGCGAAGACTTGGAACGCGGTCGGGTTTATCTACCACTTGAAGAGCTGGCCCAATTTGGCGTAACCAGAGCAGATCTGGAAGCGCGCGTGGCAACTCCTGAGATCAAGGCTGCGTTGAAGCATCAGATAGCACGGGTGCGCCAGTTAGAGGAGTCCTCACGAGCCGGCATCGCGATGCTTGGAGAATCAGCGCAACCCTGTATTGAAACGGCTCGAATTCTATACTGCGGGATTGTTGATGCAGTGGAAGAAATTGATTACGAAGTGTTTGCTAAGCGGGCTACTGTGTCACTAAGTCGCCGACTGAGAGTAGCAGTTCCGGCTTATTGGCAAGCACGCAAACTCTGGAAACAAACTATCTAGTTCCCAGAAATCGTTCAACGCTTTTTCGTGGTGGCCCAGATTTTGGATCTCGTTGTACGCCGATTCGGCCTAACCAAATCCACAAAATCAAAGTCAGCAAAACTAGACAGAACCCAAAGAGTAGATCCTCAATAGGCGCAAACACTAAACGACCATCTCCAATGAAAGGTGGCGGGGAATCTTGTGGAGTGCTTGATCCGATGATTGCGTTGCCGTCATACTCAACAATTCCAAATCCAGTTAAAATTCCATTTGTTACTAACTGGAAGAAAATCACGATCGAGTAAGAAACCCAAAAAACCCTTCGTTGCAAAATCTTTGTTTTGAAAACATACAAGTCCAGCGCAATAACAATTAGAACTCCGACGAACGTCAGTTCGGTGTAAGTCATTTGACTTCCTCGTCGCCCGCGTCCCAGTCGCGCGCACTTCGCACAGCCTCGAACGACAAGATTGCGCAAATTGGAATCACGATAAAAAACAGAATTTCATCAAGTGGAATGTTTGCGACAGTGGTGATGCCCGTCACATAACGTGGATCGAACGTCCAGTGCCCTTGTGCGATCGCATATGCATCCCAAATTGAAAAAACAATGAGCACTGGAAGAACGGTGAGTACCAAGCGAAATGTTCGTCGGTAGACATTGGTTCGTAAAAAGAATTCCAACCATGCAGTCCCCACGAGGCAACCCAAGAGAACGCTTACATAAGCAAACTTAGACATTGCACTCGCTTCCGATTAACTCTAAATATACCCTGTCGTGGCGCAGAGACGAGTTTTAGTGTCGGCATCTAGAATGAAGCAGTGAGCGATTCGCCGAACCTAGACCCACTAATGGGAAAAGTTTTAGAAGAACGTTACCGCGTAGATGAACTAATTGCCCGCGGCGGTATGGCAACGGTTTATCGCGGAACCGATCTACGCCTAGCCAGAACGGTCGCCTTAAAAGTTCTGGGTGGGGTGCTGGTAAACGATCCAGATTTTGTCGAGCGCTTTACCCAAGAGGCACGAGCTACCGCTGCGCTCACACACCCCAACGTGGTAGCTGTTCACGACCAAGGAATTAGCTCTGGTTACCCGTTTCTGGTTATGGAGTTTGTGCAAGGACGTACTATCCGCGAAGTTATGGCACATTCTGGACCATTTACCAGCGCACATGCCCTGGAAATTATCAGCGCAGTTCTATCGGGCCTAAGTTCTGCTCATGATGCTGGGTTTGTTCATCGAGATATAAAGCCTGAAAATGTTTTGATAACTAACGATGGTCATGTCAAGGTGACAGATTTTGGATTAGCTCGTGTCATTAGCGATACCCCGGTAAGTGACTCCACTGGAGCAGTGCTGCTGGGCACAATGGCTTACTTGTCACCCGAGCAAGTACAGCAACTTGCAGTTGATCAGAGATCCGATGTCTACTCATGTGGCATCTTGCTCTATGAAATGGTTACGGGCTTGGTGCCATTCACTGGTGCATCGCCGCTTGAAGTTGCATATCAACATGTAAACAGTGAAGTAGCGGCACCAAGCATCATTCAGCCAGATGTTCCACCTGCTGTCGACCATTTAGTTCTGGCTGCCACCAGAAAGTCCCCAACTGAACGCATTCAAAGTGCCCGTGAGTTTCGCGATGCCGTTATTAAGGCAATCTCGGCGGTCCCTCGAGCTGAAGCATTGACTACTGCGATTTCACTGCAAAGCACTCAAGTAATTCCCACACCAACACCTCCTGCCAATCACGCCACTCCCAGACCTACTTCGCCACCAGAGCAAAATTCTGGAATTGGTTCGAACGGAATCAATAGTTCTAAAGTGCGCAAAGGAAGGTTCAGCAGACTTGTCCCAGCACTTTTGATATTGGCATTGCTGGTTGGTGGAGGCGCTTGGTACAAATTCAGCGCCAGTTACGAAGTGGTACCGCCCGTGTCTGCGCTTACAGTGGAAGAGGCATCCGTAATCTTGGCTCCGCTTGAACTCGGTGTTGAAGTAGTTGAGGAATTCTCCGAAAAGATCCCTGCAGGTGTTGTCATTAAGACTGAGCCTGCGGAGGGGGAGAAAGCTCGCAAAGGCTCCTCAATAAATCTGTTTGTTTCAAAAGGTCAAGAGCGATATGTAATTCCTTCTGACTTAGCAGGTAAGGATCCAAGTGATGCAACTTCCGCACTTGAGTCATTAACCTTAATCGTTTCTGGAACGCGTGAAGTTTTTGATGAATCAATACCGGTCGGCAAAGTTGTTACTACTAGTCCAGAACCCGGCACCTCAGTTAAACGTGAGACCGCAGTAACTCTCTTGGTATCTAAAGGGCCGGCTCCAGTAGCAGTGCCGCCAATAGTTGGAACCTTGATTACAGATGCGACGACTACATTGACTGATCTGGGTCTGACTGCCGAAACAATTCAAGAGACTTTTGATGACAGCGTTGCTGGGACGATACTTTCAACTGACCCAGCACCGGGAACCCTTGTTCCAAAAGGAACGGTTATCAATGTGACTCTCAGCAAGGGTCCAGCCCTTGTTGACGTTCCGAACGTAGTCGGAATGGATGCCGCAACCGCTACGGCGACCCTGCAGTCTGTTGGTTTTCAAGTTAATGCTGTAAACAAGTTACCAATCGCTATTTTGAACAAGGTCTATTCCCAGAATCCCGCAGCCGGATCTAGAGCGCCCAAAGGCTCCGTAATTACTATCGAGATTGTGTAACAAAAATCTAGTTTCGTTCCCGCAACATGTCTGCAACCTGAAATGCCAGATCTAGGCTTTGGATCCGATTAAGTCGAGGGTCACACGCGGTTTCATATCTAAACGGTAAATCGGTTTCACTAACTCCCCCAATGCCTCCCATGCATTCAGTTACGTCATCACCAGTTAGTTCAATGTGAATGCCTCCAGGATGGGTTCCTAATGCCTTATGCACTTCAAAGAAACCGCGAACTTCATCGATCACGTCATCTAGTAAACGGGTTTTGTGACCAGAGGCAGCTTCTTTGGTGTTTCCATGCATTGGATCACAGACCCATAACACTGGATGGTCCGTTTTTTGAACCGCAGCAACAAGCTCAGGCAGCACTTCCCGGATTTTTCCGGCACCCATTCGAGTAATAAACATCAGACGGCCCGACAGCTTTTCCGGATTCAACTTTTCGAGTAATCCCAAAATGTCGGATTCAGTCGTCTTGGGGCCAATCTTCACACCGATTGGATTCTTGATCTTAGAAACAAAGTCAATATGTGCCCCATCTAGTTCCCGGGTCCTTTCACCTACCCAGACAAAATGTCCGGACACGTCATAAAGGTTCCCAGTTCTGGAATCGACACGAGTTAATGGCTTTTCGTAGTCAAGTAATAATGCTTCGTGACTTGCATAGAAATCGGCGCGCTTGAATTCTTCTGGATCCGCGCCACATGCAGTCATGAACGAAAGTGCGCGATCAATCTCTTCGGCCATTTCTTCGTAACGCTTGCCTGGATCTGATTCACTCACAAAATCTTGATTCCATGAATGCACTTGGCGAAGATCTGCGTAACCACCTTGGGTAAATGCGCGAACCAAATTCAAAGTTGCTGCGCTCGCATGGTAGGTCTGTACTAGACGCATTGGATCTGGTTGACGGGATTCTTGAGTGAACTCAAGTCCGTTCACTGCGTCACCCCGATATGAAGGCAAACTCACTCCATCAATAACTTCTTCGGACGAGCTTCTTGGTTTGCCGTATTGACCGGCAATCCGACCAATTTTTACCACCGGCATTGAGGCGCCGTAAGTCAAGACGATCGCCATCTGCAGGACGGTCTTTAGTCTGGCGCGAATTGAATCGGCGGTGTTAGCAGCAAAGGTTTCAGCGCAATCGCCACCCATCAAGACAAATGCATCCCCATTGGTTGCAGCGGCAAGTCTGGATTTGAGTTCATCGCATTCACCAGCAAAAACCAATGGCGGCAATCCAGCCAATATGTGTTGTGCTTGCGCGAGTGCATCAGCCGATGGCCATGCGGGTTGCTGGGCTGCTGGCAGATTGGGCCAAGAAATCTCACTCACATGCCTAGATTAGTGGCGATTATCGTGGTTCACTAAATCTGCAAATCCCATTGCAAAGAAGGCCCACGACTAGAATTGCGATATGCCGATCAAAAAAGTCGCACTACTAACCGCAGGTGGCCTTGCGCCTTGCCTATCTTCTGCAGTTGGCGCGCTTATTGAGGAATACACGCGAGTGGCACCCGAAATTGAAATAATCGCCTATCGCAACGGTTATCGGGGCTTATTGCTTGGTGATTCGATCACCGTTACCCCAGCAATCCGAAGTCAAGCACACCTACTGCAAGCATTTGGCGGTAGTCCGATTGGCAACTCTCGAGTAAAACTAACCAATGTCGAGGATTGCGTGAAGCGAGGCCTAGTTGCCTCAGGTCAAGACCCGCAACAGGTTGCAGCCGACCGATTGATCGCTGATGGTGTTGACGTGCTCCACACCATAGGTGGTGACGATACCAACACTGCCGCTGCAGATCTTGCAGCTTTTTTGGCAAAGAATAATTATGGACTTGGCGTGGTTGGATTACCGAAGACTATTGATAACGACGTGTATCCAATTGCACAATCGCTTGGCGCATACACCGCTGCTGATGAAGGCGCCCATCATTTCAGCAACATAGTTTCCGAACATAGTTCAAACCCCAAAATGTTGATTGTTCATGAAGTTATGGGACGACATTGTGGTTGGTTGACTGCTGCGACTGCAGTGGCTTACCGCAAATTGCTAGATGAGATGAAATGGCTTCCTGAAATTGGTGTAGCTCGGCAGAATCGTGAGGTTCACGCAGTCTACGTTCCAGAACTAGATATCGATCTGGACGCGGAAGCACATAGATTAAGTTCCGTAATGCAGGCCGTTGGAAATGTGAACATTTTTCTTTCAGAAGGTGCTGGCGTAGATTCCATCGTCGCTGAAATGAAGATGCGTGGTGAAGAGATTCCAATGGATCCATTTGGTCATGTGAAGATCGACAAAATTAATCCGGGCGCCTGGTTTGCCGATCAATTTGCTCCCATGATCGGTGCTGAAAAAGTTTTGGTACAAAAGAGTGGTTACTTTTCACGTTCCGCGCCAGCAAACTCGAAGGATAAAGCACTGATTAAGGATTGCGCTGTTGTTGCCGTGCAGTCAGCTCTCACAGGAATAAGTGGACTAGTTGGTCAAGACGAAGATCAAGAAAACGAAATTAGGGCTTGTGAATTCGACCGAGTTGCCGGTGCAAAACCATTCAATACTGATCAAGCTTGGTTCGACGACTTGCTGAGAGATATTGCCCAACCAAAAGGTTTAATAGCCACCCACTAAGGGTGACTAATCACTTTATTTTCAGCACTAAACTGCGGAACTAATCTGCTGTGCGCTTTGAGCGCGAGGCATACTTGTCAACATATTCTTGCCCCGACAAGTCCATAATTCGATACATGATTTCATCAGTCAGCGAACGCAATACGAACCGATCGTCTTCCATGCCGTAGTACCGTGAAAAATCAAGTGGCTCGCCAATTCGAATTCCAACTTCAACACCAAAATTTGGGCGCGACTTACCAATTGGCTGAACCATTTCAGTATTGATCATTGCAACCGGAATTACTTGAACTTGGGCTTCAAGTGCCATGCGAGCCACACCAGTTTTTCCACGGTAAAGCCGTCCATCTGAGGAACGGGTACCTTCTGGATAGATTCCGAGTAGATGACCGTCGTTTAGCAATCTCACACCAGTGTTAATCGCTGCCGTACTTGCGTTGCCACCCGTTCGATCAACTGGTACTTGGCCCGCGCCTCGGAAAAATGCAGCTGTTGCCTTGCCTCTAATGCCGGGTCCTTCAAAATATTCACTCTTGGCCAAGAAAGTGATTTTTCGCGGTACGGCGATTGGTAGAAAAATTGAGTCAGAAAAAGACAGGTGATTACTTGCCAGAATTGCCGGTCCAGTATCTGGAATATTTTCCAGACCTTCAACCCATGGGTGAAACGCAACTTCGACTGCCGGGCCAATGGCAACCTTTTTGAGAAACTTATAAAAGCTATCGCGTTCAGACACAACCCTTACGGTAGTCAACGAAGGCCCTATCAGCAATAACTGACGCGGCAAGGGGCAGCATTTGGGGGTTTCACATCCAAGTTCAGAATTCCTGGGTTACCCTCTCTTAAGGCTTTTTATCGAGAGGTGCCAAGGTGCGCGAGTTATCTGTAGTGGCAAATATCCCGCCAGTTTCTGTAGGGAATGTAACTGAGCATATTGAAGACCTATTTGTCCGAAATCCAGAATTTCCTTCAGTGTCAATACAAACTGAGGATGAATGGAAAACGATAAGTGCTTCGCAGTTTCGAGATCAAGTTCGAAGTGTTGCAAAAGGTTTGATTGCAGAGGGATTGCAACCTGGAGACCGAATTGCGATTCTCTCTCGCACTCGATATGAGTGGACTATTGCGGATTACGCGATTTGGTATGCCGGCTGTGTAACAGTTCCTATCTACGAAACATCCTCACCTGAGCAAGTTGAGTGGATTATCTCCGATGCACATGTAGTAGCAACCTTCTTCGAGGCCCAACGTACAACTCTTGCTTTCACACCAATCGCATCCCAAGTTCCGCACATGACGCGCTCTTATGTTTTTGGTGACGATGCATTAGCAGAATTGGCAAATAAAGGTGCAAGCATTTCTGATTCTGATTTGGAATCTCGCAGATCCGCTGCTGGACCGAATGATCCAGCAACTTTGATCTATACATCTGGCACAACTGGTCGACCAAAAGGTTGCATCGTCACGCATGGCAACCTTATTGCTGAAGTTGATACGTTAGTTAAAGCAGTACCAGAAGTTTTTGATGTACCAGATGCATCCACCCTGATCTTTTTGCCACTCGCCCACGTTTTTGGACGCTTGATTCAAGTTGCGATGCTTCGTGGCGAAGTGACCATTGGCCACTGCCCAAATCCCGCGTCACTTTTAAAGGATCTGGGAACATTCCAGCCGACCTTTTTGCTAGCAGTGCCGCGAGTGTTTGAAAAGGTATTCAATGGTTCTGCTGCCAAAGCTCATGAAGCAAGTCCAATTAAGGGAAAGATATTTGATCGCGCTGCCGCAACCGCAATTGCATACAGTGAAGCCCTTGATCACGGTCACGTATCAAAAGGCTTGGCAATAAAACATGGCCTGTTTGACAAATTGGTTTACTCAAAGTTGCGCCATGCAATGGGCGGTCGAGTCACCCATGCAATCTCCGGTGGTGCTGCACTTGGCTCCAGATTGGGCCACTTTTACCGAGGTATCGGACTAATCATTCTTGAAGGTTATGGACTTACCGAGACTACAGCCGGAAGCACTTTAAATTTGCCTTCGGCACTGAAGATTGGTTCTGTTGGTCGCCCATTGCCAGGCACCGGCGTTCGAATCGAATCAGATGGAGAAGTACTACTCAAGGGACCTCATGTATTTGCAGGCTACTGGAACAACGAGGCAGCTACTTCCGAAGCAATGACTACCGATGGTTGGTTCAGAACTGGTGATATTGGAGAACTTGACGGTGAGGGCTACCTGAGAATTACTGGCCGCAAGAAAGAGTTAATTGTTACCGCCGGTGGAAAGAATGTTGCCCCAGCAGTTCTTGAAGACCGACTTCGGGCAAATCCAATTATTAGTCAGTGTGTAGTCGTTGGCGACAATAAGCCTTACATTGGGGCATTGATTACTTTGGATCCAGATGCACTGCCACAAATCTTGGCTGCCAACAACATTGAATCTGCGCCAATGTCTCAGTTAATTGAGAATGCTGATGTCCGTGGGCTGGTTCAGAAAGCAGTAAATGCGGCGAATGAAGCAGTTTCGAATTCAGAAGCAATCAAGAGGTTCGTAATTCTGCCCGAGGACTTAACAATCGATAACGGTTACTTAACTCCGAAAATGAGTATCCGTAGGCATTTAATTGTGCAAGATTTCGCTTCCGACATCGAAGGTTTGTACTCCTAAGGGCACTGCGATTAACTTACCTAAGGATTAATCGAGAGCGGATAGTTATGCGCGTAGTGGCCTTGACTTTGGGTTGGGCAGTAACCAGGGTCTGGGTATTGCTATCTGGTTTCGGTGCAATTCCCTATCCGGAATCGGAATTTCTGTTCAGTGATGTCCGCTTGTACGACTGGTGGGCAGGCAACATTGCAGATTCGCACTTCCCAATCAACGACCCAATGTGGCAATATCCGCCTTTGGCGGCAGTTGTATTTCTAGCTGGATATCTGATTGCCGGCAATACAGTTGGGTTTGTTTTTCTTGCGACCATTTCGGATTTGGCAATTTTTTCCCTGTTAGCTCACCGTGGCTGGAAGCAGAACAATTGGAATCCTGCACTGATCTGGGTCATCACCCCGCTGGTAATGGGGCCAATAATCCTTGGTCGATTTGATGTATTTGTAACTCTGGCTGCGGTGGTCGCATTGCTATACGTAGGCCACGCGCGAAGATTTGGAATTGCAATCGCTGTTGGAGCGTTGCTAAAGGTTTGGCCATTGTTGCTATTACTTGCCACGCCAAAAGGTTCCGTACTCAAGGTAATTACCTGGTTCACTGCAACATTCGCCGCAGGAAGTTTGCTATTGAGTCTTTGGTGGGATGACAGTTTTTCATTCATTGGCGGTCAGCGATCAAGGGGGCTACAAATTGAATCTGTAGGCGCACTGCCCTACCTGATATGGAATTCCGGTTCAAGCAAAGTTACTACAGCATTTCAATTTGGTGCCATCGAAGTTGTTGCCTCCGGAACACAATTGGTATCGCTGGTAATAACGTTGGTTGGAGTTTCGCTGTTAGGAGTCCTCTTCTACTGGAGAATCTTTGGCAGATTAAGCGGGGCAAATCCAGCTGACATTGCATTTCTAGCAATTCTGATTTCAATTGTTACGAGTCGGGTTTTATCCCCGCAATACATGGTGTGGGTATTTGGATTACTCGCAGTTTGCGCATTTAGCCCACAAAAAAACTTTCTAATGATGTCTACTTTGATTTTTATCAGCGCCGGAATTGGGCAAATCATTTATCCATGGTGGTACATCGACTTTCAGCAAGGCGGTGTGTTGGCAGTTGCGGCGCATACGATCAGGATTCTAACTTTGCTTTGGGCAACTGGAATTGCATGGCGCAACCTACATGAGATTAGTCGGCAAAATCCAAACCAGAAAGCAATTCATCTAAGTTCTTGAATTTTTGATCCCAAGTCCATTCATTGGTCACCCAATTTCGGCCAGCGTCGCCCATGGCTTTCGCCACCTGCGGATTGTTCAACAAAAAGGAAATCTGGCGGGCTATCTCGTTGGTATCTCTACCGTCAACGAGAAATCCAGTTTCCCCATCAACAACCGCATCTACAGCGCCACCTGAATCACCGACGATAACAGGCAAGCCAGTCGCAGAGGCTTCAAGAAAAACAATGCCAAGACCTTCTACATCCCAACCGCCGAGGCGAGTCCGGCATGGCATGGCAAATACGTCACCAGCTGCGTACCACTTGGATAACTCAGACTGACTCACTTTGCCCGTTAAGTGAACAAACTCTTGCACTCCATATTTTGAAACTAGGCGTTCAATTTCATTTCGATGCGGCCCCTCCCCAACAATGAGCAAACTTGCTCCTGGAGATGTTTCGTGAATTTTTGGTAAGGCGCGGACAAGTTCATCTTGGCCTTTACGAGACATAAGTCTTGAAACACAAACAATTACTGGGCGATCCAACCAGCTTAAACTTGCGCGAAGCTGTTCACCAGCCTTCGCATTTGCCGGCGAGAATTCGGATATGTCAACGCCAGGTGTGATTCGTCGCATCCGGGATACTGCTTGCGGGCGCAACGCTTTTGCAATTTTATTGTGCGTGTACTCGCTGATGTATGTGAGAAAGTCTGTGTTATCGCCGATTTTGCGTAACGCTTGTCGGGTTCCTGGAGTCAATGCCCAGCCAGTCTCATGTCCGTGGGTCATGCCTACGATTTTTTCTACACCAAGTTTTCGAAGCGGTGCTGCCAACAGCCCAAGCGGGGCAGCTGCTCCAAACAAAACTCGGGTTATGTTTTCAGATATAACGATTTCTCGCGCCGCATTCAACGTAGCTTTCGAAGGTAAAAGTGTGCGCGTATCAGCTCTAACTATTTTGAAATCTTGGGCGGCATCGAAATCTGCAGCGCCCTCCCAGCTCGAGGCCAGCACGGTTACGGATTCAGGATCAAATCTGCGAACCATCTCATAGCAAAACGTTTGAATTCCGCCAGGGCGTGGCGGGAAATCATTTGTTATGACAAGAGTCCGACTCATAACTACATCTTGCCGTATCTATGGCAATCAAATTGAAACGCACTATCCCCCACTTATTACTGTGCGAGAGCAGTCGGATGGTCCATGCTTGATTCTCCCTTTATCAATCGCAATGGGGCTACCAATCCTGCATTAGCAAGGACATCCAAAACCTCCTTGTGTGACTCAATGGAAACAGGCATTGGACCAAGTAACGCTGTTACGACGCAGTCTGAACAGGCGATGTCACGCATGATGCAACTCGAGCAATCAATCAACATATAGAACTCCTACTTATCTTTTGCTTCCTTACTAATTGAAAAGATATGAGAGACCTCTGACAGTTTCGTGGGCCAGCATTCTTGGGCAAGTCACTTCACGTGTCGAGCGCCACGAATCATGGCCTGATTCATCACTGAAATTGTCTGAGTTTGCAAGTAAAGTCCACTTATGAGTCAGAGCCGAAATTCGCAACCCATTGCGATGGCTGCCACTGACATGAACTCCGAGGCGCTCACGATTGCGGATATCGGTCAACCTCTATGGAAAACCACCTTTGTAGTTGTTGATCTGGAAACTGCGGGCGGCAAACCATCTGATGCCGGAATCACCGAAATTGGAGCTGTCAAAGTTCGTGGTGGCGAAGTTGTCGGTGAGTTCAGAACTTTCTGTGCTCCAGGTATTCCGATACCCGCATTCATTTCTGTGCTGACTGGAATTACCGATCATCATGTCGCAGGTGCTCCGAGTGTGGAAGCTTCAGTTAGAGAATTTTTGGCGTTTGCTGATTTTGAGAATGGCGATAAACCAGTTTTGGTGGCTCACAACTCTCCATTTGATGTTGGATTCTTGAAAGCTGCTTGTAGCAAGTTTGATATTGATTGGCCGAATCCACCTGTGCTGGACACAGTGCTCTTAGCGCGAAAGATTCTTCGAAAGGATGAAGTCAGAAATCGAAAGCTTGCGACATTAGCGCAATTCTTTAGCGCACCAGTGAGTCCGACGCACCGTGCCCTGGATGATGCCCGAGCAACGGTTTCGGTGCTGCACGGTTTGATTGAACGTGTGGGTAATTTAGGTGTCAACGATCTCGAAGGACTCCAGACCTTTAGTGGCCCAGCAACAGAAAAGCGAAGGCGCAAACGTTACTTGGCTGATGGGCTTCCCGAACTGCCAGGAGTTTACATTTTTTACGACGGTAACAATCGCCCCCTTTACGTTGGTACCTCGACAAATATAAGAAAACGCGTGATGTCTTATTTCACTGGTGCTGAAACTCGACCACGAATGACATCTATGGTGGAACTTGCCCAACGGGTTGATGCGCATATTTGTGCCACACCGCTGGAGGCAACCATTCGTGAATTGCGAATGATTAATGAATTGCGCCCTACCTACAATTTCCGCTCTAGAAATCCAGAGAAAACTACTTGGGTAACAATGACAACAGAAAGGTTCCCGAGACTTTCACTTTCACGGCAGTCAACATTGCCAGATGCGCAGCGAATAGCAATCGGTCCTTTTCGAAATGGTAGTAGCGCCGAGTTAGCGATGCATGCGATTCATCAGGCAACTGACTTGCGGCAATGTAAAGAGCGAATAACCAATAAAACTTCGATATCGCCCTGCGTGCTTTATGAAATGAAACGCTGCATTGCGCCTTGCATGACAGGCGGTGAAACTGTTGGCTACGAAGAAATAGTTGCAGATACAAGCTCCATACTTACTGGAAACTCTGGCGCAGTATCAAGCAAGTTAATGGAAAAGATTGTGGATTTGGTACACGAAGAAAAATTCGAAGATGCAGCGTTAATCCGCGATCGCATGCATGCACTGGAGGATGGCGTTTACCGATCCAGTAGGTTGCGCGAAATATCTGCTATTCCACTTGTTATTGCCGCTCAACTAAATCCAAGCGGCGGCTGGGATATTCACGCGCTATCGCATGGTCGATTTGCCACTGGGATTGTGTCACCCCCGGGCGCTGACCCTAAGCCTTATGTCCTGAAACTTAAAGACTCAATCCCAGTCGATGTTCGCCTGCCTACGTTAGTTTCTGAGATTGAATTAGTACTTAAGTGGCTCGGTGATGGGAAAACTCGACTGGTAGAAATTAGTGAGGGTCATACTTGGATGCACCCAATTCATGCCAAATTTAGGGCAAATGAGTTAACTGGCGGATAGTGCGTAACGCTGACTGATCGAAACCCAAACGTCTAAGAGTGACCTGGCGGCTCCAGAATCTATCGAGCCATACGCAACGGGAAGTGCCCGAGCGATTCGCACAACTGTTTCCTCGGTTGGTTCTCCAAATCGCATGGATTGCGTTGCGGCATCGTAGGCAACCATGGTTGCTGCAGCGTTGAGTGCCACCACATCTCTAATAGCCGAATAATTTCCATCAACTCGGCCTGCAAGAATATCGCTAACAACCTGAGCATTGAATCGAGCGTCACCACCCCTGAGTTGATCTAGCGTGGCCGGCTGCAATCCCAATTCAGCAGGGTTCAAAATTGACTCTCGCAAGTTACCTGAGGTTACATCCCAAATTTGAGTTGGCGCAGATGTAGACAATTCATCTAGGCCATCAGTGCTTCGAACAATGATTGATTTGAAGCCACGATCTAGCTGTACTTGAGCTAGCACTGGCGCCAACCGGATGTCGGCACAACCTAAGAGCGCGGCTTCAGGTTGTCCGGGGTTGGATAACGGACCAAGCACATTGAAAACGGTCGGAACACCCAATTCCTTTCGGACATTCGCCGCGTACTTCATAGCCGGGTGATGCGATGGCGCAAAACAAAATGCAATTCCAGCTTCAGCAACACATGACGACAGCAAGTTTGTTGGCATGTTTATTGCCACGCCAAGTGACTCGAGGACATCTGCTGTACCAGCCTTGGATGAAATCGCCCGATTACCATGCTTTAGAACTGGAATACCTGCGCCAGCAACAGTAAGTGCTGCCATTGTTGAGATATTTACCGTGTGAGCGCCATCGCCGCCAGTACCAACAACATCAACAGATATTCGATCTAAGTTAACTTCAATGGCATTGGCCAACATTGCCTCAACCATGCCGCTTACTTCTTGCGGAGTTTCACCTTTGACCCGCAGTCCAATCACAAGTCCAGCAAGTTGCGCATCGGTTGCAGTGCCAACCATCATTTCGTTCATTGCCCAGAAGGCTTGATCAAAAGATAAATCGTTTCCAGAGACCAATGTTCCTAAGACTTGTTTCCAACCTTCAGCAGTCATAATGAACGTGACTTCCCTAGTGGGAAATTGGATTTCGGGACTTTAGTAAATCCAGACATGCGCTAACGACAGCGCGTGGATCAATTGGATGAGCCACGACAGCGTCGGCGCGCGACCAAGTGGCTAACCAGCGATCATCTACCCGACCAACTAAAACTAAAACTGGCGGACAGTTGAAAATTTCATCCTTTAATTGACGACAAAGACCCATGCCGCCGGAAGGCGTAGCTTCGCCATCGAGAATCAACAGGTCAAACGGCCTGGTATCAACCGCAGCGATAACTGCAGGCTGGGTTGCGCACTCCAGAATCTCAATTTCGCCAAAATCAACTGATGGGCGTCGCCCTAGGCTTACTTTGACGCTGGAACGAACTGCAGAATCGTCACTATAGACAAGTACTTTGAGAGTAGGCGCATTGTTAGACACCCCAAAAGGGTATCCGAACAGCAGGCTAAGGGGGTAATTAGAGGCCCCGAAATGCAATAGATCACATCGCGGACATATTGGCCATCCTGTGAGGATTTTCCGTTAAGTGGTGGGTAAACTCATGGTGTGAGTACCGCATCTGCCATTAGAGTTCCGAGCCAAGCCGAACGCCCAAATATGGTGTCAATTGGCACCATTGTTTGGCTATCCAGTGAATTGATGTTCTTTGCTGCTCTGTTTGCAATGTATTTCACCTTGCGCTCCGTAAACCCAGAATTATGGGCCGAAGAAGTGAAGTTACTCAACATCCCTTTTTCCTCGGTCAACACCACGGTTTTGGTGCTTTCTTCAGTAACTTGCCAGCTCGGCGTGTTTGCTGCTGAACGTGGCGACGTAAAGGGTTTGCGAAAGTGGTTTGTAATAACCTTCCTAATGGGCTTTTACTTCGTTGCTGGCCAGGTTTACGAATATTCAATCTTGGTTCATGAAGGCCTTACGCTTTCTTCAAACGCATATGGTTCCGCTTTCTATCTAACAACTGGATTCCATGGACTGCACGTTACTGGCGGTTTGATCGCATTCTTGTTCGTATTGGCTCGCACCTACGCAACTAAGACTTACTCACACAAGCAAGCAACTACTGCAATCGTGGTTTCTTACTACTGGCACTTTGTTGACGTAGTTTGGATTGCACTGTTTGCAACCATTTACTTGATTAAATAACTGAACCTAAATACATCTCATTAACTGAACTAGAGAAGGAATTTCGTGGCTATCAACAAGCGGCACCCGCTGGCACTCTTTGCAATACTTTTTGCAGCCTTGGCCACAACTGGAGTGGCGTACGCCACGGTCAATTCCTCCACTACGCCTAAGGTCGTTGCAGCAACGGAAACTCAAGTAGAGCAAGGCAAGCAACTCTTCCTAGAAGGCTGTTCTTCTTGTCACGGACTTGCCGCTCAAGGCGCCTCAGATGGCCCGTCTCTACTTGGAGTTGGCGCAGCGGCTGTTGATTTTCAAGTCGGCACTGGCCGAATGCCACTAGCGGCACCTGGCGTTCAGGCTATGCCAAAAATGCCTTCCTATAACGCAGAAGAAACCGCCGCCCTTGCTGCTTACATCGCCACACTAGGTGCTGGTCCTGGAATCCCTACAGCCGAGATGCTTGACACTACAAATGCTGAGTTAGCCCTTGGTGGCGAGCTTTTCCGCACCAACTGTGCGCAATGCCACGGCGCTGCTGGTGTGGGTGGCGCACTATCCGAAGGTCGTAAAGCCCCATCGTTGATGAGTTCGGAAGCAAAGCACATTTATGAAGCGATGGTTTCAGGACCGCAGTCAATGCCAGTTTTCGCAGACAGCACCCTAAGCACTGAAGATAAGCAGCACATCATTGCCTATGTAACAGAACTTCAAAAGAATGAAAGTCCAGGTGGATTTAGCCTTGGAAGACAGGGTCCAGTGACTGAAGGTTTGTTCATATTTGTTGTTGGACTTGGAGTACTTATCGTGGCCGCAGTATGGATCGGAGCGAAAGCAAAATAATGAACGAATTAGAGCATCCAACCGGTGATCCATACGGTGCCAAAGATGGCAAAGACTTAATTAGTGGCATCGCGGTTTTCCCAATGGAACCCCATGTTCCTCGCAAGGCTGACATAGACCCAAAGGCTGCGATTCGGGCTGAGCGCCAAGTTGCAACGATGTTTGGCTTGTCTTCACTGATGATCATTTTGTTTGTCGTAGCCTACATAAAAGTGCCATCTGATCTTCTAATTTCAATTCCTGTAATCGGCACCCTGAATGCAAATCACCTTGCAATCGGATTTACCTTTGGTATGGCAATTTTACTTATTGGACTTGGGGCAATCCACTGGGCAAAGAAATTGATGCCAGATGAAGAAGTGATTCAGGAACGTCACGCCCTGACCTCAACAAATGAAGAGCGTGCAGCTGTTCAATCAAGCCTGCAACGCGGTGCAGCTGAATCAGGATTCAAAGAACGCAAGATCATTCGACGTTCACTTCTTGGCGCGCTTGCACTTTTCCCAGTTCCACTCGTCGTTTTGCTGCGTGACCTTGGTCCCCTCCCAGGTACGCGCTTGCGCGAAACTATTTGGGACAAAGGAATACACCTAGTCACGGATGCTACTTACAAAAAGATCAAAGCTTCTGACATCCCATTGGGTGGCCTGATTAACGCGGTCCCCGAGAACTTGATGGAGATTGAGCACGAAGAAGAAAATCTTAATCAGCGCGGCAAAGCTTCAATCATCATTGTTCGCATGGATCCAGCTGATATCGTTTCACAGCAGGGCGAAACCTGGGATTACCAGGGAATCTTGGCTTTCTCGAAGATTTGCACCCACCTAGGGTGTCCAACATCACTGTACCAACAGCGCACTCACCACTTGCTGTGTCCGTGTCACCAGTCTACGTTTGACTTATCAGACTCGGGCAATGTGGTTTTCGGACCAGCCGCACGTCGCATGCCGCAACTTGCGATCACGGTGGATGCTGAGGGCTACCTAGTTGCCCAAAGTGGATTTAATGAACCAGTAGGACCTAGTTTCTGGGAGCGCGGATGAGCACAACCGAAGAATCAATACAGGCGCCAGCCCATGCTGCGCCGAACACAAAAGGTGGCGCAGTCGGCTACTACATCGATGACCGCTTAGCGTCAGCGAGTTTTACGAAACGCCTTGTGGACAAAGTATTCCCTGATCACTGGTCCTTCATGCTCGGTGAAGTCGCGCTTTATAGCTTCATAATTTTGCTCTTGACGGGTACTTACTTAACTTTGTTTTTCAATCCGTCAATGACGGAAGTTATCTACAACGGCTCTTACGTTCCACTAAAGGGCGTCAAGATGTCGGAAGCCTATTCCTCAACCTTGGCAATTTCATTTGATGTTCGTGGCGGTCTTTTGATGCGCCAGATTCATCACTGGGCAGCCCTCTTCTTTACTGCTGCAGTATCTGTTCACTTACTTCGAGTTTTCTTCACCGGAGCATTCCGCAAGCCTCGTGAAATCAACTGGGTTATTGGTACTTTGCTGTTAGTTCTTGCGCTTCTCGAGGGCTTCTCGGGATACTCACTTCCCGACGACTTGTTATCTGGAACTGGTCTTCGGATTGCTGAAGGAATCATCCAGGCAATTCCACTTGTAGGTACTTATGTTGCAATGTTCCTATTTGGTGGCGAGTTCCCTGGAACTGACATCATGCCAAGACTTTACTCAATTCACATTCTGCTGATTCCAGGCATTTTGTTGGCTTTGATCACCGTTCACTTGATCATGGTCTTCTACCAAAAGCACACCCAGTTCCCTGGTCCAGGTCGCACTGAAAGCAACGTAGTTGGCTTCCGCTTGTTCCCTATCTACATGGCCAAGGCGGGTGGATTCTTTTTCGTAGTATTCGGTATTACAGTCTTGATTGCATCCCTAGTCACAATCAACCCAGTCTGGCTATACGGTCCGTACACGCCTTCTCAGGTAACCGCTGGCTCCCAGCCGGACTGGTACATCGGCTGGCTCGATGGCGCAGTTCGCTTGATGCCTAACCTAGAATCAGTCATTTTTGGTTACACGTTGAGTTGGAACATTTTGGTTCCAGCGCTGGTAATTCCAGGAATCATGTTCACGGCCCTTGGCCTCTATCCATGGATCGAAGCTTGGGCTACTGGAGATAAGCGCGAACATCACTTGTTGGATCGCCCGCGAAATGCGCCTACCCGTACCGGACTTGGCGTTATGGCACTCACCTTCTATATGATCTTGGTTATTTCAGGTGGCAACGACATCATTGCTTCTGCATTTAATCTGTCGATTAACCAGATAACTTGGACGTTTAGATTCCTGTTATTCATACTTCCGCCGCTGGCATTCGTGCTGACAAAGCGAATTTGTCTTGGTCTACAGCGTCGCGACAATGACAAACTACTTCACGGCTATGAAACTGGTCGTATCCTGCGCTTACCAAGTGGTGAATTTATTGAAATTCATGAACCGATTGGTGAGGCAGAAAAGGCCAAACTCCTTGCTAAGGCTGATGTAGTTCCAATGGAATTGCCATCCGCTGTTGATGCTAACGGGGTTCGTAATCCAAAGGCCGCTAAGTCGCGGGCTCGCGCCAAGCTTTCCCAGTGGTTCTATTCAGATGTGATTCCTACTCCAACTGATGAAGAAATGCGAGCAGCAGCAGAACACGCGGCTCATGAACTACATGTTGCTGAAGCGCACTTGAAACAAATCAGCAGTCATTAGGAACTAGTCAAAAAAACCCGCCTTGATTTACAGGGCGGGTTTTTTGTTTGGGTTTAACTTCTAGATAAAGTTGTCCGACGCTCTTGGGCAAAAGCCTGTGCCAACTCGTCATCAAATGCCTGTAGGGGGCCAGCAGCACATTGCAAGACTGCATCCGCTAACTCGGGGTTGCGTGCCAGCACCGGGCCATGCATATAGCTGCCAAGTACATTTCCGTGCCAAACCCCTTCCTTCTTATCGAAGCCGTTGCCAACGCCGCTGCGCACTATTCCAAGCGATGGCATTTCACTGCCTAACTGAGTTAATCCTTGATGATTCTCAAATCCAGTGAGAATTGGAAGCCCCCCACGACTTGGTTGGATCACAAGTTCTCCAACACTTCTCGGCGAGGTGTCATAAACCGTGTGAGCATCGACGAGCCCTAATCCAGAAGTTATTTGCCCACTTGAATCCGGCAAAGTCTCTCCAATTATTTGAAATCCGGCACAGATTGCAAGCACGGTCGCTCCGCCTGCTGCTGCGTAATTCAATCCACCATCGCGCTTCAACATCTCTAAGGCAGCCGACTGCGGGCCGTCTTCCCCACCACCCAAGAGGTAGACATCTCCGGATCGAGGGACTGCCATACCTGGCGTTACTTCAACTAACTCAACTTCTAGGCTGCGAGCCTTGGCTCTATGTACCAGAATTTCGGCATTTCCTTGGTCGCCATAAGTTCCAAGTAAGTCATGATAGAGACGCACAATAACTAGGCTCACTTTGCACCACTCTTACCTTTATTGATGCCCAGTTCAGCGGTCAGTAAATCTTGGTATGCGGTGTAACTAGCTATTGCCTGAATTGAATGATCCGAGCAACTCTCGACAGCGTCAGGGAAACTTTCGGAAACGCGAACATCTATGCCCTGCACACTCAGCCGATACGCGATATCTAGACGCCTCTCACCGGTACAAACTACTTTTTTACCGAGTAATTTTGAGTAATCAATATCCCAAAGCCACGAAGTGTCACGTCCATCTATACCCCGAGCATTCACAGAAAGTATTACTTGATCCGAAGTTACATCCCCCAATGCTTGCCTCCAGCTCTCTGGATTCTTGGCCAGGTGCGTCGACACTTGTTTCCCTGAGATCAAAAAGTCAGATACTCGATCCGGTGACTTCGTGATCAGATCTTGGGCTTCGTCCGCCATAATCTCAGCACCCATTAATCTGGCGGCTTCAATCACTAAGACCGTGTTTCGCTGTGGTCCGTCCAGCCTTTTATCAGATCTGACATCTGGAAATTTAGCACCTAAGCCACATGGGCATAAGTAATCCCCTGTTGACCAATCCAGAATTGCTGCGCAATTAGGGCAGGTTGCAGCATCAGGATGCTGGCGGCCGCTAAAGGAAACTCGAATCACGTGACCAGCTTTTGCAACCGAGTGCTCAAGAAATGGATCGTCACGGTCAATTACAAACGTGACATCATCTTGGGTAAACGTATCGTGCCAAAGGTTTGCTACTTTTCGAACTTCTCCAGTTCTATGTAGTTGGTCTCGGGAAAGATTTAAGAGAACGACTACTTTTGGCAATAGTTTTCGATACATCTCTGGCAAGTACATTTCGTCGCATTCAATAACAGCAAATCGATGCCTAGGTTTCTGAGCCAACAAAGCGGCAATCCCTGCCGGCATGTTCGCTCCAGATTCGCTGGTACTTACACCTTCACCGGCAAAGTTGCGAAGAATGGTTGCTAGATTTGTAGTTGACGTAGTTTTACCGTTGGTTCCAGACACCAAGACGATATCTCTTCCAGAACTCAGTTTTGAAATTGCTTTTGGATCTATCGCGAGAATGACTCGACCACTTAATGTTTCGCCTCGACCACGACCTAGTACTACTGAAAGATGACCTGCGAACTTTCCAGCTAAACAAGCTGCGGCGAGTCTTAGGGAGTCAGTCACGAACAAAATTGCGTTTAGTTATTTAACGAATTGGCCGCGGTAGTACTCGAAAACCAATCCATAAATAGCCATCATCAGCGCAATCAATCCGAATACCATCATCCAGCGAGCGAAAACAAATCCTAAAACGAAGATGAAGGTTGATGCGCCAATTGCAAATGGCCACCAAGAGTGAGGTGAGAAAAACCCGTAATCTGTATCAGCGTCAGATATCAAAGCAGTTTCTACATCTTCAGGCAGAGTTCCTACGCGATTCGAAGTAAACAATACGTAGAACGCTATCAAAAATGCTAAACCACCAGTTAGCGCCAAGAGCGATGTTCCGATCACATCGCCACTCATGAACCAGTAAATTACGCCGATTCCAAGGTAAAGAACGGTTCCTGCTGCGAATAACTTTCCACCAATAATCATTTAATTACCTCTAACCCTTAGATCCGTTGGCAGCGTTCTCAAATGCCCGATCACGGTCTGCTTGTTCCATTGCAGCTACTTCGGGGTGATGTAAATCAAAAGCTGGGCGTTCGCTACGGATTCGCGGAATGTCAACAAAGTTGTGCCGTGGTGGTGGACAAGATGTTGCCCACTCAAGTGAGGCTCCCCAGCCCCAAGGGTCGTCACAGTTGACCATTGGTGCGTACTTATGGGTCTTGTAAATGTTCCAGAAGAATACAAAAGTCGAGGCTCCAAGCACAATCGAGCCGACCGTTGAGATCATATTGAGCGTAGTGAATCCGTCACTTGCCAGATAATCGGGGTATCTACGTGGCATCCCTTCTACGCCTAACCAGTGCTGGACGAGGAACGTGATGTGGAAACCAAAGAAAACTAGCCAGAAATGCAACTTTCCTAGTTTTTCATCCAGCATCTTTCCAGTGAACTTAGGCCACCAGAAATAGAAACCAGCAAACATCGCGAATACGACGGTTCCGAATACCACATAGTGGAAGTGCGCCACCACGAAGTAAGAATCACTTACATGGAAGTCAAGGGGTGGCGCAGCGAGAATCACGCCTGTAAGACCACCGAATAAGAATGTGGTTAAGAAGCCAATCGTCCAAAGCATTGGGGTTTCAAAACTAACTGACCCACCCCACATGGTGCCGATCCAGTTAAAGAATTTTACTCCAGTTGGAACGGCTATGAGCATCGTTGTAAACGCAAAGAACGGTAAGTTAACGGCCCCGGTGACGTACATGTGGTGTGCCCATACCGCTACGGAAAGACCAGCAATTGCGATGGTCGCAAACACAAGTCCTTTGTAACCAAAGATTGGCTTACGGCTAAACACTGGCAAGATTTCAGTTGCAATACCAAAGAATGGCAATGCCAAAATGTAAACCTCAGGGTGTCCAAAGAACCAGAACAAGTGCTGCCAGAGGATAGCTCCACCATTTGCGGCATCAAAGACCGTTGCACCAAACTTTCGATCCGCTTCAAGCATCAACATCGCAGCGGCAAGAACTGGGAATGCCATCAATACCAGCACACTTGTTAGCAAAACGTTCCAAGTAAAAATTGGCATGCGGAACATGGTCATACCTGGCGCGCGCATAGTGAAGATCGTTGTGATGAAATTGACGGCACCGAGGATGCTTGCCATACCTGACATTGTCAGTCCAAGAATCCACAAATCTGAACCAACGTTTGGTGAATTGATCACGTTAGACAGTGGTGCGTAAGCAAACCAACCGAATCCAGCTGCTCCACCTGGAGTCAAGAAACCGAGCATGACGATGATTCCACCGAAAAGGTATAGCCAGTAACTGACCATGTTTAACCGTGGGAAGGATACGTCAGGTGATCCGATTTGCAACGGCATGATTGCGTTTGCAAAGCCTGCAAAAAGTGAGGTGGCAAATAAGAAAAGCATCAGGGTGCCGTGCATTGTGAACAACTGGTTGTATTGCTCGTTGCTGACGAACTGTAGGCCTGGTCGGGCAAGCTCAGCGCGAATCACGAGTGCCATTAATCCGGCAATCGCGAAGAATGCGAAAGATGTGACCATGTACAGATTGCCAATTACCTTGTGGTCAGTTGAAGTCATCCATCCGACTACCTTGTTGCCCTTTTTAGCAGGCGGACGAAGTGGTACCTGTGTTGTTGTTAATACTGGCTTATCCAAAATTGCCATTAGGAAACTCCTGCTACTTCAGATCGACCTGAATCGATCTTGCCAATTTGTCCGCGATCCTTTAGTTCTGCAATGTGCGCATCATATTCCGCGCGTGTAACAACCTTTACGTCAAAGAGCATTCGGGAATGGTCTACTCCGCAAAGTTCCGCGCATTTTCCAATGAAAGCGCCTTCGGTATTTGGGGTTACTGCAAACTTATTGTTTCGCCCAGGTACAACATCCATTTTCATCAAGAAAGCTGGGATCCAGAACGAGTGAATAACATCTGGAGAAGTAAGTTCAAAAGTTACCTTCTCATCGACGGGCAACCAAAGCACTGGTGGCTCGCCAGGAGTGCCGACGTCGTACACGCCTTCGTCTTCGTAGTTAAATGCCCAAGACCAACGCCAACCAACAACATTAACGCTATGAGAACTGCTGTCATCAACCTTGGTCAAAATTGTTTGGTCGCGTTGCGTGAAGTAAAACAACGCCATAACCATCATTAATGGAACTACCGTGTAGAGAATCTCTAGTGGCACGTTGTACCGGGTTTGTGCTGGTAGTCCATCGCCTTCTTTGCGGCGATAGGCCACGATCGCCCAGATCAATAGGCCCCAGACTAAAACGCCAACTATAAGCGCAACTAGCCACGAGCCCTGCCACAACGAGAGGATTAGGTTGCCTTCTTCAGTAGCTGGCTCTGGCATGCCAAGGCGGCCATACTCGTTGTCGATTGAGCACCCGGACAGCAAAACAGTTCCAAGTAAAACCCCAGATAAGGTTTTGATCTGCTTCTGACGCACTGAAATTTTCACGTGTGTAAAGGCCCTTCAGGTTCAATCGAGTAAGAGCGCATTTTGCGCGCCGATACAAGGATTTCTTGCTCCTTAGACTACCTCACAGTCTAGAAATAATGAGGTTCGGGACCGACCAAGGGACCAAAATCACATTGTTTAGATCACGTGCCAATCGATGTTTATGCAACACCAAAAATTTGGGCGTGACGCAGTTTGAATCCCCCGATTATGGGAGTCCGGGCAACCTTGAAAAGACCGGAGGAATTACCAGCAAATCTGGCAACATTTGACAATAAACCCTGCGTTCAATGGGTTTTGCCCCCATTGATTCCAGGTGGCTCGTCATCCATTGGGTGTCGATTATTCGATCGGTGCCGTCGTTCAAAAGTTTCCCTAGATGAACTAGAGCCACCTTGGATGCGTTTTTAGTGACATG
>Ga0214917_10000885_pt1 | contig 39013 bp, 35 predicted proteins | sample LL_1208_BB_MetaG_FD_177983 | JGI IMG/M metagenome (GOLD analysis project Ga0214917, IMG submission 177983) | Freshwater microbial communities from Lake Lanier, Atlanta, Georgia, United States - LL_1208_BB | ecosystem: Environmental > Aquatic > Freshwater > Lake | place: USA: Georgia | collected... | reverse complement strand
CTGTTTCGGCTCCTATTGCCTCAGCAACGAAACTTGAACAGATAAAGGAATTGATGCCTATCGTCGAGCTCAACGCATCAGAACTTCAGGAACTCACTAACTCCTGACACATCGCGCGGAAAGCCGCAGTATGTGCATCAACATCTTTCTCCGTTGTATATGGCGACATTAGCGCCATATTGTGGAATGGAGTAAGTAAGAAGCCATCGTTCAATAAACGCAGATGGATATATTGCTCAAGTTCGAAATCTCCAGCTCTCGCCGCCTCTCCTCCGGTACGGGCTGCATGGCCCTGGAAGAGATACTCACCACGAGCACCTAAGCGATTTACGTGCCAGGGCAAGGAAAATTCCTTGATTGCCGCATCCACACCATCGCACCAACGGTTTCCGAGTGCAATCATCACTTCAAAGTTTTTATCGGTCAGCACTTCGGTCAACGTTGCTCGCATCGCAGCCAATGACAATGCATTTCCCGCCAACGTTCCACCAATTCCTCCAGTATCAATAACTTCGCGCTCTGTCTTCTTTGCAATCTGCAAAGCAATCTCGTGAGTCATGCCAAATGTTCCGGTTGGAATTCCACCACCGATTGCTTTACCTATCGTCAACATATCTGGCTTCAATCCCAAATCCGCAGTCACTCCACCAGGCCCCACCGAGATTGTGTGGGTCTCATCAATAATCCAGACTGCGCCATATTTCTTTGCTAACTCCCCAACCGCAAATAGATATCCGTCATCAGGCATCACGATTCCCACATTGGTCATTGCCGGTTCCATCAAAATCGCTGCAACATCACCATGCTTAAGCGCCGCTTCCATCCCAGCCAAGTCATTAAACTCCACCACACGCGTTGTTACATCAAGTGGCACGGGTGCGCCAATGTTTCCTTCGCGCATCACAGTCGCACCAGTTGCATCAAGGGTTGCAAAAGTTTCATCCACTGAACCGTGATAACAACGATCAATCACAACAACTTTCGATTTACCAGTAATCAAACGCGAATACCTAATCGCATGACGATTGGCATCAGTCGCCGAGACTGTGAACTGCCACAACGGCAGACCAAATCGTCGCGCTAATTCCGAAGAAACCGCGACTGCATCATCGGTCGGCAACATCGCCGTCATACCCTGCTTGAGTTGCGCCGAAATCGCAGCAACTGTCGGTTCGGGCGAATGCCCAGTCATCGAACCGGTATCCCCTAAACAGAGATCGATATATTCGTTTCCATCAACATCAATAAAATGCGCACCTTGGGCTGAGGCCACGAAAAGTGGGTATTTTCCGGGCCATTTCGTCATCCATGACATTGGCACGCCACCAGGCATCACACCCTTTGCTTTCTCAAATCGCTCGCGACTTTCGGGCGTACGCGCCAAGAAACGTTCCTCTTCCCGAGCATGGAATTTCTTTAGGTGTGCGCGATCAATCACGGTTTAAATCTCCTCAAATACAAAGAGCGCTTCAAGATAAGTATCGCTGGAAATCCCCAAATTCGCCGCATCAGGTGGCGCAGTTTGTGGCTCAATACAAACTCCATCAGAGTCTTGGTCATACACCACCCAATATGGCGCGTCAGATTCAATCTTGATTTGAAGCGCATCTTCCCAATACACCGTAGGCGTCCCACGAACTTCAGTAAATGCATCGTCCCAAGGAGACGGTGTCGGAGTAATCAACTTTCCCGTTGGGAGATAATCACTTCCACGTTCGAACATCTTTCCTGGATGAAAATCAATCTCTACTGCACCACCTCGATTCAATTCTCGAGGAAACCATGGATGAAATCCCATCCAAAATGGCAACTCGCATTTTCCTGCTTCATACTCCAACGACCATCGCAGCGCGTTATCTAGTAATTCAAATCGTTGTTCTACTCGCGCTCCCGAATATGGCGCTGGAAAATCTAAAGCAAAAGCGCCATCACCAATCTCTTCCCATGACGAGGTCAGACCAAATCCATGAATTGCATGAGGAGGGGCGAAATTAACTGGTAATTGAATATCGCGACCATCAGAACTTTTGATTAAACCCTCTTTAATCCGCCCGGCCCAGGGAGCCATCGCATACCACCCCCAGGTAAGTGTCTGTCCACGAAATGGGACTGCACATTCAAAGTCTCGGAAACGAATTGAAGAGATTCGCGCCCCTTGATCGACATCGATTTCTAGGGATAACTCTCCGCTATCCATCGTGTGATGAAGGGTCATAAACGAATCTTATTGAGGCGACAGTCATGACCATCCATACCCATATTTACGGTCATTTTCAGCCAAGTACCTGCTTACTCTCGACTCGTACTCAACCTAGACTGGTCATCACCAGCTAGACCAACGGACATGACCGGGAGTGAGAAGTCGAATGATTTCGATCGACACTACAAAGCTAGTGGCTGACCTGGCAAAGACCGTTTTGGATGATCCAAATCCAGATCAATTTCTCTCTCATATCGTCAACAAAACGCTTGCAAGCATCGATGCACGAGGAGCAATTCTCGGAGTCATTGAACGCGAGGGTTTCCTCGATCTACAAGGCACATATGGTTACGAGAAAAATATGGTCGAGCCATACATGCGTATTCCCTTGTGGACTCCGATGCCCATTACTGATGCCGCTCGTACTGGCGAAATAAGTGTCTATAAATCACCGCAAGAGATGATCAAGTCTTATCCGCATCTGAGTGAATTTCGTGAATCTGAACTTGGGGTTACAGTTTCTGCTCCGATCAAATACCGAAATACAGTAATAGGTGCAATTGGATTCACATCGCTTAAAGTGCCTCAAAAAGGTTTTGAGAATAGCGAAACTACCCAAGGTGTACTTGCGCTATGTGGACTCTATATCCGCAACCTTCTTGCAAATCGTGCAACCACAACAAAAGATTATTCAGCAGGAATGAAGACACTTTCGCCACGACAAAAACAAATCATCAATCTTTTCATAGAAGATCTCACCACAGATCAAATGGCTGAGCGATTGAAATACTCCTCATCAACAATCAAGCAGGACATCATCAAGATCTATAGCGTATTTGGTGTCAATTCACGTATTGCGGTAGTCGAGCTAGCGAAGAAAGCTGGGCTTTCTTAATTACGATCTAACTCTGCCTTCCATGGTGGATTGGCTCCCGCACGAGAACAAGTAATGGCTGCGGCTCTCGCAGCGCGCTCCAAGACCGTGGATAGATTCCCACCATTCAAGCCAGAAAACCCATATTCCAAGAGGCCTTCAACAAGAACAGCGCCTATCGTGTCACCAGCTCCCACAGTATCGACGACCGTGACCGGAACTGCAGGCACATCCACTGAAAAATCAGCGCCAATCGCAGTCATTCCCTTATCCGCCCGCGTCACAACAACGATAGAAACACCGCGCTCGAGCCATGAGTGAACGACGGACTCATTTCCATAGAGCCAATCCAGATCATCCTCACTTAACTTCACCACCGCAGCGATATCAATCCATCGCTCTACTGATGCGCGATACCTATCGCGATCACTTTCAATCGAAGGGCGAACATTGGGATCGAAAACTATTGGCGCTTTCTTCGTCGTAGCCCACTTCCATAATTCACTAGCGCCAGGTTCGAGCATTGTCGCAACCGAACCAATATGAATCACATCTGCTTCGCCTTGAGGAAGCCATGACTCATGAAATGCAAAGGATGCAGTTCCATCCAGCTCAAACTCGTATTTTGCTGCACCAGACCCATCAAGAGTGGCGATCGCAAGTGCGGTCAATTCATTGCCTCGATATGCCAAAGATAAATCCACACCACTCGACTTCAATTCTTCCTCAATCAACTGACCATAGGAATCCGAAGAAAGCCCGCCAATGAATGATGTCTCGTACCCAAGTCGGGCTATTGCCCTAGAAGTGTTGGCAGGGCCTCCGCCAACTTTTGGAATCTGAATTCCACTTACATCTTGGATGAGGTCAATTAATGCTTCACCAACAACCCATGCCAATTTGGACATGACTAAACTTTAGACATCAGTCTATTCTCAATTATCCGAGCGACTTCAAGCCAACGCGAAACTTCATTGTCCGAGAAAGCATTCTCGCCAGACCGAACAACATAGAGACCAGAGAAGATATCTCCGTAAAATTGATACAGGCCAAGGAGGCTTCGTGTATTTTGCCCACTACCGATATTTACTCTGACAAATACTTTCTTGGATATTCCTTGATCGATATTGGAACTATTCGGAAACTGCAAGAATGTGTGTTTCTCGAATTGCCCTGACACGTCTATGCCGCCCGCATCTAATTTACATTTCTTTACCTGAGTATCTAATTCTAAGAAGGCCGCATTTGCAGCATTGGAATCCTTATATCGCACAACTTCATTTGATAAGAAGAGGAAGGGAGAAGGATTCTTAAAAACTGTGACTTGGCGCCTTTCAATTCTATTTTGATCTGACAGATAGCGCGGCTGGCAAAGGTCGAGTGTCGGGTCTTGAAGTGTCGTGCCTCTCGCCATGGGTAATACATTCCAATCACCACCAAAATCATTAGAAGTCAACCCTCGCACCTGAAGTAAAGCTTGGCTTGAATTTTCTATTGATGGATCCGGAGCTAGTTCCCTTCGGTTAATTTCGTGTTTTTCACTTAATTTCAACTTATAAGTCGCAACACCATACAAACTAAAGTTCTTACCTGAGACTCTTAACACTTGAGAACGTCCATTCGTATTCCCAGAATAAGCAATTTTCATATTTGATGAATTTATCGCCTTTGCTTGACCAATCTTTTTTCCAGATAGATAGATGTCTGGAGAACCCGAACCGGTCAGAACAAGAAAATCATCTTTCACTGTAATTGAAGCACTACACGATGATTTGCACACAAAACGAGTTGCTCTTTCTGAGTCTAATTCTTGAGTCCACTTCGAGATCAATTTCGTCTTTGATGTAGGAATAAAATTAATGTCTGCGTTGACTTTGACATTCACTCCATTGCCAAGACAATCATAAGTTTCGACTGTAAAAGAATAGCTCAAACCAAGAGGAATGGATAAAGTTGGATTCTTTCTCGCTTTGTCACGGTAAAATACAAAATCATCTTCATTGAGCATCCTAGTTTCACAGAGTCCAGAGCCTCGATCCTCTGTACCGTCCCAAGATAGAGTGATGTCTTTGTTCGAAACGCTCTTTGCTAGGAAATTGGCTGACACTGTTGGATAACTTCGATCAATAAAAACTCGTTTACTGTCACTCCACGGACTCGAATTTCCAGCATAATCCACCGCTCTGATGGAGAGATCGTATTCACCTTCCGGAAGGTTCCTAACGAAAACATTCGCTGGTGGATTCAATGGATTCAAATAGGTGGGGATCCAAGTGGTGCTAGTTTCATGTCGCAGGGAGTAGATTTTTTCGTCGACTTTTATCTCGTAAGATTTAATGTCGAATTCAGAATTTCGGTAATTCTCACTCAAAATTGAAGAGTCGGAGGAAGTCCATCTAATTTCCTCACTCAAAACTGGTTTCTTTGGTGGAGTAGAATCGAGTTTTCTCTTGATATTGACCTCAACCGAATCACTATCTGGACCTGAACTTAATGACAAGGTGATTAATCCACTATAAGTTGTAAAGCTCTTTTCTGAATTAAGTGCCATTGATCCTGAAACTTGACCTCGGTCATATCTATAGTCATCAAGATTTAGCATCCAAATATCAGTAGACACACCCAAGTCGGGATCCTGAGCCGAAGAATCTTCGGGATTTGGGCTCAAAATGAATTTTGTGAGCGGGGGGTCAGTTCTATAGATGACTAAACCTTGCTTGTAAGCATTTTGTAATTCGGCTTTCCTAAATTCTACCCAATACGTTGAATTGCCATCACGAAAAAAAAGGGCGCGTTTCCCAGTCTTACTGTCAACTGAGTTAAGTACTAACTTTTCATTGACCCAATTTTCAACAACATCCTTCGAATCCAATAATCCAATTCTCCACTGATGGTAAGTAGAAAGCGGAAATCTGTTATCAACATTAGACATCAAGTCAATCACCCCGCCGTATTCAACACCCTTACAATCCGAACTCCAAGCGCCATCTCTAGCACCTGATGCACATTGGAGTAAGTTTGAGTGACCGAGGCCAAGAGCATGCCCTAACTCGTGAGCAATTACGAAAGGACTTATATTTTCTTCAAGAAGTACGACTCCCCCCGAACTTTCATTGCTTGATATCAAACTAATACCCTCCCAAATACAACCAGCATCTGGGGCAAGCGTTATCAAGTATCTATTTGTCGAATTAATCACTCCTATCTCTTGATAAAAGGATTTTCTAATGTTAATGAGCAGTGAAGTAATTTGATTCCCGGAACAGGACATTGGTTTTGAGAACCTTAGAGGGTTAGGGGAAACTTGCCCTAATTGAAAACGAATTCCATTAGAACCCCAATGTGGTATTACAACCTTACTAACGACATCAGCTAAATTTGATTCTGAATTATTAGGAACACTTCCACCAAATTGTAAAACTACTATGTCAATGATTTTTGGACTAGTGACTTCCGCCGAAACACTTTGCATAGATGAGAAAAGACATACAATGACTAGAGTCCAAGTCAATAATTTTCGGCCAAGCAAGAGGCTTTTAAAGTCATTCGAATAACGACCCCATCCAAGTTTCATGGCTTCCAAATATATGTTGAAACTCTAACTTTCCCAAATCCAGCATTTTCACCTTATTGGGGTAGGGTGCGCCTATGCTCCTCAACTTCAGCTTCGGACAACTTCAATAAATGTCGATACTCGTTTTGGGTAGCAAAGGGCTGGTTGGCTCAGCTCTATGTCGTCAACTTACCTCTAAATCTATGCGATTCATTCCAGCCACGAGAGAACTTATTGACGTGACTAGTCCTACGTCAATAAATGCATTCTTTGAATTACATCGCCCTCGAGTAGTAATTGCTGCAGCTGCCAAAGTTGGTGGTCTTATGGCAAATTATGAATTCCCTGTGGAGTTCCTCAAGGAAAATGTCCTTGCCCAAACTTATCTGATGGAAGCTGCGCATAGATTTGATGTTGAAAAGTTCATTTTCTTGGGATCTTCGTGTATTTATCCAAGGGATGCAGTTCAGCCTATTTCAGAGAATTCTTTATTGACTGGACCACTTGAAATAACTAATGAAGCTTATGCGATTGCCAAGATTGCCGGCGTGAAATTAGTACAAGGCTATCGGAGAGAGTACGGTCGAAAGTGGATTTCTGTTATGCCTACAAATCTTTACGGAATAAATGACAATTTTGATCTGAAGACTAGTCATGCTCTCCCTGCCTTAATGAGAAAATTTCATGACGCGAAGACAAACAATAAGGACACAGTCGAATTGTGGGGAACTGGAAATCCTCGACGTGAGTTCATGTTCTCTGATGATTTTGCTTCAGCTCTCCTGCATGTAGTCGATAATTACGATGATGAAACACCAATAAACATAGGCACCGGCCGGGACATATCGATATTAGAGTTATCAGCGATCATGAAGGAAGTCGTAGGTTTTGAGGGTGAAATTGCTTGGAACAAAACTGTTCCTGACGGAACTTTTAGAAAACTTCTGGACATTTCCAAACTAAAATCGCTTGATTGGTCTCCATCTTATACTCTTGCTGAAGGAATTAGAAAAACTTATGACTGGTTCAAGGCTAATTATAATAACGCGCGCTTGAGCGTAAATATCTCAAACCGCTAGTAGGGCTTTATGAATAATCTTGGAGACTTGCCCCCACTGCTCCTTCGGATGCCAGAAACCTATTCCAGTATTGGACTTATCGCATAAGAATTCTCTAATTGCAATCTGCCTGCTTTCAAGCTGGTCTTCTGTAGTTTCTATTACCTTTCTAACTAAGTCATCAGTGTTTGCGTTGGCTCTAATTACGCATGCCTCAAGCTTTGGAAATTCCTCAGAAAAATCTGGCCCTACATAAATTGGAATGGCACCTGCGTATAGAGAGTCAAAGATTTTTTCAGTAACCCAATCTCGATCATTTTCAATTACTAGAGATAGTTGAAACTGAGAGAGAATTTCAAATTTATTCTCAACCCAACCCTTGTATTCTGGAAATGTATACCAAAACTGCGAAGCAAACTCTCGCAAACAGATTTTCTCACGGGCAAGTAAGGAGTTTTTTAAGGACGTTACTCTCTTCCGGACTTCCATAATCTTGGGCATTTGCCAGTTATTTCCATAGAGCGAGTAGTCCACACCAATATCGAATAGTTCCTTTGAGGCAGCGCGCCTTAATCCGTATAAACTACTGCAGCCAGAGGAGAATTTCGCAGAATTAATCATTACAACTCTCTTAGTCCGGCCACTATTAGAAGTTATTGGCTTGATTCCATCAAAATTGTATGGATGAAATGCGAATTCTCTTAAACCTAAATTCTGAGCTCGCCAAACACTCATGGGAATCACTAAGTCAAAGGCAGAGTAATTCCTAATCTGGTATTGCCATGGCATAACCGCCTTCGGCTCCCAAAGTAAAAGAACCCGGTAGTCTGCAGAAGGAAGCTTGAATGAAGGGTCATGATTAAACGAGATACTTAACTTTTTATACCTTTTCTGGTTGAGATAAGTTATCTCATCCAAGATGGAGTTCTTTGCCACCTCATCATTGAAGCCAACAAATTCAACTTGCAACGTATGTCACCTATTCCTAATGTTGATTTTGCACCATGCTAGCATTGTCCATTGGCACAGTAGATGAGGAAAAATGGCAAAAAGAGCTCTGATAACTGGAATCACAGGACAAGATGGTTCTTATCTTGCCGAGTTTCTCTTGAACAAGGGATATGAAGTTCACGGGATAATTCGCAGATCTAGCAATTTCAATACTCAAAGAATTGATCACTTATATAAAGATCCACACTCAGAAGATAATATGCTGCATCTGCACTATGGTGACTTAACTGATGGTGTTTTGCTCACGAATCTCATAAGGGAGGTAGAACCAAACGAAGTTTACAATCTTGGTGCACAAAGCCACGTCATGGTCTCTTTTTCGGTTCCAGAATATACAGCTCAGGTTGATGGAGTAGGAACAATAAGAATGCTTGAAGCTATACGCTCAAGTAAATTAGATTGTAGATATTATCAAGCGAGCACGAGTGAACTGTTTGGATCAACACCGCCTCCCCAGAGCGAAAAAAGTCTATTTCAACCGAGAAGCCCGTATGCGGCCGCAAAGCTTTATGGATACTGGGTAACAAGAAACTACAGAGAGGCTTATGGCCTACACGCAACCAATGGCATTCTCTTTAACCATGAGTCCCCTAGGCGAGGAGAAACTTTTGTTACTAGAAAAATTACGCGAGCTGTTGCCAAAATAAAGTTAGGGCGACAAGAAAAGTTGTATCTAGGCAACCTCTCCGCCATCCGGGACTGGGGATATGCGCCAGAGTATGTTGAAAGTATGTGGATGATGCTGCAACAAGAATCGCCCGATGACTATGTAGTAGCTACAGGCGTTGGGGCTACCGTAGAGAATTTTGTAGAGAGAGCTTTTACTAGGGTGGGTTTAGATTGGAAGAAGTTTGTAGAAGTTGACGATCGTTATCAGCGCCCAACGGAAGTGGAAGCCTTGATTGGAGACCCTTGCTATATTCGCGAAAAACTTGGTTGGTCGGCGAAGACCCACTGGGGCGAGCTGGCAGACTTAATGGTTGATGCGGATTTAGAAATCGAGAAGATGAACTAACGCAGGCGAATATCTTTATCTTTTCTCAGAATTCTTCTCAAAGTCCACGAAATCAACCGCTCACTAAAAACGCGAAAATCAATTCGGCCAATTACCCAACTCCGGGACCCGATTGATTTAATGTCATGACTTATCATTCTAATTAGGGCTGATTTTGAGGCTGGAATTCTCTTTGAATGAATATGAATATTGACCAATTTGGAAACCTTAGCATTTCTACAAACTAGCAAGGTAGTTCTGTCATTACTTAACTCAAAGGTCATTCCTTCACGACCTAGATCTATAGAACCTATTCTGGAATCAGAGATACCTCGTCTTGAAAAGGGATTCCGATTATTTCTTGCATCGGTACCTAATAGAAAACGTCCATAAGTTTGCGCATCAAAAATATAGTCAAATTCTGGTATTGATGGAAGTATTTTTACATCTTTTCTTGCAGAAAACTCTCCTAGGAGTTTCATATCGTCTTGATCTACATTCTCCCAAGAATTCTTTACAAAAGTATTAAACTTGATGAGGGTTGTAAGTTCCTTTACTAGAAAAATAGAGGCACACCCAATTTCCTTGGCCTGAAGTGGGTAAGCCAGACCCCAACCTGGGGTTTCAAAAAGTTGGTCTAGGGGATCTCTCTCAAGTATGACGTTATCGGACTCTTGGTGAATAACCTGACTTACTTTCTTACTTCTCATAAACTCTTCTAGGACAATAAATCTATAAGTAGTGTTAATCCAAAACTCTAACTGACTAGTAGATCTCCTTATTTTTTTTGAAAAGTAGTCATTGGGCGAGTCTATTTTTATTACACTTACTCCTAGTGACTTTAGCGTTGAAATCACTCTCTTGGTGAGTGTCTGGTCCGTGAGTAGTACTTGCTGGCAGCTAGGTAGTAATTCTTGATGTAGGCGCATATTTGCAATTAAATGAGGAGGTAATTTTCGGCCTACCTCAATCCAAACCAAAGGTGCGTGGTGAGTCATGTTATACCCTGATATATTTCAATTGATTTATTGAGTAATTCACCATAAGGAATCTTTAGTGCATCATATGCTGATTCAAGTTCTTCTCGTGACTTTTCTATAATCTCTTTCCATTCTTCAATAAAAAGGATTGGCCATCCCTCTAGCGCAGCAAATCTATCTGAATTCAAAACCACCGGAATTGCCCCTAGGTAAAGCGCCTCCCAAATTCGATGGGTGTCTAGACCATTACCTCGCGGACAAGGCACAAACAAGGTTTTTCTCATTAATTTGTGGACAGTCTGAGAAGTGATTCGCTTTTTAAAAATCAAGGAATTTTTAACCTGCTCAAAAGCTTCCATAGCCTCTAAACGCTTCAAAGGATTAGTTTCTTGATTCCAAGAGACCAAAAAATTAAACTTCCTTAGTTTTGAAACCTGTTTAGGAAGTTTTCGAAAATCACTTAGCTTTCCACCACTCCTATAACTAGGACTTTCAAGGCCTAAAGGAATGGCGTGGACACCTTCAGAAATATTAATCAAGTTAACGCTAGAAATAATCTCAATCCGGGATCTCAAAAGTTCTAAAACAGCAGGATCTGGCGTTATGTCATCATCTCCAATTACTAGTGACTTCAACGTCACTGGTATTTGCGGCAAAATCTCTGATAGTTGATTTACAAACCTTCCAGGGACATAGAAACTGCTGCCCTCTCGCAAACCTGCTATCACGCCTTGGAGAGAGTCAATATCAAGATCACGGCCAATAGATGTTTGACAGTGCATGGCGTAGCCATCCGAGGAGAGCAGAGGATAGGTATCTACTCTCTTTTGCAATTTTCTTGGTTTTATCCAAAAAGATACCTTGTTTGATAATCGATAAAGATAATCAAGAAAATGAAACGTTTCGACCTTCACTCAGCAATGATATCCTCAAGCATATGGAGGATGTATCTGAGGTAACCCTGGGGATTTTGGTGTTTAACCAGGCTCCATACATTCAAGACCTTTTCAATTCTGTTTCCTCTCAAAACTTACTTCCTAAGCGCATCGTTATAGTTGATAACGCCTCTACTGATGCAAGCTTGAAAGAGCTAGAGAAGGGTGTGCAAGACCTCGGTCTTAAGAACATCACAAAACTTGTATCTAATAAATTCAATACCGGTTCTGCTGCAGGACTTCGACAGTTATTGGAGTTAAGCTCTACCAAATATCTTGCAGTCGTCCATGGAGATGACATTCTCTCCGATAACTACATTAGAGTGATCGGCGAAACAGTAGTTAAAAAGCCAAAAGTTCGCGCCTTCAATGTGACTTTACTTGCCTTTGCCAGCGAGATAAGAACAGAATTACCAAAGAGTCTCTATAGTCCACTTTGGACAAACTTTCGCTGGTTAAATAAACTTCTCGTATCTGGTCTAAATCCAGGGGTTATGCCAGGCAGTGTTTTAGATCGAGATTTTATCCTCAGAAATAAACTTCTAGATTTTGATGAAAAAATCAATGGCGTTGAGGATACTCTGTTATGGATTCGAATTATCAGAGCAGGCGGTCAAATTCAGGCAATACCTGAAGCTTTATACAAGTATCGGATACACCAAAGCCAATTCTCATTTGATGATCAAAGAAATAGTTATTTTTTTGGATTAGCAAGGAGGGTAAATATTAGTGAAGCCAGTGGATTTCTTGAAAGAATTTTGGCTGCGTCAGAGATTTCCTATGAAGTCAAGCGATTTGGAAAAGATAGCGAATACATTAAAGGATTACAAACATCTTACTTTGCAGAGTTCAATAAATTTAAATATTTACGCATCATAAATGTGATGATTCGTCGCCTTGCTACACTTTTAATTACACTAAACTACAGATAATTCCACTCATCTACATAAAGACCGGTGCTCTTGATTAAGACTCCACGCAAGTACTGTTTAGGAAAGTAAACTTGCGTATTATCTTCACTTAGATAACCTGCCCACCATGAAAATGTTGAATTTGAACAAATGATGGCACGCGAGCCAGACATGAGAGAAATAGTCTCTGCCTCATTTAATCCAGTTTTCTCATCTAGAACACGATCAACATTTATCAAGGAAGCGATCAAATCACGAGCTTTCTTTGGCTCATCGCTAAAGAGCCAAATTTTGGCCTTCTTAAGGTCAATGCTTTTCTCAATTTGGTTTAGGGCATTCCTGAAGTATTTCAGCCCAGTTACTTCATAAACACTCTTAAAGTTCTCATAATCACCTAATCTAACGTGAATTGAAATAACCGGAAAGCTTTTTTGCTCCTGCTTCATGTTGTTCAGTTCAATAGAGTTTGAAACTCTTTGATTAGCTAGCAGAGTTTTAATCTCAATTTTTGAGGGCAAAATTGGTCTATTTATCCAATGTCCGAAAGTTACAATCTCTTGGGCCACGGACTTAACATTCTGATTGAGTTCTAGGTCAGGATAAAAGCCAAGAAATTGTGAAATTACATGAGGGAGGCGTTTTATTACTCGCTCCACTTGAATAGAGTTCTTCCACATCAATACACTATCTACCTGAAATTTGCTCAAAACTTCATATTGATCTAGCGAGAACTGGCGCGGGCTCAGTAATCCGTTCTTGTTGCCAGCTTGTTGATACCACGAAGTGTCGATAACTAATTCTCTATTTAAAGAACGGCTCAACTCTAAACCAGCAAAGAATTGAAAAAGTTGGTTCCCGTGTCCACCCTTTAGAATTAATCTCAAACTTCTCATGAATGTATCTTAAGACTTATACGTCTAGCTAAGTCAGATAAGACCTTAGTATTTTCCATTGCCGCAAACTCTGGAGAGGTTATAAATCTCTTTCCAGCAAGTAATACCGAATCAGCTAGTGATCTATCAGTGAGCAAAGAGCAAATAGATGCCTCTATTTCGTTCACTTCCGGCTTGCATGTAATAGCTATTCCAGATGGAAAGCCGCAGAGCTCCAAGTTTGGACCTACATAAATTGGAACAGTGCCTGCCAAGATGGCATCAACTAATTTCTCAGAAATATACTCGAGTGAATTCTCAATAACAAGTGAGTATCTATAATTACTGAGAGTCTCGATCTTGTCGATAGCATGGCCAAAATAGTTATCGAATCTCTGGCCAATACTAACAAGGCAATGGAAACTTAAGGTTTCTCTAGAAGAAATACTTCTTAAACTCTTAATTGCATTCATGGAATCCCTTAAAATTCCAAGATTCCATTTACTTCCAAAGATGTCTACATGAGAATTCATTTGTCCAAGCACTTTTCTTCGTAGAGAATACTGTTCGCCAGATATAAAACTCCACCGATTTGCTTGAATAAAACAAACTCGAGGCTGACGCTCTTCCCATTTCTTCTGGTTTTTTATAAGTTTTTTTGCTTGTGGCCAAGCGAAGTATTCCCCCCGATATTGCTTACTCCAAATAGGCGATGGGAAATAAACTTGATAAAACTTATTTAAGTTCTTTTCGCTGAAGTTTGCTGGCATGTTTGTAGGTGGTTCCCAGATGATCAAAAAACTTCTTTGCTCATTATTTACTTTAATTTTTCTATAGAGTTTGTCTGCATAGTTATTCATGATTAACACGTCAGGATTTTCATAAATTGAAACAAGTCGATCATCAGAACTTAGCAAATTTTCAGCAAAGCTAGTCCATGGTTGGCCTGAGAAAGTAAAGTCACCAGTTCCATCTTGTGAAGTTACAGCTATTCTCATTTTTTCCTCAATAACTCTAAACTTCCAAGAAGAATGCCTAGAGCACCCAAAAATTGCGCTTTCATAGCGAGACTAAGGAGCATAAGTAAGTTAACAAGTGTAAATCTCCAGGTATCAATACTTTCAGGCGAAATAGTCTTTAATCTGTATCTGTTCACTACCCAACTTCGATAATGTTCTAATGAATTCGGTCTAGACTCAACTGCCAAGAGATGATCGAATTTTACTTGAGCATTTACCAGCAAAATTCCTTTCTTTGCGGCTCGTGTTGAAAAGATTACATCCTCAAATATTGATTGACCAGAGAAGTCCTCTTCAAACCTTAAATCATTGACTTGGCTAAATCTCCAAACGCTACAACCAATTAGCCATTCAACTTCAATAATTCCTTCAGTGCAACGAACTGGCGTATTAATTGCGGCACGACTCAAACTACCCTCGCCCCCTATAAGCTTTAAGTTTCTTAGGAGTCTTGATCGCTTTTTAGGTTTTTCTCCAACTGCAATTGCTAGACCCGAGACGCCTACTGCTTTTGGATTTACAACTAGATTTTGGCATAGATTTTTTAGATACGAAGGCTTTGGTCTAACGTCATCATCTAAGAATGCTACAAAATTAATTGTTGCATTCGATTCTTTTAAATATTGAACTCCTATATTTCTTTGCACTGCAGCAGACTTTAAAGTAGAGCGAATAACTGTGATTGGAATTTGATTACTCTCAGTCTTGAAAGTTTCATCACTTGAGTCCACAACAATCACTTGTTCTGGTAAAACTTCTTGTTTTGCCAAATCCGAAAGAAGTTCTGCCAGCAAATGATGTCGATTCAGCGTCGGTATAACCACAGCTACCGAGGTTTTTGAGTTTTTGGAGTCCATCGCCACTGACAAATCATAGATGTTAACCATAGATTTGGAGGAGCATGTACTACCATGGGAAAATGAGAATTCAAACTACACACAAAGATTCGATTTTTGACCTTCTTCGTAAGTGTCTTAGTTTACTCTCAAAAAGGGACAGACTTCTAATCCTTTTTTCAGGAGTACTTCAAATGTCCCTTGGCTTTCTTGATCTATTTGGAGTCTTACTAATTGGAATTATTGCTGCGATCGCGACAAGCGCTGTTCAGGGTCGGCCAATACCAAACGTAGTATCTCAATTTATTGAATTTACAAACATGGGGACATTTACTCCACAAATTCAAGCCATGCTTCTTGGGCTTGGAGCAACGAGTGCGCTACTTTTGAAGAGTTTCATTAGTTACTACCTTACCTTTCGAAATGCTAATTTTTTATCCACACGTGAAGCAAGACTAGCCTCAAATATGGCTGCAAAAATTCTTAATCAGCCAATTACAAATCTTCAGAGATTTAGTACTTCTGAATACCAACACTCTTTAACTACAGGAGTTAACTCAGCTATGGTTGGTATTCTGGTAGGAGGTATTGCCTTTCTGTCTGAAATATTTCTCCAAATTATAATGGGCTTTACACTCTTTATTTTTTCTCCTACATTATTTATCATTTTTATCTTATATTTTGGTTCTCTTTTCTTTACACTGAATAGAAACTTGGGTTACAAGGCAAAGTTACTTTCCAAGTCCATAACTGAAATTTCAATCCGCAGCCTAAGTGCCATTGCGGACTCTTTGGGAAGCTATCGGGAAATTGTTGTGGGCGGAAAACAGGATTACTTCATTAATGTATTTAGCAGAGCCAAACATGAAATCGGTCAATTTTCCGTAAAAAATTCGATGCTGGGCCAATTTAGTAAATATGTATTTGAAAACAGTGTAGTTCTTGGTGGTGCTATATTTGCTTCCTACGCTTTTTATACTAAATCTGCTATTGAGGCGGCCAGCTTATTGGCTGTATTCATTGTCGCATCAAGTCGCCTCGTCCCATCTTTACTGAAGATACAACTAGGTCTACTATTACTAAAGGGTAACATCGGTGCATCAATGAAATTTTTTGAAATCTTAGACCATATAGATTTAAATTCAAGAAAATCATTAATGGATAATGGTTCTCTCGATTTGAGTCAGCCGGTGATTAGTTTTATAAATGTAAAATTCCGTTATCCAGAAGCGGACTTAGATGCCCTAAGTGAAATCACTTGCGAATTTGAGAAGAGTAAGTTCACAGCCGTTGTTGGGCCCTCTGGATCAGGTAAATCAACATTAATAGACTTAATGCTTGGAGTTCTTGAACCTCAAGAGGGAGAGATTAGCGTTTTTGGTTTGGATCCTAGACTCGTGCCTAAAAGCTCATTAAATGTTGGATACGTTCCGCAACGAGTCTATCTTTCCGCAGGTTCAATAATTGAGAATGTATGTTTCGGCGAATCTAAAGCCGAATGGGATGAGGAGAAGGTTTGGAAGGTTTTGAGTCAAGTACTTCTTGATGATTGGGTTTCTGAACTCTCTGGAGGACTTTATAATCTGATTGGCGAAGGTGGGGCACGATTGTCCGGAGGACAGAGGCAAAGGCTTGGAATTGCGCGCGCACTGTACACTAATCCTCAATTACTAGTTCTTGATGAGGCAACTAGTGCCCTTGATGCAATTTCGGAGTATGAAATAACTGAAGCTTTTGAACGACTAGATAAGGGGCTTACCAAAGTAGTTATTGCTCATCGACTCTCAACAGTTTTAAGGGCCGATAAAATTATCTATTTGAATGGCGGTAAGATTCAAGGTATGGGAACTTTTAATGAATTACGAGAATGGATTCCAGATTTTGATCGGCAGGCAGAATTGATGGGTATCTCAAAGTGAAAATCTTGATCACGGGAGCGGCTGGATTCCTAGGTTCTCATTTATGTGACTCTCTGATTAAGCAGGGTCACGAAGTAATTGGGGTCGATAATTTCTTTACTGGAAGTAAAAGAAATCTTAGCCATCTCTTAGGGGACCCATCTTTTGATTTGATTAGACATGATATTACTTTCCCACTTTATATCGAATGTGATGCAATTTTGAACTTTGCTTGCCCTGCCTCTCCAGTTCACTACCAGAGAAACCCTGTTGAAACCCTAAAGACTAATGTTCATGGAGCTATCAACATGCTTGGGCTAGCCAAGAGAACTGGCGCAAGAATTCTTCAAGCCTCTACAAGTGAGGTTTATGGAGATCCAGAAATTCATCCGCAACCTGAAAGTTATCGTGGCCAGGTAAATCCTCTTGGACCAAGGGCTTGCTACGACGAGGGAAAGCGCGCAGCTGAAACTCTGTTCATGGATTATCATCGCCAGTACGGCGTCGATATCCGAATTGTGCGAATTTTTAATACTTATGGCCCAAGAATGGCCATCGATGATGGGCGCGTGGTGAGTAACTTCATTGTCTCTGCCCTAAGAGGAGAGCCACTCACAATATATGGTAACGGATCGCAAACACGTTCATTTTGCTATGTAGACGATCTAATTGATGGAATCCTGAAGATGCTCTGGCAAGAATCTAGTACTGGCCCGATTAACCTCGGAACAGATTACGAGATGACAATGGTAGAACTAGCTGAACTGATTATTAAAATGACAGGATCTAAATCGACTTTAGAGCTGCGCTCTCTGCCTGAGGATGATCCAAGGCAGAGACGTCCCGAACTGAGCCTTGCGCTCAAACTGCTTGATTGGTCACCGACAACAAAGCCTGAGATTGGCCTAAAAAAGACGATTGAATACTTTAAGACAGTGATATGAATGTCGCAAGGAAGAAATTTATTTATATGGACGGAGGCATTTAACTGCGTAGAAATTCTTCCACCATTTCTAGAATCATTTATAAAGCATCATAAGTTAGAAATCAATGTAGTTGTTGCCGAAAGCGAGATTGATCTCGTCCCTAGAATCAAGAGAGTAAATGCTATTTCTTTGAAGCCAAATTTAAAGAGTAATTTTTTTAGAAATCATGAAAAGCATGTGATTGACGGCTATGAGCAAGGCCATCTTGGCACAGCACGGATTTGGAGCTACTTGATTCAAAATCGTAGCGAAGATATCTTCGTGCATTTAGATGCAGATACAGTCTTTCTGGCAGAAAGTGTCTCAGGTCTAATTGATCAGATTGAGAGCGGATATGACTTTGTTGGCACTCGTCGCCCTTACAAAAATCGCGGATACCGATTAGAGGGCTGGGATGCAAAGCGACTAAACAAGCACCCAGATGCCCTAAATACAGACTTTCTAGCCTTTAGGTCAAAAGCTATTGCCTCCAAACATTCGCCGCTACTGACCCGCTGGATAAGAGGAAAACGCCCACTTCGCTATCCTGTTGTTGATTTCTTCGATCCAGTGATCTTCATAGCTTTAAGTCAAGGACGCAAAATTAAATATATTGACTCACCAGATAAAGGAAGTAGCTCACTTCCAAATTATGATTCGGAATTCTTTAAGAACCGTATTTCATTTGCCGCAGTCGGCAGTGGATTGAACTTCTTTAAAAATCCTACCGCAATAACATCGCCAGGGTATCGAGATTATGCATTAGCCTCATATTCACTCTATGCCAAATACCTTCTTGATCAAGAGACGGGTATAAAACCTCTTGATAATCCTGAGATTTTAGAGAAACTAAAGCGCTTAGATAAGTCAAACTGGACATTGAGGTAGATAGCCAAATGAGAGTTCTTCATATCATCGCTCGATTTAATGTCGGTGGGACAGCGACATGGATCAGCAATCTCTCCCAATCGCTAGATCAGGCAGGACATAAATCCTTAGTCATGAGTGGATCCGTCCAAGAAGGCGAAGAGGAAGATTCTAGATTTAGATCAATTGGTGGAGTGCATGTACCTAATTTGGGAAGAAGAATTGCTCTTGTCGGAGATATCAAAGCTCTTTTCGAAATTAGGGCGCGAATAAAGCAGATAAATCCGGATGTAATAAATACCCACACAGCCAAGGCTGGAGTACTGGGAAGATTAGCCGCTTTGAGTTTAGGAAGAAAACGTCCAGCTCTGGTTCACACAATTCATGGTCACCTCTTCCGAGGATACTTTGGCAAATTCACGGTAACACTTATTTCGCTGGTTGAGAGCTGGCTTTCAAGATTTACTGAAGTAATGCTATTTGCGGGTCAAAGAGTTAAGCAAGATTGCATGGAGCGTGGAATCAAACATCAATTAGAAACTAGGATTGTTATGCCAGGTCTTTCAGTCTCGGCTCCAGAATTGAAAAGTAAAAATACGGTCACTGTGGGTTGGCTTGCACGCTTTGCCCAGGTTAAGCAGCCTAATAGGGTGCTTGAACTTGCAGCTAAATTCCCTGAAATTAAGTTTCTACTAGGTGGCGATGGACCCTTAAAAAGTGAAATGGTCAAAAGTGCCTCTCCAAATTGTACTTTTGTTGGTTGGACAACATCACCAGAGAAATTCTGGGAACAATGCGATATCGCTCTGCTGACTTCCGATAACGAAGCGCTCCCGATATCTCTCATTGAGGCACAAATGTGCTCATTGCCATGTGTAACTACTCCAGCAGGCTCAGCCAGCGAAGTCGTAATTGATGGCGTTAATGGTTTTGTCTCGAGAGAATTCTCATCAGAGAGCTTAAGTGAGCCTCTGCTAAAGCTAATCGATGATAGCTCGCTTCGAAATCGCCTAGGTCGCCAAGGGCGAATTAGAGCAAGCGAGATTTTTTCTCTCAAAAGACAACTTTCTGACCACATGGAGGCCTACCAATTAGCTATCGAGCTTAGGGCTAGGAGATAGATGATAGTCATATCAGGAATTCTTCCAATCAAAAACGGGGAACATTGGATTTCAAGGAATTTACCAAAGATATTGAAAACTCTTAGCCTTGATGATGAATTAATTGTGGTTGATGATGGGTCCTCTGACAATACATACTCGTTACTTTCTCAGCAGGCTAGTAAAGATCCGCGGATCAAGATTTTAAGGACTACTGGTGTTGGATTGGTTGAAGCATTAAATCTTGCAATTAATCAATCAGAGAATTCCTGGTTAGCTCGTTTCGATATTGACGACACTTATCCTGATAATCGAGTATCAAAACAGCGTGAAGAAATCGACAGTAATACCTCCGTAATCTTTACCGACTATCGAATGAAGCTTAATGGGAGAACTAATCTAGGCTGTATTCCATCTCCGATAACTCATCTAGCCACCAAACTATCCCTACTGCGCTCGCAACGAACTGCTCACCCATCGGCATTGATAAATAAGGAAAAGTTACTGAAAGTTGGTGGTTACTTGCAGTCAGAGTTTCCAGCCGAAGATTTAGGGCTCTGGACTAGATTGAGCCTAATTGGCAACTTAAAGAGCGTTCCAATAAATGGACTTGATTACAACTTCCATCGTGGCTCAATCACCAGAATGAATCAAGATTTAATATCATCCAAAAGGGATGCGATACTGAAGGACTACTCGAAAAGTCTTGAAATGCGTGAAATTTTTGAAGCACTAGAGGAGACCAGATCTTCGTATAAGGATGTCTCTTTAATGAGCCAACGACTAATCCTGCATCTTTGGGACTTTCTTCATCCAATCTCTCGCCAAAGTCTTGGAGAGAAAAAAATAAATTCAATTCAGAGATTACTTTCATTATCACTTTTGAACCCTAGAGGATCTAGAGCTGCAGGAAATCTTCTTGTATTCAAAACCCTTAGATCGCTTCTTAAATAACTTTTCACTAGGGTAGAAAAACATTCGCTTTAGATGCTAGAGCTCCGGTGCAATCTAGGATCTTTACCCCATTTAAACTGGCCTCTTCAATGAATTTATCGGAGACTAACTGAGCATGAATCACCAGGTCAAAGCCTAGGGTTTGGATCGCGCTGACTTTGCCATCAAAGGTCGCAACAAATGGATCATGCCACTCAACTTCAAAACCTAATTCCTTTAAATTGTCATAAATCTCGACAGAAGGCGAGTGTCTAAGATCTGAAGTTTTTGGTTTATATCCCATACCGACAATCAAAACCCTTCCTTTTTTGCCACCAATTAGTTCTACTGCCCTATTTGTGATATGCCCAGGTTGTCCTTGATTTATGCTCTGAGCTAGCTCAATCAAGTTGGCAACTACCCCATTTTCTCGAGCAAACCAGGATAAATACATAGGATCTACCGGGATGCAATGCCCCCCAACTCCAGCAGACGGAGTAAATTTCATATACCCATAGGGCTTACTTGAGGCAGCCTCAATGACTTCAAAAATATTAACTCCAACAGCCGATGTGATTCTGGATAACTCAGTTACAAGAGAGATGTTGACTTGTCGAAATGAATTTTCGAGTAGCTTGGCAAACTCAGCAACCTCAGGAGAGGAGACTGGAATCACGGAATCACAAATTTGAGAATAAAAGTTAACAGCTTTATCAAGTGAAGAAGAATCTAATGCTCCAACAAGTCGCGGAGTATTTCTCTGGTTCCACTTTGGGTTTCCAGGATCGACTCGCTCTGGCGCAGAAGCAAAACTAAAGCTCTCATTAGGTCTTAATTGTGAAAAAGTTCCTTGAATTAAGCCCCTAACTGTTCCGGGGTAGCTAGTTGACTCATTAATGATCAATGCACCTGACATTGCATATTTTGCAACCGCCTCTACTGCCTGCCTTAAGCTTGCAAGATCTGGCACTCCACTTTCATTAAGCGGGGTAGGAACACAGAGAACTATCACTTGGGAATTACTGACAGAACTTAAGTCAGTTGAGGCTTGGTATTTACTGGAGTTCAACATCTCCGAGATTTCAATTTCGCCCAGGTCTTCAATCGGGCTTTTTCCAAAATTCAGGGCATCCACTCTGCTCTGTTGAATATCTATTCCTAGAACCTGAAAACCCGACATGCACAACGAATAAGCGAGAGGCAATCCAACATAACCCTGACCTAGGATTGAAACATTCATTGCTTCAGACATTTAACCAATCTATCAACTAGAACAGTCAGAAATGGAATTGTACATGAAAATTTGAGGCTAACTTGTAATCTGAATATCTTTAGCAACTTTAGTTAGACTGTTTCGAAAATCGGGTGTAGCAAAATTGGCGAACTTAAGCGCTTTGTTATAAGCAGCTTCGGCTTCCGACTGTCTTCCTGCGCTATGATAATCATAAGCTAATTGAACCCAAATTCTAGAATCTCTCTCGTCCAAAAGTACCTGACGCTCTCTATAGACTATAGCTTTCTCACGGGATAAATATTTTTCGTTAACTACTGCGGCGTAGTCCGTTAGAGTAAAGTCTCTTGGAAATCTAGCAACACCTAACCTTAGAACTTCTGCAGCTGTTGGGGTATAGCCGATTGCCAATAGGCCATCTGCAATGAGTCGATAATCAGATTCTCTCAACAAACTACTGTTGGATACTTTCACAAGGTTAATCGCTCTATTCTTTAGTGACTCCTGATCTTCAGAAAAAACTGGACTATTAAATATGCGAACCAGCTCTCGAGCAGGATTAGAACTTAACCATGAAGCAGTAAATGATAAGACTAAAGCAACTCTAGAAATTAACTTTAGAACTTCTAAGTTATTAAGATATTTAGGCTTTGGCTTGCGCGACTTTTTGAAACTCGCGATTTGGGAATTTCTATATATACCCAAAGTTAGACCAAGGAACATATAATTCCAAACTGCGATTGAGATATTATCTATCGACAACAGCGAGGCTGAAAAAAGTCCAAGAAATATAGCAACAACAATAAATTGCTCTGTCGGCACCGTTTTAACAATTAGTGATTTTATCGAGAGAATATATGCCGGAAAGACTAGCAACAGAATTGAAATAAGTCCCAATAATCCCGTAGTTGCAAAAATTTGAACTAGAGAACTATGTGCATTGTTAACAACTATGTCTAAACCGATCAGGTCTAGTAAGCCTTTTGGCCTATGTAGTCGAAATTCATCACCATAGCTATCAACGCCAACTCCGAGCAATGGCCTACTGAATCCCATCAAGATTCCAACTTGAGCGTAATACAACCGAAGCTTCAATGTATACTGCTCAAGGAATGGGCCTAATGGACCAAGACCAAAGAACCCTAGAAGGACTATCAGTCCGACGGTTACTCCGGCAAATAGATATGGCAGAGCCAATCTTGGAGTCTTAATTCGGATGTAAACAAGTATGGAGATAAATACACCAAATCCTAGGATAATCAATCCTTGTAGAGAGCCTGTTAGAAAAGTTAGAACGGTTGAAGAAATAAAGGAGAGTAGAGCAAATAAACGGTTTTTTCTTACGTTTTCAATTACAAAGAGTAGAGAAGATACAATTCCTGAAAACCCAAAGACAGCACTTGCAAAGTTGATATTTCCAAAAAACGAAAACACCTGATTTGTGGTTGACCAAACTATGGGATCAAGTCCGAAGTACTGGATCAACCCATAGACAATAGGTAAATACATCAGGTATTGAACGGCTCGCAATAGAGAGAGAGTTGAATTAGGGGTGACAACAACCGTCGAAAAGAGCCACGCCAAGAGCACCAAGGCAACCTGTGTGACTAATCCATTATTTCTTCCAAAAGTCCCCCATAGGGTCCTAACCAAAGGCGCCGAGGAGAATATGCCAGTCAGACCAAAACCCAATAATGAGAGTGAGAAGAGTATGTTGAGCTTACGACTTCGGTAATTTACTAGCTCACTATTTCTTGTTTTTAAGGTTGTCAAATAAATGAATGGAACGGCAACAGAGAGAGCAACTTGCTTGGGCCAATTAATTGGGTCAATAAATTGAGTTGTAATTGCAAAACTTGAAAGTGCGACTAGTGATACTAGCCGGAGTGAAAACCAATGCACTTCCTTAATCTTGAACCCCATTTCTTGACAACCAATATCAAATCATTCGTCAGCATGGCCTCAACCTGAAGTCAAAATAGCATATAACCGGGGTGAAAAATTACCCCGGTTATATGTTTAGTCTAACTAGGCTTTTTACGTATTAGGTATTAAGCCTTGACCTTCTTTGCAATCTTGGCAACTGTGTTAGCCAAGGTTGTGATCTGAGCTTTCAGGGCTGCCATCAATGTGGCAACCTGAGTTGCAAGCTCTTCCACAGCTGCTGTTGCAGCATCTGCAGCATCACGTGCTTCTTCAGCAGCGACAGTTGCGGCATCTGCAGCTTCAGCGGCAAGGTTTGCAGCATCGGTAGCAGCATTAGCGGCATCGATTGCTTCAGCGGCTGCATCAGCAGCAGCATCAGCAGCAGCTTGCGCTGCATCAATTGCGGAGATTGTTGCTGACTTTCCAGCAACTGTAACCGCTGTAGTTACTGAGGCAACGCGAGCTGGTTGAGCGGAGCCATCACCGAGTGTTGCAGCAGTGGAGGTATTTCCACCAGTGAACGCCAAGGTAAGAGTTCCGGTTCCAGCTGAGTCTGCACCAATTTCAATGGTGCACTGTCCGCTTGCGTTTGTTGTACAAGAAGCGCTAGATACTCCATTGACTGAGGCAACTCGTCCTGCAGTACCGCTGTAAGCAACAGTTACTGTGCCGTCAGCGATGATATTGCCCCATGCGTCCTTGAGGGTAGCAACTACGCGCTTAGATTCGCCTGGCGCCATTGATGCTGTTGTTGCATCAACTGAAAGTACGCGAGCAGTTCCTGCGATCACAGTGTGAGTCGAAGTAGCAGTCTTTCCTCCAGTCGTTGCGGTTACAGAAGCAGTGCCGATTAACTTACCGCAGAAGGTTGCCGTGGCAACACCTGCAGAGTCCGTAAACACCGTAGTTGTACTCGCTACAGATGAGAAGTACGCGTTAGTTCCTGTGAATACAACTGGGTATCCAAGAAGTGCAACGCCACTTGCATCAAGTGCTGTAGCCGTATAAGTCGCACAGGATCCTGCCGCGACTCCAGTAGATGCTCCATCATTTGTCATTGTCAACGTTCCAGCTGTCAAAGTCGCCGAATAAGTTATCGCGATCGAAGTAGCAGAAAGCGCTGAAGTGGCATTGTTAGTTTGAGCAGAAATTGCAACAGTGTCAGTCGTTCCTGTTGCACCTGAGCCAGTAAGTACTGCTCCAGCATCTGTCCAGGTGTATGTCGCTTTGCCAAAAGCGTCTGTTGTCTTTGCTGAGGCAGAAACTGCATTACGACCTGTGATTGTCATGAGCGTAGTTGCACCTGAAACAAGAGCATAGAACTGATCTCTTACAGTTACCTCTACAGTGTTTGAACCGCTCACTGCATTCTTAGCACCGGTAAGTGCAGCTGGAGAAGTTGTGATGGTTCCCTTTGAATTTCCTACAGTTGGAGCTTCATAGGTGAAACTCAATGTGTAAGTTGTGGTGGCATTTGCCTTCCAGGAAACATCATAACCTTGACCTGGTAGCGGCGCTGTTGCAGCAAGTGCAACTACGACGCTCGTCTCGGTTCCATCCCCAACTGTTGTGTAGTTGAGAGTTGATGCAGTGATTCCAGTTGGAAGAGTGACACCAGTTCTAGCTGCAACTGTGACGGGAACTGTTGCCGCTGAAGTGCCTGAATGCAACTTAAGGTTTACAGTTTTACCTGTATCCGTGCTTAAGTAGTAGGTTGCTGCGTTGTCAGTCAACTCCGAAGATGCCGCTATGGAGAACGTCTTCGCTCCATAGGTAGCTGGGGTGACAAGTCCTGGAACAGCACCATAGGCAGAGCTAGCAACACCGAGAGATCCACGGGTTGTAGCGCCAGTTGACGTTGAAGCACCAAAAGTCCACTGTGTTGCGTATCCAGTGGTACCTACTGTCAACGTATGGGTTGCTGTTACTGTTGACGCAATAGTGCCCGCGCCCCGTACAGTTGTTGTAACTGTAGACGCACCTGTGGCAGAGATTGCAAAGGTGAATCCTCCGGTTGCTGTCATTGATTCAGTTCCAGCTAGAGCCTGACCACCAAAATAGCCGATTGCCGTGTCGCCATAGGCTTTTGAACCCGAGGCTGTTGGATCAGATGGAGCTGCATCCGCATCGTGATAAGAAAGCGTGAATCGAGCGACCGGATTTGTCGACGAAGCCGTCGCAAAACCTGCGCCCTCGGCTCGGTCTACGGTTCCTGGCTCATATCCACCCAAGCTGTCAGCGTAAGCATTACCAGACTGAGCAGGTCCTGCCGCAGCACCTTTGTTAAAGATTGTCAGCGCAGCATTCGCGGGCGTACCCTTGATTAGGTTGACTCGCGCCGTAGTAGTCGTTGTGGCTGCACTTACCGTAAAGGACTCATTTGCCTTGAGCAAAGTAGTTACGCCAGCAGCATCCTTTGGAGTTGCTGTCACAGTTACTGTTTCTCCTGAAGCTATAGACGCCGAAGTAGAAGACAGTGACACTGAAGTTGGATTTCCAGCAACAGTACAGACGACGGTGGTGCTGAGAGTTACTGGATCGAGTGCCGGTTGGGCGTTACCAGCAGTGGAGTTTGTTCCATCGCGATCGGCCCATACCAAATAGCTGATTGTCGTTCCGACGCCCGCCGTTGAAGTGATTGTGTCAGCAGAGAGTGGAAGCACAAAAACAGAGGATGCTGAATCTGTTCGAGTTGAAACGATGTCAGTCTGAATGGTATATGAACCGCCCGCTGACAAAGTACGTGAAGTTTGAGCAGCGTTGATTACTGTTGTTGAATCGCCATTGTAAGCAACTCTAATAACACCGCCTACACCTTCACGAGCAATACATGTCGCACTAATTGACGAGTTAACTGCCGCGTTGGTAGCAGGAGCTGCTACTACTGTTGACAATAACCCACCTACAAGTGCTACTACCGCTGTTTGCGCAATGCGCTTAAGCGTAGATGTCTTTGTAGACATTGATTTCCTTTCTTTAGTCGTAAAGAAGACGTTCTCCTTTACGGCTGGCAAAGATTGGATCTTTGCCTCGTGATGCAATGCACGTGCTACTGCACCACATTCCCCACCGTGTATCCGGACGCGGCGAGGAAACTTAAAACGGGAGTTCATTACCTCACTCCCTTTTCGACTACATAGATTGCTTGGGACAAAATCTGGGTTTTTCCTGGGTTCAGTACGAGGCGGGTAATGACCTGCCGTGGCGCCTGAAGAAGATCCCGACCTGAAGCGGTCGCTGGGATCACAACGGTAGTTTCAACCTCAGATTCTACTTTAATGATGGCCGTTACCAGGTAATTGCCGCTCAAAAGACGCTCAGAATCGAGGAAAGTGACCGAGGTTACGAGGGGGGTCCAGCCTCCGGCCTTGCCGTACGAGACGGTCGGGACGTAGTCGAAGCCGGTCGAGTCGCTGATGAGCTGCTGGGAGATAAAGATGTTTGCAGCGCCCTTATCGGTCTTGGCGACCTGGGACAGGGTCAGTTCGGTCTCGGTCAATACTGGCTGGCGGCTTGTGATGTAGAGCGATCCAAGCGCGCCGCTTGAGTCAGCAACGGTGAACCCGGTTGGGAGACCATTCTTATCAAGGCCAGCAAAATTAAGGGAGGTTGCCTTCGCGTTGATGGCTGCAGCCTTGGCCTTGGCAGCTGCGGAAGGGGTCGAGGCGGCGGAAGCCTTAGGTTCGGCTTCGGTTGTGGTCGAAGCTGACTGGCCAGCGGTCTCGGTCGAGGTGATTACCCCACCAGTTCCAACGGTTGGGACATCATTATTAGTCGGCATCGAGTTGAAGCCGAGGAATGCGAAAAATACGAGGATGAGGGAGAGGGCGGCCTTGCTTGATTTCTTAGCAACTTCGGCGGCCTTCTTATAGGTAGTCGACAACATGTCGAGGGCGGTAAGTCCGCGCTCCTTATCAATAACAAGTTCGCTCATGACGCGGCGGAGAGAAGCGCGGGCGCGTGAGACAGTGTGGCGGACCGCAGATTCCTTGATTCCGAGTTCGGCAGCGATTTCTTCGGTCGAACGGCCTTCCATTTCCCACATGACAAGCGCAGCGCGCTCGGCTGGGGAGAGCATGGCAAGGGCGTGGCGGACGATCGCGGCATCTTCGGCAGCAGAGATGACGTCTGCGTGGTCTTTGTTGTCAACCCAGGTGGACTCGAGCTCGGCAGAGGCATCGTCGAGGACTACGAGATTTGGGCGGCGACCTTCGATACGGAAGATATCGATGCAGAGGTTTTCGATCGTGCGGTGCATATAGCCAAGGGCGTGATCAGCGGATTCAAGCTCAGGGGAGGCGAGCATGACCTTGATCAAGGCGTCTTGGATTACTTCTTCAGCGCGAGCGCTGTCTTTCAGGATGCGTGAAGCGTGGGCGGCAAGTTCGCTGCGGTGCTCTGTGTAGAAAGCACCTAGCTCCGCGACGGTCCAGACTTTCAGACCTGCGGAGGCAGTTTTCTTGCGTAATGCCACTTTAGAGAGCCCCTTATTTCTATACCGGTTTGTACTACAGAGCCGACCGTCGCCGCCTCTACCCCCTACTACGATAAAACCTCTTACTTGTCGCTGTAAACGGACATTTAGTATAAATTACTCTATAAGTCAGGCTCAGACTTAAATTGATGCCTCTATAAACCTTCTGGCAGCATTCAGTTGATCACGACCCTCATCCAACGCAGAGTTAACCAATCCCCTGTAAGTGCTCTGATCAAACGAATTTCGGCCAAATGTTGATATCTGCCTTCGCCAAGAAAAAGCGGAGATCCTCTTGATCGTTTCATTTCGCCAAGCGTTAGGCTGCCACAAATGCCAATCCTGAGTAGTTAGCGGCAAGCTGATTGGGAATGTCCCAAGCAATAGGCATTCCCAAAATCGAAAAGTGAAATTACTTGAATAACCAGGCGGGCAGAGAACGGCATCCGAATCGATAATCGATGAGCTGTAATCGTTTACTCTCAAATTCGATCCCCCGCCCCATTTGGGATCAATCGAGAAGGTTCCAGTTATGGAATCAGAGAATATCGCTCTCTTCAAATGCGAAATTGCAAGGTCACGACACCAAGAATCCCGAGTGCCAACAAATGAAACATTCTTAGTGCGAAATCCTGGAATCCTTAGAGGGGCTCTCTCGAAGAGGGAATTTGAATCTTGGCGGATAATTCCTAATGAACTCAACTCCTCCACAAAACGATTTGTATAGCCAAGGGGAATTTGACGCACTTTGGCGAATTTAGATAAATCTGCAGTCGATCTCCACTTTCTAGCTCCATTTATCAAAGTTCTCAAAATTCCTCCCGCGGGAGCTCGAAATCTAATTCCCCCATCAAGTATTGATCCCGCTACCATTCTTAAGATCATTGAAGTTCGGGGCTTAGTCGGAAAATAGGGTGTAAATACCCTTAAAACATTCTCTGCTTTTTCGAGTTTAAAAAACAAATCACTTTGATACTTCTCATCGCCAAGGACTAAAACGATTAAAGATGCATTCATGTCCAAAACCTCTTCAAGAATTCCTGAAGGGGATTTAAGAATCAAAATTAAAGTGCTGGGCAAATCCTTCACGTCAGCCAGGCTCTCGAAAGGTATCAACGAGAACTCAAGCTCTCTACGCAAAAATTCAGCTTCTGCGATTTTTATACTTTCTGCGAAAGCAGGAAAACTCATGCTAAGTTTTCCTTGTGCATACGAAATGAATCAATCAGCTTACTGTTGAGTGCCAAGAAATTAGTCGTCTTAAAGCACTCAAGTTGAGAGGAGTAGCTAGTAACAGGAATCGGCCCATTTCGTGAAATGCAGAACAGATTCCACTCTCTTAATTGGAAAAACTCCCATAAGTCCCTAAAAAAAGTTCGGCTTTCAATATTTGGTGGGCCAAATTCAAATTGCACTAGCTTGATAGATTCTAAACTTTGCCTAAAAGACTCAAGTACCTCTAATTCTGCGCCTTCAACATCAATTTTTACGAAGTCTGGACTTCCGTATTCTGCAATAATTTGAAATCCTGATACAACAGGCACGAGTTCCTGTACAGCAAAGTCAGATCGCTGATAGAAACTTCCTAAAAAGCTATTTTTATTTTCCGAATAAATTGTTTTTTCTCCAGGATTACCAATCGCTAAATTAAGCGTCAAAACGGCTTCGTTTACTTCCACTTCCTTCTTCATCTTTTCAAAGTTAGCCTTCATGGGCTCAAACAAAATTGCTTTCTTGATTGGAAGTCTACTTAGAAGTTCAGTTGCAAACTCGCCTTGATATGCACCGACGTCAAAGAAGTGCTGTATTTCGAATCTGAATCTCTTGCTTAGATTAATTGCACAGTCCACTTCTACTTCGATCGATCCAGCACCCCAACCCTTGCCTTGCTCTAGTTGAATTTCATGTTCCAATGTTCGAATAAATTCGAAAGCTTTAGCACGTAAAATTACTCGCAAGAAAAATCTAAAGACTTTGAGAGTTAGTGATTGCATCCTTTGCATATTGCGTTCCTTTCCCGCAAGTCTAATCTTTATTTAATCAAAGCTAACTCAACAAAGTACTAGTGGGCCCACTCGGGATCGAACCGAGGACCCACGGATTAAAAGTCCGTTGCTCTACCGACTGAGCTATAGGCCCCACAAAAAACATGCGAACAAGGGTTGTTAAGAGTACTCTATGCCAGAGAGATCTCAAAGCGACGGTATATGTGATCACAATGGGGGAAATATTGAAAAAAACAAACAATTCAAAGACTGTTTTGCAAAGACTGTGGATCACGATGCCTGTTTTCAATGACTGGGAGTCAGCTTGCGAGACGATTTTGAAGCTAAGCAAAACAAACTTTGGATTCCAAACGACTTTGGTGGTAGTCGACGATGGCTCAACTGAGGTTGCAGAAAAAGAATCTGCAATTCAGACCCTACTTAGGAGTTCAATCAACTCAAATATCGATCTCCAGATAGTCGACTCGCCTTTAAATAGCGGTAATCAGGCTGCAATCATGCGCGGTTTGATCCACATTTCTAATATGGCTTCGAAATCAGATTTCATCGCAGTTATGGACGCGGACGGAGAGGACAAACCGGAAGACCTCCCCATGCTTTTGTCAAGTTTGATTACAAAGAGCGCGGAAGTTGTCGTTGCTAAAAGAGGATCACGAAACCAAACTATTGGCTTCCTATTTATGCACTCTTTATTCAGATTTATTTTTAGGTTGCTAACATCAAAATCAATTGATTTTGGTAATTTTATGGTCTTCAGACAAGGGATGTTGGAAAAAATCTTGCATAAATCCAAGAAGGCTAGTAACTCGTTACCAGGACTTATTTTATCTGTCAGTCCACAAATAGAAAGGCTTATCCTGAATCGCGGAAAGAGGATTCAAGGGGATTCACGCACAAGTTTAGATAGCCTGATTATCTGGGGAATGGAACTAATCTCACCATTTTCTAGGCAAATATTGGCTCGAATATTGAGAGTTTCTTTTTTTATTTGCCTTCTTGTAACTTCTGTCTCATTGATACTTTTAGGAGTAAGAATCTTTACAGATTTTTTGATACCTGGAACTGCCAGCACACTTCTTCTAGTTCTACTTGCGCTTCTCTTATTACTTGTATTTTTGAGTTGTATTTCAGTTCTAATCTTCTCAAGGTTTGAAGCAATCACAGACCGAGTTTTAGATGAGCAATCTTCATCAATCATAACCAAGCAAAAGTCGACTTCTGTGATAAAGATAAAGAAGGGAGGGCAAAGTTAAATCCATAAAAGCAGCCAACAAGATTTTTGACTCATCAAATCTGAAATTTCTCGCGAATTACGGCATAACCATTGGACTAGTACTGATGTCCCTCATGACCTTAATTAACTCTTCATGGGACTTAAGCTCACTCGTTGAAGTGGGGGGAGGTAATATAAACCTTGAAATCAAATTTTTGGTTTTTGCCGTTGCACTGATTTCTGTATTTTTGATCGAACATTCCAAATATTCAATGAAAATAAATCTCTCTGGTTACATTACGAATTTGAGATTCTGGATTATCATCTTAGTACTACTTTCAGTTGTCACGGTTTCTACAATTTTGCGTTTGTACTTTCCAAGTGTTTCAAGTCTTTTTTACAGACTTTTCGGCGTGAATCAACTTGATTTGCGCTATGCTGATATGGATTATTTTGTAAAGACAACTTCTTGCCCAGGCAACTTTAAGGTCGGCGACTTGATTAGTTGTGAAGAAACCTCCCTAGTATATTTATACCCTTCAGGATTGATTCGTTTTGCGCTTGATTTCCTTGACTTACGCAATTACGTTGATATTTTGCAGTTATTTCAGCTTAGTTTATTTGTGGGAGCGGTATTCCTCCTCTGCCGTGTGGGTACTCAAAAGATCTACTGGTTAGTGCTGTTACTAGTGGCGTCCCCGCAGATGCAATTGCTTCTTGAGAGAGGAAATGTAGATTTATTAGTCTTGACTTTAACTATATTCGCTTGTCTAGCTTTCGCTAAAAAGAAAAGGCCCTTCAACTGGATTGGCTTTTTTTGTCTTTGCCTAGGTGCGCTATTAAAATTTTATTTATTGCCTGCAGTAATTGTTGGTTCAATAGTAGTTTTCAGGTATCGTGATCGTTTATGCGCTATTGGAATTGCCATGCTCTTTTCAATTTGGCTTGTGCCTGAGATTCTCTTGTCTTCATATAGTTCAATTAATGAGCTAAAAGGTACCTTTGGCCTGCAGAGTCTCATTTATTTCGTTAACGGGCGTATTAGTACTTTGGAAGCAATTCCAAATATAATTTCTCTTTGTGTTTCCCTTCTGCTATGCGCAATTCTCTTGTTTTCAGGATACTACAAGGCAAGAATGTTGTTCGGATTCAGTCAGGTCTACACGCCTGGAGTTTTAGTCTTGGTTACAATTTTTTTGTCCGTTTGGCTTTTTACAAATAGCTATCACTACAAGTTGGTTTTCCTAACTGTTGCTTTCATATTTTTGATTCAAGATTTGAACATTGGCAAAGCAGTAAACCAGAATTTTACCTTCTTAGTCTCTCTAAATATTTTGGCTCTACTGGCCTATCGAGAAACCTTCTTCTTGGTTTCAAATGTGGTAATAGTCTTTTGTTGCGGACTATTGGCATTCGTCTTTACGGCTAAGCTTTCCCAGGTAGCGCGAGTGCAGATTCTTCCTCGATTCCTGTAAAACGCACTTTTCCTATACACTCAGACTCCCTAGTCCCCATCGTCTAGGGGCCTAGGACATCGCCCTTTCACGGCGGTAACACGGGTTCAAATCCCGTTGGGGACGCAAATCAATCAATCCAAAAGATTGATTGGTCAAGGTTGGCCCAGTAGCGCAGTTGGTTAGCGCGCCGCCCTGTCACGGCGGAGGTCGCGGGTTCAAGTCCCGTCTGGGTCGCTAATTTTCGGCTGGGTAGCTCAGTTGGTACGAGCGTGCGACTGAAAATCGTGAGGTCGACGGTTCGATCCCGTCCCCAGCCACTTTCTATCAAATTGGGTAAATTCATGTCATGTCCAAGATTGAAGAGTTATTGGATGTCTTCGTAATTCATTACTCGAAGCTCAGTGATCGTCGAGAGTTTCTCGAAAGTAGAGTATCTAATTTAATGCCCGTGCATTGGATTACAGAGGAATCCGTTGAGTTTATTCCTCTAAAAATTTCTGACGCTCGAGAAATTCTTGGCATTAGCCCTCGGCTTATTGGAATGGATTTGGGTATAAATTCTCGAAGTCTCACCCGAAGCAGGCAGAAAGCAAAGTTGGAAGGTTATCAACTACTGCTTGCATCTTACATAGACAAGCGAAGAGAAAACCTAGTTGCTTCTCAAATACAAAATCGAACGAGGTTACAAAGAGGTATTTTAGAAAATCTACAGCAGCACATACATGCAATGGGTAGAGGGGCTACTTCAGATAAGCCCTTTATTTTAATTCTTGAGGATGATGCGGTTCCCAACGTAAACGTCTGGAATGAGATTGAAGAATACTTAATTTCCTCAAGTCAGAAACGACTTTTTGCTTTCGTTGGTTCAGGAGCCGAATTGACCAGAACGTCGTCTGATAAGCATATTGATCGTTTCGGCTTTTATTCAACGGGTACATTTTGCTCCCGCACAGCAGTCGCCACTTTGTATTCTAGAGATGTGCTACAAGGTGCACATCATCTGATTTCCAAATATGGCGTACCTGATTGGATGCCTATCGATTACCTATTGCAAGCACTAGCAAGAAAAATGAGAATCAGAACTTTATGGCAAGATCCCCCTTGGTTTGCGCAAGGTTCCGAAAATGGGTTGTTTAAGAGTTCGCTTCGTTAGACTGTAATTCTTTGATTATCTTTCGTCTTCGAATGTCAAGCGTTGCAAGTTCTTGTAAAATGAGGTCGATTCTGCGTTTTTCGGGGAAATTGCGAAACCATTTTTTATCTTGTTGATTCCAAGAATTCTCCGAATTCGCAAAATATAGAGGATCACTTAGGACTTCTTTTGGGACAATTGGCAAAGCTTGCACCAAAAGCGATTCAAGAAATCGAAAACTCTCAACACTGTAGTTTCCTGAAGGACAAATTGAGAAGCGGGAGTGAAGCAATCCCAAGAAATACTCTCTTTGTGCCCTCTTTTTTTCATTCAATTCAACGGGCCCCCCATATGTTTCATTAATACGACCGATATTTAAATTTAAGCTTTGAGCAGACTTCAAGAAAACCTGTCTATCGAATTTCCCTCTTTGTCCAGCAAAGAAAGTTTCTTTACTTTTTCGAATATTGGAATCGCTCCTAATTTCTGCAATCGAATGGGATATTAGGCTTTCTTCACTTCGAATCGAAAAGTATTGTGAATATTTTTCTGCGAAACTTCCGGTGTATCCAAGAGGTAGATGCTTAATTCTCTTTCTTATGAGTGAAGAAATACATTGCATAACAATTTGTTTTCCGACAATCGCAACTCCTGAGCCGAAAGCAACGAGCCATAATCGAAATTTCATATCGTATTTTCGCAGCGTGCAAAAGCTTGAGATTAGCAATCCAGGATAGAACAAAAGTCCTCGAAGTCCTCTGATTGGATAGTCTCGATAAACTTCTCTAATCGAAGAATTCATGAGCAACCTACAAGTTTTAATGGCGCTATAAGTTTCGTCTGAAACGAAAAAGGCTATAACGCTACGATTTGGGAAGTCATCCAAAAACTCTAAAGAGTCAACTGAACTATCAAGTACGACAAGCGCACATTCTCCCGCAGCAACTCTTTCAAGTTGAAATTTCTTCTGGTTTCTTCCGTAAAAGAGCTCAATCCCATACTCTCGATTAAGGTATTCCCACTCGTATTCACGTTCTTCGCCATCGTCTTCGGCCGGGATCCACCATGCTCTAATGTTTTTCATACTTAATCTGAATTCTGTAGAAAAATGTCCAAGCGAAAATCATCAAGACCAGAAAGAGCGATAAAACAAAATATTCAGCGTTTTTCCCCAATTGTAGGTAAAGAAAGATTGGCGCTTGAAAAAGCAGAGAGATGCCGGCAAAAAGATAGAGGATGTATCGGTGTCGTATGCCCTTTGTTGCAAGCCGATGAGAGAGATGATCTTTTCCCCCCTGAAGAGGTGATCTCTTCTTCAAAACTCTACTAATTACAACCGTCGACGTATCAAGAATTGGAAGGGCCAGAAGAAAGACAGGAACAGAGAATGCCGCCCACTGTGAATCAGTTTGTGGATCAATGCGGACAGCGATAGTGGCAAGCAACATCCCTAGGAATAGCGCTCCTGAATCGCCCATATAGATTCTCGCAGGCCTCCTGTTCCAAACAAAGAATCCCAACATGACACCCATGAGAATTACTCCGAAGGAGGCCAAATAAGGCTGGTTAGTCAATGTTGAGTATAGAAACAGTCCTAAAGCACTCATGAAACTTGCAACTGCAGCTCCGCCATCTAAGTTATCGAAGAAATTGAGAGCATTAGTAATTCCGACAATCCAAAATATAGTTAACAACAGGTCAAGAGTTTGATTTCCAGTTGCACTACCAGTCGTACTGCCAAATGTAATAGTGAGCGAAGCTGCGAGTCCTAAAAGCACTTGAATCATCAATCTAAATTGAGGCGATAACTCTCGCATGTCATCCCATAGTCCAACAAAGCTCAAGATCGTTGCTGGGACAAGCAGGTAGAAAAGATCTGCCCTCATTTCTGGCGTCAGAGAAACAAAAAATGAGCCAAGGACTATAGTGACCAACACTGATAACGTGATGGCTAATCCGCCTAGATAAGGTACTGGCTCCTTTTGAGATTTTCTACCACCATCTGGCTTATCTGTAATGTTGGCAAAAAGTGCGATTCGCCGCATTATCCCAGTGAGAGACCAAGAAAGTACGAAGGAAAAAATGACTCCTGCTATCAGGTATTTTGATTCAAGATTCTGCATTATCGAATGTTCCTAATTGAACCTAGAAAACTAGAAAGTATTTCATCAAGTGAGATTTTTGCTTTCCACCCACTTAAGTTTTGCAATTTCATAGTGCTAGGAATTCGTCTTCCCATATCTTCGAATCCAAACTTTTTCAATGAAGCATAGGAGATAAACTCTATGTTTGATTTAGATTCACAAATCATGATGATTTTTTTCGCCAAATCAAGAATCGTCGTTTCCTCAAAACCGCCCACGTTGAAGGCTTCGCCCCAACCCTCGGGTGTATCCCACAGACTAAAAATTCCATCTACCGCATCATTTACATGGCAAAAAACTCTTCTCTGAGATCCGTCGCCATGAATTGTAAGTGGGGCACCTTTGAGGGCCGCTTCAAAAAACCTCGGTATTACCATTCCGTAAGCAGGACTTTGGCGTGGACCGACCGTGTTGAATAACCTAACAATTTTCATTTTCAAGCCATGCTTGTCAGAATAGGCTCGAGCTAAGGCCTCATCAATCGCTTTTGCTTCTGAATAGGTCCATCGTGAGAGCAGCGGAGAGCCAAGCACTCGATCAGAATCCTCTTTTAGCGGCTGACTTTGATTCTTTCCATAGATCTCGCTAGTACTCGCCAACAGTAACTTCTTGTTCAAGGAGGAGCAGAATTCAATAACGTTCTCTGAACCGTGAAGATTTGTCTTCAAAGATCCTATGGGATCATCTAATATCTTTTGAACACCGACTGCTGCAGCAAAGTGGAAACAGGAGTCAACTTCCTTCAAATTCTCCTGCAAAATCTTCCTATCGAGAATTGATCCCTTAATGAATTTGAAATTAGGGTTGCTATTTAAGCCTTGTAGATTTGACTGACTACTGGTTGAAAAGTCATCAAGGCAGACAACTTCATATCCTCGAGAAATCAGCGCTTCACAGAGATGCGAACCGATAAAGCCAGATCCGCCGGTTACAAGAACTTTCATTTACTAGGCCGAACCAGACTTTCTTCGAAACATCTTCTGGGTTGATCCACCTGTCTGACCCCCTGAAACCTTAGAGCCTCTAGTCGTATTGCTATTACGAATGCTGGAATTTTTTTTCTTTTTTTCGAGGGCATCACGAAACTTTGCCTTGGCATCATTTTCGTCACGATTACTCATTTATCATGCACCTTTCACCGGAGAAACTTTTACGAGGGCTTGGATCTCGGATTGACGGTAGCGACGATGTCCGCCGAGCGTGCGGATAGCAGTGAGCTTTCCAGCCTTTGCCCAACGAGTAACGGTTTTGGGGTCAACACGGAAGAGCTTTGCGACTTCAGCAGGTGTCAGTAAAACTTCCTGTTCAGTCGGTCTTTGCATGCTCATACAGTCGATGTCCCTTTCGCACCTTTTGAGAGGAAAGTATTACCGCCCTCGCGCGTGCTGACAAGGCTTTGGAGCTACATTGCTTGTTCTAGGGCGGCAACTTTGCGCCAACGGCTCACAAGGGCCTCATATCCCTGCCCTGCGAGGGCTCCGTCGCCATTAGAGAGGCCTTGGAGCGACAGCGTGACATCTTCTATTGAGCGATCTGCTTCGAGACCTGGTTCACCATCATCGGTAAGAGCCTTCTCAATGTATAGAGCCAATCCGCCATAATCACATTCGACGATTGATTCGGGGTGGAAGACATTGAGCCAATTAAGTAATTGCACAATCTCTTCTTCGACGGGTCCTGGACCAAAAGCTTGGCGGACTATTTGATGAGTAGAGATGCAGCGCTTCTTTGCGTTCGCGATGTCCGTGCGCATGATGGTGAATGGGCCATCAGCATTATTGCCGCGAAGTCGCTCTTCTGGAGTGAAAAGTGAAAACCATCGCGGTGGAATGATCCACGTTTCAGAGATGATGTGAGGAACGCGGTTTTCTAAACCATCAGTTTCTTCACTCAGGGCATCGCTCAAACTTTCTGGCATAAAGAATGGGATGACGCTAGATGGAAGTGAGTTCTTGAAGTCGTCAACGGCGGCCCAACAACGTCGCGTGGTTGACCATGGCGAGACATATCGGACTCCGTCATGATCAATGATGTGAGCGCCATCTGCTTTGAGGCTTGGTGGTTCAGAAAGGATTGTGCGTTGGAGCGCGCGAAGTTGTTCTTCACGTCCTGTGTAACTTTCGATCGGAATCGTTGACCACCGCAATTGATCTGCGGGTGAGAAACTCGTGAGTGGTTCGTAGATTCGAAGCGAGGCGACGTACGGGGTTGGGCGCATGGTTAGAGGCCCTTACTTACGTGGGATGTAGTTGCCTTCTGCGTATGGATCGAAGTCATCATCGTTACCGTTCTTATCCACTTCGCCATGAAGTTCCTTGGCGAGGCTTTCGATATCGATATCTTGCGAATGGTATTTAAGATCGCGTGCGACTTTAGTCTGCTTAGCTTTTGAACGGCCACGCCCCATAGCGAGCCCTCCCTACC
>Ga0214917_10000882_pt1 | contig 39105 bp, 39 predicted proteins | sample LL_1208_BB_MetaG_FD_177983 | JGI IMG/M metagenome (GOLD analysis project Ga0214917, IMG submission 177983) | Freshwater microbial communities from Lake Lanier, Atlanta, Georgia, United States - LL_1208_BB | ecosystem: Environmental > Aquatic > Freshwater > Lake | place: USA: Georgia | collected... | reverse complement strand
GCACAGCCTCACCGGCGCGATCGATGTCCTTCTGCCCGGCACGGGCAAGGCCGCACACGGTGGCACGCTTCACACGCTTGGCGATCTCCGAGACGCTCTCGAAATCCCCATTGGAAGCGATTGGGAACCCGGCCTCAATGATGTCGACGCCCATCTCATCGAGCAGTTCGGCAACTTGCAGCTTCTCTTCGAGCGTCATGGACGCGCCAGGGCATTGCTCGCCATCGCGCAACGTGGTGTCGAAAATCAGGACGCGGTCCTTGGACATGGCAATTTCCTTGAAACAGAGGCACCACTAGCGAAAGCGGCGCAGGATGATGGGAAGCGCTGTCGTCTGGTCCCCTGAGCGCCCAGGCATGGCCCGGCCGGCCCTCAGGGGCGGCTAAGGAGCAGGAGGCCGAGAAGAAGCGCGCGCGCATCCGCCGGACGGACCGCGAGGGTCTCCGTCAAGATCAGGCGGTCTGAGGCGGCGCAGAAGGCCAAGGCACACTCCATCGGGGCGGGACGCCCTTCGGTACCACAACAAACTACCGGAGCGCCAAGCATCTTGCAAGACTTGCATCTTGCAAGACTGGCATCTGGCAAGGCCACCCACATTACGGCACAATCCGGCGAAAGGGAGAGATTCGCATGAAGTTCGTTCATTTGGCCCTCGCCGCCGTGCCCCTCGCTTTTCTGGCAGGCTGCAACACGCCCCCGTCCCAAGTGTCCTATCAAAACGCACCCGCCGGCGTTTCGCCCTCGAATTTCCGTCTGCCTGACGCACCGGGTTGTCAGGGTGATGTCGCGCGCTTTCAGGCCCTGATCGACAATGATCTGGCGACGGGACACACGACGCAGAGCGTCCGCGACTCTGTAACGGCCGATCTTTCGAAAGCGCAGGCTGCTTGCACCGCGGGCCGCAGTGCGGAGGCGACCTCCATGGTCACAACCATCCGAAAGAAATATGGTTATCCAGCATCCTGACGAAATCGCTCGGATAGAAAATCAACAATGAAATCGGGCATGCGTGCCGGGTCGAGGTCTCTCGGCCCGCGCACGATGAAGAGATCGTCGAGCTCATCCTCAGCCAACCCAGCAAGATTGCCGCGCACACGCGCACGCACCTCATCGGCTGAACCGCGAACGGTGACATCCCGCATCACGGCGAGCTTCGGCCCGCGCCTGATGGCGGTGAAACCTGTGCCGATCGTGACATCGCCGGTGCCAAGCCCAGTCTCTTCCATCAATTCACGGATGACGGAACCGGCAAGATCGACGCTTCCATCCACCACGTCATTTGGATCGGGCGTGCCGGCCGGAAAATAGATCCTGCCTGGATTGGCAGTGTGTTGGCCCATAACGCCCATCAGGTAAGCGCCATCCTCGGCACGCAACGCTGCCATAGCAAAAATGTTGACGATGCTGGTGTCGGGAAAACCGAAATCGCGCCAAGCTAGAAACTTCGAGAAATCTGTTTCGAGACAGGAACCGCGCAGCACATCATCTGCAATCTGATAATGCAAGCCACCAGCACGCGACCATCGAATAAAGTTGAATTGCCCTTCGCTTGCGCTGCCCAATGGGCAGCAATGCGCGCCTGTTCGCGCACGGCCCATTCCCATGGCCTATGATCGACAACAAGTTCCGTCGCACGCAGCGGGATAAGACTCATGCGTCGAGCGCACCTGCCATCACGACGACAGCACCGCCACCGATCGAGGCCTTCGTCAAAAGCCCACCTGCCACATGCAAGGTCAACGCAATCTGCGAGGGACGACCCATTCTGTATCCCTGCTCAATGCCAAAATGATGAATGCCATCGCCGGGCTTTTCGAAATCCATAATCACGCCAGCAAAAGCGGCGACCGCCGATCCCGTTGCGGGATCTTCGCCAACACCAAGCGAAGGCGCAAACATCCGCGCATAGAAATGATGCATCGCTTCGGTTGGCTCGGCGCAATAGAAAAACGCATTCTTCGCGTCGCCCTGCTCCATCTTGGCAAAAGCATCGCGATCAAGCACGGCTGTATCGACATGTGTGCGCGTCTTGAGCGGTATCATCGTGAACGGATTGCCAGCGGAATAGAGGGCCGCTTGATGCACGCCATAACTAATGGCACTGTCCGGCACGCGCAACGCCGCCGCCATGATCGTAAGCGGAGGCGCATCACCCACACGCTCGGGCAACCGCGGCAGATCGAATTGTGCGTGCCCCAATTCATGGCTCGCAACACTGACGCGGCATGGGACCGGACCAACCTTCTCGCCTAACACGAAATCCACCTCGCCCTTTGCACCATCGTGCAGGGCAATAGCGACCGCAGCACCCACCGTGGGGTGCCCAGCAAAAGGCAATTCCCGCGCAGGCGTAAAAATCCGTAGATCGGCCCGACGCGCTGGATCGGCCGGGCGTTGCACAAACACGGTCTCTGACAGGTTGAATTCGCGTGCGATCGTCTGCATGGCAGCATCCGAAAGTCCATCGGCTTCAAAGACAACGGCGAGCGGATTGCCTGCAAATTTCTGTTCGGTGAAAACGTCGAGCGTCACAAAAGGCCGTTTCATTGTATCACCTCGTATGAAGATCGATTTCGATCACGACAGGACAATGATCGCTAGCCTTAGGGCGATCCCAGCCAACGCGCGGATAGCGGTCGCCCTTGCTTGCCAAGGTCGGAATGCTGCGATCAGTATCGCGTGGATCGAGAGGCACACGATAAGGTAACCCACGACGAATGATAGAGACGTCCCGAACGCGTTCCTTCAACGCTGGCGAGACCAGCAGATAATCGAGTTGCACATGCTCCTCCATGATGCGCTCCTCTTCGACTGACCAAGCGCGGTGATAATGCGTCCAGCGTTCATGCTCGGGCAAGGAATCGACTGGATTGAATGCAAATTTATCAAATAAAACATCAATCCCGCTTGGCGATGCGTCCTCGATTGTTCCAGCACGCCGCAACCGAAGTCGATAATCGTTGAGATCTCCCGCAATGATCCAAGGCGCATCACGAAAGCCGCTACCAAATTGTTCTTCGATGATCCGTCTTACACCACGAGCCTCCGCCCGACGCAGCACCCGCGTTGCAGCACGCCCATCGCCACCTTTGCCATTGCTCATCGACTTCAAATGGCAGATGAACAGGCTCAAAGACGTGCCATGCACAGGAACGGTGACGACAAGACAATCGCGATTGAACAAACGGTCATTTGGTTTAATCCCAAATTCAGCCAGCTCTTGCTCATAAACGCCCAGATCGGCGAACGTCGCTTCGCGATAGCTTTTAGCGGTCACACTATCGGCAGCGGCCAGATTCCGTCGCGCAGCAAAGGCAACATCGATTCCGCGCCGATCATTACCGGCAATGAGTTTGAAATGCCCGTAGCGAATATCCGCGAGTCGGTGAACATAATTTGCGAAGAATGCTTCCAGTACGCGAAGCGAATCCACTTCCTGTAAAGCGATGATATCGGCACGCGTTTCAGCGATCGCAAGCGCCGTCATCTGTCGCTTATCATCTTCGACAGTCAACCCCATAGATCGCTCGGCAATCTCACGATCTTTTGGTTGCGCAAATTCAGCCAATGACATTGCGGCAGCAACCTCTGCTCGACTGACCTCGGCAAACTTCCATCGCGACGACAAATTCTCAATGTTAAACGTCGCGACCCTGAGCTTCATGGCAAAAATGCTTCCGCTTTGAATTTATGGCTGGGGTGAACGAGCTCTTCTTGGGCCGGAATAAGAAGAATCTCGCGTGATCCCTCGTCTTCCGTTCGCTTGAGAATTCCGTAGATCGCCGAGACGGCCTGCGCCAGTGCAGAGCTAACGCTATGGTCGCGGAGCCAATGGAGAAAAAACAATGCGCTAATCGCATCACCTGCGCCATTGATCGATAATGACAGACGCGGTGTACGAACGATGAAAATTTTCTTTCCATCCGATGCGATGCAATCGATTGCATCCTCCGGCGTCTCATTCGTCACCACCGATGTCACCATGACGATCTTCGGCCCGAGCCGATGAAGCGCCTGAATTGCTGTCACGAGCGAGGTATGATCGGTAACCTCTTGGCCCGTCAAAAGTGCCAATTCAAACTGATTAGGCGTCACAATATCAGCTTCCACCATCGCCTTATCACGCAACATTGCCGGGATCTCCGGCCGCACGAAGACGCCGCGGCCAACATCGCCCATGACCGGGTCGCAACAATAAAGTGCGCCGGGATTGGCAGAACGCACGGTGAGTGCCGCATCGAGGATGGCCGCGCCGATATCGGCAGAACCCATATAGCCAGACACAATGCCATCGCAGAGCCCCAGCACCCCACGCGCCTCAACCCCGCGGACGAGATCCGCGATCATCGCTGCGTTGAACACCTCGCCCGTCCATGCGCCATAACCCGTGTGATTGGAGAATTGCACGGTGTGAATGGCAATCACTTCGGCACCCAGCCTTTGCAGCGGGAACACGGCCGCATCGTTGCCGACATGGCCATAGGCGACGTGGGATTGGATGGAAAGGATCAATTCGGACATGGCGGAAGTCTATCCCCCTGAGCGGATCGTGTGAAGAAGGTCGAACCGACAAAGAAAAACGCCCCCGTCGCGAGACGGGGGCGTTGAAGAAAAACGGCGCGATCAGTTCTTCGACTTGTCGACGAGCGCCTTGGCCTTGATCCACGGCATCATCGCGCGGAGCTTTTCGCCAACTTCTTCGATTTGGTGCGAAGCATTGCGCGCACGCACGGCCTTGAACGAAGTCTGGTTCACCTTGTTTTCAAGCATCCAGTCGCGCGTGAACTTGCCGGTCTGAATATCATTCAGAACGCGCTTCATTTCTGCCTTCGTGTCCGCCGTGATGATGCGCGGGCCGGTTACATATTCGCCATATTCCGCGGTGTTCGAGATCGAGTAGTTCATCGTCGCGATGCCGCCTTCATAGATGAGGTCGACGATCAGCTTCACTTCGTGCAAACACTCGAAATAGGCCATTTCCGGAGAATAGCCGGCTTCCACCAGCGTTTCGAAACCGGCGCGGATGAGTTCGACGAGACCGCCGCAGAGCACGACCTGTTCGCCGAAGAGATCGGTTTCGCACTCTTCCTTGAACGTCGTTTCGATGATGCCGGCGCGGCCGCCGCCATTGGCCGAAGCATAGGACAGGCCGATGTCATGCGCATTGCCCGACGAATCCTGATGGATCGCGATGAGCGTCGGCACGCCGCCGCCACGCTGATATTCCGAACGCACCGTATGGCCGGGACCCTTCGGGGCGACCATCAGCACGTCGAGGTCGGCGCGCGGTTCGATCAGGTTGAAATGCACGTTGAGGCCGTGCGCGAACATGAGAGCAGCGCCCTTCTTCATGTTCGGTGCGAGCTGGTCGCGATAGATGTCGGCCTGCAATTCGTCCGGCGTCAGCATCATGACAACGTCGGCCCATTTGGCGGCGTCTTCCACCGTCATCACCTTGAGGCCTTCGGCTTCCGCCTTCTTGGCCGAGGCAGAGCCGGGGCGCAGCGCGACGACAATGTCCTTCACGCCGGAGTCACGCAGATTGAGCGCATGGGCATGGCCCTGCGAGCCATAGCCGACGATAGCGACCTTCTTGCTCTTAATGAGGTTCAGATCGGCATCGCGATCATAATAGACACGCATGGGACAGTCTCCTTGGGCTTTGTCGTGTGGTTTAGATCAGGCGCTTAAGCGCGACGGTGAAGAGAATCAAGCAGGAAGACAGGATGACCGCGTTCGGCGCGGGGCCGGCCTGCCCTGAGAGCAGGGTCGGGTGACGTCAGATCATCCCCTCAGGCCCGCGTGACATGGCGGCAATCCCGGTGCGAGAGACTTCGACCAGGCCGCAAACGCCCATCAGACGGACGAAACGATCAACATCCTCACTGGATCCGGTCAGTTCGAAGACAAAGGACGTCAAAGTCGCATCGAGCGTCCGAGCGCCGAATGCCGAGGCAAGTCGCATGGCCTCGACCCTCTGGTCGCCCTTGCCTGCAACCTTCACCAGCGCGAGCTCGCGTTCGACAGCCTCGCCCGTGACGGTCAGGTCCGTGACCTTGTGTACCGGCACCAGACGGTCGAGCTGGTTCTTGATCTGCTCAATCACCTGCCCCGTTCCTGTGGTCACGATCGTGATCCGCGAGACATGCTTCTCATGCTCGGTCTCGGAGACAGTCAGGCTCTCAATATTGTAGCCGCGGCCGGAGAATAGACCGGCAATGCGGGCCAGAACGCCGGGTTCGTTATCGACCAGGACGGATAGCGTATGACGAGCCTGTGTCTGGCGGCGCGGCGGATCGGAATAATGCGACTTCATCGGTTTCGACTTTCAGCGAGTTCAACCAAAGGACAGATATTCACGGCAGCGGGAAAGGCCCCACCGCCTGCTCATCGATTTCGTCAGCAGCGACGACGAAAGGTTCGGCCATCGCAACTGCATGCCATGTGCGGAATGAAGGCGTGTTCAACACCGCATCCATATAGGCGCGCGCATCGGCGCTGACCGGGATGGAATATGTGGCAAAGCGTGTCACAACGGGCGCATACATCGCATCCGCAGCACTGAACGCACCGAAGAGGAACGGTCCAGAGCCGCCAAATCGACGACGTGCATCGCCCCAAAGATGTTCGATCCGGGCCACATCTTTTGCCACGCCCGGCCCATGATCGCGAGTAGCAAAGCGCTTGCGGATGTTCATCGGGCACGCGCTACGCAGCGCCCCGAAGCCTGAATGCATTTCCGACGCGATTGCCCGAGCCAAAGCGCGTGCAGCACGGTCGCGCGGCCAGATCGCTTTGTCTGGAAAAAGCTCTGCAACATGCTCAATGATCGCGAGCGTTTCCCACACAACGATGTCACCATCCTTGAGGATGGGCACCGTCTTACCGGCACCATAGGCGGCCACGCGCGTCGCAAACTCCGGTGTATCGAGCGGAATGAAATCTTCCGCAAACGGAATGCCGAATTCGGACAACAAAATCCACGGCCGGAGAGACCAGCTGGAATAGGCCTTATTGCCAATGGCGAGCGTGAGCATGGTTCAGACCCAGGCGATGCTGGCTTAAACCAGCATCTTGCCTTTCTCATCGATGACGCTGCCGATATCCTGCTCGATATCGGCAAGGATCATCTCATTATGCGCCTTACCCGACGGGATCATCGGGAAGCAGTTTTCTTCCTTCGCCACCAAGCAATCGAAGATCACGGCCTTTGGCGTCTCGATCATTTCCATGATCTTCGCGTCAAGTTCCTTCGGATCGGAGCACCGGATGCCATGTGCGCCATAGGCTTCGGCAAGCTTCACGAAATCCGGCAGAGAATGCGAGTAGCTTTCGGAGTAACGGCTACCATGCAGCAATTCCTGCCATTGCCGCACCATTCCCATATACTCATTGTTGAGAATGAAGATCTTAACCGGCAAGCGGTATTGCAGGGCCGTTGACATCTCCTGCATGTTCATCAGGATCGAGGCCTCGCCGGCAATGTCGATCACGAGCGCTTTAGGATGCGCGAGCTGCGTGCCAATAGCCGCTGGCAAGCCATAGCCCATCGTACCAAGTCCACCCGATGTCATCCAACGGTTCGGTTCTTCGAAATGGAAGTACTGCGCTGCCCACATCTGATGCTGGCCGACTTCCGTCGTCACATAGACATCGCGGTCCTTGGTCAGCTCATAGAGACGCTGCACCGCATATTGCGGTTTGATGATGTCGTCAGAGTTTCGGTAGGCTAGGCACTTCTTCGCCCGCCATTCGTCGATATGTTTCCACCAATCGCCAAGTGCTTTTTTGTCAACAGACGGCGACATTGTCCGCCACAGACGTACCATATCTTCGAGCACGTGGCCGCAATCGCCGATGATACCGATATCGGCTTTCACCGTCTTATTGATCGAGGAGGGATCAATGTCGATGTGGATCTTTTTCGATTTCGGCGAGAATGCATCGAGACGGCCGGTGATGCGGTCGTCGAAACGTGCACCGACGCAAATCATCACGTCGCAATCGTGCATGGCAAGATTGGCTTCGTAGGTGCCGTGCATGCCGAGCATGCCGAGCCATTGCGGATCCGCTGCCGGATAGGCGCCCAGTCCCATCAATGTCGACGTGATCGGATAACCGGTCAGGCGCACAAGTTCGCGCAGCATAGCCGAGGCTTCCGGACCAGAATTAATCACGCCGCCACCCGTGTAGAAAATCGGGCGCTTCGCCTTGCCCATCAATTCGATGGCCGCTTTGATCTTTTCAGAATCGCCCTGCAATTGCGGACGATAAGTCTTGTGCTGATTATTCACCGGGCGCGTATAGGTGCCCTTGGCAAATTGCACATCCTTCGGAATGTCGATCACGACCGGGCCCGGGCGACCCGAGGATGCGATGTAGAACGCTTCGTGAAGGATGCGCGGCAGATCTTCGATCCGCTTCACAAGGTAATTGTGCTTCGTGCAATGGCGCGTAATGCCGACCGTGTCGCATTCCTGAAATGCGTCAGAGCCGATCAGATGCGTCGGCACCTGCCCGGTGATGCAGATGAGCGGGATGGAATCGAGCATGGCATCGGTTAGGCCGGTGACAGCATTGGTCGCACCCGGACCCGACGTCACGAGCACGCAGCCGACTTTGCCGGAAGAGCGCGCATAACCTTCCGCTGCATGGACCGCACCCTGCTCATGGCGCACAAGCACATGCTTGACCTGTTCTTGATGGAAGATCGCGTCATAGATCGGGAGCACGGCCCCACCTGGGTATCCGAAGATGAATTCGGCGCCCTGATCTTGGAGGGCTTGGACGACCATTTCGGCTCCGGTCATCTCGCGGGACATGGTGTTCACTCCGTCTTCGGTCTTTGTGTGGATGGGTCAGGCTCGAGCAACAAAAAAGGCCCTGTGAGGGGCCTTGGGTCATGCGCCAGTTTCAGGATTGCGGCCTTAGGGCCGTCCCGTCGCTGGCGCTCGCGATACAATAAGAATGACGCGCATTGTTGTCCGAACCCGAACCTATGAGAATAGCGAGGAAACCGTAGTCCCGACGCGCGAAACCGTCAAGCTCCGCGCGCCAAAATAAAGCGTCAGGGATTCTGACGTTTTAACACAATGCAATAGCTTGCAAAGCCTTGGTCATTGCGAGCCGAACCGCAGCCATCAAGCGTATTGGGATCGATCAGCCGGGCAGTCAGATGAAATTCGGGACCCGTAATCACAATCTGGTGCAGATCATGCGCCATCAAACCCACAACAAAACTCGTCCCCTGCGACGTTTTCACCTGCCCTGAAAAGGAGCGCTCATTTTGTGTGCTCACCGTCAGCGTCGTCGGATCCTTGCGATATGTGGCTGGCGCGTTCGGGTTCTGCTTGGGGTCATGCACCGAGGGTTTACCCTTGGCGATGATGTCGAGATTGCCGCTCCAGGTCCCGGTCATCGTCGGAAACGGGCTCTGGGCCGAGGCTGCACCGGCCAACATAAGCGGAAGCGAAACAGAAAGCGCTGAAAGGACCAGACGCATGAAAAATCCTCCATCGGCGGACCCAACGGGCCTTGAATAGGGGCGGAGAATGACCCTCCGGCTTGTGCAAAGTCAATTCAAGCGCTCCGGCTCAAGCTGGAAGCTTGCGGCCTGCCTATCCAATCTGGCACAAGCCCCCCATGATTGAACCACGCCCCACGCGCGAAATGCGCACGATCCGCGCGCTCATGCTCGGCGACCGCCTCGATACGGCTGGCCTCGAGCGCTCGGACATGATTTCGACGACGCCTTTTGCCTTCAAGATCGGCAATCACGGCTTTGCCGCGCTGTTTCGTTATGGTGTCGTGGTTTTGGCCGGCCTCTCGCCGATCGAGGAAGACGATTTCCTGCGTAAGATCGAACCACGCATTTCCGGCAAGCTGCCGCGCATCGATGACGAGATCGCGAGCATCGTTCTCGATCCGGAAAAGGACGATCTCGCACCGCCCGGTGGCCCAGTCTCGCTACGCGAATTTACGCCTGAGCGCCTGCTCGTCATCGCCGATGTTTTGGCCAAGAGCGTCGCCCTCGCCCATCATGAACGGCAAGTCGGTGCCGTGTTCGATGTCATCGATCCGCTGGCACGCGATCTCGCGCGTGACGGAAAACTCCCGCACCAAAGAAAAGCGATCATCAAATTGATCGGCGAAGCGCTACTTGTCGATCACCGCATGGCCGGCCGCGTTGCTGTCGACGATAAGCCCGACGTGCTTTGGGACCGTTCGGATCTCGAACGCCTCTATGCGCGGCTGGAAGACGAATATGAACTTAAAGAACGCGCCAACACGCTGTCACGCAAGATCGATGTCGTGCAGGACACCGCGCGCGCGCTCACTGATCTTATCGATCAGCAACGCAGCTTGCGACTCGAACAGATCATCGTGCTGCTCATCCTATTTGAAGTGGTCATGAGCGTCGGCGGCATTCTGTTCAAATGGATGCATTGAACGCCGCCAGAATGTGCTCATCCGCGACCTCGGGCGACACCCATTGAAACTCCGGCGCCTGATGGCGGAACCATGTGTGCTGTCGTTTGGCATAGCGCCGCGTATCAGCCTTGCCACCCTCGGCTGCTTCGGCCATGGCAATCTCACCGCGCAACGCACGAATAATCCACGGCACGCCATGCGCGCGCATGGCAGGCAATGCTGGATCGAGGCCGCGCCGCATCAACAGTTCAACCTCCTCAACAGCACCTGAATGCACCATGGAATCAAACCGCGCATCGATCCGCGCCCGCAACTGATTGCGATCAGGCTCAAGAAAGAAGGCCAAGAACGGACCATGCAACAACGCGCCTTCCCGCTTGGCTTGGAAGTGTGCCAACGGTTGGCCTGAGCTGCGAAACACTTCGAGCGCACGGATAATGCGCTGCGGATCGCTCGGCCTGAGGCGGGCCGCCGTGACGGGATCGACCGCCGCCAGCATGAGATGCAATTCTTCCGGCGCGCGCCCTTCAGCATCCGCGCGCACGGCCGCACGGACATCCTGATCGACGGGCGGAATATCGGACAGCCCCTGCGTCAAAGCCTTGAAGTAGAGGCCCGTGCCGCCGGTGACGATGGGCATCCGCCCTTCCCCTGCCAATGCAGCCAGTGCGCCGTGCATATCCGCCTGCCAGCGCGCGACAGAGTAATTCGCCGCAGCATCGACATGGCCGAACAGACGATGCGGCACGACCGCTTCCTCATCAGGCGTAGGACGCGCTGTGATGACCCTGAGATCGCGGTAAACCTGCATGGAATCGGCATTCATGACCGTCCCGCCGAGCCTCTCCGCCAAACGGATGGCGAGCGCGGACTTGCCGGACGCCGTCGGGCCTGCAATGAGAATGGCACCGATACCCATGCCGAACTGATCTCTCCGGACACGCCTGATGACGCTTCTCGTCGCGACCTTCGTCTCGAACCCGCAAACGCCCGCGCTCACACCTGCCTTGATTGCGCGGGGCGCGCAAGCCCTCGGCCTTGAGGGACAGACGCATTGGTTGGACAAAGATGTAGCCGCCGATCTCATATTCGAAAGCACGCTGGCACCACGCGCCTTGGCCGATGCGCTACGAGGGACGCTTGAGCCCTACCCCATCGACGTGGTCGTTCAGCCCGTGGACGGTCGGCGCAAGAAACTGTTTTTGGCCGATATGGATTCCACCATGATCGGACAGGAATGCATCGATGAACTCGCCGATTTCGTCGGCCTGAAAGAACAGGTCTCCTTCATCACGGAACGCGCGATGCGCGGTGAGTTATCATTCGAACCCGCCTTGCGCGAACGCGTCGCTCTGCTGAAGGGCCTCGACGTGAAAGTCATCGCCACCATCCTCGCAGAACGCATCACCTATACGCCGGGCGGGCACGAACTCGTGCACACAATGCGCGCACATGGCGCCTACACCGCGCTCGTCTCGGGTGGTTTTACACTCTTCACCGGCCCCGTCTCGCAAGCCATCGGCTTTCACGAACATCGCTCGAATGAATTGATCCTTACAGACGGAGTACTGGCGGGCCTTGTCGCGGAACCGATCCTCGGCAAGGAAGCCAAACTCGCAAGCCTCAAGGAACTGGCCCGCATCAACCAATTGCTGCCGCTTGAAACTATGGCAGTCGGCGATGGTGCCAACGATCTTGCCATGCTGCAGGCAGCTGGGCTTGGCGTGGCTTTCCATGCCAAACCCGCCGTTGCCGAGGCAGCGGCTGCACGCATCGATCATGCCGATCTGACAGCACTTCTCTATGCGCAGGGCTATAATCGCCGCGAATTCGTTGCTTAATCAAAACTGGACCCCCACGCCCAGCGCGATAGACTGACACGCGGAACCAAGCTGGGGGCCGCATCTATTACGTCGATTTTCGCCATGAGCGCGTTCGTTTTCGTGATCTGAAAACGCTTTTGGCGCGAGCCTCGCCGCAACGTTCCGGCGACGCTTTGGCGGGCCTCGCCGCACCGGATCAAAAGACGCGCATACTCGCCCGCATGGCACTTGCCGATGTGCCGCTCGTAGATTTTCTGAGCGCAAATTTCATCCCTTATGAATCAGATGACGTCACGCGCCTAATCCACGACACGCATGAGCGGGACGCAAAAAGCCAATGAAGGTTTTGGCGTTACGCTCGCTATGCTGCGCGAGGCACAAGACACGGCGCTCGCCCTCAAGCGAGGGACCGTTGGGCACAACGTCATGTATTTCGAAACTGGACAGGGTGCAGCTTTATCGGCAAACGCTCATCACGGTGTCGACCAGCAAACGGTGGAGACACGCGCCTATGCCGTCGCGCGCGCCTTCTCACCCCTGCTCGTCAATACGGTCGTTGGCTTCATCGGGCCTGAATACCTTTACGATGCCAAGGAAATCATCCGCGCCGGACTTGAAGACCATTTCTGCGGCAAGTTGCTTGGTCTGCCGATGGGTGTCGATGTGTGCTACACCAACCATGCCGAAGCCGATCAAAACGATATGGATTTGCTTGCCTTCGCGCTTGCCAATGCCGGCGTGAACTTCGTCATCGCGGTACCGGGCGCAGACGACATCATGCTCAATTATCAGAGCCTGTCGTTCCATGACATTGTTCGTCTGCGCCATGTTTTAAAACTGAGACCAGCCCCAGAATTTGAAGAATGGCTTAGGCGGATGGGACTGCTCGATACGCGAGGCCGTTTGCCCGCAGAGGCTTCATCGGCAGCCACGCAACGTCTCCTTGCAGCACAGGAAGCGTGACGATGACATCGCCCTTCGACCCGCTCAAACATCTCACCCGCGCCCGCATCGCGTTCGCTCGTGCGGGCGATGGGTTGCCGACGAAGGCGCTGCACGCTCAAATTACTTTCGGATTTTTCATGCGCACCCATCGTGCTGGCCAAAGGTGCGCGGGGCGCCCTGTCCGATCCGATTGGCGTGGCCCTAAATGCTGACCTTTTTATCATGCTGATCGGTGAACGGCCCGGTCTAACAACAGCCGATTCACTCGGTGCCTATCTGACCTTCGCACCACGCCCAGGCCGAAAAGACAGCGAACGCAATTGCATTTCCAACATCCATGCGCATGGGCTTTCGCCTGCAATGGCAGCACAGAAGATCGCATGGCTGGCGCGCGAAGCGTTGCATTTACGTCTGATAGGTGTCGATTTGAAAGAAGCCGCACCCCATGGCCTGCTTGCAGAGCCTACGGAAAAAGCGGAACTGCCAAAGAATTAAATCTCGTCATTGCGAAGAGCGCAGAGGCAGAGCAATTCATTGCAAATTCAGGCGTAAATCCTAACCCTGAGCGGCGCTGTGGAGCAGCGCCTCCCGAAGGGCGACGTCGTTTTCAACGTTAAAGAAAACTGATTTCCCTCGTGGTTCGAGGCGCGGCTATTCCGCGCCTCACCATGAGGCCTTGCGGTCACTCCAGCGACAGAGCAACGAAGCGCACATCGCCCTGTGCATTGGCGATCAGAAACAGGGCCGATTTCTTACCCTCTTTCTTCAGCGCGTCGACACGTTTCGTAACGGCGTCAGGCGTTGTTACAGCTTCCTGTTGGACTTCAACAATGATGTCGCCGACCTGAATCCGTTTGTCTGCTGCCGGTGAATTGGGATCCACACGCGAAACCAGTACGCCTTTCACATTGTCCTTGATGGAGAAACGCCGCTTGGCTTCATCCGTGATCGGGGACAGATCGAGTCCGAGCGCTTTCTTGATCGTAGGCTTGTCAGCCTCGCCCTGCGTCGCGCTGGCCTTGGCGACCTTCTCACCCTCTTCGAGGCGGCCAAGCTTCACCTGCTTGGTGACTTCCTTGCCCTTGCGAAGAAGGAGCACATCGACTTCCTTGCCCACCGCCGTCTGGCCAACGATGCGCGGCAAATCCTTCGAATCCTTCACGTCCTTGCCGTCGAATTTCAAAATCACATCGCCCGGCTCGATGCCAGCAGGCTTCGACGGACCCTTGTCGTCGACGCCAGCAACGAGTGCGCCCTTGGGCTCTTTCAGGCCGAGCGATTCAGCAATCGATTCATCGACATTCTGGATGCGTACGCCAAGCCAGCCGCGCCGCGTTTCACCAAACTGCAAGAGCTGGTCGATGATCGGCCGCGCCAAAGCCGACGGCACCGCGAAACCGATGCCGATCGAGCCGCCCGACGGCGACAGGATCGCCGTATTGATGCCGATAACATCCCCATTCATGTCAAACAGCGGCCCGCCTGAATTGCCTTTGTTGATCGCGGCATCGGTCTGGATGTACTGGCCATAGCTTTGATCGGAAATATCGCGGTTGCGCGCGGAAATAATGCCCGCAGAAACCGAGCCGCCAAGTCCGAACGGATTGCCGATCGCCATCACCCATTGGCCGATGCGCGTTTTTTCAGAATCGCCAAACTTGACAGCCTTCAACGGCTTGTCGGGCTTCACCCGCAACACGGCAAGGTCCACCTTGGTGTCTTTGCCGACGATTTCGGCTTTCAACTTGCGGCCATCGGCGAAGATCACGGTCACGTCATTGGCTTCGCCGATCACATGCGCATTGGTGATGACGATGCCGGAAGCGTCGATGACGAAGCCTGATCCGAGCGAATTCGACCGACGCTGCGGACGGCCTTGCTGCGGCCCCTCGCCGCCGGGGCCGTTCTTGAAGAATTCTTCGAAGAAGTCCTGAAAAGGCGAGCCGGGCGGCAATTGCGGCATCGGTACCGCGCGCTGCTCGGTCGCCGTCGTCGTCGCCGAAATGTTGACCACAGAATCGATCACCTGGGCAGCAACATCGGCAATGATGTCTGGTCCACGCGGCGATTGCGCCAATACAGCTTGCGGAGCGCCTGTCAGGGCCAAGACAGCTGTGGCTGCCAAAAGCGCAGAACGAAGGTCAAAAGTCGAACGAGCCATGGGACGGAAGCCTCCGGAGGCGGGACGATCCCGCGTCAATTTCGCACACATCAGCGATCAAGAATACGGCAGAACGAGGACGGGCGGCACTTGCGTGCCGCCCGCCGGGTCAGGGTTTCGCCGGGGCGGCTTGCCCCTTCGAATTGTCGAAGTAACGGAAGAACTCCGATTGCGGCCCTAGGATGAACCTTGTGCCGGTTGCCTTCAGGCCATTGTCATAAGCCTGCATCGCCCGATAGAAGGCAAAGAAATCGGGATCCTTCTGGAAGGCTTCCGCCAAAACGCGGTTCTTTTCGGCATCGCCCGCACCGCGGATTTCATCCGAACGACGCGTTGCGTCGGCGCGGATCACGGTCGCGTCGCGATCGGCCTTCGCCTTGATCGATTGCGAAATTTCCGAACCCTGTGCGCGGATATCGGCTGCTTCACGCTGACGTTCGGTCTGCATGCGCTGGAACACCGCCTGCGAGTTGGGATCCGGCAGGTCGACGCGGCGCAAACGGACATCCACGACTTGGATACCAAGGCCGCCAGCCTGCCGATTCACATCGTCGCGAATCTTGTTCATCAGTTGCGAACGTTCTGTGCGCACTACGCTTGCGAAGCTCGCATCGGCCAGCACAGTACGCACGGCCGAATTTACGATCGAGGCAAGGCGCAAATTAGCACCGGCCACATTGTTCACCGACTGGTAGAAACGCAGCGGGTCGGTCACACGGTATCGCGTGAACGCATCGACCACGAGGCGCTTCTGATCCGCCGCAATCACTTCCTGCGACGGTGTCTCGAGATCGAGAATACGGCGATCGACATAGATCACGCTTTCCCAAGGCAGTTTGAAATAAAGCCCGGGCTGTGTGATCGGCGGCCGCGCAACCTTACCGAACACAAAGACAAGTGCTTGCTGTGTCTGCTGCACGACGAAGGTGGAACCGATACCGACGACGGCGACAACGAGCGCGCCGATGATCAAACCCATACGCATGACGGAGTTCATTTCGTGCCTCCCGTCTTGCCGGATGTACCGAGCTCATTGAGCGGCAGATAAGGTACGACGCCTTGGCCCGCCTTCGGATCAATGATCACCTTGTCGGACTGACCGAGCACGCGCTCCATCGTTTCAAGATACATACGCTGACGCGTGACGTCCGGCGCATTCTTGTATTCGGCATAGATCTGCGAGAAGCGCGACGCTTGACCATTAGCTTCGGCAATCACGCGCGAGCGATAGGCTTCCGCATCTTGCTCAATCCGAGCCGCCTCGCCGCGTGCTTCAGGCACAAGCTTGCTCGCATATGTCTCTGCTTCGTTGCGCATGCGATCCTGATCTTGACGCGCAGCCTGCACGTCGCGGAACGCCTCGATAACTTGCGCCGGCGGATCGACCTTCAACAATTGTACCGCGCGGATTTCTACGCCCGCGCCGTAGGTGTTGAGCGTCTCCTGCATCACCTGCTTGACGTCCTGCTCGATGGCAGCGCGATCCGTCGTCAGGATCTGCTGCACATTGCGGCGGCCGATGACCTCGCGCATGGCGCTTTCGGCGACGGCTTTCACCGAGGCTTCAGGTGCCTGAATATTAAACACGTAGTCTTGCGCCTTGGCCGGATTGATCTGCCATTGCACGGCAAAATCGATATCGACGATGTTTTCGTCGGCTGTGAGCATCAGGCTTTCTTCAAGCACATCGCGCGTCACATTGCGGCGCATAGCCTCCGAGCCGCGGAACCCGACTTCGGTCGTGTTGACGGTCGTCACCTTTGGCTTGATCACCTGCCCAACGGGATAGGGGAAATTATAGCTCCAGCCCGGCTGGCTCTGGCTGATCGGCTTACCGAAAATCAAATTGATACCGACCTCGTCGGGACGCACCGTGTAAAAGCCCGTCGCCAGCCACAGCGCGGCTGCGCCAAGCACGATCAACCCAATGCCACGGCCACCCATGGCCCCGCCGGGAAGAATGTTCTTGAGCTTGTCCTGGCTCTTGCGGATCAGATCTTCAAGATCGGGCGGCGTTCCGCCCGGCCCGCCATTGGAGGGGCCACCGCCACCCCATGGACCTCCGGGACGTTTCTGACCCCATGGGCCGCCGCCACCGCTCTGATTGCTCCAAGGCATGCTGATCCTCTCTGGTTCTTTTTCAGTAGGAAGTGGGGTCTTGATCGCCCCGCGTCAACTCCGACGTGGCCCTTCGTCGCGGGGTCTCCGCCTGTAATCGATGAAGGTGAACGAAAACTCATCATGTGGGCCTGCCGGATGGCTCTCCCGGCCTGTCTCGGCAAACAGAACCGGATCGGGGTCTGGAAACCACGTATCGCCCTCCGGCGCGCAATGAACCCGCGTCAGGCGGATGAGGTCGGTAGCCGGCATGGCCTGCCGGTAGACATCGCCCCCGCCTACCACAGGCACGCTGTCAGCACCCAAGGCCTGTGCTCGCTCCTGCGCAAGCGCAATGGCGGCGTCGAAATTGGCCGCCGTCAGAACGCCCTCCGGCCTGAAGGCAGGATCGCGTGTCACCACGATGGTTTCCCGCCCCGGCAGCGGCTTGCCAATCGATTGGTAAGTCTTGCGCCCCATCACCATGGGGCGACCAAGCGTGAGCGATTTAAACCGCTGTAAATCCGAACGGAGCCGCCAGATCAACTGATTGTCGCGTCCGATGACGCCGTTATCAGCCACCGCGACGATGATGGATAAGGGAACACTCATCGGGCCTCATCCGCCAGCCGCCACAGCGCCTGATCGGTGACGCGGCAGATCGTCCAATCGTCGAGCAACACTGCGCCGAGCGATTTATAAAAACCGATCGACGGCTCGTTCCAATCGAGCACCGACCATTCGAACCGCGCCAGACCTTCAGCGACGCAGCGCCGCGCCAAATTGGCAAGTAAAGCCTTACCGCAGCCATGACCGCGATCATGCGGCCGCACATAGAGATCTTCAAGATAGATGCCGTGTTTACCGCGAAAGGTCGAGAAATTATAAAACCACAAGGCAAAGCCGACAGGCTTGTTATGGCGTTCGACGATGTCGCAGAAAACCCGTGGATTATCGCCGAAAAGCGCGTCCGCAATCCCCTCTTCCGTGGCATCCACGGCATGAGAGAGCTTTTCATACTCTGCCAACTCACGGATGAAAGCGAAAATGACGGCGCTGTCCGCGCGCGTAGCCGGACGCACGATCATACCGCCACCGGCGCCTTGATTGCAGGGTACGGATCGTAATTCTCGATCGCTATGTCATCAAAGGTGAAATCGAACAGGGACTTCACGTCAGGATTGAGCTTAAGCGTTGGCAGTGCGCGCGGTTCGCGCGCGAGTTGCAACTCGGCCTGTTCCAGATGGTTCAGGTAGAGATGCGCGTCCCCCGAGGTATGGACAAAATCGCCGACGCCAAGCCCTGTCACCTGCGCAATCATATGCGTCAGTAAGGCATAGCTGGCGATGTTGAATGGCACGCCGAGAAATATGTCGGCCGAACGCTGATAAAGCTGGCAGGACAGTTTTCCATCCGCGACATAGAACTGGAACAGGCAGTGGCACGGCGCGAGCGCCATCTGGTCGAGCTCTGCCGGGTTCCATGCCGAGACAATGAGACGGCGTGAATCCGGATTGCGGCGGATTTCATCCAACAACCATTTGATCTGATCGACTGCGCCGCCATCGGGCTTGGGCCAACTGCGCCATTGCTTGCCATAGACCGGACCGAGATCGCCTTTCTCATCGGCCCATTCGTCCCAGATAGAAACGCCATTGGCCTTGAGATAAGCGATATTGGTGTCGCCAGCGATGAACCACAGCAATTCGTGGATGATCGATTTGAGATGCAGTTTCTTGGTTGTGACTAGGGGAAACCCGGCACTGAGATCGAAACGCATCTGATGGCCGAAGACGCTGAGCGTTCCGGTTCCGGTGCGGTCCGATTTGCGCACGCCCTCATTGAGAACGCGGCGCAGCAGATCGTGATACGCTTGCATGCGCGAATCCTGTGGTGGAACCCTCATTCTAGGCTGAAATACGGCCCTGTCATGGGTGCGCTGTCGGTTTTCCAGCAGATTCCGCACGCACCGCCGCGCCTAGCCCTTCCGCATGATCCCTGCAGCGACTATATTAGGGACGCCGTCGCAAGACGGCTATGGCGATAAACGAGCATCGAAATAAGCCTTTCGGACCCGGGGGCGGTACCCGGCGCCTCCACCCGAACCCAACCCCTCCTTTGCGAGGGATGGGTTCCGGCGGGGGCGAAATAGGATCGACGAGGGTGTAAAGGGTGGTCTTTTGCCCGGCATGGTTCCGCCGTTATCGGGCCTAATTATAGTTGCCAATGACAACTATGCTCCGGTGGCAGTGGCTGCGTAAGCGGTCCCTAAAGCCGATCCAAAGTCCTGAGGGGTAGCACTTTCAGGCGGGGCCCGGAGGCGCCTGGCAACAGAAGCCTCCACTTTATTTCGGTGTGGATACCCATGGCTCAAGGCAGTTCCCGTCAAGATCACATTCGCTACGATCTCCTCGTGCAAAGCGCGTTGCGCGACGTGGTGCGCCATGTCCTGTCAGAAGCCGCCGAACAGGGCCTGCCGGGCGACCATCATTTTTTTGTATCGTTTCGGACAGATCATCCAGGCACCCGGATTTCCGAGAGCCTGCGCAACGACCATCCCGGCGAGATGACGATCGTATTGCAGCATCAATTCTGGGATCTCGCTGTCACCGAACACGGCTTCGAGGTCGGTCTGTTTTTCAAAGGCGTTCCCGAACGCCTGCTTGTGCCCTTTGACGCACTGACAGGATTTTACGACCCCTCTGTCGAATTCGGCCTGAAATTCGAACTCGCCAATGTTGAGCCTGCGGATAATGATTCCGCTGCTCCTGCAGAACCGGCCGCCCTTCCGCTCGCTGCACCATTAGCCATGGAAAAGGTGAGCGAACCGACGGCAGCAGGCGAAGGTGCCGAAGTCGTCAGTCTCGACGCATTCCGTAAGAAAACCTGACATCAGGGGCGGACCATGACCGCGACGCGCACCGAAACAGACAGCTTCGGCGCCATCGAAGTCCCTGCCGACCATCATTGGGGCGCGCAAACAGAGCGCTCTCTCAACTATTTCCGCATTGGCGATGAAAAGATGCCGCGCCCACTGATCCGTGCGCTGGCTCTCGTCAAGCAGGCTGCAGCCATCACTAATCGCGATCTTGGCGAACTCGAGACCGAACATGCCGATGCGATTGCCGAAGCCGCTGCGGCCATTGCAGCTGGTAATTATGCGAATGAATTCCCGCTTTCCGTCTGGCAGACCGGATCGGGCACGCAGACCAACATGAACATGAACGAGGTGATTGCCTCCCTGTGTAACGAAAAGCTCACGGGCCGCCGCGGCGGCAAGAGCCCGGTTCATCCAAACGACCATGTCAATCATGGGCAATCCTCGAACGATACTTTTCCTACGGCGATGAACGTGGCTGTTGCCACCGAGATCCACGCGCGCCTTTTGCCCGCTTTGCAGCACTTGCGGGAAACACTTGACGAGAAGGCCAACGCATTCGCAGACATCGTGAAAATTGGTCGCACGCACACCCAAGACGCGACACCGATCACATTGGGACAGGAATTTTCTGGCTATGCCGAACAGGTCCGTCTCGGCAGCGAACGGATTGCATCGACCTTAAGTTCATTGATGCCGCTCGCACAGGGCGGCACGGCGGTCGGCACGGGACTCAATGCGCGCAAGGGTTTTGCCGAACAGGTCGCCGCTGAAATTGCACGCCTCACTGGCCTGCCTTTCCTCACCGCCCCCAATAAATTCGAAGCGCTCGCCTCAAACGATGCAATGGTGTTTGTGCATGGTGCGTTGTCGGCACTGGCCGCGGGCCTTTTCAAAATTGCCAATGATATGCGGTTGCTCGGCTCCGGCCCGCGCGCAGGCCTTGGCGAGTTGAGTCTGCCTGAGAATGAGCCCGGCTCTTCGATCATGCCGGGCAAGGTGAATCCAACGCAGGCAGAAGCGATGACGATGGTTTGTACCAAAGTCCTCGGCAATCAGGCGACGGTGACCTTTGCAGCCTCGCAGGGACATTTCGAATTGAATGTCTACAAGCCAGTGATTGTGTTTTCCGTCTTGCAATCGGTGCAATTGCTTACCGATGCTGCCGAAAGCTTCCGCGCCCATTGCGTTGCGGGTATCAAGGCCAATCGTGAACGCATCGCTGAAGGGGTCAATCGCTCATTGATGCTTGTGACGGCACTCGCGCCTCTCATCGGGTATGACAAGGCGGCCGAAATCGCCAAGGCGGCGCACAAGAACGGGACCACTTTGCGCGAGGAGGCCTTGCGCCTTGGCTATGTCAGCGCAGCAGATTTCGACCGCGTCATGAAGCCGGAAACGATGCTGGGGCCGCATTGATGGCTGACATCGTCAATCTGAACAAGGCGCGTAAGGCCAAGGCAAAAGCCGCTTCAGAGAAAAAAGCGAGCGATAATCGACTCAAATTCGGCATGACCAAATCTGAGAAGAAAAAGATCGCTGATGAAAAATCGCGATTGGAACGCCATATTGCGGGCCACCGCTTGAACGAAGACGATCACGATTGATGAGCGCCGGAATCGTCAAACGCTCTGTTGCCATTGCCGGGCATCGCACTTCGATTTCGCTCGAAGCGCCGTTCTGGGATGAACTGAAGCGTATAGCGGCGGCTCGCTGTCTAAGCATCAATGCGTTGATTGCCGATATCGATGCGCGCCGCGCAAGCACCAACCTATCGTCTGCCATCCGCCTTGAAATTCTCGACGAACTGAAAAAGAGCGCCGATCACTGAAAAACCGACTGCGCCGGCTCCACAGGCGTCGGCGGTATCAGCTCAAGGATTCGCTCGGCCTCCTCGCGCGCCTTCCTCGCTTCTTCCTCTGCGCGCCTGATCTCTTCCTGCCGCACTCGTTCTTCAAGACGTAACTTTTCCGAGCGCTGGCGGCGGATAAAAAAATTGCGCTCGCGGAGATCGGCTTCTTCGGCCTCGATACGCTGCAATTCACGCGCAACATACCGTGTGGTCAGCAGATTATTGAGCGTTGCAACATCGATTTCGCGCGCAATGACCCCATTTGGCAGGGAGCGCCATTGCACGCCCCATTGCGGCGCAGCGGCCCAATCACGTGCGCCTGCGCCAGCCATCTGCATGGTGAGACGCGCATCAAGCCGCATAGTCTTGAGATCGTAAAGCGCCAGCGCTTGGCCTTGCGCGAAGGCGGCTGTCATTGCTGCCGGTCCGATCCGAACAGCGCCATTGGCGACGCCGAGCGTGGTTTCAAATGCATCAACGGAGAGCGGCCCGGTATCGAGTGCTTTCAACACAGCATCGCGAAGGACGCGCTGATCGGGCGCATCGCGCCCTTGATCCGCGGAAGCGATAACCGGCATCACGCGTCTTGCATCGAGCCGCGTCATGGACCCGTTCTCGACTCGCAAACGCCCACCGCCCGAAAGCGAGACGATCATGGCTGCAACGCTTTCCCCCGAGGCACCGAGATCGAGCGTCATGAATGCCTTACCGCCCATGCCGCTTTGCGGCCAAAGCGTTGCCACGTCGACACCATTCCATTGCGTACGAGACGAGAAAGAGACGAGACTACCTTGCCGTTTCAATGCTAGCGCGCCGCGCCATTCCCCGCCCGCAAAACGGAATTGTGCATCCGAAAGCTCGAGCCCATCCCCCGACCAGCGCAAATCGAGGCGCGGTTCATCGCCACGATAGCCGAAGGGCAAAGTGAGCGAAGGCGCGCTCAATGTGATGGCCGTTCGGAATGTCGGCACCATGGGTGGAGCAAAACGTTGCGAAGGCCATGTCGCCGTCGGCAGCAGAGCATTCACCGGCCCCACTGCAAGGCTGGCCAGAGTTTCGAAAGACAGATTATCGAAGGTAAGCGCGCCGCCAATCACTTCACTTTTCAGATTAAGCTGACCTCTCAAGCGCGCGCTACCCAAGCGGGCATCGATATCATTCAACGCAAGCGCATCCTCCTCAGCGACCTTTGCAGTTAATGCAAAAGGCACGCGCTCACCAATCGGTGGAGCGGGTAGCGCAAGAACCTGTAGCCAAGGCGTGAGATCATCGCTTTCGGCTTTCACTTGTCCAGAAAAACCGTTCTCGCCGCGGTTTCCATCGAAGACAATACGTGTCTGCCCCGATTCAAAGCGCACCGCCCACACCGGCTTATCCGCTGCACCCTTAAAGGTACCCGTCACGCGCGCGCCCGTACTGCGCCCAGCAAGTGGCACCACAGTCAACCCGGCCTGTTTGAGAAAAGGTGCGACTTCCGGCGCGCGCACTTCGAAATTTCCATCGACCATATCGGCCGATGTGCGCCACGCAAGAGCGAGATCAGTGCCTGCGGCGCGCCCATTCGCCTCAATCCGATATGCATCCTTATCGCGAAACAGCGAGAAACGTCCGCGAAACGGACTAAGGCTGCTGGCCCGCTTGGCAACGGCTTCAGCATAGGGCCCACCATAGAGACGACGCACAATCAATGCGGCGGGCGCAACTTGCGGTAGATCGAGTGTGGCGTCGAGGCGTCCACCCTCCCCTTGGAGATTACCGGTGGCGCGGACAGACAAGCCGGCCTGATCCGTCAGCTCGAACAAGGGTAGCGCAATACGGTTTGCGACCTTTTCGACGCGCAGGCGCATTTTGCCGCCGCGCCATTCCTGTCCGAAATCGAGTTGGCGCACTTCGAACGACACCATCGCGTCGAGATCGCCGAGGGTACCAGTTAAACCGCCAAGATCGGGTAATGTCTCAAGTGCAAAGCGTTCCGAAACCAGCTGCGCTTCGAGCCGCGCCCGTTCGCCGCTGCGCTGCAAACGGGCCGCACCTGTCACTTGCGTCCGGTCATAGCTCACGGACAGCTTAGAAGCGGCAATTGTCTCTCGCGTGATGAAAAGCTCCGCATCCGCCCTGAGATCGGCGCGTAGCGGGAAACGTTCACGGCCGGCATCGCCTTCCATCCAGATGGCAAATCGCGCGGGATCGCGGCTGTCGATCGTCACCGGCCCGGAAAAACGCGGCGCGGCGCCGAAAGCGAGATCACCGCGCGCAGTGATGCGCGTTTGCCCCGGCGCATCGGCCGTAAACTCCGTGATGCGGAAGGCTGCATCGCGCAGCTCGGCCTTCAGTTGCACGGCGCGCACAGCTTCCCCGCCAAGGATCGCATTAGGCAACCCAAGCGCCAATGACATGGCCGGAAATTCGCCTGCAACGCCGCCGAGAACACGCGCCCATTCCGCCAAGGCGGTACTTGCCGTCAAACCTGTCTCACTGGCCTCGCTGCGCAACGGTCGATCGAGATCGAGCGACTTGCCTTCCAGCCGCACAGAAAGCGGCGCGCCCTTGGCCCATTCGGCACTACCACTCAATTTCAATGCTGCTGCATCGTCGCCAATCTCGACATCGAGCACCGGAGCGATGGCGCGTTGCGGCTCCAAAGCCAATTGTGCGGTGATGGTGTAAGGCCGCTTGCCGCTATCCTTTTGCACCTGTGGCCACAACAGATGGCCCTGCCGAGTGAATTTGCCGTCCGCAGTCCCTTGCGCGAAATGCAAGCGGCCATCGAAATCGCTGCGGTCGCCATCATTGTCGATGAGCGTGAGACGCATCCGCTGGCCATCGCCATTCGGCGCGCTCAACGCCAGTCTCAGATCGCGCGTCTCGCTACCGGCGCGCATACGCCCAGAAACGCGCCACGGCCCTTCGAGCGCACCGGCATCCGCTTCGACGCCGCTGAAGGCAAGATCCGTCTCGATCTTGCCGCCAGCATCGCGGATTTGCAGACGGCCATCGCTGATCGTCAATTTCTCGATCGCTGCATGCGTACCCGTTTGCGCCGGCAAGGCAAATCCGCCCTCCGCCGTGCGCGTCAAGATCAGGCGCGCGCCGGAGAGCCGCGATTCGAGAATGAGGATTTCGCCCTTCAGCAAGGGCATGGTGGCAAGCTCGATGGTGACGCGATCAAGGCTCAGCGCCGGGCCTGGACGTTCGCCAAACTGCGCACGCTCAAGCACGAGGCGCGGCGTCGGCAGAAACCGGACGTCGATGGCACCACCGATCTGGACGCGCGTGCCTAGCGTATCGGCGAGCAGCGTCTCAATGCGCGCGCGCTGCCCGCTCCAGTCGATCAAAAGCGGCCCAACCAGCGCGATGCTCAGCAGGGTGATGATCGCAACGGCCAGCCCCGTCAGAACATCGCGCAACGATGATACCCCTCTCCGGCCCGGTCAGAACTGGACGATCTTGCCCGGGTTCATGATGTTGTTCGGATCGAAAGCGTGCTTGATCGCGCGCATCGCATCAAGCGTGGCCGCAGGATGTTCTTTCAAAAGATATTTCATTTTCGCCTGCCCCACCCCGTGCTCGCCGGTGCAGGTGCCCTCCATCTTCAGAGCGCGTTCAACCAACCGCTCTAGAAATGCCTTCATCACTGCCACTTCGTCCGGATTGTCGGGATCGACCAAAGGCGTGAGATGGAAATTGCCATCGCCGACATGGCCGACGATGGGAGCCAGAATGCCGGTTTTCTCGATGTCTTCATGCGTTTCCTCGACGCATTCGGCGAGCCGCGAAATCGGCACGCAGACATCGGTGGCAATGGTTTTCATACCGGGCCGCAAGGCAAAGGCCGCCCAATAGGCATCGTGACGCGCCTGCCACAGCTTGGTGCGGTCCTCAGGCTTCGTCGCCCATTGGAAAGGCCCACCGCCAAATTCCTTCGCAATCTCGCCAAACCGTTCGGACTGTTCGTGGACCCCTGCTTCCGTGCCGTGAAACTCTACGAACAGCATCGGCTTTTCCTCAAGCCCAAGCTTGGAATGCAGATTGAACGCACGCACCTGCATCTGATCGGCAAGCTCGATGCGCGCGACCGGCAAGCCACTCTGAATCGTCATGATCGTCGCATCGCAGGCCGCGCGCACGCTGGGAAACGGACAGATGCCGCCCGAGATCGCCTCGGGAATACCGTAGAGCTTGAGCGTGATTTCGGTGATGATCCCGAGCGTACCTTCTGCACCCACGAACAGCCGCGTCAGATCGTAACCGGCGGAAGATTTCTTGGCCCGCCGCGCAGTCGTTACCACTTCGCCGTTTGGCAGCACCACTTTGAGCGCCATCACATTGTCTTTCATCGTGCCATAGCGCACCGCATTGGTGCCTGAAGCGCGCGTTGACACCATGCCACCAAGCGAGGCATCGGCACCCGGATCGATCGGGAAGAAGAGGCCCGTATCGCGCAATTGCTCATTTAAGGCTTTACGCGTGATACCCGGCTCTATGACGACATCGAGATCTTCCGGATGCACGGCGATAATCTTGTTCATCATGCTGGTGTCGATCGAAACGCCTCCAGCTGGAGCGTTCGTGTGGCCCTCAAAGGAAGTGCCCGTCCCGAACGGCACCATCGGCACCTTATGTGCGGCGCAGAGCTTGACGATCTCGACAACCTCCTCGGTCGTCTGCGGATAGACGACCACATCCGGTGCCTCGACCGGCAACCAGGTGAGCGTATTGGCGTGCTGGTCGCGCACGGCTTTGCTGGTCACGGCCCGATTGCCGAAACGGGCACTCAGCGTCTCCACCACGGTCTTCAGGGCGGCAGAATCGGGTTTCGGCAGGGTCACGGGCGAAAACGCATTCATGGTCGAGGTCCTGAACAGGGCGAAAACCACCCAAGGCCGGCAAGGGTGCTTGCCAGAGGCGGTCGGATTGGTGTCATTTTAAACTTCTGGAGGCGCGATGCTACCCTTTTAGGGACACGCCGGGCGATGCCCAAGGGAAGGACAGGTTGGGAATGCGAAAGGGCAAAGACGCGGGCGCGTTCTTCTTCGCCCCTTTCGTTTCGTCAACCATGCGGCCGGAGCCGGGCTGGATCGATTTCAACGGCCACCTCAACATGGCCTATTACCATGTCATCTTCGACCGTGCCGTCGAAGAGGCCTTCCTGCTGCTCGATTTAGGGGCCGATTATGCGGCCGAACGTGGCGGCACGACCTTCGCAGCCGAATGCCATGTGCACTACCGGCGCGAAGTGAAGCCCGACATGCCGATGCGCATCACCATTCAACTTGTCGATTATGACGAGAAGCGCATTCACCTTTACATGGAAATGCGCCACGCCAATGAAGGTTGGCTTGCCGCGACCAGCGAGAACATGTTTTTGCATGTCGATGTCGAAAGCCGGAAGGTTGTGCCCTTTCCTTCCGACATTCTCGAAAACATCGCCACGATGAAGCAGGCTCACGCTGCGTTGCCGCGCCCCGATGCGCTGGGTCGTGCCATGGGCATTCCAAAAAAAGCCCATGGCCGCATGGAAGTGCATTAAAAACTCAAACTGGCGGCGGTGACCCCGGCCAGCGAATCAACGCGCACATGCCCATTAGCCAAGGCTGCATTGAATTCCGCATCGGTAACCCCGAGCAATTGAAGCGTGATCGGCTGATTGACGTTCGGTGCACCCGCTGGAATTTTCCAAGGTGTTTCGATGACAAGATTTCCATTGAATTGCCGGCGTGTTAGCTTTTTAACGGCATCAAGAGAGCCAAATATCTCCTTTGCAAAAACAAGCGTGTCTTTTTCATCGTTAAAATCGAAATCCTTGATGACACCGCCAGACCATAAGAGAAAATTATTGGCACCCTTTCCCCCTGTCATGGTGCAGAGAGAGTTTTGGTAGATCGAGTCGAGAGGGCCGTCCGAAAACCAATTATAAGAACCTGTTGCATTGGAAAGGAGATCGGCGCCATTGCCGCCTGTAAGCTCGGCTGGAAAAAAGCCCGTTTTGCTGAGATAGACTGAAGGCGGGTTGCCAACAACCCATGTCGATGAAGCGCCCGAATCTTTCTGCCATTCCCGGAGTACGTTGAGTTGTCCGGTTTGAAAAGCACCCCAACCATTCTTGACAGTAACAATCGAAATTTTTTTGCCAACCTCAACATTGATCAAGAGATCAGAACCTTTTGTATAAACCGTCACTTTATCAGAATTGGCGATTACGACCCTATCGCGGCCCTCTGTGTATTGAATTGTCAGCCGACCACCAATCGACCCCTCTGCGCCGAATTCAATCCTGTAAATATCGTCACCATTGCCACCCTGAAGAATGACTGGCTTATCAGAAACATCCTCCGCACCGATCTCAATCATGTCATTGCCATATCCTGCATCGACAAATTCGACTTTTGGCAAGACTTGAATACGATCATCTAATGAACTGCCAATAATCTTTTCGATCCCAGAAAAAAATCCCGAAACCTCGTTGACGCCTTTCTGCGTACTAACAAGCGAGTTGAACCCTCCAAACCCTTTTTTTGTCATCTGCATAAAGAAAAAAACCAGTGTACTGAAGCCATGATGTGCCAGTCACAGCCGTTTTGACGCGACTCAAGTTCAACGTATCGGTCCCGGCGTCTCCTGCAGCCGTGTCGCGACCGGATTCGACAAACAGAACATCGTTTCCGTCATCACCGCTCAGAAGATTCACACCGGAACCGCCATAAAGAAAATCATTACCATCACCGCCCCAAATTTCATCATTACCAGCTTCACCATAAAGACGATCATGGCCATCATCGCCACCAATGTAATCATTATCGGCCCCACCCAAGACAGTATCGTCGCCGCGGCCTGCTAAAATGAAATCGGCGCCGGCTCCACCGTAAACCAAATCATTCCCGCCAAACGTAAATATGGAGTCATGACCATCACTGGCATAGATTGAATTATCTCTATCATCGCCCCCAAGGATATCATGACCGGTAGTACCCCATAATTTCCCATCGTTGCGGCTGACCATATTAACTGTCGCAACACGACCACCGACCAAAACCTTTTCTCCATCGGCTAAAAAATAGATTTGGTCTTGATTGTTATAATAGGCCAATTTTAGCCTTAACTTTCTACCAGTGGTGACAAGCGAAACAAAATAATTCATCAATGTTTCGAAACGTCTCATAGCCGCCTCCAGCAATTGTTTATGCGTTTTCAATCCGTCGATTGTGGCAGGGTAAAAAAACGATGTCGAGTCATCATTGAGAAAAGTTGAAAAAACTACTATAAATTACATATTCAAATCATGACGCTCATAGATTGAGAATAATTTGTTTCAATTTTTAGCGAATTCAATACATCTTCTACGATCGTCCCGTAAAACTCCGCGCGGCATCGATGATCGATTTTCCGCCAAATAAGACGAACGTAAACCCCACAACACGATTGACCCACAATCCATGGGTGAGAAAAAATCGGCGTACAGGCACCAAGCCAGCGCAAAACAAAATGGCGATGTATCCGGCGAACAAGCCGCCAAGCGATGCAACGATTAATCCCGGCAGAGTGTGCCAGCCGATTTGATCGGCATAGCGCATCGTGATCGCGGTAAAGACGGCGACGGCCACCGGATAGGCTTTGGGATTGGTGAGGCCGAAAACCAGCCCAGCGCGCAATGGCCTCTGGCTGCCCACAGGCGCAGCTCCACCTTCGGCGCGGGAAAACATCGCCTTGCCACCAAGCCAGATCAGATAAAAGCCGCAGAGGACGCCGAGCGCTTCGAATAGCGCCGGACCCAATGCGCTGACACCGACGATCGCGGCAATGGCAAGCCCACCCCAGAGGAGGTCTCCTGCCATATGCCCTAGCAAGAAATGGCCGCCCAGACCGCGGCCATGCCGCGCCGCCAACGCGAACACGGCGAGGAATGCCGGCCCCGGCGTCACGGCATAGATGAAGGCCGCAAGGGCCGTTGCGACGTAAAGCCCTTCACCCATTAGCCCGTCGCCCATCAGCCCGCCGCCCATGCCGAATCCCCTGTGGCTGACGCACCTTCTTAGCATCGGCAGGGCAGGAATGAATTGAAACGGAGGGGGGCGAGGCCCATCTTGGCGCGAGAACGAATCGCGTTCACGACCTTTAGGCGAACCCTTGTCCGATCCTTCCAGCCCCATGCCCGACAATGCCCCGCGCCCCGGCGGCCTCGCTGCCCGCGCCATGGCGTCCGTGCATGGCGGCGCGCCCTATCTCGATGGCCTCAATCCGGAACAACGCCGCGCCGTAGAAGCCACGGACGGCCCCGTCCTCGTGCTCGCGGGCGCCGGTACGGGTAAGACGCGGGTTTTGACCACGCGCATCGCCCATATCGTTGCGACCGGCCGCGCCTATCCTTCGCAAATTCTCGCCGTCACCTTCACCAACAAGGCGGCGCGTGAGATGAAAGAGCGTATTGCGCTGCTGATCGGCAGCGTGGCGGAAGGCATGCCTTGGCTCGGGACGTTCCACGCCATCGGCACAAAAATTCTGCGCCGCCATGCCGAGCTTGTCGGCCTCAAATCCGATTTCACAATTCTCGACACTGACGATCAGCTACGCCTGATGAAGCAGGTGATTGCTGCCGAGGATATTGATGAGAAACGCTGGCCCGCACGCGCGCTCGCCTCGTTCATCGACAGTTGGAAGAACCGCGGCCTCACGCCCGATAAGGTACCGGCGGGCGAGGCTGCCTCCTTCGCCAATGGGCGCGGTGCGAAACTCTATGCCGCCTATCAAGCACGCCTGAAACAATTAAACGCAGCCGATTTCGGCGATCTTCTACTCGAAAATCTACGCCTGTTCCGCGAACATCCCGATGTCCTGCAAAGCTGGCAGGAGCGTTTCAAATATATTCTCGTTGACGAGTATCAAGATACCAACACTGCACAATATCTCTGGCTGCGGCTGATTGCGCAGGGTCGCCAGAATGTCGCTTGTGTCGGCGATGACGACCAATCGATCTATGGGTGGCGCGGCGCTGAAGTGGACAATATTCTCCGTTTCGAAAAAGATTTTCCCGGCGCTGTCGTCGTTCGCCTTGAACGGAATTATCGTTCGACGGGCCATATTCTCGCCACGGCCTCGCATCTCATCGCGCATAATGAAGGTCGCCTCGGCAAGACGCTCTTCACCGATGATGAGGAAGGCATCAGGCCGACTGTTACCGGCGCGTGGGATTCCGAAGAAGAAGCGCGCATGATTGGCGATGAGATTGAAGCCTTGCAGCACAAGGGCCATTCGCTCGCAGAAATCGCCATTCTGGTCCGCATCTCGGCGCAAATGCGCGAGATCGAAGATCGTTTCGTCACGCTCGGCCTACCCTATCGCGTCATCGGCGGTCCGCGCTTTTATGAACGCCTCGAAATTCGCGACGCACTTGCTTATCTACGCTGCGTTGCCAATCCGGCAGATGACCTTGCCTTCGAACGCATCGTCAACACGCCGAAGCGTGGTTTGGGCGATGCGACGCTGGAGCTCGTGCATCGGTTTGCGCGCGCGCAATCGGTGCCGTTGATGCAGGCCGCACGCCTCCTCACCGAGACCGACGAATTGAAACCGAAGCCGCGCGCGACTTTGCGCGAGCTGACGGCCAATTTCGTGCGCTGGGCTTCGTTGATCGATACAATGCCGCACAGCGAATTGGCCGAGCAGATTTTGGAAGAATCCGGCTACACGGATCATTGGCAGAAAGAGCGCACGGCGGAAGCGGCAGGACGGCTGGAAAACTTGAAGGAGTTCGTCCGTTCGATGGAAGAATTCCCCGATCTGGCGGCGTTCCTTGAACACGTCTCGCTGGTGATGGAAGCGGCTGAAAGCGACACGACGGAACGTGTCTCGATCATGACGCTTCATGGCGCGAAGGGTTTGGAATTCGAAACCGTTTTCCTCCCCGGCTGGGAAGAGGGCTTGTTTCCCAATCAACGGGCGCTCGATGAGAGTGGCCGTGCCGGCTTGGAAGAAGAGCGCCGCCTCGCTTATGTCGGCGTCACGCGTGCACGCCGCCGCGCCAAGATTTTCTTTGCAACCAATCGGCGCATCCATGGCCTGTGGTCATCGACCGTGCCTTCGCGCTTCATCGATGAATTGCCGGAGCAGCATGTCGAAGTCACCGAAGCGCCATCGCATTTCGGGGGTTCGGGCGGCAGCCGTTTCGACACGATCAATCAATTCGCCTCGACCTATCAGACGCCGGGCTGGCAGCGCGCGCAGCAACGCAAGGGCACGACCGATTCAGGCCCGCGCCGCGAACCTTTGCTGATCGAAGGCGAACTGGTCGCGAAATCGACCGGCACCGAATCCGGTTTTGGAACTGGCGACCGTGTGTTTCACATCAAATTCGGCAATGGCTCGGTCGCCGCTATTGATGGCAATAAGCTGACCATCGATTTCGACAAGGCCGGCCGCAAGATGGTGATTGAAAGCTTCGTGAAGCGGATTTGAATTTTCTGCGTCGACGATCGCATGCGATGAACCTGGTCAATGCGACGAGTTTAACGACGAAGCAAGCTATCCTTCGGCCTGTGGAAAGGCGGTTGCTTTGGTATGTGCAACCCGTCCACAAACGTGTTTCGATCCTGTGGAAAACCGGTGCAAAAGCCCTGCCGGAATTTGTGGGAAAGCTGCACCAAACCAGGCTAACAGCCGGTGCATATCGTGTGAATGGGTGGTGTAAAGCCGGGGTAGAACCGTGGTAAAACCAGTGCGCTCCCAGTGTAAAAAGAGTGGCAAAGCCGTGCAGAACCGGTGCATTTCCTGTTCCTTTCCGGTGGATGCAATGCTAGGTCCCGCTGATGCTTGAAGGACTTCACCCCCGCTCCCCCACCCATGCTCTCCGGCTTGCTCTACCTGAGAAGGCCGCGCGTCGCGTCGCCGATCTTGTGGTCGAGACATTCGACCCTGCGGAAGCAGCCTCGGCTGCGTTCGAGAATGAGGCGACGGGCCTGTGGGAAGTGGAGGTCTATTTCGCCGCAGAGCCCAATAGGGATGCCATTCGTGAGTTGGTCCGCATCGCTGCGGGCGATGACGCCGCCAAGGCTGCCGAATTCGACACGCTGGCGGAGAAGGATTGGGTGAAGGCTTCGCTGGAGGGCCTGACCATGGTGGAAGCCGGCCGCTTCCTCGTCCATGGCGGGCACGATCGCGGCCGCGTGCCACTGAACCGCATCGGCATCGAGATCGAGGCGGCGCTTGCTTTCGGCACTGGCCATCACGGCACCACGCGCGGCTGCCTTTTGGCGCTCGATGCCATCCTCAAACAACGCAAGCCCCGCCGCGTGCTCGATGTTGGCACGGGGACGGGTGTGCTCGCCATTGCCGCGGCTCGCGCACTCCATGCGCATGTGGCGCTTGGCGATATCGATCCGATCTCTGTGGAAGCCGCCGCCAGTAATGCGCGGCTCAACAAGGCTGCGGCGCACCTTAAGCCGGTCGTCGCACGCGGCGTGCAGCACCCGGCGCTCATGGCCGGCAAGCCCTACGATCTCATTTTCGCAAATATTCTCGCAAAGCCCTTGCGCCTTCTCGCGCCCTCAATTGCGGGCGTCGCCTCGCACGATGCGGCACTGATCCTTTCGGGCCTCTTGGGCCGCGATGTGGCAGGCGTGCTCTCAGCCTATGCAGCGCAGGGTTTTCACCTGCGCCATCGTGGCGATCTCGAAGGCTGGGCGACTTTGGTGCTGACACGCGGCGGCGCAAAACCCCGCCGCGCCTGATTTCACTTCAGCGGCAGCGCATCGTCGTTTGCCAGCGAGAGATGCCGCAAACCGGCCGATTCCAACAAGGTCGGGCCATAGAAAGCCAAACGCTCATTGATGAAGCGCTGCGCCTTGCGGCGGCGGCTTTCGACGATGGCCGCCCCGATACGGGCCAAAAGCGATAGCTTGGCCGGACGTTCAAGGCTCGAACCGGCAAAAGCCGGGAAGGTCAATGTGCTCACGGTGTCGTTCCTCTTGTGAAGATTGACCCCGGACGTTCCTCAATCTTATTACAACTAAAGTAGCGGTTTTTGTGCATTGCGGTATAGCCTGAGCATCATCTCGCACATGCACAAAACGCAGGGCTTGCTGACGATTTGTTTAACCAAGGCTGGAGCCTCGCCAAAAACCGGCAAAGCATGGCACAAAGGGACATCCTGAGAGGTTTCCGCAATGACCCATTCCCCGCCGCACGCCCACTTCCAATCCTTCGCCCAGCGTACCAATCCGCAGAACGCTGCCCCCCGGTTGGCCGCTCTTCGGCAGGAATTGAAGAAGCGTGACCTCGACGGGTTCATTATCCCGCGCACCGATCAGCACCAGAACGAATATGTGCCCAAATCCGAGGAGCGGCTTGCTTGGCTCACCGGCTTCACCGGGTCATGGGGCGTGGCGGTCGCACTGCACGATGCTGCGGCACTCTTCGCCGATGGCCGCTACACCACTCAGGCCCGCGAGCAGACCGATCCGCAAGCCTTTGCCTGCGAGCATCTGATCGACAACCCACCGGACCATTGGCTGGAACACCATCTGAAGCCCGGCATGCGGCTCGGTTACGATCCGCATTTGCACACGCTCGATGGCGTCAAGCGCTATGAGGCGCTGTGCGCAAAGACGGGCGCGATCCTCGTGCCGGTTGAAACCAATCCGGTCGATTCTGTTTGGACGGATCGCCCCGCGCCGCCGCTTGCGCCGGTGAAGTTACATCCGCTCGACAAGGCAGGCGACAGCGCGGAATCAAAAATTGCCCGCACCGCTACGAAACTCGCCGCGGCCGGCGTCGATGGCGTGTTAATCACAGATCCGCACAATGTCGCTTGGTTGTTCAACATTCGCGGCGGCGACGTCTCCCATACGCCTTTGCCCCTCGCCTATGCCTTTGTACCGCGTGAAGGAAAGCCCTCAATCTTCATCGATGGGCGTAAACTCTCAGGCGATGTGCGCGCAGCGCTTGCAGCACATGCGACGCTGTCTGCGCCCGAAGACATGATCGCCACACTCGCCGCTCTCGGAAAAGCCGGACAAAAAATCCGCTTCGACAACGCAACCGCAGCCATGCGCTGGATCAATCTCTTCCGCGATGCAGGCGGCCATATCGATCATGGGATGGATCCCGTCAGCCTGATGAAGGCTGTCAAAAATAAGGCCGAGATTGAAGGCAGCCGTAACGCGCATCTGCGCGATGGCGCTGCCGTCACACGCTTTCTCTGCTTCATGGCGCATGAGGCGATGAAGGGCGGCATGACGGAAATTGATGCCGCCATTGCACTCGAAAAATTCCGGCTCGAAACCGGCGCGTTGATGGAATTGTCGTTTCCATCGATTTCTGCCGCCGGACCGAACGCCGCTCTGCCACATTATCGCGTCACCGAACAATCAAACCGCCGCATTGAAAATGGCTTGTTTCTCATCGATTCCGGCGGCCAATATGAAGACGGTACAACCGACATCACGCGCACCATCGCCATTGGTGAGCCGTCAGCAGAAATGAAAGATCGTTTCACGCGTGTCCTGAAAGGTCACATCGCCATCGCGCGTGCGGTATTTCCCAAAGGCACATCAGGCGCACAGATCGATGCCTTTGCGCGGCGCCCGCTTTGGGAAGCGGGACTCGAATTCGACCATGGTACCGGGCATGGCATCGGCTCCTATCTATCGGTGCATGAAGGGCCGCAGCGTATTTCGAAACTAGGACACACAGCGCTCGAACCCGGCATGATCGTGTCGAACGAACCGGGCTATTACAAGGAAGGCCATTACGGCATCCGGCTTGAAAATCTCGTGCTCGTCGAGACGCGTCATATCCCGAGTGCCGAACGCGATATGTACGGTTTCGAAACGCTGACCTTCGCGCCCTTCGATCGTCATGCCATTGAGAAATCGCTACTGACGCCGGAAGAGGTGCATTGGCTGAATGATTATCACCGCGCCGTCTTTGCAAAGATCGGCCCCTTGGTCGATCACGATACGAAGCTTTGGCTCGAGACGGTCACGCAACCGATTTGAGCTGATCGCTCTTTCAAAGGCGCTTTCACCGACCGACGCGGCGGAACCATTCGTCTTCGTCGATCACTTCGACATTATATTTGCGTGCATCGGCGAGCTTGGAGCCGGCCCCCGGGCCAGCCACCACGAGATCGGTCTTCTTTGACACAGACCCTGAAACCTTAGCACCCAGCGATTCTGCCATGGCTTTGGCCTCGTCGCGCGACATGCGCTCGAGCGCGCCTGTGAACACGATGGTCTTACCTGCAACCGGGCTGTCCGTCGCAACTGCTTCGGGTGCTTCGGGTATCACATCCTGCAAAAGGGCTTCGACGACGTCGCGATTATGCTCCTCGCCGAAGAAATCCGTAATCGAACCCGCCACCACAGGACCGATCCCCTCAATGGCGGTCAATTCCTCTTCCGTCGCATCGCGCAATCTCTCAACCGAACGGAAATACCTTGCGAGTATTTTCGCATTCGTCTCACCGACATGCCGGATACCGAGCGCAAAAATGAAACGATTGAGTGCAATCGTCCGGCGGGCTGCAATGGCGGCAAACAGATTACGCGCCGAGGTTTCGCCCATGCCTTCACGATCTTTGAGCTTCTTCAAAGACCGTGCATCGCGCGCTTCGAGGGTGAATATGTCTTGCGGCCGTGCAATTAGCCCATCGCGATAAAAGGCCTCAATCTGCTTTTCACCGAGACCTTCGATATCGAAGGCATCGCGCGATACGAAATGCCGCAGACGTTCCATTGCTTGCGCTGGGCAGACAAGCCCGCCCGTACAACGACGCACAGCTTCGAGTTCGCCGGTTTTTGGATCGGCCTCACGCACCGCATGGCTACCGCAGATCGGACACAGGGTCGGAAACTGATAAGGCTTTGCATTGTGCGGCCGCTTCTCAGGCACGAAGCCGAGAATTTGCGGGATTACATCACCCGCACGCTGCACGATAACCGTGTCACCAACGCGGACATCCTTACGCGCAATCTCATCTTCATTGTGCAACGTAGCGTTCGATACGACAACGCCCCCAACGGTCACAGGCTCGAGCTTTGCCACCGGCGTCAGCGCGCCAGTCCGGCCAACCTGAATATCGATATCGAGCAAGGTCGTCGTGGCTTTCTCAGCTGGAAACTTATGCGCGGTTGCCCAACGCGGCGAACGCGAAATGAACCCGAGCCGCCGCTGCAATGCTAAATCATCAACCTTATAGACGACGCCATCGATATCATACGGCAGCGACGCACGCTGGGCCTCGATGCTACGGTAAACGGCGAGCATGTCATCCAAAGTCTCACAGCGTTTCATCAAACGGTTGGTCGGAAAGCCCATTCGCTTGAAGGCTGCCACCATCCCGGCTTGCGTATCGGCTGGCATGTCGCCTTCGATTTCACCCCAAGCATAGGCGAAGAAATGCAGCGGGCGCGATGCCGTTACCTTCGGATCAAGCTGGCGCAGAGAGCCGGCCGCCGCATTGCGAGGATTGGCGAAAATAGGCTTGCCCTCCGCTTCCTGTCTTGCGTTGAGCGCAGCAAATTCACTCTTGTCCATATAGATTTCGCCGCGCACTTCGAGCACGGCGGGAAGATCGCCGCTCAAACGATGCGGAATGGCTTTGATGGTGCGCACATTCGCAGTGACGTTTTCGCCTTCCTCCCCATCTCCGCGCGTTGCCGCCACAACAAGTTCGCCTTGTTCATACCGTAGCGCACACGAAAGCCCGTCGATTTTGGGCTCAGCGGTAAAAGCAATCGCTTTGTCATCCGCCCAATCGAGAAAGCGCCGCACGCGCTCGACAAATTCCTCTGCTTCCTCGTCGGTGAAGACGTTAGCCAGCGACAGCATCGGCACGCGATGCTTCACCTTGCCGAATTTCTCAAGCGGCTTAGCACCAACCTGGCGCGAAACATTCGCCTTGCTTTTCAACTCAGGGAACGCGGCTTCCAAGGCTTCGAGTTGACGCCGCATTGAATCGTATGCAGCATCCGAAATAATGGGCGCGTCTCCCTGATGATAGCGGCGATCATGATCAGCAATTTCATCGGCCAAGCGGCGATATTCAGCATGCGCTTCGATCGGCGAAAGCGACGCTTCCGCCTGTGGCTTCTTCCCGCGTGGCATCAATGCGCCCCTTCGAGCAGTTTCGACGCGGCCGCGCGCGCTTCATCGGTGATTTTCGCGCCCGCCAGCATTCGTGCGATTTCCTCGCGGCGATGCTCATCGGCGATGATATTTACCCGCGTGGCCACGCGTTGAGCAGCGCCTTTCTCTTTCGCAAGATCCTTCGCGATCAGAAAATGGCACTTCGCGCGCGCCGCCACTTGCGGCGCATGGGTGACAGCCAAAACCTGCACACCGTGGGAAAGCCGCGCAAGACGTTGACCGATAGCGTCTGCAACTGCGCCGCCAACGCCCGTATCGATTTCGTCGAACACCAAGGTTGGTGCGGAACCGCGATCAGCAAGGCAGACTTTCAACGCCAGCAGAAAACGAGAAAGCTCGCCGCCTGAGGCAACTTTCAGCATTGGGCCGGGGCGGGTTCCAGGATTTGTTTCAACCCAAAATTCGATCCGGTCCTGCCCATCGGCGGCGCGGCTTGCAGGATCGGTTTCGATGTTCACCATGAAACGCGCTCGCTCAAGCTTCAACGGCGGCAATTCTGCCGCCACCGCTTTCTCAAGCGCTTTTGCAACCTTGACCCGTGCGGCACTCAGCGCCTGCGCTTGCGCCTTGTAATCGGCTTCAGTCGCTAGGACGGCGGCTTCGAGCTCTGTCATATTGCGCTCGCCCGCATCGAGCTGTTCGAGATCACCCGCGAATTTATCGCGTAAGGCGGCAAGGTCGTCGGGCAATACATTGTATTTACGAGCGGCTGCACGCAGTGCAAACAAGCGCTCTTCCACACGCTCCAATTCGCGCGGATCGAAATCGGAGCGTGTGG
>Ga0214917_10000881_pt1 | contig 39112 bp, 87 predicted proteins | sample LL_1208_BB_MetaG_FD_177983 | JGI IMG/M metagenome (GOLD analysis project Ga0214917, IMG submission 177983) | Freshwater microbial communities from Lake Lanier, Atlanta, Georgia, United States - LL_1208_BB | ecosystem: Environmental > Aquatic > Freshwater > Lake | place: USA: Georgia | collected... | reverse complement strand
ACGATTTCCAAATTGGGCCTAACGGTGCTTATGAGCATATAGGCAATGAGTTAGATTTACAATACCAAGATCTACTTCAAACCATTTTAGATTTTGGAGTAGAGAAAAAGGATAGAACTGGTACCGGTACTAAATCAATCTTTGGCTATACTATTCGTCATAACATGAAGGATGGGTTTCCATTACTCACAACCAAGAAGATGGCTTGGAAAACTATGGTAACTGAATTACTATGGTTTTTAAGAGGTGATACCAATATCAAATACCTTGTTGATAACAATTGTCATATTTGGGATGGTGATTGTTATGCTAATTACCTAAAGAAAAGAACATTTGCAAATAAGGATAATGTAAGAGAGCCAGTTACTTTACAAAATGGTATGACAGGTGAAAGGTCTAGACCTTTTACACAAGAAGAATTCATCAACAAAATCAAAACAGATGATGAGTTTGCTAAGAAGTGGGGTGAACTAGGTCCTGTATATGGGAAGCAGTGGAGAAATTGGCATACAGGTTGGGATGTAGTTACTGATAACAGTAAAGAGGCAGGTGTAAGAAGGGTTGAGTACGGAATAGACCAAATCGCAAACCTAATCTCTGAACTCAAAACAAACCCAGATTCAAGACGTTTAATGGTTAATGCTTGGAATATAGGTGAATTAGACCAAATGGTTCTTCCACCTTGTCATTATGGATTTCAAGTTTATACAAGAGAGTTGAGTTATGAAGAAAGATGTGATATATTCAAACCCAATACTCCAAATTTTAGAACTGAGACAAATACATCCATAAAGGATTTGAACATTAAAATAATGAATGATTGTGGAATACCAACACGAGCAATCTCATTAATGTGGAATCAACGTTCAGTAGATACATTCTTAGGTTTACCATTCAACATTGCAAGTTATGGATTGTTACTAGAACTTATTGCCAAAGCAGTTAATATGGTACCTGATGAGTTGATTGGTAATTTGGGTGATGTGCATTTATATTCTAATCATATTGAACAAGCAAAAGAACAAATCAGCCGAATACCTTATGAGCTACCTAAACTAAACATCAATACAGAGTTTTGGCCTTATGAAGGTGGTTCATGTGGTGAAGGACCATTAGATGCAATGGCAGTGTTTGAATCATTTAAAGATGCAAACTTCTGTAAGTGTTTATTGGAAGAGGATATTCAGTTAGGCAATTATCAATCACACCCAACAATCAAAGCACCTTTATCGAATTAATTCATATTTATAATAAAAAGTAAAACTATGAAAAAATCAGAATTACAGCAAATCATTAGAGAAGAGATTCGTAAAGCACTTAATGAACAGAAATCAAACATTGAGTTAATAGGACCCGATATTGATGAATTGTTAGATGCTATTACTTTTATTAATACTGGTGTTAAAACTAGTAAAGGCTTACAACCCCATTCATTTGGAAAAAATACACTTAAACCATTAGAAAAAGATGGTCATCCAATAAAAGGTGGAAAATTTTCAATTGGAGTTCAACTTAATAAAACGTCTAATGAAAGTTTATACATTAGACAAGCTAATAAGTTATTAGAAGATCATGGATTTGAATGCAAGTTATATGGTAAAGTAATTACACCCAGCAATTAAAGCACCTTTATCAAATTGATCGATATTTATTAATATGATACGATTAAAGGATCTACTCAAAGAAGCATCAGGTAACATTCTGTATCATGCTACCTACAAACCATTGCTTAAAAAAATTCAAACAGATGGATTAGACACAACTAAATCCAAAAAAGCTTGGGAAGATTCTAAACCAGGATTAGTTTATTTGGCTAAGGATATTGATGTGGCAGGTTCGTATGCCGAAGCATCTGAAATGGTGCCGGATAGTTATATAGATAACATTGTTGTATTGCATATTGACGTATCAAAATTGGATCCTAACAAGCTTTCCATGGATAAAAATGTTCAGGACAATGAAGGAGATACTTTAGAGTATGCAGGTGTTATTCCATGGTCAGCAGTAGTTAAGGTAACAAAGTATAATTAATATGATACGATTAATTGATTTATTGAGAGAAGCTAAGCAAGTAGGTATTTTATACCACTATACTACGTTCACAGCAGCAGTAAATATTTTAAAATCAGGAAGATTAAAAAGTAATCTTGAAGGAGCTAATAGAGGTACTTTAACTAACCCAATCCATTCTATATCATTTACTAGAGATAAAGTATTTCATAAATCGGATCGATATCTACAAAAACCACTACATTGTAGATTTGTGTTTGACGGTGATAAAATGAGCGATAAGTTTAAAATACAACCATATGCACAATCTAATGACTTTAAAAAAGGTACAGCTGATTTTGAAGCAGAAGAGACTATTCAATCAAACAACCCTATAGTAGTTCCAATTCAAAATTATCTGATTAGAGTTGATGTTTTAATAACTCTTAAAGAACCCGAGAAATATGATTATAGCGTGGATTGGGATTATTATGGAAAAGACTATATGGAATTTTTTAAAGTTGTTAAACAAAAAAATATTGAGATTAATATGGTAGATAAAAACGGTAATCCGATTCCATATAAAGAAAAGCAATCTATTTGGCAGCGATTGCTTAAATCAATCACACCCAACAATTAAAGCACCTTTATCGAATTGATCGATATTTATATTAAAACCATAAACTATGAAAAAATCAGAATTACAACAAATTATTAGAGAAGAGATTACTAAAACTCTAAATGAGGAAAAAAGTGAACTATCAGGTATACTATTTGAGATTAGCACACTGCTTGATAGCTTAGACAATGAGCAATTACAAAATAAAGCAGGTTTAAGTAGTAAAGATTCTCAACTAGTTCGAAAGAGTGTTGATGTCATGATGAAAGCTATGGAAGGAATTAAGCACTTGATTGATCCTCAAGATTTAAGATAAATCACACCCAACAATTAAAGCACCTTTATCAAATTAAAAAATATAAAATTATGGAAAATTACAAATCAGATTATTACAACCCAAAAACATTTGAAAAATCAGAAATTGAAACTAAAATACCTAAAGATTTAGTTTCATCAGTTAAAGACACATTATGTAACATTGAAGGATATATGATAACACCAACTATGATTAACCCTGATGATAGTTCAGTTGTGTTTGGTGTTATGAATATGACCGACAGAACAATGAAGTATAAGGTAACAATCTCACCCAACAATTAAAGCACCTTTATCAAATTAATCATATTTATATTAAAATTACTCATATGAAAAATATCATTAGAATGAAACAATTAGCTGGAATTATCACAGAAAGTCAAGCTAAAAAAATTAATGAAGAATTAAAATCTTCAAATAAAGAATTATGGAACAGTTTAAAACAAGATGATTTTGAAGGAAAACTTGAAAATTGGAAATCAATTATTGTAATTGCATATGATAGTATTTTCCAAGATAATTTTTTTAGACTTTTAGATTATATGAAATCTGATATAGAAACATTAGAATCTAAATATTCGCGAATTAAATATAAAATAAATTTAGGTAATAGAAGTGGCGAATTGCCGTTTATTGAAATTTCTAATTCCTAAACATTATATGCCCATTCCAGGAATTAAAGCACCTTTATCAAATTAAATACTAAAAGGCTTGGATTTTCAAGCTTTTTTTATTATATTATGGTGTAATCAAAAAATAAAAGTTATGACATACGAAACATTTTTAAAATTAACACTTGAGTTACAAAAACAAGAGCGCATTGTAGACAACTTGTATGAAAACAAGATTGACCTAAATGAGTTTATAGATCCGTATCACGGTTTAATCACTTTACTGATTAAAGAAATTTATGGTGAGGAAGGTGTTGATTGGTTCTCTTGGTTCTGTTATGAGAATAACTTTGGTCAAGGCACATTAGAGGCCTGGGACGAGAATAAGAATCGGATCTGTTACAGTCTTGAATCACTTTGGCAGTATTTAGAGGTAATTAGAATAAAGAATCATTTTGATTTTGTTAAAACCAAATAACATACTTTGGACCATATTTATTAATAGGTTAAAATAATGAAGAGAACAATGTTTATAGTATTGTTCCTTTTTTCATTAACAGGCTGTTACTCTTATACATATGTAAGTTACGATAGACAAGGAAAAGGGGATATAAAAACTAGACGTGGTCTGTTTGCCCCAGATCCTGAATTCATCAACCCGACGGTCAGTCCAAGATTTCGGCGCGAAACTAAGCCATTGCTACAGAAAAAGGGAAGACTTAGAAGAGCACTTAGACGGAAGAAAGATGCTTAATTCAAGGTGACTAACGCCATGAAGCAACTTCTTACTTTAGTTCTATTACTTCTTGCTAGTATAATACTGTACTCTCAAACAAGAGATCTTGATATACTGTTTGATCAAACAAGATATCAATTATTTATCGATAGAAGTTTTGAAGTACAGAAGATTGCTGGCAACGTTACTCCATTAGTTTCGACAGACCAAATATTTGTACTAGAAACACGTGACAGTATTAACACATTAACAAGTCCAGCACTTAAATTCGTATTAACTAATCCAGTGCAAGTTTATTTTGACGGAAAGTTAGAAGGAGAATTTCCTGCTTATGTTATATACACGTATACAAATATAAATCTAGTCTTCCTCGGAATCGAGACAGAGTATGTATTTTTTCGAAAATACTAACTTGAAAATTTTATATTTATTAGTATAAAATAAATCGTTAGTTTTGATCGCATTCTACGATTAATGTAATTTCGAATAATTAGTAAATAACTTAAATCATGCTGTATGTGTATTGGTTGGCTAGTTTAGTATTACTGACAGTGATTGCAGTTTATGTTCATAAACGACAAACCTACACGATCGTTTCAAGATCACTTCAGTTACAAAAAGATGCCGAACGACAAACGTTAGAACTACAGTCATATCAGACCGAACTGATATCTAGTATACAGTATGCTAAAGAAATACAAGATGCGCTATTGCCTGGCAGTGAATATGTGCTACGACATCTGCCATTATCATTTATCTATTACAACCCTAAGGAATTGGTTGGCGGGGACTTTTTTTGGTTCCATAAAGTTGATAATGATACTTTTATATTGATATGTGCCGATTGTACCGGACACGGAATACCCGGAGCATTGATGACAATGCTAGGCAATAGCTTTCTTAATCAAATTATATTAGAAGACCAGATATACGAATTACCTAAAATACTACACGCCTTAGACGAAAAGGTACGTATGACATTAAGACAAACACAGCCCGGGTGTATACAAGATGGTATGGATATATCAATAATCAAAATAAATAAACGTACTCGAGAATTATATTTTGCTGGAGCCCGGCATCGTATTGTTCTATTCAAACAGAATATGTGTCATGAGTTACGAGGCAATAAATTTAGTATCGGAGGATATAGCCATAATAAAAATTTTACAGAGACAAAATATCTTGTCGATGAAGAAGATACTATATATATGTTCTCCGATGGTTATGTCGATCAGTTCGGCGGACCTGATGATAAAAAGTTTTCTACAAAAAGATTTTACGAAATGTTGACTATCATGCAAAGCATGACAATGAACGATCAACGTAAATTTATAGTAAAAACTATAGATGATTGGAAATATGGATACGAACAGACCGATGATATCACAGTTATTGGAGTTAAGTTTTAATGAACGTGTGTATATTTATAAGAAATTAACTATGGGGCACTGCGGATGGAAAATATTGTCATAGCCGTTATTACTTCAATAACATCGATCATAGTTACGTTAATTACAGCAGGTTACTTTAAACGTTGGTTAGAGTCTAGACATCATCTTATATCTAGAAAAAAATTAATGACGCAAATCAAAAAAGACGAGATCATTCATATCACTATGGAAGAACTCAAAGAACAGTATCGAGCGGATCGTGTATATGTCATACAATTCCATAACGGCGGTACATTTTATACTAACTCACCTATGCAGAAAGCTTCTATTACATATGAGCGTTGTTCTACAGGTCTACGGCAACTATCCGAGAAAATGACAAATTTCTTTGTTAGTCATTATACAATGATGATTAAAGACACTATCGAGAATAAAATGTTTTGTACAAATGTTAGTCTAGTTGATGATATAGCTACTAGAGCATTATTACGTAGGGCAGGTACCCAAGCCGTTGCTGCAGTACCTATCTATGATAGAACTAGTCCTAAATTTGGAACACCTACAGGAAAAGGCAATCTTATAGCCATTTTAGTACTTGATTGGGTATTTACAGATGTACCTGCAGAATTTGTTAGTGATACATGTGATGACAACGGCCGGTGTTTTACGGATAATTTCAAAGCTAAACTAATCAAGAACGGCGAATCTATATCTTCTATTCTGATCTAATAAAGTTTTGTATGTTGTAATTATTTCTATATATTATTCGTATGAATACGATTTATATAGTAATAACAGTATGTATGACTATTATATTATACGACCTTTTTACCCGAAAAGACCCTAACGATCTGTAACTACTTGATTATCAACGAGTTATAAAAATTCACAATGACTTACAACAAAGTTGCATTGTAACCCCTTGATTTTCAATGAGTTACAAAAAAAGTTGAAAAAAGTTGAAAAAGCATTAGGATCCGTACGATTTTGTACTTATTATTAAGTATAGATTAAAGATATGAGAATACCAGAAGAAAAGCCAGCTACGGCATTTGAGCAAAAGATTGAAGACTTATTAGTACAAACCGGGATCGATCCTTCTGAGATTCAGTTCCGTGGAGATGATAGATATCTACGTATAGGTTATTGGCAACGTCTGCGTACATCAGCAGAATCGGTCATATCTGAGCTCATTGATCGGATAGTAGTAGACTATGATGATGATTGTGGTTATCTCTTCTTCTATCAACTTAAACATCCTAAAATATAAAAAAGTTATGGCATATTTCGAAATGTTTACCGATCAGGGCGATCAGGCATGTACCCGAGCGCTCGATAACATCAAAACTATTATCAATGGGGAACGGTTTATATCCGAAGCTGAGCTCAAGGCCATTGTAAAAGCCGAAGTCAAACAGGTATCCATAGACCACCCAGAAGTTTACGATACGGAGCCTGAATGGCATTTTGTCGATCGTATAACTAAAGTGCTACAAACCAAAGGGTATGCATATTCGATTGATAGACGTGATTTATATTGATCTAACTAAAATAATAACATATGAACAAAGTAACGTTAAAACAGCAGCTTGAAGCATTTGAGAACGGCAACATCATTGATAGCGAAGGTCGTGTCAACGATTGCTATAACTTTTATGACTGGTTCTGTAAAGATTCGTCTCTCAAAAGAAAATCTATTAGTTTGATGAAACAGGTCAAACGGTGGGTGAAATTTAGAGATATTGATGTCAATAGTGTATATGTCTTCTTTAAGAATAATTGCCCGATGAACGGCCCAACATATGATGATTTTCGTATATGTGATTTAGAAACTGGACACGTGATTTGGAATGTAACGCCTAAGTCTGGTCATAGCGGTAAAGCAGAAGTTTGGGGACGGCAGAACAACTTCTCCGGAGCAATAGCTATAGGCAATACTTTATCAGATATATACAAGATGCAATTCTAGTTGATATATATAGGTTAATCGGGACTGCGGTTAGTAATGCCGATTGTAAAAACAGATGTCCACGCACCCATCTTCTGTTTCCCTATTGGTAGGTGAGCAAGTAAAACATATGATCGGATCGTATGCCGATGCTGGGATGGCTAGAGCTCGAATGCCATCTAGTACCGAGAGCTAACTGTTGGGAGTCATGACCCAATGACGCAAAAATAAAGGTACTTGCTCAGGTCAGGTGGCGTAAGTGGGAATGAATACCACGGCAGAGGTAACGTCCTAGGAGGAATAGTATTCCTTAATAAGCCTAGGGGATGCAGGTTCGAATCCTGTCCTGACTACAAAGGTATAGGCGCACTAACTTCCATTTTCTATAGAACGCTGACAGCTTGGAAAGACAAGCAACATAGTCAGGTGGCGACATGGTGTTGTCGTAAATAGAATATCATAGGTCGTAAGCCCTAAAGCAGGTTCGAATCCTGTCCTGACTGCAAATAAAGAATATATACAATGGAAACAGGTTCATACACTAATTTGGTGAAAGAAGCGGTATTTTGCTATGAGCAATCTACGCCTGAAAAATACGAGGAAGACTTGCATAAGGCTGCAAGATACGAATCGTGCATATATGAGCTATTTGCGCAGATGAACGATGATGAGCTTAACTGCTACAGAGCAAAGCTTGTCGAGCTTGGATACGCTAAATGGTCGGACTATGCGCGAACTGAGAACGGATTAGTTACTACGAAAAATTTTAAATAAAACCAAACATATGAAAAAGTCAAACAAAGAATTAGGCGGAACATCATTCCATGGAGTAACAATCAGATCAACGCGACGTGACTTGATCGATGCGATAGGCGAGCCAGATTGTTTAGGAGACATAACTGATAAGACTCAGTACGAATGGATTTGTGAGACCGACGCTGGCGATGTATTTACAATTTATGACTGGAAAGAGTATTACTCACACGATGAGGATGTAGAAATAGAGTGGCACATCGGCGCACATAGTTATATAGTATCATCACAGGCTCGTTATGAATTGGTTTATATGCTAAACAATACACTTACATTGGTTAACGTATGATAACTATGAGTATGCAATATCTACAACCTATACAATTACCGGACGGCTTTCGTATACGAATCATGTACGATACATGGGACCGGGTAGTTAAAGTTATCATTGATGATATGATTAGTGATACACATGCTGTATTAGCATATTTCACCAACGGCCGATGGATGTCAGAGTTTGAAGGCAATCTACGAAAGTTTATACGCATTGTACGTGACCATTCAATTGTACATGAAGCTATCAAATTAGCATGTAGTAAATTAAGAGAGAGCCAGGATCCGTACGCTGAAGTACGGCGACATTCTGACTATGTTTTAAAGCAATTTGCATATTTATTAATAAAAGTAAAGAAAAACTTATGGCAACAGTAACAAGATTTTATCAAGTATATGAAGGTTATCTAGACGATGAAAACCAGCAACGTGAATCATATGATTCAACTTGGCTAGTGATGGACAACGCCATTGAACGTGCTGATGAAATTGCAACAGAAAATGCATATCCAGATGGCACTGTCGAGGTAGAAACAGATGCTGATGGTTCTATGACATATTTTACTGAGGCGATTGAAGCCGTACCGAAAGCTGTTGCCATTATCTATGTTAGAGAATTCTCTGACGAAGCAGACGCATAAAAATTAATTTGTAAACTATTACGACCTTAGGGCGATAACAGGTTATAGCTAACAAATTATTTCAATAAAAATAAACTATCTTAGGAGGTAAATTTATGAGTATTAGATTTTATGAAACACCGTTTGACATTCTTGTCAAAAACTTTTTCGAATCGGATGGTAAATTCTTTCCAATATCCGAAACCAAATCACCCCACCCTGTAGACATTTACGAGGATAGTACCGGACTTCATCTAGAAGTTGCTTGTACCGGATTGTCTAAAGAGGATGTACAAATAGACATTGAGGGTGATATTTTGAAAATTTCTTATCGCAAAGTATCAAGTGAGTCTAACAACGAATCACGTACTTGGCTACAACGCGCCATTGTACGTCGATCGTTCGATTTAGGTTACAAAATAGCATCGAGATTTGATATAAGCTTAGCGGCTGCCGAAATGAGTAATGGCTTGCTATTAATATCGATCCCGTTCGCTGAACAGGCTAAACCTAAAAAATTAGCAATCGCATAATAACCCTAATCGCCTTAAGGTTGTAAATTTAAAACATATTCATATGGAATTTATAAATGATCAGATCTCTGGACTTGCAGAGCTATATGCAGTCGACCGCATCATACAGGAAATTGAAGACGGTATAGAAATGACAGTAGAAGCTTTTAGCGTATCATATGACCAAGATGAGCGTGAATATCTAGGTAACCGAATAACAGTACTGCATGCCGTACTCGAGAATTTTAGAGAACGACGAAAGGACTTAAACTATATTTGGAACTAGTATATACTTAGTATTATTGAACTTTACAATTCATAGCTAGGTCAAAGACCCATAACATGGCAGGTCTAGTATATCGTTGTCTATTCAAAACTATACAAAATCTATAACTCATTGAAAATCAAGGGGTTACAAAAATGTTGTGCACTAACTCATTGAAAACCAAGTGGTTACAAAAAAAGTTGAAAAAAGTTGAAAAAAGATTTGGATTCGTACGATTTTGTACTTATTATTAAGTATAGATTAAAGAAATAAGATATGAAAAAAATCCAATTGACTTCAACGGAGCAGGTTATCTACCGAGCCCAATTTGAATTTTGTTATAATGTGCTTGGCCTAGATTGTGCCGCGGCCAATGCCATGGCATATGAGAAGATCCTGAATACCAGGAAGCTGAGCAAGTCGCTTAAATTGCAAGGTTTAACTCATTAATCATAAACGCATGAATAGAAAAGATCTACGAGCTCTTGCCGCTGTAGTAGCAGGCTTTGTTGTAATGTACGGAGTGCTATGGACAATTTGTTTTATCTCGTCCGTAATCGATTGATACTAAAAACAACTTAGGCAGAGTTTACTTATCCCACAAAGCGGGTAGGGTTTAGAAGCCTATAATGGTCGGTTCATCTAAGGGTTAGGATACAAGATTTTCATTCTTGTCATAGGGGTTCGAATCCCCTACCGACTACTAAATTTATATATCTATGGTAACTTTTAATGTAAAGCCAGACGGGGCGTATGCCGTCAACAAATCAATCCGTCAAACTATTAAGGATACATTTGGTACTCTTGAGTCCACTCGTACCTATAGTGAGTCAGGTTATGTACGTGGGCAATCTAAGCCTAACAAGACTTGGCGCTACAAGTGGTATGAAATTAGTCCAAAGGATTTGACTAAGGCAATTGAGATCAAGCAATATGTAGACACTATTGCGCCGGTATTGGAAGCCCAAGGTGTACAAGTTCGTTGTGAACTAGCTCCATCACAGAGTTTGCCATATCGCCGTATGATGTCGATGAGGCTTATCACTAAGAAAGTAGAGTCAAAACAAATTCGTAAACCTAAAAAGTAATTGAATGAAATTATCGTTGCATACACCTTTAGCTAAGCTGAGTGTCGCTCAGCGAAATGACCTAGTTCGGTTTGCAAAAATGTGGTGTGTTGCATGTTTCGGTGAAAAGCGTCATGAAGATAAATTATCTGTACGCGTAGTATGGCCGGACGACGATGACTTCGATGGGATGTACTACGGCTGGTATCATCATGAAAACAATCGTATCATGATCAATGCTAGCCGTAGTCATCATATCAAGCAGTTTCTTAAGACGTTCTTACATGAATATACGCATTCATTACAGCCCGTCAAGACTCGATATGCATCATACAACCGACTATTCGGTTATGAGTTCAATCCACATGAAGTAGCAGCCAGAGCTAACGAAGTCTATTACAAGCATGTTTGGCATGCATATAAAAAACATCGGGGGTTATCTTAACCCGATTCTTAGGCAGATGCCTAATCTTTATCTATCGAGAAAAGCCCCTAACGTGGGGCTTTTTTTGTAACCTATTGATAATCAAGGAGTTATAGATTTATATTCTATTGATATTTGTAACCACTTGATTATCAATGAGTTACAAAAAAGTTGCTTTGTAACCCCTTGATTTTCAATGAGTTACAAAAAAAGTTGAAAAAAGTTGAAAAAAGATTTGGATTCGTACGGTTTTGACCTTATTATTAAGTATAGATTAAAGAAATAAGATATGAAAAAAGTCCAAACCGTTACTCCCGAGGGAGCTTTGAAGAAAATGAATTTTACCGCTAGTAAGGCCCTTAAGGGAGTCGCTGGCAAGATTGAAGTCGATGGTGTACTTCGTAAGGTGCCAGGTCGATTCAAGGCCTTAAGTTGTCCTCCACCAGTGTATCCATCTATTGTTATGCGAAACGGCATTCCGCATAAGATTGTAGACGGTAAGTGGGTTGCTTTGGTTAAGAAAGCCTAATTTGAATCAGAACGTATAATATATAAATCAAATATCATCTATGAACAAACAGAAGTATTTCTATGTCCTTCCCGTTACAGCACCGGATGGAGAAGGCTGGGTATTACAAGACCCGAAGGGTGTGCAGATCGATTCCGAGAAGCATCCTTATGATTTGGTGCGAGATATTATGGCCCGAAAAGCTATAGCCAATGACCAGTGTATCATGATTGATACTGAAAGCGGCCGATGCTATCGCAAGGAACGGCATGTTATGTCTGTTGATGTTAATCAGTCATTTGCAGCTACGTCAGAAGTTGTTGAACAAATGGCAGATGCTGACCCTGTAGTTGGCTTTATACATCGACAAGCCGTTGACATTAGACCTAAAGATTTGGTCATGAGTGACCTGAAATGGAAATATCTGGTACGATCGGCTTTACGTGGTAAGAACATTATGATGACTGGGCCAGCTGGTACGGGTAAGACATTAGCTGCTCAGTCTTTGGTTAAGGCATTGGATAGGCCATTTTTCTATTTCAATTTAGGAGCTACCCAAGACCCGCGAGGTACTTTGATTGGTAACACCCATTTCGCAAAAGATACCGGTACTATATTTAGTGAGTCGGTATTCGTTAAAGCTATTCAGACACCTGATGCCGTTATTCTATTAGATGAGCTGTCAAGGGCACATCCGGAGGCATGGAACATTCTTATGACAGTGTTAGATCAAGGCCAAAGATATCTTCGCTTAGATGAGCATAAAGATACGCTAACTATTCCGGTAGCAGCAGGTGTTACATTTGTAGCCACTGCCAATATTGGTAGCGAATATACATCTACTAGGGCCATGGACCGAGCATTGTTAGATAGATTTGTGATACTTGAGATGGATATATTAAGTCGAGAGCAGGAGAGTGCGTTGTTACGAGCAAAACATCCGACATTGGCAAGCAAGTCGGCCGATATTATTGCTGAAATAGCAGCGACTACCAGGATGGAATCCATGTCTGATAATCCTAGGGTTAGTACCGCGGTTAGTACACGTGTATGTGTTGAGATGGCTGGTCTAATTGCTGACGGATTTAATCTTTCAGAAGCTGCCGAAGTATGTATTTATCCTTTCTATGATAAGTCCGGTGGTTTAGATTCTGAACGTACCTATATCAAGCAATTGATTCAGAAATATGATATCAATCAGATACAGGAACAGCCAGTAGACACAGAAGAGACTGCATCACAAGAGATATCATTTTAAGAATTGAGTAGTTTGTAGATGTGTTATATATAGGATATAGGCCGGCGCAACCCGGTGCCGGCCTGAATATCCTGACTAGTTAGTAGTAAAAAAAAGCTTAAAAAGCATTAGGATTTGACAACAATTGTTATTAATATTAAGTATGAGTAAAAAGAATAATTCCAAACTATACGCGTCTGACTTTTGGTTAGATGATTACTATGATTCTAAAGAATGGTTAGACGATGACGAGTCAGATGGCCCCGTCGGCCCGGATCTAATGGAGATGGCTTCATATCGTAGGGCAGTAGCTAACTTTGTTCGTATCGTTGCCGGTAAAGATATACCAGTAAGATACAGTACAGGAAATGATTCATATACTAACGGTAAAGAGGTTACTATATCTGCATCAACAAAGCTCTCAGAAAGAGATAGTCAGGTTGGGTTAGCCCTTCATGAAGGATCGCATTGTATACTTACCGATTTCAATTTTCTTAAACAGAATATTGAGTATATCAATAATGGATTGGCATATATTGGTTCCGGTGACTATGATGATAGTGCAATAGAGAAGTTTTTAAAGATGACAGAGGTTGCAGGTACTGAGTTTTGGACTCAGGAACGGATAGATATGTGTAAAGAGTGGCATGACATCAACGAATGGTTGAGTAAGGGACGTCTTAAGGATATGTTCAATATCATTGAAGATAGACGTATAGATGACTTTATAAAAAGGACGGCGCCCGGATATCGACCTTACTATGAAGCTTTGTATGATAGATATTTCAATAACAAGCTAATAGATAAAGGTCTACGGTCCGATGAATATCGTGAAGAAAATTGGGATTCGTATGTGTTTCGTATCTTGAATATAATGAATCCTAATAGTGACCTTAAGGCGTTGAATTGCTTACAACAAATATCAGATCTAATAGATCTCAAGAATATCAACCGACTTAAGTCAACGCAAGATGCCACGGCATTAGCATTAGAAGTTATAGCATTAATACGCAAGTCGGTTAATGAGTCCAAGCCGCAATCAAATACACCTGCAGCTCCGGATCCTGATATTAATGAAATTAATCCAGGCGGTCAAGGTAATGGTCCAGAACTAGACAATCATGATCTTGCCGATGATACATCTCCGAAACAGTCTGATCCAGCTTCAGGTGGCAAGAATAAATTATCAGACAAGGATAAACAGTCGTTGGATAAGAAAATTCAAGATCAGAAGATGATGACTAAGGGCGAATCTAAAAAGAAAAAAGTTAGCAAAAAGCTAAGTGAACAGTTAGAATCGTTACTTGAAGGCGGAGTTGAAAGTGTAGATGTTATGTACAATGGTCAAAAGGTAAAGACTACGGTTGTATCTAAATTAACAAGAAACTTAGTCGAAAATGTCAGCTGTGAAATGTGGCATAATTATCATGACAATAGACAGCTAGAAGCAATCGATTCCGGGTTACGTAAAGGTACAACCTTAGGTAAGAAGCTTAAGTTACGTGCTGAATCCAGGTCGACGGTATTTAATCGACTAAGGTCTGGCCGAATAGATAAACGTATGATAGCATCAGCTGGATATGACAATGAATCTATTTTTAGTAAAGTAGAGACATTTAGTTATCGCGATGGTATTATCCATATATCTATCGACAATAGTGGTTCTATGTACGGTGATAAGTTCCGTAAGGCATTAGAAGCTGCCGCAGCTATAGCTAAGGCATGTAAATTAGCTGGTAATCTAGACTGTGTGATTAGCTTTCGAAGTACAGGCAGTGTAGGTAGCAGTAGAGGTAATGGTAGCCCTATCATAGTAGTTGCATATGATAGTCGTAAGCAGAACATTGGATCATTACGATGGTCATTGGCGCATATGCAGACATCAGGAGCAACTCCCGAAGGACTATGTTTCGATGCCATTATGGATCTTGTCATTAAGGATAGTAACGGTAAGGATTCATTCTTCCTTAATTTTAGTGATGGTGAACCTGCCTATTCAGAACGTGTAGGATCATCATATAACTATATTGAGTATTCCGGTGAAGATGCCGCGGCTCATACGGCTAAGCAAGTGAATCGTATGCTAAACAGTAATATCAAAGTTATTAGCTATTTCATAGGCGACCTGTTAGATTCCGATGGCAATGTTAGAGATACTAGAAGTACAAGATTGTTTCGAAAGATGTACGGCCGAGATGCGCAGTTTGTTAATACCGAAGATATTTTTACCGTAGCCCGTACAATGAATAATAAATTTCTTGAAGTAGCATAATATGAAAACAATAGCCATTGGTGATATCCATGGACGCAATATCTGGAGAAAGATTGTGGATTTGGAACAGCCTGATCGAGTTATCTTTATAGGAGACTATTTTGATAGCTTTGATATACCTGGGTTGGACCAAATCTACAATTTCCAGAGTATACTTGCATGGAAAGAAGCAACACCGCAATGCGAAGTTATCATGTTGATTGGTAATCATGACTATCACTACTTCCCAGAATTGCTAGGCAAGTGTAGCTGCAGCGGCTTTCAACGGGCTCTGTATCCGGAGATTAGCAGAGTGATAAACGAAAATAGACATCATCTATCTATGGCATATCAACTAGATAAATATCTATTTACTCACGCCGGTATAAGTCGTGAATGGTTAATACATCATGGTTGGGATGGCGAGCCAATAGCAGACTATGTCAATGACCTTTGGACTTATAAGCCCTTAGCATTTAACTTTGCCGATACCGCCTACGGCCATAGCGATCCATATGGCGACGACACATGGCAGACTCCGTTGTGGATACGTCCCAGAAGTTTAATGCGTGCGTCCAAGAGCCTAAAAAAAGAATACACCCAGATCGTCGGCCATACCGCCGTCAAGCAGATCGATGCCGGCAAAGCCACCGGCGGCCGATACTATTTTATAGATTGCTTTGATCATATAGCGCAGTATTTGCAATTACAAGAAAACAACAACAAATATACAATACAAATTAAACAACTTCCAAATGGAAACAATAAGTGATTGGTCACCCGTAGCCGTATACATGGCCGGCTTTATGTTAACTTTTGCAATATGCACAATATACAATTTCTCCATGCGGGTACAAACCTTGCAGTTGGATATTGTAGCCATGTTGATGATATGCATGTTATGGCCAATAGTAGCTCCGCTATTCATATTGACACCTGTCGTAACATTAATGTATATGGGCCTTGTACGAATCACGGACCGCGCTATGCATTTACTAAGTAAATTAATCAAAAACAAATAAATAGATCATGTTAAAATCAATTAGTCTCGCGCTAATGTTTAGCGCTATGTCATGCATGTTATATGCAGACCACCCAATAACTCCCGCAGGAGCCATTAACACCGCAACAGTTGTGGACGGCACGTTAGTATGTGATACTATGCCATGCGATACCATGTCATGTGATAGTATGCATACAGCATGTAACGGAGGATCAGAAGCAACGGAAACCATAAGTAATACTCAAGTAGTATTCATAACCATAATTGCTATTACAATAGCATTGTTTATTGCCATATGGTCAATGCGTACACGTTTCAAATAAAACAACAACAACTATGATCATAGACCTATTAGGTTTCACGGCAACCGCGCTAGTCCTTACGGGATACGCGCTAAATAGCCAGCAAAGATTGCAATTAGCAGCAATGGTATGGATACTAGGAGATGCGTTATGGGTATGGTATGATCTGCTAATAGACAATATACCGCATATAGCATTGAGTGCATGTATCATAGTATTGAATGTGCGTGCCATATGGCGATTGAAACGTAGGTATACGCACATAGCCAAACGCATGCGTGCTGGATCTGGTTCTGGTAAGTAAATCCTATAGGGTTGTGTACCAGGAATCGTTTATACCGATGACCTGAAAAAATACGTGTAGTTCCGAGACAAGGCACTAGAGAAAAAGAGTCCAGGCGTGCAGTGCCTAGGAGTTGAATTGGGAGAGTGTTGCGCAAATTTTTCGTACAAAACGGATTTTGTGTATACACCTCCCTCTCGGACATTTCTGCCGAGTCGCAATAGCTAGTGCGCACAATTGCGTCCAGGCCTTTTGAACTGCTTGGTTGCGCGCACCTAGGTATTGAGCGTCCAGGTGAGCCGGAAATCAGGGAGGCCCACCCGCGGGGTGTAACTCCTTGATAATCAAGTGGTTAGAAAATAGTTTACGTGTAACTCCTTGATAATCAAGTGGTTAGGTTTTTACCGTAACTTTCCGGAAACTTTTTCAACATTTCTCTAGGATCCGTACGGTTTAGTCCTTATTATTAAGTATAGATTAAAGATATAGATTATGCCTAGACCAAAAGGAAGTAAAAACAAGAAGACTTTAGAAAAGTTGAGACTAGCCAAGAGAACCGGATCGGGTAGTACCGCGGTAGACTCTGGTAAAATTAAATTTAGCCAATGGCAATCCGAGCGCAATGCCGATGACATGTTCCGCGGTATGGTGGGAATGGCCGAGATGGTAGCCAAGAAGATATCACCGAGTCTGGTGATTACAGGTCAGCCCGGTCTGGGTAAGACCTATGAGGTGATCCAGGGACTTAAGCGCTTAGGTATGCGTGAAGATTGGGACTTTGTGCATGTAAAGGGTCGCGCTTCAGCTGCAGGTATGTTTATTACCTTGTACGAGAACAGTGACAAGCTCATCATATTTGACGACTGCGACTCAGTGTTCCGTGACGTAGATGCCGTTAACGTATTGAAGGGTGCGTTGGACAGCTATGACCGTCGCGTCATTAGTTGGATATCGGCCAAGCCGTTAAAGGACGGCGATGGTGATGAGTTGCCGAGGAGCTTTACCTTTACCGGCCAAGTGATATTCATCAGCAATATGGATATCAGCCGAATCGATCCAGCCATCCGTAGTCGAGCTTTTGTTACGGATATTGCGTTGAACAACTCCCAAATGATCCAGCGTATGCGCATGTTGTTGCGTGACGTTGAACCAAAGGCCAGTATGGGTCACAAGCAAGAGGCTCTGGATGCGTTGGTTGCAGTGTATAATAAGTATGCAGGAGTAGAGTTGAACCTGCGTAGTTTGATCAAGGCGATCCGTATACGTCAAGCTGGATTCGGCAATTGGCGCGATATGATTGCCGAGCAAGTAATGGGCATTTAATCTATCTATATCTTTGGGCCGGTCCTATCGGTAGTGGTATTGTAGCAATACAATATAGTATATGGTTCGATCCCTATACCGGCTCCCTAATTTAATATTGTATGATTGACAACACATTAACTCAAGCCGCAGTAACGTTACTGCGCCAAGCCCAGATTGACGGCGAGACTATGGAATGGATTATTGATGAACTAGGCGTGCGCGAGCAAGTATCGCAGCAATTGCAAGTGATCAATGTACAGCGTATGATTGACGCGCTACTTCCGACTACGGCCGTAGCCAATGCTAATAGCAATACTAGCATTGCATATATAGACATAGAGACCCTAGCAGATGATATAGCTAGCAATATAGCAGGCGATGCAGATAACTATATAGATCATAGCAATATAGAGCTAAGCATAGACTATGATCGTCATGTAAGCGTAGATAGCATAGGGTTGGAAGAAACCGAATTAGCAGCTACCATTACCGAAAGCCTAGCCAAATGGTTGCGAGAGCGTCAAATCCATGTAGATGAGGAGTAAAACAGCTATACCTAGGCATACCAGGCCATACCCAAGGTAAACCGAACTAAACCGGTAAAACCAGGTAAAACCGCCCAAAACCGCCCTAAAACCAGGGGATATACCGGTTTTCCTTAACATATAGGGGGAACCGGGGTTTTGGGGGGCCGGTATATGAATTTTTTTCGTGAACATAGCTTTTCGGCTATAGACCACCGGTTTGGAAAGGCTGGCCATATGGCCACAACGTATTTATTAATAGTAGACAATGTAACTTAAAAAAATGAAAACTATAACAGAAATAATGGAAATGGCAGAAACAGCACCATCAAAAAAAATGGCCATGGATATGCTTGAAACATGGAGGTTGTTTCATGGATTGAGTGAAACGCTGTACGAAAAAGGAAGAAAGTATATTCGAGAGGTTTGGAACTAAAAATAAAAGATATGAAAGATCAAGGAATCACAATTACGCGTCCATGGAGTCCTGAAATGTACGCACATAATGACAAAGTAAGTGCCATGATGAAAGACGCTATTTTTACAGCATTGAGTCGGGCATATCGCGATGACAACGAAGAAGACTTGGCAAAGATTGCGAAGATTATCTGCGGATATGGCTTTGGTAGCGGGCACGATTTAGACTCAATCTACGAAGATGCGTGTAGGCAGCTTGATATGGTCCAGAATTGGTGGTTACATAGTAGTGCATGGCCAGATATGGTTGAGCATGGTTTTGTGAAGGATTTGGAAGTTAAGTTCGTAGGATATCGCCCAGCATAACTGGTATATATACAGATATAACCACTTGATAATCAATGAGTTACAAAAAAACCAAAAAAAGTTAACATTTCTCTAGGATTCGTGAGTTTTTGACCTTATTATTAAGTATAGATTAAAGAAATAAGATATGAAAACACCGACTTTAAGAACCTCATTTAAGCTAGCAATGCTTAACACCAAACTCAGAAACCTGCGCAGCAACGGATTCCAAGAGTATCTGAACACCTGGGAGCCGATAACTGTACATGGCGATACCGATATGAACCACATCATCATGACCTGCACAAAAGGTCATTACAATGGCTCGGTTTGTGACATTTACTATAATGAACGCACCGGCCAAGCTTGGTTAGAATATTCAGGCCAGTTCGTAGACAATTCCGCAGTATGTTAAACCCTAATCTAGAATATTCAAAGAACAAAAAACACAATAATATGACAGTAAAAGAATTAATCGAATCATTAGAGGATTTTGATCCAAACATGGAAGTGAAATTTGCTTATAACTTTGGTGATTATTGGAAATCCACAGTGGCAAATAAAATAAACTATGTTGATGAAGGTCAGGTTAGATATTCTTCATATCATAGAACGGATAAGGTTATAGATGATATAGATCAAGAAGATGATACAAAAACAGTGGTTATTATAAAATAACGAATCCAGAACAATATGACAACTAGTAACCCAAAGTACCAAATCAATTACAGCAATTATCCGGATTCCGGTACACATGCACAACCACTGCAGCGTGGATGGCAAATGACCTTCGCCAATGGATGCACTATTAGTGTGCAATTTGGCCGAGGCAATTACTCGGATGCAGGATCCACAACTGCCGAGGTCGCTGCTTGGATGCCCGATGGAGCATGGATTGCATTGCAACCACATGATGATGTAGTTGGTTGGTGCACGCCTGACCAAGTACTTGAACATATGCGCCATGTAGCCGCTATCGATACCGGCACGGTCGACGATTGGCCGGAGTTTGGTGATGGTGGTGATATCTATGCTATATAGCATGTAGAATAGTTAATATTTTTATAGGAATCGTGAGTTGTTGTACATATATTAATGCTATGCAAAAAAATAATGAGCTTAAAGCTAAGAGCACGAAGAGTGTCAAAGCTATACCGCAACGCAAGGAACCGCACATAGACCGCACTACCACAAACACGGATGAGACGGCAATCGGGCCGGATCATATCCTTGATGCCGCGCGGAATTTGATACGATGTTGGGCTGGAGAACGGGCTCTGCAGCGGGCCGTTATTCCGGTGCAAGTTGGGCATGAAACTTTTACAATAACTATTGTTAGACAATAACTTAATATCAATACTATGAACGCTAAAGAAGAATTACAGAAAGTTTTAAACTTTCAAGAGCAGCAAGGCAGAAGCTTGTTATGTGCTGAGCTCAGTTATGAAGAAGGATGGGATAGTAAGAAACAAATAACCCTCAAACACCCACATACTAAAGAAGAGGCAGAAGCGTTCTTCGAAGCACTTGACTTTAACTACAATGATGGTTATGGTAGTCAAGAGTTATTTGGAACAGTATGGTTGACACATGATGTATGGTTATGCCGATGGGAGTATGATGGAAGTGAAGGATGGCGAGTAAACATGTACCCAAACATACCAGATTATTTAAAGGGTGAGACAGCGCCGCCTGTGGATGATGAAGAACAACGCACGGCAAACTATGCTGAGTGGGTGGAGTTAACACGTGCTATCCAAGGTATGGAGCAGCGTATACATAATGGACGAATGATTGACCGAGACGAAATGTAATATTAGATATATGGCACAAACAAGAGAAGATTTTTTTAAGGATTTATTAATTAGCATGCACACCTGCCGTTGGACTGGTAATAGTGATAGGTTTGTAGCATATTTAGATGCTATTGCTGCCTATTCATATGCTCATACCAATAGCAATTTGGGTGACACTGCTGATAAATGGGACAAGGCGTATGATCGACTTGTAGCGCGTTGCGAAGAAATTGCGTATGGCAATTACAAAAAGACAACGCCCGAGTATGTGTTGAGTAAACGACAATTGAAAATACCGTTTCCGGACTTTAAATACAGTAAGTTTGAATAAGATATGAACAATACAGATACTAAACAAATATATGTAGCTATCGACCGTAATCGTATGTATAAGCCATTAATGGCTGCTGAATCATTTGAAGAACTAGAAGCTAGATTAAATTACTATTACGGATGTGAATGGCATGGCGGCGTTAACTTAGGCTTTACTCCGTGCACGGATGGATGTCCTGATACATGTAAAGGTCAGTTTCAATACAAATATTATATGGTTCATTCGGACCGAGATAAAGAACTTACGGAGTATATTGATATTATACGAGTATATTGCATAGATTATTATTCATGAATAAACACTCATAAAATATGACAAAAGAACAAGCAAAAGATGCACTCATTGAATTGTTAATGAATCAAGTAACAGACTTAACATTAATGTCTAAAATAGAATTAGGCAATGATGTTATTGCTGAAATTAAACGATTACAATCAATCATAAATAAAAAAGTTATGACAAGAGAACAAAAAAATGAAAATATTCTCACAGAAATGTATCGTAGGTCATTTGCTGCCAGTACGCCGAAAGGTGATTTTGATGAACTAATGGCAAACGCTACAATCAACGAATTCGGCCAAAAAGTAATTCCGTACATGGATTATAAATGTAAACATGAAGTTATGGAGCAAATTGTTGAAGATGTGTTAAAGGAAAACAAAGTACCGAAATGGAGACACCAAGGATTCAAAAATGCATTTATGCTTGGTTGTTCGCCAAAAACAGAAATAAAATGACAGTACAACAATTAATAGAAATCCTACAAACAAAGGATCCTAAATTACGAGTATTTGTACCTGGATATGAGGGCGGATTAAACGATATTTCTACTGATTTAGTAACAATAGATGTAGAACTTAATAAGAATATTGAATGGTATTACGGACAACATGAACAAGTAACTAAACCTACAAATACATCTATAAAAGGATTACTAGTGTTACATGAAAAATAAAAATTACTTAAAAATAAAAAATATGAATAACATGATCGAAGCTTTTAAAAGTACATTTAGATTTTCAATTATTTGGTGTACAATGACAACAATTATTTCAATAGGAGTATATGGTCTTTATATGTTCGGTGATAAGCAAACAACTGTTGGATGGCAGATATTTGGAGCATTTTTAGGTATAGCAATTATAGGAGTACCTATAGGTATATTTTGGATGAAACAATTATATAAATTATTTAACATTGAAGACTAATGAGTGGAGGACACTTTGACTACAAGCAATGGCATATTAATCAAATTGCTGATGATGTTGAAAAACTTATTGAGAGAAATGGTCGTGAAAAAACACGAGAGGAACTCAAAGAAGAAGGATGGCGTGGTGATGATTGGTATAAAAAATACCCTGAAGACTTATGGTACTACGAATACCCAGATGAGGTAGTTGAGAAGTTTAAAGAAGGCCTTATTATTCTAAGACAAGCAGCTGTTTATGCTCAACGTATTGATTGGTTGCTATCAGGTGATGATGGTGAGGAATCATTTTTAGAACGATTAGAAAAAGAATTATCAGAATTAAAAAAAGATAACAATGAGTAAACAAACAGCAGTAGAGTTTTTAGCAAAGAGCCTAAAAGATTTCCCCCATATAAAACATTCTCAATCATTTAAGGATTTAGTTAATCAAGCCAAAGCAATGGAGAAGGAGCAGATAGTTGATGCTTACGATAAGAACAAAATGGGTAGAGTTGATTATGGAGAACAATACTACAACGAAACATACGGAGGTGACAAATGAAAGAACCAAGTAATTTATTAGCATCAGTAATCATGGACTTAAAAGTCCGTGAAGAGAGAGGATTAGCAACATATGGTACAACTATGGATAGGAAGGACCTATCTAGGAAAGAGTGGCTGCAACATGCCTATGAAGAAGCTCTTGACCTTTCGTTGTATCTGAAAAAGTTAATTGAAGAACAATAGCGTTTAAGGTTCCGCAGGTTGGAGCAGTTTAATTAAATAACGAAAATATGGATAAGAAAGAATTACAAAAAGCACAGAACATTATAGATGCGCTATTCTATGATGACAAGGCACTAACTCAATGGCAGCACGAACTATTGGAAAATGTTATTTCGATAGCACAGACTAAATTGCGCCAACCTGATGTTAGTGGGCGAAGCGAACAGTTAGTTAATTTTTTGCTTCATTTAAACGACAAAGAGTTAATTAATAACCACGATTTTGATTATGAGAAAGAAGCTAAAAATTACCTCAAAAAAATTAACTAATTGCCACTAACGTTTTGCAGATAAGCGAAGGCAGGGACTTTTGAAAACGGATTTATCAACTTAAAACAAAACAATAATATGAAAACAAGAACATCAATTTACCACCGCACCTTTGCTTTTGCTTATGTGCTGTTAGTAGCTGTTATTTTTTGCGGTTGTGAAAGCAAGAATGTAACAGTTGAACAAACAACAACCACTATAAATGGTAGAGAAATAAAAATTTACACCATTGATAGCTGTGAATATATTGGAACTATTTATGGAAACAATGCAGATGTATTAAGCCACAAAGGGAACTGTAAATTTTGTTCGGAACGTAGCAAAAAATAATTGCTACTAACGTCCGATGGCTTTGCGTTCGGTGGGGCGTTACACCACCACAGTTCAATTAACAAACTAAAGTTCAAAATATGCACACAGATTCAAAAAAGCACGAAACCCCCACTGACGCAAATAATGTGTTAGCGGATAGTTATTATTGGCATTGTAGATTTACTTTTCCAAATGATAAACTTGAGTGCTATTTAACAGAAAGGAATAATTGCAAAACATTTAAAGAACTTCGTAGGTGGTGGAGAAAAGAAAAACCAATGTTGAAATTAGTGTCGGCTGTTCGGCAATAATAATTTCCGCTAACTCATCGATAAGCGAAAGTCAACCGATAACTTGACAAAATCCTAACTAAATTGGTAACAAGTAAAGCGATAACTTGTCTTTTACGACACAATTATTCGGAGATTTGTGAATTATATAACAACTTAATAAATTAACTAAACTTTGTACAAATGAAAAAACAGACAGCGGTAGAGTGGTTATTACAGGCGATTGAAGGTAAAAACGGAAAAGAATTTTCTTCTTACTATTTAGAATTTATCGAACAAGCCAAAGCAATGGAGAAGGAGCAGATAGTGGATGCTTATCGTATGGGTTATCGAGAAGGTGCTTTACGCAAAGAGTTTAAAGATTACTACAACGAAACATACGGAGGTGACAAATGAAAGCAAAAGACAAGGCAAAAGAGTTGGTTTACAAATTTTATCCTAGCGTTCAATGGAAATTAGGACAAGAAAATTGTTTAGACAGAGCAAAACAATGTGCTTTGATTGCAGTAGATGAGATACTACTCAATTGTTATGAGGTTATGAAACCATTTTGGGAGGAAGTAAAACAGGAGATAGAAAATTATGAAAGGAGGTGACAAATGAATAAAGAACAAACAGCAATGCAATGGTTTGCAGAACAATTACCAATTCGAATTCAAAATTCGTATCGCGATGAAATAGAAAAAGCTTTGCAAATGGAAAGAGAGTTATTAGTAGAAGCGTATATCAAAGGAGCAGAAATGGGACAAGTGATTATTACGCAACGTCTCAATGATACACTGCAACAAAACGAGTCTGAACAATAAAATTTATTAATAGATATTTATACTTAAAAAGGTAATACAATGAACTATACTAAACAAGCTAATGTAGTACGTAACGTGGCCGTAATTTTTGCGATAATTATTACGGCATTAATGTTATGCGGATGCAGATCGCGTCGACCACAATGTTTTTCATCTACAAATATTAATAGAATGGGAGATACATATTACAAACATCCAGTACACCGATCCGAGTTTTATCGTAATGGCGGATGTGCTTGGGATAAGTAGTTGTTATGACTAAATTACAAGAATTACGTGCATACGTAAAAAAGCTTAACGATAATAATATAGCAATGACCATGCACGGCTTTATGACATTGCTAGACAAATATATCGCCGAAGAACAGTCGGCACGATCAACTAAACAAAGTAAAACATGTATTGGCAAGAACTAGTTAACGAAATTATTAACAATCCGGTTACATCATTAGCAATTATCGGAAATCTCATTCTAATAGAAAGTCTATTATCTGTTGACAATGCAGCTGTATTAGCTACAATGGTTATGGACTTACCCGAAACTCAGAGAAACAAAGCTCTGAAGTATGGTATCTGGGGCGCATATATTTTTAGAGGCTTAGCAATGTTATTTGCCTCGTTTTTGATACAAATTTGGTGGCTTAAACCGCTCGGTGGTTTGTATCTACTTTACTTGTCATATGATTTTTGGAGAAGTAGATATCTAACACATAACGAACAAGAAATTTTAGATAAAAATAGCAACTGGCTATATCGTATAACCGTTGGTAGTCTAGGCACATTTTGGGCAACTGTTGCTTTAGTAGAACTTATGGATATGGCGTTTAGTATAGATAACGTCTTTGCGGCCGTTGCGTTTACTCCGAATATACTTTTGGTATGTTTAGGTGTTTTCATCGGTATTTTGGCTATGCGATTTATTGCTCAATGGTTTGTCAAGTTAATACAACAATATCCATACTTACAAACATCCGCATTTACAGTTATTGCTATTTTAGGTATGAAATTAACTATGTCCTTAGCAGAACATTTTTATCCAGATACTGCAGTTGCTAAATTTTTATCTAGCCATATGGCAGATATTGGTTTATCTATATTAACTGTTGCTATATTTTTTGTGCCCATATTGTTTAATATGATCATGACTAAAACTAACAAATAATTTATTATGCGAAATATTATACTTAGTTTATTTTTAACAATATCAAGTACATTATTGTCACAAATTTATGTACCGAACGCATTTAGCCCAAACGGAGACGGTGATAACGATGTACTATTAGTTAGCTGCAACGATACAATAATAGAATATAAATTTACAATATTTACTCGCCAAGGCGAAATTATATTTCATAGCACAGATCCAGCACAAGCTTGGGTAGGCGGCTATGAGTATTACGCACCGTGTAATGTGTTCAATTACATGCTCACATGGCGTACCGATACATTCTCTGATACACGAAAACTGTACGGATTTATATTAGTATTACGCTAATATTTATTAATAGCTGATTTGAAATTACATGGACGGACTTTCTTATGAAAAAAACAGAACTACAACAAATTATTAAAGAAGAAGTAGAAAACGCTCTTAAAGAAATAGGTAATACTAGCAATGCCCATCCATGGGTATTGAGATCTATGGAAGAACTTCGTGATGATCTAGATTTTTATTTAGGCCCTAAAAATCAATATGCAGGATCTAAAATTGACTTTGATCTTTTGAAAAAGAAAATGGTTGAACTGACTAAATTGATCAAAAAATATCATCCATAAACCAATAAACCAATGAAAGCAACAGAACTTAAACAACTTATACGTGAAGAGGTTCGTATAGCGTTAGCTGAGGCTGAGCGTAAATTTGAAATAGATGATATTGTACAAGTGGTCACTCCTTCTATGAGCAATTACAAGAAGAAAGGAGTAGTTAAAGATATATCCCCTTCAGACGCGTTTTTCCTCGTTAAATTTACAAATGGTCAGTCTGGATATTTCCATGAGTCAGATTTGAAATTAATTAAAAGACCTTCCCTATGAAAAAATCAGAACTACAACAAATCATCCGTGAAGAGATTAAAACGGCTATCACGGAATTAGAATCAACTAACGTCGGCGGGCATGATATCGACTCTTATACAAAAACCAAAGTTAAGAGTATAGTACAAGATATAGTAAAAAAATATAATTTTACTGAAGATGATGCCGTACTGCATTTGATATTCACGCTTAAGCGTTTAGGTTATAACGTACCACGCCTTAAGGATTATAGATTATGAACATAGAACGTTTACAGCGCAACGCCCGTATACCTCGAGAATTACGTTTATCTGAAACTGGATTGCCAGGACAAGACCATGAGGTAGGTATGGCACAGGCGCAACTACAGGAAATAGCTAAAGCAGCTGTAGAACTATCACAACTGATTGGTACCAATGAAATCAACCTGCCAGGTTGGATTCAAGACCATATCACACAAAGCTATAATTTTATCAATCAAGCACGTGTAGGATATCATGAATTATAAAGGATATATAATATATGAACAAATCAGAACTTAAACAACTAATCCGCGAGGAGGTACGAAAAGTGCTAACAGAAGCAAAAGCTCCTGCTTTTCAAGCTAAGCACAAAAACAACAACTTAGTAGTTGCTATATACTTTTCTTGGAATTTAGCTGAAAGAAACAATCAGCAATTGTGGGATAGAGTAATACAAATCATAGAGCAAAACGACTGCAAGTTAATTAACTATGTAGTAACTGATAGTGTTTGTGAGTTTGAATTTCGCCCAAATGGACCATTAAGCCAGGATCTTTTAGAAGACACTAAATATAGGGTTAAAGATGATCTAGAGCCTTTGTCTAGCAAATTCACTGGATACGATGTTTATATTGTAGGAAATTAATAAAGGTAAAAATGAACAAATTAGAATTAAGAAATTTGATACGTGAAGAAGTACGTAACGTATTACGTAGCCGTAAACCTAAAACGGTTAAAGAAGAAATTCGTAAACCCCTTTCCGAAGGAGCAATTTTAAAGGCCATTACGCCTAGCCTGCAAGGAGAAGTTAAAGCTGCGGTTCAAGCTTTAGAAAAGGAGCTACAATCGACAGGAGCAATCTTAGATTATAAACATGCGGATAGATTAGCATATTGTATCATCGATATCATCGATGCTGCAAAGGCAGAGGAAAGAGCTGAATATCCAGATTAATTCATAAAGGAACAAATGAAACTCAAACTAACGCAAGAACAAACATTTGGTATTATTCGCCACGCACTTACAGCAGTAGGTGCTATTCTGGTTTATCGTGGTAAAACCGACGAAGCTTCATGGACTATGGTTACTGGTGCTGTAATGGGTATAGCTGCAGTAATCTGGAGTGCTTGGAGTAAAAACGCCTAAGTAATACCGTAAACCACCATCAAAATCCTACGTATTTTGAACTTATTTGCCACTTGTATATCAAATTACCATAAAAGGGCTCGAGTTCAATAAACGTAAGATTTTTTTTTATAACCACTTGATTTTCAATGAGTTAGTAACCACTTGATTTTCAATGAGTTACAACTTTTTTAACTTTTTTCTAGGATTTACGAGATTTCGATCTTATTATTAAGTATAAGAATTAGGAAGGATATGAATGACAGACTATTTAATATGGCAAAGGCTGAAGAACGCGAAAGGGCGATTGAAGCCGGTTTTTATGATGGGCGATTTCGAGCCCGTGTAATACCTGATAAACGACAAAAGCCTCCTAGACATAAACGAAACTATAAAGATACGAGTTATGAGTGACGTGAAATCTAACCCAGCGCTAAAACTGGACATGATACTATTTTTGATATTTATGACATTAAAGCTGACAGGATATATTGACTGGAGCTGGTGGTATGTAACAATGCCATTGTGGTTGCCTGCTTCGATACTATTATTCGTCGCGATTTGTATTGGGCTATTCAAATTGCCGAACAAGTATTAATAGACATAATGTATAATGAAAACACCGATGATGAATTTTATCAGTTGGCTTAATCGTACAACTGGATTTGATCTGGATTCTCCTAAAGTTAGTTACTATCTTAAGCAAGAACGTAAATGTATTGAACGTGCGTTTCTAGATGGTATGAACGAAGAACGTACTGTTGTACAACATGTAGGCACTCGGCCCAGACAATATTTTGATAAAGTATACTTTAAAACTATATAGTATGAGTAAAATACAAGTATCAGCTGATCGATTGTTATTTAACAGGGCGTTTGCTATTACTAAAGTCCAAGGACGTACATATGTGATACCAGCTTGGCAAGAAGTACCTGACGGTACTACATATTCAGACATTGTAGTCGTTAATAGTAATAACTCTGTCATACAGCCACCACGAACCCATACTATTATTGGCAGTAAAGGTGACAAGTATACAGTGTCATTTGATACTGCCGGCCGCGGTAATTGCACATGTGTCGGATTCGGATATCATCGAACATGTAAGCATGTAAAACAAGCTATGAGTATGCAAAACATTTAATAATTATATTCATATATGAGAAGAGAAATAGGAAGGTATACAGTTGAATCGACTAACGATTTAATTACAATCAATGAACGTACTTTAGGTACTATCTGGGGCAAGACATTTCCGTTGGGAGCTATACGCAAACATTTTAACGAAGTTTGTAATAAAATAGAATTACGTATCGCTCGTGAACAAGAACAAAAATCTGGGTCTTAATGAAAGAACAATATATACAGTATCTGACTACTCGTAATGTCAATGATCTAGCACGATTTTTACGTAATTGGATAGCATATAAAATGCCGCATAAATCAGAGCACGAAATTATACGATTTATACAAGAGTATATTACACATTTAGTACATGTACCGCAGATGTTTGATGATAGATACCATCGTGCTTTGCAGTCGTTACTAGATACAGCTCGTGTTGAATTAGGTGTAAATACTTTATCGTATACAAATAACCCAGAAAAAATTATCAAATACTGTTAATCATGTCTACAGTAAAATTGAAGATAGGCGATACCGTAACTACACGTATGCTAGGTTCTAGACGTATTGGTAAAATACAAAATATACGCGATACAGGCATGTATGATGTGCTTACTACTGACGGTACTATTCTACCTAATATTGGCTGGTACGATCCTAATGAAAAACGGCAGAAGCCATGGTATATAGTTAGTAAAGATATAGATACAACTATAGAGTATATATCTACAACAACTGAGTCACCTAATGAACCTCAAGCTGCCGATAACAATAAACTTTATGAATTCTTCGAAGAACAAAAGCAGTTCACACGAGGTGCCGTTAAGAAATGATCCATTTCCATATTGCCATCTATATAAACTATCAGTAGGAACAAATCACGGAACAGCCGTAATACCGTATGTATTACATTGTGATTATCCTCAGCCTACAGATAAACGTAATATATCCGAAATAAAACGTCGTTTGGGCTGGAGTATTACACCTTTACACATATATAAAATAAATGTAGTAAAAAGGAATTATTATGGCTCGAAACAGCAAAGGAACGACGAACGCATGGTCGCCCAATCCAAAACGTAAACGTCCAGGTGTACATTCTAAATGTAAAACTAGCCGTATCAAAAAATCTAAAAACTATAAAAAACAATATAAAGGTCAAGGACGTCCTTGATTTGTATAGTTTTTTAAAGGCTTATAGATATTTATATTAAATACGATTATGATTACAGTACACAATTTATTAACTGGAGAATACTTCCGCGGCGACGATTTAGAGTTTCTAATCGATGATGATACTAGCATAGGTGAAGTATATTTGGATGGAGATTTAATTTATCAGTGCATTGATAAAAATGTATCTGATGAAGATGATCTAGAAATAGAATTTAATCGTGTTTTTGAAGTTACACCATGGAACAATGAAAATATCGAGGAGTACGATGATGACTCTTACGATAATTATGAACAGTAATATATTTATAAAAAAAGGAAAATGTTATGTCATCAAATGAATTATTTACACAGATGAAAGAACTTTGGGAAGCGATTGAAACTAATCATACCCAATTTGTTAGCAAAGGAAACAAGGCAGCTGCAACACGTGCACGTACGGCTGCTGGACAATTTAAGAAACTCGTAACTGATTATAGAAAAGAGTCAGTAACTGAAACAAAGCGCGGCTAAGCCGTTTAATTGAACATGCAACACCAAGACTTAAAAAGTAGAATTACTCAACTAGTGCAAGAGGAGTTGCAAAACATACTCATGGAATCGACAGGGAAGTACGGACAGCTCGTTGACCCGAAAAATTTTGACCCTGTCGATCCAGAAGTATTAGTAGTTGGCTTTGGTTCAATGCTACGATCACAATTACGATCTGGTATTGTTAGTCGTTTCAAAGCCCTAATGAAATCGTCAGAGACAGCAGCTGGAGATGATACTCCATATCGTACGTATCGAAATATTCTAAGCCTCATTGACGAAAAAAGTGTATTAAAACAAATGATACGTGCTGAGATTGAAATTGCCGAAGAACTTGAGGCTATGCGGACAAAAGGCGGTCGCCGGGCAACTCCCATTCCAAAACAAATCTAAAAAAAAGTTACATAATTATTTGGACTAGAAAAAAATAGTCTTTATAATTAAGTAAATATTAAAACAAAATAGTTATGAATTATTACGTATCAAAGGTAAAAATTGCCACCGATACTCCTAAGGGAGTAAAATGGGTCACAGAGACCTATCTAGTTAACGCAGTGTCTGTTACACATGCTGAACAGTTAATCAACGAGGATTTTAAAGATTCGGGAGTTGAATTTGATGTTAAGTCTGTATCTAATAGCAAGATCTGCAAAATTATTAACAACAAAACTAAATAAAGATGCGCTACGAAGTAGGAGAATTTGTTGTATTTAAGCATGAACACGATGGCAGTAATCAGGTAGGATTAGTTACTAATAGAAAAACTAAAAAGGGTGTTACTACTTACGATTTGCGATCAGAAAAAGGTTCTGGAATAGTTATGGCGACTGTAGACAATAATAAGTCTGCATATACTATTAATTCCCGTTTAACTTATATTTTTCAGAACAATGACGGTAAAACTAATATGTTTGTAGATAAAAATCTAGGACATACCGTTGCTAACTATGCTGAATATATTCAACTAACAGATGATTATCCGATCAACCATTTCGAACGCAACAATGATTTTGTATTTAAAACTATCGGTCCAAGATCTTATTAAAACAAAAAATGGTAACAGTAAATAAACATCAAAAACGTGTACTTAAACAGTATCCGGCAGCTAAACTAATTACGTTAGATGACGGCACATATGCCGTAATAAATAACGAAGAAATTTTAGCAAGTGAGTATTTTTTACCACCGGCAAGTACAATAGATTCGGCATGGGAATATGCGGCGATTGCGTGTAAAACAACACAAAATTTTAACCGAACTCATCCGGACCGCATGGATTTAACTACATTAGAATCTAAATTAAGTCGAATACAAAAACGTAAAAAACATGCTAAAAAAACTTAGAAATTTTATAACGTCACAACCAGAGGCAACGGAAGAAATGCCATCTAAATTCGATAGTGCAGGCTTTAGTATAGCAGATAGAGAGCCTGATACTATCGAGGAAGTAGTAGAGTCTAATATACCTGAATCGTGGATAGATCCAGTTGAAGAAACTACTAATATACCCGAAACAGTCGATGAACCAGTGTCTTCACCCGAAGATACAAATACAGAAACGCCTGTACAAGAGCTAGATGAGCAAGAACCTGAATCAATAGAGGATAGTGTAGCTTATATTTATCATTCTACAGAAGTAGTCGGGTATGCTAACAGAGAACAACAAGTCGCTAATTATCGTTTAATTTATGATATTATCGGCGATTCATCTGTATTAGATTTTGGATGTGGTCGTGGTGATTTCAATATATTTTATTCACAATATCTTGAACGACCAATAGATGAAATCGACTATGCCGGTATAGATTCAAATGGAGTTTTAATTGCCGCAGGTAAAGAACTTTATCCTACCATGGATTTGCGTCAAATGGATTGGTTTTCCGTTACGGACGATCTTCGTAAAGATTGGTGTATCAATGCCAATTCATTAAATTTACGATATGACCAAGCCACAATATCAGATTGGGACTATTTTACTGCTAGTATTAATGCAATGTATAATAATGCTAACGTAGGTGTAGTAGTATTGCTAAACTCATCATTAGTTTACGATGATGAAGGGTTACTAACTTGGAATCCAGGTGAAGTACTAAATTGGGCACAATCTACTTACGGAAACGTAGTTATAGATCATTCATTCATTGATTCAGCATTCACTTTAATTATTTACAAATAAATTTTATGAGTATTAACAACCGTTATGCAATGGACCAGGACAAAGCACGTCAGCGTGGTCGTTTTTATGGCAGCATCGATTTCGAATGTAACGAAAAAGTAACTGCACAAATGTTTAAAAATGAAACTAATCGCGTACCAATTGGCGATTTTATCATTGGTAATTCTAGGTTCACCCTTAATATGGAGGAGTTGGAACTTATGGAACAAACTTGCCGCGAAGCTCGAGAAACTGTAATGAAAAGGTATCGTCTAGGAATGATGGGTCGATTGAGTTAATTTGATATTTATATAAAATGACGTAATCATTTTCGGGAAATTTATGATACTAAAAAATCTCGTAATACAGGAAAATGACTTCGATGTATTCCTAGGACTGACCCCTACCAATAAAATAGAATTTTTATGGGATGCGTTACATATAGGGGCTCATAATTCAGGCGTTAAACAAATGTCTAAACAACATGCTGATAACGTATATGATACAGAATTACCACCAGTAATAGTATCCGTATCTGAATTACGATTAGGACCTCATATATTAACGGTTATGTCAGTTGAACGCTTGCTAGTATTATCTTCGGATAATTTAACTGTCATACGTAAATTTGTAAACCATCTTTGGAGCTGTGGACAAATTATGCGTCGACGTAAAGATATCCGTAAGGATACTAGTGTAGTGCTTCCTACAGATTTACCTAAATATTTTATAGCATATCAGATTATAGGCCAAATGCAACCAATCTGCGAAAACTAATCTAAATGACATTAAATTACAACGTTTAACGTAGTTGTAGTTTATTGGAATACTATTAAACCCGTTACTAATTCAAGTTCTTTTTTGATAAAAAAGATTTGGATTCGTACGGGTTTTTTCTTATTATTAAGTATCAAATAAAAAATAAATGAACGACAATGTAAGATTAGGCTATGCATGTGTCAATATGACATTGACTAGCCGCCCAAAAAAGTTAGGAGGTCGCGTTACAACGAGCCGCGGCGTTCGTAAAGATTCTTGGTATCATACCTGGGACTTAGCTAAGCTCGGCGATATAGCATTGCAAAATGCTACAGACCTGCTTCATTATCTTAAATGGAACGAAGATCATGGTATCACATTATTCCGAATTGGTTCTGAGCTTATACCATGGGCCGATCATTATGAATTAACCGATCTACCTAACTATGATTTATTAGCGGCTAAACTACGCGAATGTGGCGACTTTGCCAAGGCACATGGTCATAGGCTATCTACACATCCTGGACAGTTTCATATACTATGTTCACCTCATGAGGCTGTCGTTAACAAGACAATTGTTAGCTTAGAGCGACATTCCGAGATGTTTGATATGATGGGCTTTGAGCCATCATTTGAGAACAAGATCAATATTCATATCGGTGGAGCATATGGCAACCATGAGGCTACTGCTACACGTTGGCTTAAGGGCTGGGATCGATTATCTGACAATTGCAAAAGTAGGCTTGTTATTGAGAATGATGACAAGAAGAGTATGTATAGCGTATTGATGCTATACAATTTAGTGCACCGTCTTAACGGTATTCCTATTACATTCGATTACTATCATCATAAGTTTCATACTAACGGGTTATCCGAACATGAGGCGTTGATGTTAGCACGTAGTACTTGGCCTAGTCATATACGTCAAGCTACACATTGGTCCGAATCGCGCCGACAAGAGTATCAGACTATTGTACAAAATATGTGTGCTACTAATAACATATCCGAAAAAGATATTCCGAATTGGCCCACTATTGCAGCTTACAAAAAAGAAATTAACAAGATCAAAGAAACTGCACATTCCGATTACATTGTAGGACCTATCGAAACATACGGCTTGCCACTCGATATTATGATCGAAGCTAAGGCCAAGGAGCTAGCTCTTTTGCGGTTCCGAGATATTTATGTATATAATCAAAATCAACAGGAAATAAATTTATGATCAAAGACAAAGACAATGTGTTACGTAGATTAGACGAAGCTGACAATATGGCTGGTGTTTTATCGGAGTTAGCTAGCCGTAAGGCTGTTGATACTAATGAAGCCATTAGGCGTTTAACCGAAATACGTAACCGAATTAAATTTGCCATGGAGCGAATTTCTATTAGTTAAAAATGAAAAACAAAATATTTCCTTACGTAATTGCATTAAGTGCATTTTCTGTCTCGTGTTCAGCTGCATTCTATTCAGTATACGGTTTAGGTAAATTATTTGCCGGCGCTAGTGTACAGGTAATGATCATGGCCGGAAGTTTGGAGTTTGCTAAGCTAGTAATAGCATCTGCACTATATCAGTACTGGAATACTATTAATAAAGTACTACGGGCGTATCTTATACTAGCCACGTTTATTTTAATATGTATTACTAGTGCTGGTATATACGGATTTCTGACAGGCGCGTACCAAGAAACGTACGCATCTACACAAAACGTTGATAGGCAGATTACTTTGCTAGATGCTAAAAAAGTTAATTTTGAATCACGTAAAACCGAATATGTATCTGAAAAAGAACAGTTAACTAATTCTATAACGCAACTTAGATTAGCTATGTCTAATACAGAACAGACTCAGCGAGTCGATCAACGTACTGGACAAGTTATAACTAGTACAACAAATACATCTAGACGATTACTTCAAACCGAAGTGGCTAATGCTACATCATTACGAGACTCTGTCGATGTAAAAATACAAGCATTATCTGATTCAATATCTAGTGTAGATATGCAAATACTACAATTACGCAATTCGGATGCGTCTGTTAAAGAATTAGGTCCGTTAATGTATATTTCAAAGTTATTAAATGTATCAATGGACCATGTCATTAATTGGTATTTGTTATTGATTATATTTGTATTTGACCCGTTGGCTATAACATTAGTAGTTATAGCAAATCAGGCATTTAATAAAACTAGAATCAAACCAATAGAAAAAGAAGTTAATGAAACGCTAAAGGAAATAATAGTAGAAAAGATTGTAGAAGTGCCTATAGAGGTAGAAAAGATCGTAGAAGTAGAAAAGATCGTAGAAGTGCCCGTAATGCAAGAAGCTACAAATACTCTACAAGATTCTGCCATTACTGGTTCAGATGTACCTGATATAGAACCAGCTACAGTACAAGATCCTTTATCTGTAATTAAAACATTTACCATGGGTACAGTTAGTATTGACACTACTAATAATACGCCATCTGGATCTCATCCTGATATTTATCAAGAAAAAAACAATAAACCAAATCGTCCTAAACCTTATTGGACGTAACATATTAATTTAAAGTTATGGCAAAAAAACAAATCGATTCGCATACATATGCGACTAAAATTATCAACAAACACCGTTACATGATCTGTAGAAATAGTAAACCAGATGGAAAATATTGGCAGGGTTCTATATGTACAGAATGGACGCGTGTCGGTGTCAATACTACAGCTGTTTTATGTAACAAATGTTCATTAAAGTTATGTGGTAATCCAGATATATCTACGGGATATAAATCGTCGGGTAAGCCGCGTGGATGGCAGTTTATGAAAGAGTTTGTAGATGCTGAAGGCAATGTATTTCATAAAGGAATCGAACAACCAAAACTTAAAAATACATTACCGCCAACTGATATTAGTTCTGACTCTAACAGCAAAAAACGATTAACTAAACAAGAAAAACACGAACTACGTGATCAACTATTACAGCAAATACTACTTACTCGCGGAGAACTAGTTAAATCAACACTTAAGCGAGATATTAATCAAGGCAAGACACGACTACGTAAATTAGAACGACAACTTAAAAAGTTAAAATAAAATTTGTGTTTTGTTATAAAAGTTATTATAATTAGATCATGAGTATATACGAAGAAAAAAATACATCACGTGCACAAGCACAACAAATGGAGGGTATAGATTCTCCATATGATATCGTATCGCAGCAAATATCAACCCAAATGGATTTATCATCGTCTGTTGTTTTTCTTAATAATGACATTGACGAAAATACATTAGTTGACTTAATCATACGTATACGGGCAATATTAACTAATCGTACTATTGATAATATAAATGAACCTATCAATCTTATTATTAATTCTAACGGAGGCGATGTGTATGAAATGCTAGGCATTATAGATTATATCGAATCGTTATCAGTACCTGTTAATACGATTTGCCGCGGGAGAGCATTTAGTGCTGCAGCTGTAATTTTAGCATGCGGCACTGGGACGCGTATGGCTAGTAAGCGTTCATGTGTAATGTTTCATGAAGCTATTAGTTTCGCAGACGGCATTAAAGTTAGTGATATGAGTGCTTATATTAACAATCTTAAATCATTAGAAAATGACGTATGTGAGTTATTAGCATCTAAATCTAATAAAAATGCTGATTGGTGGCGACAACAACAAAAGACTGATTTATTTTTATCAGCACAACAATTGAAAGAATACGGAATAATTGACCAAATAATTTAATCTATGAGTTTAACAGCAGAACAAATCCAACAGAATTGGATCGAATTTCGTGAACGAGTTAACAAGTTATTTCCTTCACGAGCAAAAGAATTACAAGCCATGTATGACCATTTTGAAAGTCGTATGATATTAATGCCAGCATCTGGCACTGATCACTTTCATAATGCATTTGAAGGGGGTTATGTCGACCATGTATTACGTGTGATGGATATTACCGAAGAATTGTATAACACGTGGAAACGTTTAGGTGCCGATGTTCGTAATTTCACTTTCGAAGAATTAATGTTCGCTGCTATGCACCATGATCTAGGTAAGGCAGGATTTCCGGGAGATGGCGAAGAAGTTTATCAAGTAAATGATTCAGAATGGCATCGTAAGAATCAAGGTAAAATGTACAAGCATAATACTAATATACCATTTACTATGGTACCAGACCTTAGTTTATGGACATTACAACATTTTAATATCAAAACTACTTGGAATGAGACGCAAGGCATAAAAATACATGATGGTTTATATGATGATGCTAATAAGCCTTATTTTATATCACGTAGTGCAGATGCAAAACTCCGTACTAATTTGCCTATGATTTTACATCATGCAGATTATCTTGCAGCACGAGTCGAATATGAACAATGGAAAGATTCTAAACCATCAGCTAAAATACCTAACGTAAATGCTAAAAAAACTATGACAAATACTCAAACGGC